>Ga0180436_10000194_pt1 | contig 64816 bp, 46 predicted proteins | sample SS_ome_2_FD_132434 | JGI IMG/M metagenome (GOLD analysis project Ga0180436, IMG submission 132434) | Hypersaline lake sediment archaeal communities from the Salton Sea, California, USA - SS_3_S_2 metaG | ecosystem: Environmental > Aquatic > Non-marine Saline and Alkaline > Hypersaline >...
ATGGGTGCAAGACACACTCGGCGCCACCCTCACCTCTCGACGAGTCACCGCCTACCAAGAATCCGCCGCAGCAAGCTACGGATAGCCCGAAAAAACAAACGAGAACATTTTCAACAGCCCAGCCTCGGGCATGGTCTGGATCGGCGCGATCAACGTCGTCGCCATGTTCGAGCTCTATCACGCGGCCGGCTTCACCGCCATGTGGTGGGTCATGCTCACCACGCCGTTCATTCTCTATCTGAATATCACGGGCTTCGGCGTCTATCGGTTCCGCGAGACCCGGGCGCTGACCGTCGCCCAATTCCTCGAACAACGCTACAACAAGCCGGTGCGGATTCTGGCCGGGGTGCTGGCTTGGGTCGCCGGGCTAATCAACTTCGGGCTGTTTCCGGCCGTGGGCGCGCGCTTCTTCATCGCGTTTGCCGGGTTACCGTTGAGCTTCGAGGCGCTCGGCATTGTTTGGCCCACGTTTCCCGTGGCGATGGGCGCGCTGCTGAGCGTCTCGCTGCTATTCGTCTTTCTCGGCGGTCACGTCGCGGTGATCGTGACCGACTGCGTGCAAGGCATCTTCACGCAGATCGCCGCGCTCGTGATCGTCGTGACCCTGTTCTTCGTCGCCTTCGACTGGGAGAAAATCGTCGCCGTGCTCATCGAGGTGGGCGACCCGGCCGCCGGCCGCAGCCTGCTCGATCCCATGCGCGCGTGGAACCAAGCCGGCGGGTTCACGTTCTGGTATTTCGTGATCGGGATCGTCGCGCTGTGGTACGGCGTGCTGTCGAATCTTCAGAGCCAAGCCTATGTGGCCTCGGCGCGGACGGCCCATGAGTTCCGCATGGGAGCGGCCTTGAACCAATGGCGTTGGCAATCGTTGCTGTTGTTCTTCATGACCCTGGTGCTGTGCGCGATGACGGTTCTATACCACCCAGACCACGCGCCGGTCGCGACGGACATCGAGACGCGGCTGGGCCAGGCCACCGCCGAATTGCCGACCGAGGCCGCCCGAGAGGCGCTGCGGGGGCAACTGGTGATTACCACCGCGCTGACCCGGGTGATGCCCGTTGGGCTGACCGGACTGTTTTGCGCGATCATGCTCGCGGCCCTCATCAGCACGTACGACAGCTTCATGCACACCTGGGGCGCCGTCTTCCTGCAGGACATCCTGATTCCCATTCGCCGGCGCACGCTCACGACGCGCACGCATCTATGGGCGTTGCGGATATCGATTCTAGGCGTGGCGATCTTCGCGTTCGGATTCAGTTGGGTGTTTCCCAATCCGGAGAATCTGCTGATGTATTTCGCGTTGGTCAACAGCCTTTGGCTGGGCGGTTCGGGGGCGGTGATTCTCGGCGGCTTGTATTGGCGACGCGGCACCACGCAGGCCGCGGTCGTGACGCTCGTTCTCGGCGCTCTGTTGGGCACCGCCGGCATGATCGTCACCCTGGGACGGCCGTTCTGGACCGGCGAGAAGTTCCCGATCAACCCGCAGTGGCTGTTCTTCATCACGATCGTCGCGAGCGTGGCCGCGTATTGGCTGGTGTCGCTACTGGGACGCACCGAGCACGACATGGACAAGCTGCTGCATCGCGGGCCGTACGCCGTACGTTCCGATCAGACGCGCGTCGACCTGCCGACGCGCTGGTACGACTGGATTTTCGGGATCACCCGGGAGTTCAACCGGTTCGATCGGCTTACGGCGTACTTGGTCGTGGGCTGGTATTTGATCTGGCTGGGCGTGTTCCTCGTGGGTACGTGTTACGCGTGGCTAGCCAGCCCGAGCGAGGCGGACTGGGCAGCCTTCTGGCATGTATACCTGTATATCCTATTCGCCCTGGCGATCGTGACGACGGTTTGGTTCACGTTCGGCGGCATGCACGACATGCGCCGACTGTTTGCCGCCTTGAAAACACAGGTCCGCGATTATCAAGACGATGGCAGCGTCCGCGGCGAGCCGTAGCATTGCCGCGCTCGGTGGGCATCCCCTCGGGGCAACATCACTCACTTTGGAAAGACACCATGAGCAAGAAACGGATCGTTATTCTCGGCGGCGGCGACCGCGGGGCGGTGTATGCGCGGGGGCTCGCTCGCTGGGCCGATCGGGTCGACATTGTCGGCCTGGCCGAGCCGCGCGACGCGTATCGTCGACCGCTGGCGGCGGAGCTGGGGCTGGACGAAGGGCAGACGTTCGCCGACTGGGAGGAGGCGGTTCGCCGTGTCCCGGCCGCCGATGCGGTGGTGATCGCGATGCCGGATCGGTTGCACGCGTCGTCGGCGATCGCCTGTGCCCAGCGCAACTGGCACATCCTGCTGGAGAAGCCGCTGGCGACCTCGGCGGACGACTGTCGGCGAATCGCGGCGGCGGTCCGCGAGCACGGCGTCATGTTGGCCGTCTGTCACGTGCTCCGCTACGCCCCCTACACGCGACGGATCAAGCAGTTGCTGGCCGACGGGGCGATCGGCGAGGTGGTCAGTGTGCAACACCTCGAACCGGTCGGATACTGGCATCAGGCCCATTCATTCGTGCGTGGCAACTGGCGCAACGAGCAGCACTCGTGCTTCATGCTGCTGGCGAAGTGCTCACACGACGTCGATTGGCTGTCGCACGTTGTGAACTCCTCCCCGCGCCGGGTTTCGTCGTTCGGCGGGCTGCGACACTTCCGCTCCGAGAACGCACCGGCGGGGGCGGGCGAGCGCTGCATTGCCTGTGCGGTCGAGGCCGACTGCCCCTATTCCGCGAGGCGCATCTATCAGCGGCTTTACGACGAGGGGTGTCGCGGATGGCCACTGACGGTGCTTGCCCCGGAGGTCACCGAGGCGAATCTCGACACCGCCCTTCGCGAGAGTCCCTATGGCCGATGCGTCTACCATTGCGACAACGACGTGGTGGACCATCAGGTGGTGAACATTGAGTTCGCTGGCGGGCAGACGGCATCAATGACCATGACCGCCTTCACCCGCCCCGCCCAGGATCGCCACACGCGAATCTTCGGCACCCGGGGTGAATTGCGTTGCGACGGCCGCCGGATCGAAGTGTACGATTTCCTCACCGAGTCGGTGCAAACCCATGACGTTGACGGCGGAGCGAATCATGCCGGGGGCGACGACGCACTGATCGACGCCTTTGCCCGCGCACTCACCGAAGACGATCCAAGCGCCCTGCTCACGGGGCTCGACGAGTCGCTGGCCAGTCACTTGGCCGTGTTTGCCGCGGAAGACGCCCGGCTGACGGGCCGGGTGGTCGAAGTCGAACGCGAGGCATGACGCGCCACGGCCGGGGCATGGAGCGCACGGCCCGGGGCGACATCGCCAGCCGATGCTTTGCACACACGCCGGACAGCCGCGAACTTTCACCCGATTTCATCCATGAGCATCTCCGAACGGGACCTGGCGAGCTTGGAGCGAACCGCCGACGATCGATTCCACGTCGGCGCGGACGGTGTGCGCGCGATCACCGCCACCGGTGATCGTCGCGTTGAATGGGTGACCTTCGCCGGGCATACGCTGGCGTGCGTGCGTTCGTCGATGGGTTACCCGGCCTATTACCCCGTGCACCCGGTGCGAGTGGAGCGGCCCGTCGAGGCCGTGCTGATGGACCTGGACGGCACAACCGTCCACAGCGAATCGTTTTGGATGTCGATGATCGAGCAAACAACGGCCACCGTGCTCGGCCAGCCGTCGTTTACCGTCGACGGGGACGACCTGCCGCACGTCTCGGGTCACAGCGTTAGCGAGCATCTGCAATACTGCCTGGCCAAGTACGCTCCCCAGGCAACGCTGGAGGAGGCTCGGGCGCATTACTTCTCGATTGTGCGTCGCGAGATGCGTGAGATTCTCGAAGGCCGCGGCCGTGCCGATGCATTCCTGCCCGCCGAGGGCCTAAAGGAGTTCCTGCTGGCGCTGAAAGAAATGAACGTTCGGATTGCGTTGGTCACCTCGGGCCTGTACGAGAAGGCCTATCCCGCGATCGTCGCTGCGTTCCGCGCCATGGAGATGGGCCGTCCCGAGGACTTCTACGATGTGATCATCACGGCCGGTTTCCCGCTCGGCGAGGGGGCTGCCGGCACGATGGGCGAGCTTTCCCTGAAACCGCATCCATGGCTCTATGCCGAGGCGGCGCGGGTCGGTCTGGGTATCCCCTTCGAGCGGCGGCACCAGGTCGTGGGTATTGAAGACAGCTCGGCCGGCATCTGCGCGCTTCGTCTGGCGGGCTTCGCGCCCATCGGCATCGCCGGCGGCAACATCGAGCAGAGCGGAGCCCGAGAGCTCTGCCACGTCTACTGTCAAGACTTCACCGAGGTGCTCGATTTGATCCAGCGAGGGCCCCTGTCGTGAGCAACGCTAAACCGACCGGCCTTGTCGTCCCACACACCCACTGGGATCGCGAGTGGCGTTATCCCCTTTGGGCCACGCGCGCCATGCTGGTCGACTTGATGGACCAACTGCTCGACCTGCTGGAGGCGGACGCCGAGTACCGCTGTTTCGTGCTCGACGGGCAGTGCATCCCGGTGGAAGACTACTTGGAAATCCGCCCGGCGCAGCGCGAGCGGGTCGGCCGACTAGTGGCCGCCGACCGGCTGAAGATTGGCCCCTGGTACACGCTACCGGAGCCAGCGCCACTGGACGGCGAATGCCTGGTGCGAAACCTGCTGCGGGGGATCCGCTTCTGCCGCGAGTTCGGTGGTCATTTGCGCGTGGGATACAATTCCTTCGGCTGGGGGCAACCGGCGCAGTTTCCGCAGATCCATGCCGGCTTCGGGTTCGACTTCGTCATCGCCGCCAAGCGGGTCTCCGAACGCCGGGCACCATGCTGCGAATTCTGGTGGGAAGCGCCCGACGGCACGCGGATCCTCGCCACGCGATTGGGCAAGGACGCCCGAGCCAACGGCTTCTTCCAGGCCTACATCCCCGTGCGATTCGGCGTGGAGTATGCGTCGGACGATTACCGATTCCGCTGGGGAGCGACCGGCCAGGTAATGCACCCGGCCGATCCCTCCCGTGTCCACGAAGACTACATCCGCGTCGATCGGGAGGACGGATACCACGCCGACCAGATCCGGGAAGGATTTCAGGCGGCCTGGGAGGCCATGGCCGACTCGATGCCGAGCGACTATCGGCTGATCCTCAACGGGTCCGACTTCACTGGCCCACAACCGATTCTCACGCGTCTGATCCGCGACGCCAACGCAACCTTCGACGATCGACAATTCGTCTTGGGCACGTTGGAGGAGTATGCCGCCGAGGTGCAGCGACGGTTGAGCGGCGGTGAGGTGCCCGTGGTGCGGGGAGAACTCCGCGACGGTCCCGCCTCGGCCTGCTCGGCGAATGCCCTGGCCGTGCGTGTCCCGCTGAAACAAATGAACCGCCGAGCGGAACACATCCTTCTCCGACGAGCCGAGCCGCTCGCCTGCCTGATGGCGATGCTCGGCGCGGAGTATCCCCGATCCATGCTCGATCGGGCGTGGAAGTATCTGCTGCGGGCACATCCACATGATTCCATCGGCGGCGTTGCCCAGGACAAGACGGCCGATGACGTGGCCTACCGCATGAGTCAAGCCATCGAGATCGGCGAGGTGGTCCATCAGCGGGCGGTCGCCGAGCTGATCCGGCGAGTCGACTTGTCCAGCCATCAGCCGGAGGAACAGCTGCTACTCGTCGTCAATCCGCTTCCCTATCCGACGCGGGGCGTGCTCGAGGTATGCGTCGACACCCCCGTGGAGAACAACGTCTGGGAGGTCGGACTGCGAGACGTCGCCGGGCGGACGCTGGAGGTTCAGCCGATCGCGCGAGAGCAGAGCAACTGCCCCATCCATGATCCGGAAACCCGCCCGTGGCCGTTCCATTTCGACCGCCATACACTCTACGTCGATCCTGGGGAAATCCCCGCCGGAGGATATCGGCTGTTGTCGGTGGTGCCGCGTCAGCATCATCCGCGCAACATGCAATGGTGGCCGCCGATGCGCGCCAGCCGGGGCCAGGACATCGCCCGCAGGGTCGACTGCCTCGAGAACGAGCATCTCCGCGTCGATATCCAACCGGACGGCACCTTTCATCTGACAGACAAGGCCAGCGGTCGGACAATCGAGAATCTCCATTACTTTGAAGACACCGGTGATGCGGGCGATTTTTGGGCCTACTACCCGCCGCACCATAATCGCACCTTCATCAGTCGCGGCCAGCCAAGCTCAATCAACCTGGAACAAAATGGCCCGCTGGCAGCCAGCGTGGTCATTCAACTGGAAATGCTGGTCCCAACGCATGCCGACGTGCCCACTCGGGCAGAACACCGGGCGAGTCGCCGCACGGAGTCGCGTGGGGCTTTGGCGATCCAGTCGCGGCTAACGTTGCGGCGCGGCTCGCCGTGGCTGGAGGTCGTTACGACGGTGAACAACACGGCCCGTGACCACCGGCTGCGGCTGATGATCCCCAGTGACGTGGCCACCAATCATGCCGAGGCGGGCGGGCATTTCCACGTTGATCGACGTCCCCTTTATCCGGCACGCGACGGGAGCGACGCTTTCCACCCGGAAATGCAGACGCTGCCGATGCAGGCATTCGTCGATGTCTCGGACGGACAGCGTGGCATGGCTGTCCTCGGCAGCGACATCATGGAATATCAGTTGTTGGACGACGATCGGCGCACGCTCGCGCTCACGCTTTTCCGCTCCGTGCGGAATCGTATCTGCTCGGAAGCCCGATCGACAGGCGATTTCCCGCACCAAGACGGCGCGCAGTTACTGCAGCCGCTGCAGTTCGCCTACGCCCTCTATCCGCACGCCGGCGACTGGCAGGAGGCCCGGTTGCCTGCTCGGGCCTTGTTGCTGGCCGCCGGGCCGCGTGTGTACCAGACCAATTCCGGCAAGGCGTGCCAAGCCTCCAGCGAGCGACGTGCGTTGCCACCGGAGGCGTCGCTCTGGCGGATCGAACCGGACGAGTTAATCGTCTCGGCGCTGAAGCAGGCGGAGGATCGAACCGGTTATATTGTCCGTGTCTTCAACCCCACAGGCCACACGGTCGATGCCCGACTTTCCTTCCCATTTGATATCGTCGAGGCCTACATCACCGACCTGAACGAGGATCGCCAGTCGGCGGCGACGCTTTCCGGCAAGCGGACGGTGTGCGTGGAAGTCACAGCCCGCAAGATCACCACGATCGAGATCGGTTAACAGCCGCGAATCCCCACGACCCACCGCCCACTTCTCACCGCCCACTGCCTACCACCCACCGCCTACGGCCCTCTACTTACGGCCCTCTACCTACAGTCCACTGCCATGACTCCCCGCGAACGATTTATTGCCGCCCTGGAACGCCGACCGGTGCCGGGTCGCGTACCGCATTTCGAGCTGGTGTTCTTCCCGACGATGGAAGCCTTCGGTCGGGTGCATCCCTACCATCGCAACTATGAGCAATGGGGGCAGATGTCGGAGCGCGAGCGGCAACTCCACCGCGAGGACATGGTTGATTTGCATATCGCCACGGCCGAGCGGTTCGAACACGACGCTATCTTCCTGCACCCGCAGCCGCTATGGAATGTGGACGAGGCGATGCGCCAGCTCGACATCCTGCGCGAGCGCGTCGGGGATCGGTACTTCGTGATGATCCACGGCGACGCCACCTTCGCGATCCCGGATGGTAGCCAACTGGCCGAGTTCTCCTATCGCATGGCCGACGAGCCGGATAAGCTGAAGGATCAGGCACGGCAAATGGTCGATGAGCGCCTCGCCGAGCAGGAGCGGCTGGCCGCACACGGCGGTTTGGATGGCCTGGCCCTCTGCAGCGACTACTGCTTCAATCAGGGGCCGTTTCTCTCGCCCGCCCGATTCGACGAGTTCGTCACGCCTTACCTGAAGCAGTTGATCGCCGCCCAGCGTGAGTTGGGCTTCCATGTCATCAAGCACACGGACGGCAACATCATGCCGATCATCGACAGACTGATCGACTGCAACCCCCACGCCCTGCATTCGCTCGACCCCCAGGGCGCGGTCGACATCGCCGAGGTGAAACGACGATACGGCGACCGCGTCTGCCTGTGCGGCAATGTGGATTGCGCACTGATGGACACCGGCACCGACGAGCAGGTCATTCAGTCGGCCCAATACGCGCTGCAACACGGCTCGACCGACGGCGGCTATATCTTCAGTACCAGCAATTGTATCTACACCGGCATGCGGCTCGAGCGCTACGAGTTGATCCTGGACGTCTGGCGGGCATTCCCGGGCGGCACTCAGCGGCCTTGACCGATCGTCATGGTGCTGCAACGGACACGGCTGGTCCGAATCCGGCAGCTCTACGGCCTTGAGGACCAACTGGCCGACCGCTCGGTGGAAGAATTGACCGCAGCCACCACCCGCAGCCACCAACGCCGCGTCACCCGCCGCCACCTGCCGCGCCGCGGTCAAGGCGTAACCGTCCCCGCAGCCACGCTGTCGTTCAGAGGACGGTAACTGTACAGGAGTGGCCGAGCGGCCATGTCGATTGATCCGGTCTTCTGGAACGCATCGAAGTCCTCTCCGTACAAGAACAGCGGGAAGTGGGCCGTTTCCGTGATGCGCAGACCTTCCATAAAGACCATATTGGTTGAAAACGGGATCCAGACTAAGATGTACTCTTGCATTTTGTTGAGACGATGCGCCCTCCGGTCTTCACCGTGCAAATGCTTCTTGCGAATCCAATGCGTGGCCAGATCGCGTACCCTTGAGGGCGCTACGGGTCACGTACCCTGCGGGCGAAGTGATTGTCTGGCACGCCATTCAAGGGTTTTCGCGGCGGAAACAACGAACTACCAAAGCATTTGAGCCAGCGTGGCAAGTGCGAGTACGCACGTGAGAACACCGACGGCGCATCGCATTGCCTGCTCACGCATTCGACGGACAGTTAGCGTCGCAATCGGCACGGATAGGACGGCGCCGAGTGTCAGGGGGACGGCCAGTGTCAGGTCCATGCTCTGGCACAAGAAGAGGTAGGCCGCCAAACCGATAACGCAGGTCCAGGACTCGGCCACAGAGGTGATGGCCACGGCCTGTTTGGGTGACAGCCCGGCGACAACCTGTCCGGCCGTCACCAGGGGGCCGTAGCCGCCGCCGCTGAGCCCTTTGTTAAAAGCGGCCACGGCTCCTAAAGCGATCAGGTGGCTGCGGCGGTACGCAAGTCGCTGGCGAAACGTGGCGAGCGTGACCAACCCGACGGAGAGAACGATGACCGCGATAATCCCTTTCAACCACCACTTGGGCAGTTGCAGAGCGAAGGTGGCCGCGGCCACAGCGCCGATCGCGCTAAGCGTGGAGATCAGAACGACCGTTAACCGGGTTTTTTTGTCGCGAATGAAGTCCGCGTTGCCGTCATGCTGATGCATCAGCCCAGCGCCCAGTCCGGTCACCGCTTCACTGAGCAGTACGCATGGTACCACTTGAAGCGGATCGAAGCCGGCAAGCAGAAGCAATGGCGTGAGGGTCGTCCCGTAGCCCATCCCCAAACTGGAATCGACATACTCGCAGATCAGAGCAGCTAGAAACACGCTCAGCGCGGCGATTGCATCGACTTGCCCGGCGAGACTGGGAAACGGCGACCACCGGGGCACCAACCCCTGCACCACGAGCATTGCGATGATCATCAGCACAGTCATCGCCCATACGCGAATCCGCCTTCGTTCAAAGCCGGACAACAACACCCGTTTGGCGGCCAATACGATCCCGGTCATCCTTTGCTCCTTTATCGAAACGGGGCACTCGTTGCGGCGAGGGCACGGCGTCCACACTGTCAACATCTGGCTAACGCATCAATCATGCCGAAGCTGGCCGGAGCCCGTCCATGGGCGGTATTCCGGGGTTTTTCCCGCTGGAACCCCTTGCAGCGGCGACACCCATCACATATGATAAAAATACCCAGTAAATAATACAGAATATCCGTTGCAAATGACGGCTCGGCTGCGATGGAACAGTTTCAATCGGTCCTTCTGAACGTCTGGCGGGAGGCCTGCCAACACATCGAGATTGATCAGTCCACCGAGGCGATCACACGCCTGTTATTGACGGACGTTCCCTTGGCGCAGCTGCTTGTCCGACGGATCAACCGTGAGCGGTCCTGCCTGGATACGGTCGCCTTGGGCTTGCCGGACCGGCTCTACCAAGAAGCAGAAGCCCGCACCGAGTGTTCACCTGCCCAGATGCGGCAGTTGCTGGCTTGGTGCGATCGTGGCGAAGTCGGATACGGCGCACATGTGGAAGCACGCCGCTCCCCCTGGGGGGTGGGCGTGCCCGCGGCTATCGACGCCGCTGTGCTGGTCTTGCCCATCGGTGGTCCCCGGAGCTCGGGCGGGGTGCTTGTGTTCGTGGGTCAACCAGATCGCCGGTTCACAACCCGTCATATGGCGTTGGCGGAGGCCCTGAAGGAACCCTTCTCGGCGGCATTGGCGAACGACCTTCAACTCCGCGAACTGACCACACTGCGCGAAGCGGCTGAGGCTCAGAAGCAGTCGCTCTTGACGCGGATGGGGCGGACGTCGCTTGCAGACGCCATCGTGGGCGAAGAGTCGGGCCTAAAGGGGGTGATCGAACGGGTTGATGCCGTGGCTTCCTCCGACCTGCCGGTGTTGATTTTTGGAGAGACTGGCACGGGAAAAGAACTCGTCGCCCGAACGGTCCACAAGCGATCACCCCGCGCGGAGGGGCCGATCCTCCGCGTCAACTGCGGGGCCATCCCGCCAGAGTTGATTGACTCGGAGCTATTTGGCCACGAACGCGGAGCGTTTACTGGTGCCCTGGAAACCCGCCGAGGCTGGTTCGAGCGGGCCGACGGCGGCACGCTCTTCCTGGATGAAATTGGGGAGATGCCGCCGGCCGCTCAAGTCCGCTTGCTTCGCGTCTTGCAGGATGGCTGGCTGGAGCGGATTGGGGGCAGCCATCCGATCCACGTGGATGTGCGTGTGGTGGCAGCCACGCATCGTGACTTGCCGCGGATGATCACCGAGGGTGGGTTCCGGGAAGACCTGTGGTACCGGATCTCGGTCTTTCCGATCGTCCTGCCGCCACTGAGGGAACGAGTGGCCGACGTGCCGGCGCTGGCCAATCATTTCGCCCACCGAGCGGCCGTTCGCTTCGGCTTGCCACCCCTAGAACCGACGCCGGATGATATTCGACTTCTGACCGATTATCATTGGCCCGGCAATATTCGAGAACTGGCCGCCGTGATCGATCGAGCAGCCATCCTCGGAAATGGGGAACGGCTGGAGGTGAGCCAGGCACTTGGCACGAGTGCGATCCGGTCGGCCTCACCCAAAGACGAGCAAGAGGCAAACACCGCGCGGCAAGCCGTGCCAACCTTTCCCACCTTGGACCACGCGGTCCGAGCTCATATCGAAGCAGCTCTGGCCGTCACGAAGGGCCGGATTGAAGGCCGTCATGGGGTCGCAGCATTGCTGAAGGTCAACCCACACACCCTCCGGGCCCGAATGCGAAAGCTGGGCATCAACTGGAAACGGTTTCGTTGAACGTCAAAGAGATCCCTCAGTTCAACAGCGCCGGATTCTCCTCGCCCAGCTTAACCGAGAGCTGATCGTTGGGTCGGCCCACCAGACGGTCGGATCGTTGCTCGCAGCAGCGGATCGATCACCTGATCCGGGCTAGGCCCATCGAGCGGCTCGGTCATGCCGTCGAACAGCTCCTCGACTCGCCGGGGTCCGTTCCCCGCAGCCCCCAGTCGCCCTTTCCCTCCCGTCTCGCCCGGGGCGCCCAGTCTTTGCCACGCGTCGACGAGCCGCCGGGCTGATTTCTTACAGAAAACTAGCGCAACGCTAATCCGCCCAACATCCGGGGCGTGCATAATTTGACGGTAACTTCGGCAAGGGCATCCTTTCCGAGTCGTCCCCGATTCCGCCCGCCGGATGCGAAGGTGAGGGCGAAGCCGAGCCTCGGTTTTCGGCGGAGAAGGCGGCTTGGTGAGAGCCTCGCCTTCCGGAGCTTGCAACGACTGTCACACAATTGAACGGCGGGTCGATCGCATCCCGGGCTTTCCAGCGACGCACCGGGACGGCCGTGCCCCGCGTCCAGGGAAGGAGTGCCGCGACCATGAATCTTCGTCACGAGTCGAAGGTCGACTTGCACGTCCACAGCAAGTTCTCCGACCGCCCCAGCGAGTGGTTCCTCCGTCGCATCGGCGCGCCGGAGTGTTATGTCGAACCGATGGACATTTACCATCGGGCGCGCCAGCGGGGGATGGATTTCGTCACCATCTCCGACCACAACTGCATCCGCGGCGCGATGGAGATTGCCCACCTGCCGGGTACGTTCATCTCCAACGAGGTGACCACCTACTTCCCGGAAAACGGCTGCAAAGTTCACGCCCTGGTTTGCGGCATCGGCGAAGAACAGTTCCGCGAGATCCAGCATCTCCGCGAGAACATCTACGAACTGCACGCCTACATGGCCGAGCAGGACATCATCTGCTCGGTGGCTCACCCGTTGTACCGGGTCAACAATCGGCTGACGATCGACCAGATCGAGCGGCTGCTGCTGATGTTCAAACGCTTCGAGCTGATCAACGGTGCCCGCGACCGCCGGGCGGCGGAGTTGGTCGAGGCGGTGTTCAGCAGTCTTTCGCCGACGATGATCGAGGAGATGGCCGACCGCCAGGGCATGGAGCCCAGCGGACACGAACCGTGGCGAAAGTATTTCACCGCGGGCAGCGACGACCACAGCGGCGTGTACACCGCATCGGCCCATACCGTCAGCCCCTGGGCGGGAAGCGTCGACGAGTTTCTCGCCCACCTGCGGCGTGGCGATCATCGTCCCGGCGGCAGCGCCGGCTGTAGCGTCATGATGGGCCACAGCTTCTATCACATCGGCTACAGCTACTACAAAGCCAAGTTTCTCAACGGCGAGGATGGCGGGCGGCGAACCATCGTCGGCCAATTGTTCAACAAGCTGCTGGAAAAGGCCGAGCCGCTTCCGCAACCGGCAACGCTCGGTCAGCGGATGCGCGATCTGGCGGTCGGCTTCGTCTGGGCGCGGAAGAAGAACCGGATGTCGGAAGTCGACCGCGTGCTGGTCGACGAGTTCTCGGCCCTCTTCTCGCAGGAACCGAAACGCGACACCGCCTGCCCGCCAATGGACGATCGGCACACGTTCCAAATCGCCGGGCGGATCAGCCACACGCTGGGCTACAGCTTCCTCCGGCGTTTCGAGAAGTACGTGCGGGAGGGCCGGCTGATGGAAAGCCTGCAAACGGTGGCCTCGCTGGGCCCGGTGGCCTTGAGCATGGCCCCGTATCTGGCCGCCTTCTCCACGCAACACAAGGACGAGGAGTTTCATCGCCGGGTGGCCGAGCATTTCCCGGCCGCCGCCCACCTGCGCCACAAGAGCCAACGCAAGGCCTGGGTGACCGACACCTTTTCCGACGTGAATGGCGTCGCCCGAACCATCCAAACCCTGGCCGGCGAAGCCCAGCGGCACGGCCGGCCGATCACCGTGCTCACCTGCCTGGAGCAGGCCCCGCGAACCCGGCTCGATCTGAAGAACTTCGCGCCCGTGGGCACGTTCGGCCTGCCGGAGTACGAATCGCAAACCATCAGCTTCCCGCCGTTCCTGGACATCATCGAGTACATCGAGCGGCATCGCTTCAACGAGCTGATCATTTCCACGCCCGGCCCCATGGGGCTGACCGCGCTGGCGGCGGCGCGGCTGCTGGGTATCCGCGTCACCGGCATCTACCACACCGACTTCCCCTTCTACGTCCGCGCCATGACCGAAGACGAGGACCTGGAGGAACTCACTTGGAAGTACATGCAGTGGTTCTACGAGCAGGCACATCGCGTGCTGGTGCCCAGCGACTATTATCGCCGGCACCTGATCGATCACCACTTCGAGCCGGACCGGCTGGGGCTGCTGGTCCGTGGCGTGGACACCGGACAGTTCCACCCTGGTTTCCGTCAGGAACGCTTCTACGAGCAGTTTGGCCTGGACCCCGCGCAGCCCACGTTCGTCTACGTTGGTCGCGTGTCGATGGAAAAGAATCTGCACCTGCTGGTCGGCGCCATGCGCGAACTCGCCGAACGCGGGCGGGAGTTCAACCTGGCCGTCGTGGGCGATGGGCCCTACCTGGCGAAAATGAAGTCTCAGTGCCGCGGACTGCCCGTGGCCTTCACCGGATTCCTCGACGGCGAGCAACTGGCCACCGCCTATGCCAGCGCCGACGTGATGCTTTTCCCCAGTGAAAGCGACACCTTTGGCAATGCCGTGCTCGAGGCGCAGGCCTCGGGCTTGCCGGCGATCGTGTCCGAACGGGGCGGTCCGCCCGACATCGTTCGTCCGCACGACTCGGGGCTGATCGTGGATGTCGGTCAGCCCGGCGCGCTGGCCGATGCCATGCAACGCCTGGGTGAGGACGCAGGGCTGCGCCGAGAGATGTCGCAACGGGCCTTGGTCAACGCCTCGGAGCGGACGTGGGCGAAAGTGCTCGCGCAGTTCCTCGAAGACGAGCCGGCGGCCGAAGCGGCTCCCATGATCGAGCGCCAACGCGTCCCGCTGCTGACGTAATCGGGGCCACGCGCGGGCTGAAGTGTGGATGAACGCTGGTACCCGGCGCCACCCACGCTACGAACCGCTTGTTGCTGAAGGAATAACGGCAACAGCCGCGGGCGAGCAATCGACCAAGGCTGCGACGGGGATGCTCAAATCGAACAAAGCGACCAAGACATTGACGTCCAGCAAGTATGTCACGGCATTTCATCGCGTAGTTCGTTGACCAGTCCGAGCCCCGGCTCCATGGCCCCATCCCGTTGAGGAAAGACCGGAACACCGTTCCGCAACGCGTAGTTCGTTGCACTCATTGGCTCCCGGGCGTCGGGCCCTGCACCGAGTGGTGAAACGGTGACGTCGGTCCCTTCGGGCAAATGGGTTCCCGGCTGCAAGACCACGACGCCGCCTCGGATTCTCCCTCGAAACACCCTGGCTATTCTCCCTCGACAACCGGCAAAGCGATACCGTATTTCCTGCCATGAGTCGGGCGGGTTGTAACCACCGTGAATTCCGGCCCCCGAATTCGGATGCCAGGCAAACGCCCGAGCGGGGTGGGCACAATCCGCAGTCGCCGACACTTCCGTCTAGCCTACCATGGCGACGAGGCGACCAGCAAGGGAGCAAGCCCATCCCATGCCCCTCCGGGGCGGACTGACAGGCTTCCTCCTTTCCGCCCATCACGGGAGGGTCGCGAGGAGCGAGCGGGGAGGGCAAATCCCACCCCCCCCCTCTCCCGTGCCCGGGCGGGCGGGTGGCACGGACACTTCTCCGCAATCGAGCGCACCATCGTCGGCGAGTCGTATCGGAGAAGTGTCCGTGTTGCTTTAGCAACAAGAGGTTTCCGGAGGTTAAGCTGCCCCGTCCTCTTCTGCCTGACGGCACACCGATAGGCAAGCTATCGGTGCCACCCGCGTGGACCCACTACTTTCGCGGATGGCGTTTTACTTCGGCAGGCGATCGATGATGGCCCCCGGCGCGTCCTCCGAGGCGGTCCCCTCGCCCGTGTCGGCTGATTGAATGGGCGCCTGATAATCGACCAGGCGGTTGGCCGCCGGGGAGGAGTCCCGCTCGCCGCCGGCAAACTCCACGCGTCCGCGCACCAGCCCGGCCATTGCCACGCGGCTGTCATCCATCGCCTGAACCGTTCCGTCCGGCCGTCGCCAGCCGACGATCTCCGTGTCGCTCGTCACCAGCGATCCTTGCCCCGTCCAGCGAACGCCGCGGAGCAAACCCTCGGGCGGATTCTCGGCATCCAGCAGGAGTAGCGAGCCGGACGAGGAAGGCGCGAAGACGCAGCGCTCCGCGCGAATCCACACGGAACCCGCTTGGCGATTGACGTCGGCCGACAAGCAGTGCCAAAGCGCCTGGCCGTGGCGGAGCGTCACTCGCCGCAAGTCGACGACCATCGGGGCGTCGGGACGGGGCGCGTCGGGCGTCCGCAACAGCGGTCCGGGCCCCAGGTGAAGCACGTTGTCGCACTCCAGGCGGACGGCCCCATCGTGCCGACATTCCACGGCCGCCGACACGCCCTCGAACCGACACGACGAGAGCCGCATCCAACCGCTCGGCAGGGCAAGCGGATCGGCCGACTCTTCGCGCGGCGCCATCCAGGCCAACGCCGGTGGCAGCAGCCCCGGCCGGCCGGCCGCCGTCGACAGCGAAGTCCCGTCCGACGGCGACTCGTTCGAGACGCCGGCCGCCGAGTTGCCACCCAAGCGGAACGTGCAGCGCTCGAAACTGATCGCCTCGGCTCGCACTCGTAGCAGGGCGGCGTCGCTGGTGGGCGCATGATCGAAGACGAAGTCCACATCCTCGATTCGCGCCGGCCGGCTCGCGCTGCCGTCGCCACGAGGGACGCCGATCAGCAGTCCGGTTCTCGGCACGCGGACCACCGCGCGCTCGCCGGGCGGTGGGCCGACGCGCTCGCCCGGTCGCGGCCTGAGCCCGGTGAGCGTGATCGGACGGTCGCTGGGGAGGAGGTTGTCTCCCGCATCGGCTGCGGCAGGCTGGTCGGTCGTGCTGGGGAGACGCTCATGCTCCACGGCGGCGGACGTATCGGCACGGGGAGCCGGGGAGGGTGGCACAGTGGGGAGACTGGAACCGGTTGGGCTGGAACCGGTGGGGGCATCGGAGCCAGGCGCCGCTCGCGCGAGCGAGGCGTTGGGATCGGTCCCGCTGGCGGCATCAGGATCGGCCTCCGGCCAGAAGCCGGCCGTCAGGGCCACGACAATCGCCACGGCGGCCGCCGCCCCAACCGCCAACCGACCGTGGCCCCGGATGTGTCGACGAACCTGGCCGGGGGCCACGCTCGCCCCGAAACTCCCGGCGGCACCGAGGCCGGCCGCTCGGTCGTGTCGGGCCAGCAGCCGGGCGAGCGTCTGCCGCCCCCCGGTCGTCGGCGGACCAAGCCGTGCTGACATGGCGGCGAACGACTCGGGCCGATCCGCCGGGCATTTCCGCAAACACTGCTCGATCGTTTCCGCCAACACAGCCGGGACGTCCACGCCGAACTCCGCCAGAGGCGGAATCTTGGCTCGATGCGCGGAACGCAACCGCGACAGCCCATCGCCGCCTTCCAACGGCGAGCGGCCGCAGAGCAAGTGCCACCAAACCAGCGCGGAAGCGTAACGGTCGCCCGATGCGTCGGGCGGCGAGCCCTGCTCAATCCGCTCCGGCGGCACGGAGTCGTAAGCCTCCGGCGATAGATCGTCGTGACCGTAGCCCTCCTCGGGTCGCACCACGCCACGCAATCCCGGTTCGGCCAGGACGACCCCGCCGTCCGGGCGGAGGATCACCGATGACGTGCTGACATCGCCGTGGACCAGGCCATGCCGTTCCAGGTGGGCCAGCGCGGCGGTCATTTCCCGCGCGATGTGAAGGACCACATGGCCGGGCAGCCGATTGGTGCGAATCAGCCACTCGCTGGCCGGACGGCCGTCTGGCCAGGCTGTGGATACCCACAAACGGTCGGTCTCGGCCCCCGCGGCCGACAGCGGCATCAGCCCTGGATGGGGGTCGTCGTCGATCAATGGCCGGCTCGCCTGTACGAGTTCCTCCAAGCGTTCCAAGAGGGGCCGAGCGGGCCGCCATACGGGTCCACTTGCGAGATGACCGGCCTCGGGGAGGTCCGAATTCGGTAGCACGATCAGCCTCGCGGGCGTGCCGTCGGTGCGATGCCGAGCCCGAAAACCCTGGGCGAACAAGCAACCGCCCATGGGCATCTCGAGCAGATAGGGCCCCACGGCCAGGCGTTCACCTTGGCCTTCGGCGATTTCTCGCCCCTGCCAGCGGGTGAGCAGTCCAGCCCGGATGGCCGCGTCGATCCAGATCGACTCGAACCGGGGCAGGTCGCCGGCTAGGCGACGCACGTCACCGGCCAGCCGCCCGAGGGCTTGCTCGTCGGCCACTCCCAGGCGGTCGAGCAGTTCGGCCAACGATGGTGGTGGCGGTTCGCGCATGCGGCGGTCGGGGGAAATGGGCTTCGAGCAAGTCGGCGGAGTTTCGGCGTGGTCGGCAGCTTCGGCGTGGATCTCAGGGTCGGCGTGGACGCTTCGGACGCCTATTCTGGCCGATCGGGCCGAGTGGCGGCAAGGCCGATTGATTGTCACCCCCCACGCGACGGGTGGATTGCGTTGAAGCGGCCAATTGCGGAGAATAGACTTTTGCCCGGTGGTTCGCCTTCGCCGAGGGTGGGCTGCCTGCCTCTTGCTTCGTTGGGAGCGAATGATGTCCGTCCTGCCAGAACGCGAAACGTCGCAAATGCCCGATTGGGACGATCTGTACCGTCGGGGAACGCCTGCCTGGGAGACGAACCACCCGGCCGCCGAACTGGTTCGGGCGGTCGAGCAGGAGTGGATCCGTCCTTGCTCCATGTTGGAACTTGGCTGCGGCAGCGGGGCCGATGCCGTTTACCTGGCCCAGCAGGGGTTCGAGGTCACGGCGGTCGACTGCGCGGCCATCGCCCTGGAGCGCGCCCACCTGCGGGCCGAGCAACAAGAGGCCATGGTCCGCTTCGTGCTGGACGACGTGTTCGACTTCGCCGCCAACGAAGGGGCCTACGATTTGATCTACGACGCGGGATTCTATCACTGCGTGCGGCAATACGACTTGCAGCGGCACCTGGACATGCTGTGGCGGATCACCCGACCGGGCTCAATCTACTTCGCGCTGGTCGGCGCGGAAGAAGGCGCCGCGGAGGACGGAGCCGAGCACGGCCCGCCGCAAGTTAGTGAAGACGATATTTACGGAGAACTGGGACGGATTTTCGAATTCGTCCGGCTCGAGCCGTTCCGTTTCGAAAGCCCGATGCGCGACGATGGATACCCCGGCTGGTCGTGCCTGATGAAGCGACCGGAGACGATGGCCCTGTAGTCCTGTAGTACGGACGTTACCTCTTTGCCAAGGATGGTCCGACGAACGCTCGCCCTTTCCTGGAGACAAGCTCATGAAGACTCTCGTAGCGGCATTTCTGGCGATGTTGATGTGCGTGGCCACGATCGGTTGCTCGGGCGGTGGCGATGAAGACCCTGCCCCCGCACCGGCCGGTGATCAAGGCACCTCGAGCGACGCTGGAGGTTTGGCCGTTCCCCCGCCCGCTCCGCCGACCACGCCCGCCGTCCCAACCGATGTGGTTCCTGGCGACGACGCGGCGGATCCGGCCGCTCCCGACGATGGCAGTACCTTCGGCGATGGTAGTGCCGAGCCGTCCGTCGACGACGGGACCTCCGGCGACGCCTCGGCCGGCACGTCTCCGGACGACGCGAGCGCCTTCGGACAAACTGAAACCGACAGCGATGCCGGATTCGGTTCATCTGGCGACGCCTTCGGCGGCGATGCTACTTTCGGCGAGAACCCCGTCCGCCCGGATCAGCCGAACGAGCAGTTCGGCAACGAGGTGGGTAGCGAAGGCGAGATGGAGTTCGGCACCAGCCAGCCGGGTCAGTTCGGTGGGCAACAAGGTTTCGGTGGGCAACAAGGTTTCGGCGGGCAGCCATCCGAGCCGGACGAACCGGCCAAGACCGTCAGCGGCGCCCTGGGCAAGGCCCTGCTGAAAGGCCTGATGGGCGGCGAGTAAGGGAGCGGGCGCCTGCTGTCATCCATGGGCCCGTCGGATTCGCAGGACCAGTGTCCGCCGCCGTATCCAGCGCGGCCTGAACCCCAGTTCGCGCACGGCCGACATTGACCCTGCTACTCGCGCCATCTAAACTAAAGAGACAGCATGCCGAGGCAATCCCATGGGCACCACTATTTGGCTTCCACCGGAACTAAAAGCGCGGATCGAGCGCCAGGCCGACGCGAGCGGCATGTCGCTAGAGGAATTCGTGCGCGTGACTCTCGAGCGCGTCGTGGACCGAGAACGATCCGAAGACCCGTTGTTTTCCGACACGGCTGTCTACCAAGACGACGGCCCGACGGATTTCGCCTCGCACCATGATGGGTATCTGTACGGGGATGTGTCTTGATTTTCATCGACACGGGCCCACTACTGGCTCGCTACATCGAGCGCGATCAGCATCACCAAGCTGCGACAAAGCACTGGGCCGTTGTACAATCCGAGCGGCGGCGGTGCTTCACCAGCAGTCTCGTGGTCAATGAAACCGCCACGCTTTTAGCTCGGCGAACCAAGCATCAATTTGCCGCGGAACGAGTCCGGAATCTCCTCTGTTCCCAAGTGCTTACGATCCTTCGCCCCGACGAAGCTGACGAATGGGCAGCGCTGGAGTGGTTCGAGAAGTTCGCCGACCAGGGCATCAGCTTCACCGATTGCACTTCGTTTGCCCTGATGGCGAAGCACGGGATTCCTTCCGCCTTCTCATTCGATCGCCACTTCGCGCTAGCGGGATTCCGCGTGGAACCGTGAGCTGTTCGCTCGGGGAACGCATTGTGGATGGTCGATTTGTCCTCAAGGACGTCAACATCACCTCAGTAGAACTGCCTGCTCACGCAACCATCCCGGCCAGCTTCCGACCCGTGGTGCATAGCGGGTATTGCTCCAGCGCTGAAGGCAGCAGCCACTTGCGCGGGGCGGCGTCGGGCGGGGGTTCCTCGTCGCTAACCGCGCGGGCCGTGTAAGCATCGAGCCGGATGCGGTACCGCGTCACGCCGTGGCGGATCGTCGTGAGCCGCTCGCCCAGTTCCACCCGCAGCCCCCGACTGCGGCGCAAGTGGTCGACGATCGCCGCGCGGAGTCGCCCGTGTTGGGCTGGCGTGGCTTCCGTCGCCGACTTCTTGTTGAACGCAGTGCCGTCGATCTCGGGCGCGTCGAAGCGGGGAAAGTCCCACAGCCCGGCCCAGCGGCCGCCCTCGGGACACTGCTCCAGCAGCACCCTGCCGCGACGCCGCACGATCACGGCGATCTCGTGGCGGTCCGTCAGTTCGGGCTTGGCACGTTGGCGGGGAATGCTTCGCTGTTGGCCCAGCCGTTGGGCTTCACAGAGCGCCGCGACCGGGCACTCGTCGCACAGCGGCTCCTTGGGCGTGCAGACTAGCGCGCCGAGTTCCATCAGCGCCTGGTTCAGCTTGCCCGACCCGCGACGCGGCAACAGGGCTTCAGCCATGGACCACAAGAGCTGCTCGCCGCGGGCGGAGGTCGGGTCGCCGCGATAGCCGAGCAGTCGGGCGAGCACCCGCCGGGTGTTGGCTTCCAGGATGGGCGCGGGCGTGTCGAAGGCGATCGATACAATGGCCCCCGCCGTGTAACGTCCCACGCCGGGCAGCGCCAACACCTCTTCCAACTCGCGCGGGAAGCGGCCGCCATGCCGCTGGACCATCGCCCGGGCGGCCCGATGAAGTTGGCGTGCCCGCCGATAATAGCCCAAGCCTTCCCACGCTCGGAGCACGTCTTCCTCGCGGGCGGCGGCCAAGCTCTCGATCGATGGGAACCGTTTCAGGAATTGGCCGTAACGCTTGGCCACCGTGGCCACGGTGGTCTGCTGGAGCATGATCTCGCTGAGCCAGATGGCGTAAGGGTCGCCGGTCGCCCGCCAGGGGAGATCGCGTGCCGAGCGGTCGTACCACCGCAACAACCGGGCTCGAAACCGTCGGCGCCAAGCGGCGTCGGGCAATTCAGTCATGCGGCGTCGGGACCTCAACGTCCTTGATCTCGTAGACCACCTCGCGGGCGACGATCGCCGTCGGCAGGCGGTAAGCGAGAACGGCCTCGGCCGGCAGTTGCTCAACACGGAAGCGGTAGGCGAGTCCCACCTCGTCACCCGTCTGGCGGTAGGTTTCCGTCTCGAAGGGTGCGACGGTTTCGTCGCCGGGCAAAAGCAACTCGGCCTTGTTCTGGAAGACCCAACCGCGATGCGAGGCCAGGGCGCCGCGCGGCTGGGCATACTTCACGCGCAGCCGGGCTTCGTACGCCTCGCCAACTCGGGCGAAGCGTTCGAGGGTGACCGTGGCTTCCCCCACCTGCTGCCGCGCGGTCGTGTCCGACGGCAAACGCTCGAAGCGAAACGTGTGTGGATAGGCGACCCAGGTCACCGTCATCCGCCCGCTGAGTTCGGCCAACCGTGGGAACTCGGCGTTACTCTCATGCCCGCTGTCAGCGCCACCTTCGGCGCCGCTGCCCGGCTCACCGTCGGTCGGTGCCGCCGGCAGCTTGAAGCCTATCGGAAGCGTGGCCGTCTGAGCCGGGCGATCGACGAACACCTCGCGCACTGCTCGGGGATTGGCCGGCGAGAGTTCCCGCCCCCGGGCGTCGATGGCCCGGACGTTCGACATCCGTTGCCGCAGTGTGATGATCCGCGGCGGGGCCCGCCAACTGGCTTTCAGTTCGACGCGCAACAGCCCTCCCTCGCCCGATGGCGCCGGCGGGCGGACGGTGACGTCGGCAACGGTAATCTCCGGCGGGCGGATTGACCCTTCGGTCGCCTGGGCACGCAACTTGGCGATCACTCGCTCCAGGCGTAGCCGGGTTTCGGCTGAAGTGGTCTGCTCCGGTTCGGGCAGATGCTCCAGGGCGGCCGGCCCAAGCTCGATCAGCGCCGCCTCGGCCGCCTGCCGCTGGGCCAATCGCGGGGCGTCGAGCTGTTCGACCAGCTCGGCCACGCGGTCCGGCGTCAGGGCAGCCGTGGCCAGGGTCAAGAGAATCGCAATCGATGGTATCATGGCAAGGCCTCCTGGTGCATTCTACACCGGATCGGCCTGCGCGTGAAACTTCTCGCGATAGGCGTCCACCTCGATCATCGGACGGCGTTCCACCTCTTCGATCAGGTATTCCAGTTGGCGGTACTCGCCGTCGCTCACTTCGTACTGCCGCATGATGCTGGGCAGCGCTTCGCGGAACTCGACCATCTGTCGTTGCTGCAAGCGCGACATGAACGCCCGCAGCACCCCGAAGGCCATCCGCCCCAGGGCAATGGTCTCCTGGTTGCGATGGACGCGCCGATCGAGGTCGGTTTGGGCAAAGGCGTTCATCCCCAGACGCTCGTAGATGTCGATCAGCATGGCCGTCTCCACGCCGTAGCCGACCGGGAAGGGAATTTGCTCCAGGATGCCGCGCCGCCCAGCATATTCGCCCGAGAGCGGCTGCAAAATGGCTGCCAGTTCGGGGAAGAAGAGGCTGAAGAGCGGGCGGATGAGGATCTCGGTGACGCGGCCACCGCCGGTGGGGCGCAAGCCGCCGGAGAAGGCCAGCGGGCGGTCGTAGAAGGCCTTCACGTAGTGGACATCGGCGTTGAGGATCAGCGGCCCAACCAGTCCGTAGACGAAGCGAGGGTGGATGTTGCGGATGTCGCTGTCGACGTAGCAGATGATGTCGCCGTCGAGCAGGTAAAGGGCTTTCCAAAGGTTCTCGCCCTTGCCGCGTTGTTCACCTTCCTCGGGCAGAAATTCGCTGGCGATGTAGACGTCGGCCCCGAAGCTGGCCGCGATTTCGCGGGTGCGGTCGGTGCTGCCGCTGTCGATCACGGCGATCTCGTCGACCAGCGGATAGCGATCGGCCAACTCCGCCTTGAGGATGACGATCTCCTGCCCGATGGTGTTCTCCTCGTTCAGCGTGGGCAGGCAGAGCGAGATCGACAGCCCTTGCCGCTGTTTCTCCTCGACCAGGAACTTGATGTCCCAGAAGTTCGAGTGGTGGAACGTGCGTTGGCCGAGCCAGGTTTCACTCTTCATCGCAGTGGCCCTCGTCGATCGAAAGGATCACACCGAGCAGTTGCGCCACCCCGGTGAGAATGGGGTCGATGTTCACGTAGTCGGTCCCCTTCATGCGGCTGCGATCGCCACGGGTAATCCCCAGGGTGACCGAGGGAATGCCGCGCCCGATCAACTCGGAAAGCTCCGAGGGGCTGTGTCCCTGGTCGGGTTCAATCCCCAGGGCCCGCATCACGTCCAACGTGGAGCGGACCAACGGATGGGAGAAGGGCAACCCACCGGCGCGGGTGCGGAAGAACAGGTCGAGGTGGGCATTCACCGCGTGCCGGGCCGACATCTCGGCCGTGATGTAGTCGATCTCGCTGTGGATGCGGTCGATCATCTCGTCGCTGTGGCTGACGATCTCCAGGCCTAGCTCGGCGTGGTCCGGCTCGACGTCGTAGGCCACGCCCGCGCGCAAGCGACCCAAGCGGATCACCGTGTAGGGCCGGCTGGGCGTGGCAATGCCCAGGATGCGGTTGATGATGTGGTTGACCACGACCAGCGCGCTCTCGGAGCCGTAGCTGCGCGAGGGTTCCGGTTTCACGTCGCACGTGATATCGCCCCGCGCGGTGCCGATGGAGAAGAAGTTCAGCCGCCCCAGTTGCATTCCCTCGACGCAGATGGCGTGCGTGATTGGCGCCGGCGTATGGTCGAGGAAGAATCGCAAGCCGGCGTGGTTGCCGTGGCCAAGGGAACTGGTCGTGCCGAGCAAGATCAGGTTCGACCGGAGCTGGATTCCCAACTGCTCCAGCACGGCGGGGATGAGCGAAACGATGGCCGCGCCCAGGGCGTTGTCGCCGGTGCCCGGGCCGAGCACGCGGTCGGCCTCGACGGTCACGTCGTGGTTGTAGTTGGCCGGATAGATCGTATCCAGATGCGAGACCAGCAGGATGGTGCGGTCGCCGTGGGTGCCGTGCAGGCGTCCGACGGCGTTGCCCACTTCGTCGGCGGCCACGTCGCCCAGGCCCGACTCGCCGAAGCGATCCAAGACGAAGCGTACGCGGTGTCCCTCCTCGCCGCTTGGCGAGGGGATCTGGGCGATCATCACCAGGTTGGCCAATAGCCGCTCGCGCAGCGGCGCCAAAGCCGCCGGCAGGCTGGCCAGGTCGATCGGCGTTGTTGATGGGAGAGTCATGGCGGAGTTTCCTCACCCCCTCGGTCCGGCGGCGCAAATCTCTTCGCCGGCCGCGGTCTTGTACTGCTCGAAGTTCTCGCGGAACAGGCCGGCCAGCTGGGCGGCCGCGGCGTCGTAGGCACTCTTGTCCGCCCAGGTGTTTCTGGGCACGAGAACCTCCGGCGGCACGCCCGGACACTCGGTTGGCACCTCCAAGCCGAAGGTCGGGTCGAGCACGGCCGGGCAATCGTCCAGTGCACCGGCGTGGATGGCGTCGATGATCGCGCGGGTGTGCCTAATCGACATCCGCTCGCCGGTACCATAAGGGCCTCCAGACCAGCCGGTGTTGACCAGCCAGGCGCGGCTACCGTGGCGGCGCATCTTCTCGGCCAACATTTCGGCGTATTTCGTCGGGTGCCAAACGAGGAAGGCCGCGCCGAAGCAGGCCGAGAAGTCCGGCTGCGGCTCGGTCACCCCCACCTCCGTGCCCGCCACTTTCGCCGTGTAGCCGCTAATGAAGTGGTACATGGCCTGTTGCGGATTCAGTCGGCTGACCGGAGGCAGCACGCCGAAGGCATCGCAAGTGAGCAAAATGATGTTCTTCGGATGACCGCCGACGCAGGGTATCTTGGCGTTCGGGATGTACTCGATCGGATACGACGCCCGGGTATTCTCGGTGAGCGAGTCGTCGCGGTAGTCGACCTCGCGGGTGTGCTCGTCGCAGACGGCGTTCTCGAGCACCGTGCCGAAACGAATGGCCTGGTAGATCTCCGGTTCATTGTCCGCCGACAAATGGATGCTTTTCGCGTAGCAGCCGCCCTCGATGTTGAAGATGCCGTCATCGCTCCAGCAGTGTTCGTCGTCACCAATCAGCAGCCGCCTGCGCTCGGTCGAGAGGGTTGTCTTGCCGGTGCCGGAGAGGCCGAAGAACAGCGAGACATCGCCTCCCGGCCCCTCGTTGGCCGAGCAGTGCATCGAGAGCACGCCCTCGCGCGGCATCAGATGGTTCATGATCGTGAACACGCCCTTCTTCATCTCGCCCGCGTACTGCGTGCCAAGGATGACGAACTCGCCCTTCTCGAAGTCGATGTTCACGCTGGTTCGCGATTTCTTCAGTTCCGGCGAATAGTCCGGATTGGTCGGGAATTGGCCCGCGTTGAAAATCACATAATCCGGCTCGCCGAAGTTGAGCAGCTCCTCCGCGGTCGGGCGGATGAGCATGTTGTGCATGAACAGGGCGTGATAGGCCCGCGCGCAAATCACCCGCACCTTGATGCGGTACTTGGTGTCCCAACCGGCAAAGCCGTCGATCACGTAAAGCTGGCGCTTGGTGTTGAGGTAGTCGATCGCCCGCCGTCGATTGAGCTGGAAAGTCTGCTGGGAGATCTTCATGTTGATCGGGCCCCACCAGATATCGCCCACGCTGTCGGGGTGATCGACGATTCGCTTGTCCTTGGGGCTGCGGCCGGTCTTCTCGCCGGACGTGGTCAACAGGGCCCCGCGGGAGGTGATCACCGCGTTCCCCACTGCGATACTGTCCTCGTAGAGCCGCGCCGGCGTGGGATTGCGCACAATGCACTTCACGTTGATCCCATGGCGGCATACTTCAAACAAATCCCGCTTCATGAAAGCTATCCGCAACTGGTAGAATGAAGGGTTCGACCCCAAGGGGGGTACGTGAAACTCAGGTTGGGATGCCAGGGGACCGTCGCGCGCGGCAATCCCCGCGTGTTTGCGGGGTCTTTCCCTTCGTCGCCCTCGGTGCCTCTGGCAAGCTGACGGTACATGATCCGACAACGCGCGGGGCGAATCGCGGGGTGGGGCGTTGGATGCGCAAATTGACACGACCACGAGAGCCCGGGCGTGGTCGTCTCTTGCTGGATCGCATCCGCCCGATACGCGTTACGTCCTCCTCCGAGCGACGCAATTATAAGCAGTCGAGTGGTGGGTTGCCAGTAGCGGCGGGGCTACTGGACGCTTTGGTGAAGGATTGCCTGCCGTGTAACCCTTTTAACAAGTTAGGTTTACGTATGAAGCCTGGTCTTCCGTCATCGAGTGGAGGGGAGCGAATAGGCCGAGGGAACGGGAGTTTTTCGCACTCCCCCAGGCGGATTACCTGGAACCCAAAGCTCCCAGATTGCCTATCTTTACTATTCAGCTACAATTGAACCTGGGCGACCACCCCTGCCAGGAGCTAACAGTGCATCCCTGGTGGACCCGTCCGTGCGATTGCCCGCGCCCGGTCACGCTGATCCGGCGGCTCGGCCGGCCGGCTCGTCATTTGGCCGCGCGGCCCGAGTCACAGCCTGAAGAATTGCTGCCCGAGAAATCGCTGCCTGAAAGAATCCCGCCCGAGGAGGCCCGCCAGTTGCCCCGCCGTCGCACCCGCGGCGGACCAAAGACGACGTTCACGAAACGAGTCTTTCCATTCGCTCCGGAACGAGAAACGAGCCGAGGATGAGAGCGGCGGCATGACGCCAAGTGACACAACAAACGCGGCGACCGAGATGCCCAAAACAACCAACCCGCCCGATACCGCCAACACGGCCGAGACGGTCAGCAAGCCCGGCAGGACCGTCGGGGCTGAAGAGACTGACACGGCCCGCTCGGCCTCGTGTCCGCCCTCCCGCCGCACCGCGCTGGCCGCGCGCGTGGAAACAGCGAGGCAGGCCATCATTGCCCGGGCACCGGTGGTCCTCAGCCGCCTGTTCCCGCCGCGCGCGACGGGCACGTTGGCCATCCTAATGTATCACCGCGTCACGGACGAAGTCCCGGAGGTGGAGTGTCCCACGTCGAACGTCACTCCGGAACAATTCCGTCGCCAGATGGCAGGGCTTGTCGAGTTGGGCTATCGGCCCTGGCCTCTGAGACGGGCGCTCGAGTATCACCGTCAAGCAAAGGCCATCCCTCCCAAGGTGTTTGTGGTCACTTTTGACGACGGCTATGCGAACAATTACACACGGGCATACCCCGTGCTGCGGGAGCACGGTATTGCAGCCACCATTTTCGTGCCAACCGCCTACCTGGACAGCCCGAAGCCAATGCCGTTCGACCTCTGGTCGGGAGTGGGTCGGGAAGGAGTCGACCCGGACGCCTGGCGGCCGCTCACCACGGAAGAATGCCGCGAAATGCTCGGCGAAGGGCTGATCGACTTGGGCGTTCACACCCATACCCATACCGACCTGCGTGGACGGCCCGAACTGCTGCTCGACGAGTTGGCGACCTCGGCCGGCGTGTTGCGCGATCGATTTGGCATCGAGCATCCCACGTTCGCCTTCCCGTTCGGCAAGGTGTCGACCGGGTTCGCCGCACCGGAACTGATGGCCTCCGCCCGCCAGGCGGGGATGGCCTGCGCCCTCACGACCGAGAACCGCTTGGTCCAGCCCGGCGACGACCCGTTCGGCTGGAGCCGCTTGACGGCCGCGGAAACCGACACCGCTCGCACCCTGGCCGCGAAGATCGACGGCTGGTATGACTTTCTGCGTGACGGCTGGCGTCGACTGCGACGACGGACCACCGGCAACTCGGCTTCGGATGTCACCAAGCGCTAACGAGCTTCGGCCAACCCAACGTGCTTCACCTCAGCACTCCTAAGAATGCCCGACCAACGATGCCCGAACGCCGGATCGAGTAATCTGACCTCGGATGATGCCGGTTCCGGTAAGCCGACGATTGACCAAGCCGCGAGCGAAAGCGTGCCCGCCGAGAACCGTGCGTCGGACGATTCGGTGCCCGATCGGCCGCTGGAACCGGTGCCCCGCGGGATCGGGACGGCCGGGCCGATGTGGTGGTGGGTCATGCCACGGCGACTGCGCGAGAACCGCTTGGCTCGCCATCCGCTGGTCGCCAAACTGGCGGGACGTTTCCAGCTAGCCGATCTGGCGACAACCGTCGGCACCCAAGGCCTGACCGTCGCCCTGCAGGCCGTGCATAGCATCATGCTTGCCCGCATGTTGGGAGCGGAGGGCCGTGGCGAGTACAGCACGGTCATGTACTACAGCCAGTTGCTGGTCTACACGGGACTCATGGGGACGCTGTTCTCGATCGCCCGGCGGGCTGCCCGCGCAACGGTCGACCTGCTGGGGCTCAGCCGCGCAGCGGTCCGCGTGGGCTTGGCCACGGGCATCGGCTGCATGACGGTGGTGGTTCTGCTGGCCCTCTGGGCCTTGCCGGCGGAGAAAGCCTATTTGGCCCCCTGGGTCATCGCCGCCACGGCGGTGCTCCCCTTGGAGCAAATGCGGCTGGCACTGTTGGCCGTGGACCACGGGGCGGCCAACTTCGGCCGGTACAATGTCAACCGCATCATTGCCGCCGCCGTCTTTCCGCTCCTGCTGGGCTTGGCGTGGTTGCTGGGGTTGAAGTCGCTAAGCGTGGTGGTCGCCCTGGCCGTCATTTCGCCGGGCGTGGGCCTGCTGTTTCTGCTGCGAACGCATCGCTGGCTACCTCCCGGCAACGACGAACAGCCACGCGTGGGAACGCTGATTCACGAAGGGGCCCCCTACGCCCTGTCGGCATTCGCCACGCAACTGCTCAGCCGGTTGGACGGACTGCTGGTGTTGTGGCTGGTCGCCCTGAGCGTCCAAGGGTACTATGCCGTAGCCGTCTCCGTGGCCAACCTGTTGCTCGTGGGACCCAACGCCTTCGCCCTGTTTTCCTTCAACGCTGGCGCCCGCACCGAGCGGAGCCACTCCGGCAAGATGCTCGTCGGCACCGCCGGGGGTGTGTTGCTGCTGCAAATCGTCTCGGGCGGCGTGCTGGCGCTGATCGTCGGCCCGATGATGGGACTGGTCTTCGGCAGCGAGTTTCTCGGCGCCGTGCCGCTGATCCTGGCCTTGCTACCCGGCTTTGCTTTGGACGGACTGGGCATCTTCGCCCAAGGCTACCTGCGTGGGCGCGGCAAACCGCTGATTGGGATGTGGGCTCGATTCATCGGCGCCGCTGTGATGCTCCTGCTCGTGTGGCTGACATTCGACCGTTACGGACCGATTGCGATCCCCATCTCGGTGAGCGTCGCCAATGCGGTGTGCGCGCTGCTCATGGTAACGGCCGTGGCGGCTGATTGGTACCGAGAGGGGAAAGCTCCCCCCAACCCATAGCCGGCGCCGACACGGTGGACGGTGAAGACAAATCCGCCGAACAAGACACGGGCTGGTTGTTTCACACCGATCAACCCGAGGAGCTGTACAACGCGATTGATCGGGCGATGCCCGTGGGCTAGGTTTCAGTGTTTAATAGTTGACAGTCAACACACAGCTTTCGACATTTTATGTCCGCCGACACCACATTGCCGCTCGACGTGAGTGCCCCGTCGTCCACGCTGGCCGACGTGAAGGTAGCCGACTTCGTGGGTGTGTTTCTGCTGGGGGCGGTCATGGCGCTCAACGAAGCCAATTTTAGGCCGCCTGACATCGAGAGCGCCGCGCTCGATTGGCAGGTCGCGCTGAAGCTGGTGGTCTGCCTCGGTTGCGGCTTTTATGGACTCTGGTTCCTGCCGCGGACACTCCCGCTGTTGCTCAATTCGGCCGGACTATGGGCCGTTGCGTTCTCCGCTTGGGCCCTGATGACCAGCCTCGCGGCGGTCAACTTCGGTTACTCGTTCGTTTCCGCCGCGGCCCTCTGGGGCGTACTGCTGTTCGCACCGCCCGTGCTCCTGCAATTGGGCATTCGTCGCGTCGTGATGACGATGATTGTCGCGCTGTTGTTGTTCTTGGTCGCGTCCTGGGCGACGTGGTTCGTGGCGCCTGAGTTGAACGGTTTCGATCCCGACGTGGCCCTGGCCGCCGACGCCGCTCGCTTCGGCGGGTTGCTGCATCCGAACGGCACGGGCCGATTGGCCGCCACGCTCATCGCCCTGCTGCTAGTGGCCGGGCGGATGGACTTCCTCCGCTGGAGGACGATCGTCCCCCTGACCGGCTTCGCCGCGCTGACCCTGCTGCTGACCGGGAGCCGAACCTATATCCTGGCCACCGTGGCCGTGGGCGCGCTGGCCTGGTGGTCCGCCCGATCGTCCGAGTGGCGGCTGATCGGTACCTCGGCGTTGTTCGTCTTGCTCGGCACGGCCTTGCTTCTGCTGGTCGTTTCGCCACTGGTTTCGGAGCCCGATTCGTTGTTATCGCCTTTCTCGCGTTCCGGTCGGGCGACGGAGATCTACAGCATGACCGGCCGGACCTATCTCTGGGAGTTCGCCCTGGAGAAAATCGGCCAATCGCCGCTGGCCGGCTACGGTTACTCGTGCGAGCGGTTCGTGATTGCCAGGGAACACTTCTGGCCTACCCGACATGCGCATAACGTGTTGCTCAGCGCGATGCTTGCCACGGGCGTGCCCGGAGGGTTGCTGCTGCTTGGCGCGATGCTCTGGCAGGGCTCGCAGGCCATTTTTCGTCCCCGGCTGTTTCCCGATTTGGTCTTGCTGTTGGTGCTCATCGGTGGGTTGGCCGATTGCCCCCTGCTGCCTGCCATCCCCGGTGCTACCACATTGTTGTGGCTGATGGCCCTGCAGTGGCGCGCATTGGAAGGCCGGCCGGAGGTCAGGGCCGAGCAGTCCGGATCACGTGCCGAGAACGCGGCCGAACCGGTTCGGGCCGGGAATCGGCCGGCTTAGGCCCGGCGCCAGAAGCGGGGCATCAGCAGCACGAGGATCACGAACACCTCGAGCCGCCCCAGCAACATCATCCAGGTGAGCACGAACTTGGCCGGCGCGTGGAAATGGGCGTAGTTCTCGCTTTCGCCGACGATCCCCAGGCCGGGACCCACGCCGTTGAGCGTGGCGGCCACGGCGCTGGCGCAGTCGATCAGTTTCTCGTGTGCCGGCCGGCCCAGCTCGGTCCAGGTGCTGTCCGGCTCCATCGCCACCAAGGCCATCCAAGCCACGATGAAGAGCATCACGACCACGCCGAAGTAGAGCAGCACGTGCTTGGCCATCTCCGGTTGGTCGACCGGCTTGCCGCCTAGTCGGATCGGCCGTACCACGCTGGGGTGGAACACCTTTTCCAGCTCGCGGTGGGCGATCTTGAAGAACAGGATGTGGCGAATCACCTTGATCGAGCAGCTTGTGCTGCCGGCACAGCCACCAACGAACATCAATAAAAAGAGTGTGGCGCGGCTGAAGTTGCTCCAGGTGTTGAAGTCGGCCGTGCCGAAGCCGGTGTTGGTCATGATCGAAGCGACCTGGAACGATCCGTAGCGCGCGGCCGAGCCGAAGCCGGCGAAGTCGCCCGCCCGCCAACCGGCTGCGATCACCATCGCGGTAACCGCCAGGAGGATGATCAGGTAGACACGGAACTCGACGTCGTCGAGCAGTCGGCCCGGCTGCCGCAGCAGCAGGTAGTAGAGCAGCGTGAAGTTCGTGCAGGCGACAACCATGAACACGGTGATGGTCGCCTCGATCGGCACGCTGTGGAAGTGCTCGATGCTGGCGTTGTAGGTGCTGAACCCGCCGGTGGCGATTGTGCCGAAGGCGTGGCAAAGGGCGTCGAAAGGGCTCATCCCCTCGATCAGCAACAGGAGTGAAAGAATACCCACCAGGCCACTGAAAATGCCAGCGAAAATCCAGGCCGAGCGCTGGCTGCGGGCCTGTGGAGCCTCCTGGCTGGGGCCGGGCATTTCGGTGACCATCAGCGCCTTGCCGGCCGAGCCCATCCCCAGAATCGCCACGAACAAGACCATGATGCCCAGGCCACCGAGGAAATGGGTTTCGCTCCGCCAGAAGAGAATCGCCCGGGGCACGAGTTCCGGGTCTTCCAGATTGGTGATCACCGTGGCGCCCGTGCCACTGAACCCGGAGGCCGACTCGAACAGCCCGTCGAAGAGCCCCATCGGCACGGGCGAGCCATCGGCGGCACGACCCTGAGCCGTGCCGCTGAGCCAGAAGGGCACCGCGCCGAGCACGGTGGCCATGACCCAACTCAGCCCGACCACGGCGATCGCCTCGCGGCGAAAGAGCCGAGCGCCGCGTGCTTTGCGTCCCAGGAACATGAGCGTCCCACCCACCACGGCGCAGAGGGCCATCGTTCCGAGCAGGGCGTGGAAGGACTCGGCGTCGAAGCGATCCACCTCCCCCAGCCAGGGCAGCGTCCAGGGCAGGCTGGCGGCCATCGCCGCACCCAGCAACAGCGCGATCACGCCCAGCAGTCGGGAGATTAGTGCGTGGTTCATCGGGGAGTTTTCAGCGGAAGGGATCGACCGTGCCCGCTGGCCGTCGTCGGCGGGCTGATTGCCGGCGTTCGCCGGTCCAGGAACTGTTCGCCCCCGGCTATTGCCGCGGCTCGCGGCTGTTGTCGCCGCCCGCGGTTCTTGTCAGGATGGATATTGACGCGGCCCAATAAAGAGGCCAGCACCCTGCAACGAGCCAGGCTTACAATGCCGCCCGAACCTCGGACTCCGGTACGTCGCCGACCAGCTCCACGTGGCCCAGGCGGTCGGGCAGGACGAATCGCAGCCGGCCGTGCTGGACTTTCTTGTCGCGCTGCATCACTTGGATGATCTCATCGGCCGGCAACGAGGGCGTCTCCACCGGCAACGACAGCGACTTCAACAACGCCTCCTGCCGCCGGACAAGTTCTCCGTCGACGCGACCGAGCCGCTCGGCCAGTCGGGCGGCGCACATCATGCCAATGGCCACCGCCTCGCCGTGAAGCAATTCGCCGTAGCCGGCAAGGGTCTCGAACGCGTGAGCGAACGTGTGGCCGTAGTTCAACACGGCGCGGAGGCCGCTCTCTTCGCGCTCGTCTTGCTCGACCACGTCGGCCTTCAGCCGGCAGCAACGGGCGATCACCGGCACCAGGACCTGCGGATCGCGCCCGCCGAGTCCCTCACGCTGGGCTTCCAGTTCGGCGAAGAAGTCGGCGTCGAGGATCACGCCATACTTGACCACCTCGGCCAGCCCGGCGCGATACTCGCGTTCGGCAAGCGTGTCGAGCGTGGCCGTGTCGACCAGGACGCCTGCCGGTTGCAGGAACGCGCCGACCATGTTCTTCGCTCCCGGCAGATTGATTCCCACCTTGCCACCCACCGAGCTGTCGACCTGGGCCAAGAGCGTGGTGGGTACCTGGAAGAAGCGCAGTCCGCGGGCGTAGGTGGCGGCGATCAGCCCGGCCAAATCGCCGACAACACCGCCGCCAACGGCGACGACCAGACTGCGGCGGTCGGCCCCCAGTTCGAGCAATCCCTCCCACAGTCCGGCGGCCGTCTCGATGGACTTGGTCTCTTCGCCGGGCGGGACGACGATCAGGTCGGTTTCGATATCGACCTCGGCCAGCGCGGCGGCCACCGCCTCGGCATGCGGCCGTTGGACGTTCTCGTCGGTGATGGCCACCGCATGGGTAACGCCGGGCACCAGCTCGGCAATCGCGCGGCCTGAGTCGGCGAGCATCGCCGTGCCGAGCCGGATATCGTAACTCCGCTCGGCGAGATTGACGTGGACGGTTTGAGACATGGGGATGGGGGGGTGATCGAATTCGGTTGGTGTCTTTTTAGTGCAACAGAGGTGCGTGTAACGATCGTCACTATGAGGTGGACCCAATTATTGGACAGTGATTGGGGTTATTTAGGGTGGAGCGGCCCGCGAGACCCTTCCAAGGTCTCGCACGGACGCTGTCCATGAAACAGGGTTTCCATCTGATTTTGTTTCGCGCGACATGACGGCAATTTTCCACCCCGGCGCCCGGCTTGGCAAGCCGGGCCGGTCAGGCCAACTGCCGATACACGTCTGCCGGCGTGCGGTAGCCCAGCGACTGGTGGATGCGCCGCCCGACTCACCCCTCAGCCACGCGTTGCTCCAGCCAACGGCGGAGCGCGGCCAGCACATGGTCCACTTCCGCCGGCGTGAGGACGTGGCCCGGGGCGATGTGGTGCCACTTGCTCAGGCAACCTCGGCAGCAAGTGGCCGTGGCGTGTTGGGCGATGAACGCCGGATGCCCATGCATCGGTGTTTGCTTGCCGTCGCGGGCTGGATTGGCGGGGGCCAACCGCCGGGCAACGAACTGAGCGGCGTGTTCCATCACCGTCGCCAGGCCGCGCTCGCGGAGATACTCGCGCTCCTTCGGTCCCAGGCGCTGCCGCGCGCGAAAGCGGCTGCGGCCGAGGGCGGCGAACAGGTCATCGAGATCGCGCACGGGAAATCGGCTTCCAGGTAAACGGCTGGCCGCCAAAGCCGCCGCGGCGCCACGGCTACGGCACCAGGTTGAACTCAATCCCCGTTTGCATGGCCTGGGCATCTTGGGCCATCTCGCAGCCGAGGGTTGTCTCGGTGTTGTACTTCGCCGGAATGTTGAATTGGTCGGAGGTGATCCGCACCAGATAGAAGCCCGGGGCCACCCCCGGCGCGTCGTCCGGATCGTCCGGATCTTTCGGCACGCTGACCATGGCCATGCCGTATTCGTCGGTGGTGCCACTGGCCGCTTTGATCTCATCGCCCAGCCACGGCTCCGGGTCGAAGACCACCTTGGCGCCCGGCAGGGGCTGGCCGTTGTACTTCACCTGACACATGGCCGCCATCTTCCCGACCAGACTCTCCTGCCACTCGCGGATGCGGTCGGCTACTTCGTCGGCCGTGACAGCGCCGTCCTTATTGGCGTCGATCTGGTCAATGGCGGCGCGCAGTGTGGGCGCCGCCTGCAACTCTTCGCCCGCCACCCGGCCGTCGTTGTTCTTGTCGTATTTCTCGATCGCGCCGGCACCAGCGGAACCGGCATCGATCGACGGTGGATGAATCCGCGACGGAGCATCGCTGCAACCGGCGGCAAACAGGCAAACCAAAAGTGACATGGCCGCGACTCCTATCGTGGACCCTCGCATCGGAAGACCTCCAAGAGCATGGTGGAACGTGGAGCGGACTGACTCGCCGCGGACCGATCGGCCCGTCGAAGCCCTGAAGTGAAGAACGCTCAGATTAGCACAAGACGGACCGGCCGTCAAAGGCCGCCGGGTGCCGAACGGGAGAAATGCAAAGCCGATTTCTTCCGTCATTCCCGAGAAGCTTGTGCCCGCGAAAGCGGGGAGCGGGAATCCAGTGATCCGGCCTAACTCCCTGGATTCCCGCGTGCGCGGGAATGACGTGATCGCCGCCCTCATACGCCAATCCGCCACCCTGGATTCCCGCGTGCGCGGGGATGACACCCTGTATACCGAGAGTTCGCACCTGGATTTCCGTTCCCGCGGACGTCGCTCCGCGGCCATCATTGCCCCCGCAAGATGGGTACCCAGATCCGCATCGGTTCGTGGCCGAGCGTCCCGCCGCCGGAGCCGGAGCGGGAATTCGTCACCACGACCATTCCCTCCTCGCCGCGGACCTCGTAAGGCCGGCCGGTCAGTGGGTTCACCCGATACGGCGGTCGCGGTGCCCCAATCGCGGCGGCCAGTCCCAGGGCCCAAGCCTCGGTGTTCGCCCGATCGCGGGCCTGATTGATCTGCCCGGGCAGCAAGTCCTTCATCAATAGTCGGGCGGCCGGATGCGGCGGGCCGGAAGCCGGATCGCTTGTCGACGCCGCCTGGTTGATCTTCTCCAATTCGCTCAACCGCTCATGGAAAGGTTTATCGCACAACTCGATCACCCGGCGCATGTTGGTCATGTAGAAGGCCTGATCGGCGTCGACGTTCTCCTTCAGATATTCGCTGACCGACTTGCCCAGCTGCCTGCGTTGCAGGGCCTCCAGTTCCTCGATCGTCAGCAGATCCTGCCCCTGGCCGGCGCGGATCATTTCGTAGGCATGCAGGCCGAGTGCCCGTTCGCCAATCCAGGCCGTGGCGTCTTCCGGCCAAGTGTCGAGCTGGTGCCGGACCAGCTTCGCGAGTTGCTCGACGTGCTCCCGTCGCAGCAGTTCGTGTTGCAGCAGGGCGGCGATCACGCGGAAGGTGTCGCCGCGCAGATAGGCTCCGTGCATTCGGGCGTCGAGGTGCGGGGTAGCCGCCAGACAATGGGTCAGTTGGAACATGGCCTCCAGGGCGTCGATCGCGCCGCTCAGGTCGCCCTCGGCCATCTTCTCGGCGGCCAGGAACGCTTCCAATCGACAAGCCACGCGCACCACGTCGATCACCGAGGTATCGGCCGCGTAGCCCGCCGTGTAGCGGATCCCCAAGTCGCACTCTGGATCGGCGAGCGCCTTGCGGACGAACTGGCGTTGCCGGTCGTGGCGATGTCGCAGTCCGGCCGCTTGCCGGAGCCGGTGCGAATCGAACTCGAAATCGCCCGGCGGAAAGACCGATTCCGTTTGGCTCAGCAGCGAGCCGAGCAGATCGTCCGGAAAGAGGTCGACGAACGAGGCCGCGATGTTCTCGCCGTCTTTCACTCCGGTGCGCTCCAATTGGGCCGGCGTGCCCTCCTGCTCCTTCACCCGCGCATACTCGTCGATCAGCACCGGATCGCGCGCGGCCTGCAAGCCGGGCAGCTCGCCAAGCCGCTCGAGTTCGGTCGGCTCGTCTTCCGCGGGTTCGCCGCTCCCGCAGCCGATGAGCACAGCCAGGGAAAGCCCCGCGACAATCGCCCAAAGCGCGGCGACGTCGCGCGGGGTCGTGCCGCCGCACGGCTTGTCCGGCCTGATGCGCGCCTCTGCTAGCGGGATTGCTCTTTGGAACATAACCACTCCATCGGTTGAAGCTCGATGAGTTCGGCCATCCCCGCCTCGGCCAGTTCTGGCCCGGCCACGTAGCGGCCCGCGTTGGTCCAGCGCAGCACGCACTCCTCCATCGCCTTCGAGTCGGCGCGGGCAGCATCGGTCGAACCGTCGGCCTCCCCGGCGGGGCGGTCGGAATTGGCGTGTGCAACGGTTGCCGGATGCTCGGCAAACAGTTCGGCCAGCAAGCGGTCCATATCGCCTTCGAGCTGCGCGAAATGCCGGGCCCATTCCGCCGCCTCGCTCAAGGCCACGTTCTCCTCGCTCTGCCATTTCATGGGGTGGAACAGCAGCACGCTCAACCGCGTGACCAGCCGCCGCCGGCACGCGGCCAGCGGCCAGAGGGCGGCCGAGGAGCACTCGCCGGCCACTACGCCCGTGGCCCGCAACCCGCGCAGCTTGATCAGTGAGGCCAGCGACAGGGCCGAGTAAGGGCTGCCGCCGAGCGAGTCGAAGTAGAGGACGCATTCGCCGGCCGGGGGCACTTCGAGCAACTTCGCGCAGAGGTCGGGCCCGTTGTCCGTCAAATCGCCCACAATGGCCAACTCCAGCGGCCCCTCGGGAGGCTGCTGCTCGCCGGCTTCCTGCTCTGCTGCCCGCCGGCCCGGGCGTGATGCACGCATGCGTTTCATGACGTCGTTCTCCGTAAAAGCCGCATGATACCCCCCGCCGGGCGACCTCCACAAGCCGAATACGCCCGGCAAGCGGCCGGCCCGCCGACCCAGGAGAAATGCAAAGTCGATTGCAGTGCGCGTTGAGCCTCCACACGTCATTCCCGCGCACGCGGGAATCCAGGGAGTTGGGGCGGGTCACTGGATTCCCGATGTCTCGGGAATGACGGAAGAAATCGACTTTGCAATCCTACTCGCCCCCGACCCGCGAGCTATACTTTCCCGAACTGGCACGATCCCCATCCCAGAGGAGTCCCATCGATGCGTATCGCCGTTGTTGGAACCGGATACGTTGGACTGGTCACCGGCACCTGCTTGGCCGAGACGGGCAACCACGTGATTTGCGTGGACTGCGACGAGGACAAAATCAACCGGCTTCGGCAAGGCGAGATCCCCATCTACGAGCCCGGACTGGCCGAACTGGTCGGACGCAATATGGACAACGGGCTGCTGGAATGCACCACCGAACTGGCGGCCGCCGCCGAGCGAAGCCAGTTAATCTTCCTGGCCGTGGGCACCCCCTCGGCCGAGGACGGCTCGGTCGATCTGCGGGCACTGTGGACCGTGGCCGAGCAAGTCGCTCCGCACCTGAAGCCAGATACGATCGTGGTGCTCAAGAGCACCGTGCCGGTGGGCACCAACGCGGCCGTCACGCGCCGACTGCGTGAGTTGACCGGCCGCGACTGCCACGTGGCCAGCAACCCGGAGTTCCTCAAGGAAGGGGCGGCCATCGACGATTTCATGAAACCCGATCGCGTGGTCATCGGCACCCGCTGCCAGGAAGTGGCCGACGTACTGACGGACCTCTATCGGCCCTATCTGCGGACCGACAAGCCACTGCTGAACATGACCCCCGAGAGCGCGGAAATGACCAAATACGTGGCCAATTCGCTACTGGCCACGAAGATCAGCTTCATCAACGAGATGGCCAACCTTTGCGAACGGAGCCGGGCGGATATCAACGACGTGCGGCGCGGTATCGGCCACGACCAGCGGATCGGCTTCCAGTTCCTCTTTCCGGGCGTCGGCTACGGCGGAAGCTGCTTCCCCAAAGACGTGCTCGGGCTGGCCTCGGTGGCGCGCGAGCACGGCGTGATCCCCCGAATCCTGGAAGCGGTCACCGACGTGAACGATCGCCAGAAGACCGTGTTGGGCGAAAAGGTCGCCCGACACTTCGGCGACGATCTGAGCGGCAAGACCATCGGCCTCTGGGGCGTCGCCTTCAAGCCGGGCACGGACGACATCCGCGAGGCCCCTGCTTTGGTGCTCATCGATCGGCTGCTGGAAATGGGCGCCCGGGTGCGGGCCTACGACCCCGAGGCCCTGGAAAACGCCCGCCAGTTATACGGTGATCGGATCACCTATTGCACCCGCCGCGACGATGCCCCGCGCGGCGCCGACGCGCTGGCCATCTGCACGGAATGGAAGCAGTTCGTCCACCCGGAGTTCGATGAACTAAAGGCGATGATGAAGCAACCGGTGATCTTCGATGGCCGCAACCTCTACGATCTCCGTCAGATGGAGCGGGCCGGTTTCACTTACTACAGCATCGGCCGGGCGACCGTTAACCCGCCGGGCTCGTGAGGCAGGAGAACGGCAAAGCACCGCCGTTGCTCGGCCTGACTCTCCCGATGCGGCTAACCCTTCAGCCGTCTGAAGCGCGTGAGCCACCTCAAACCCGTCATTCCCGCGCACGCGGGAATCCAGGGAATTGGGACGGATCACTGGATTCCCGCCTGCGCGGGAATGACGCTCTGATCGACAAACGTGTCGCCCTTGTAGGCCACTGGATTCCCGCCTGCGCGGGAATGACGGAGGACCTATGCGGGAAGGACGGAGAATCTATGCGGGAAGGACGGAATGACGGAGGACCTGTGCGGGAATGACGGGAACCTATGCGGGAATGTCTCCCCAGGATAGCCGGTGGCTCCCGTCATCGTCCCGCCGCGCGGAATCTCTTTCCCCGCCAGGTTGCCGATCTTCTCTCGGCCGCCGATTCAGCGGCCGGTGCCCGCAATATCCGCATATCCCGCCCAGTTTCACTGGATTCCACGCCGCGGACGGCCGATAGCCGATTCGGGTAACCGGCCTTTCGCTGGATCCGAGCGCGCGGTCCGTCCCGGCAGGATACCCCGGGCGGCTTGTGTGGCCGACTCGCCAAACGAACGTCGCGACACAACTTTTCACTCAGCGGGGTGGGCGATGAACATTCTTGAGATCATCTCGGGCGACAAGCGAAATGGGGCCATTCTGCATTGCCTGATGGTCAGCCGCGAACTGGCCCGACGTGGCAATCGGGTGACCGTCGCCTGCCTGCCCGACTCGTGGATCGCCGGCGAGTTGGCCCATGATGCCGGCTCGCCCGATCAACCCGAGGTGATCCACTCCGATCTGCATCGTTGGCCGCCGGACGAGTTGCGGCGCGTGGCCCGCGAGGTGGAACAGCGTGGCATCGAGGTGATCCACACCCACACCAGCCGGTCGAACTTTTTCGGCGTGTTGCTGCGATACGTGGCCGGTATTCCCAGCGTGGCCACGGCCCATAGCCGCCATATCCAGTTGCACTGGATGTTCAACGATCGCGTGGTGGCCATCTCCGAGGCCAGTCGGCGATACCAACAGCGATACAACATGGTCCGCGGCAGCCGCATCGATCTGGTCCACAATTTCATCGATCTGGAGCGTTTCCCGGCCGACTTGGATGGGCAACGCGAGCCGCTCCGCCAGCGCCTGGGGGTAGACGAGGGCACGCCGCTGCTGATTGCCGTCGGCGACATCATGCCCCGCAAGGGGCAGATTCACCTGCTCGAAGCACTGTCCGTCCTCCGACGCGACCTGCCCGATGCCCGGCTGCTGCTGGTCGGGCCGAGCAATCACGACGTCTACTACGAACAGACCCGCCGGCGGGCCGAAGAGCTGCGGCTAGAGGAGGCCGTCGTCTGGTTGGGCCCCCGGGGCGATGTGCCGCAACTGCTGGCCGCCGCCGATCTCTACGTGCTGGCGTCCATCGAGGAGAGCTTCCCGCTCTCGATCCTGGAGGCCATGGCCGCCGGGTTGCCCGTGGTGGCCACCGATGTGGGTGGCGTGGCCGAATGCGTGGCCCATGGCGAGAACGGGCTGCTGGTGCCGCCGCGTCAGCCGGAGGCGTTGGCCGAGGCCGTTCACGCAGTGCTCACGGATCGACTACGGGGACAGCAATTCGGCTGGGTGGGTCGGCGACGCGTCCTCCGCGAGTTCTCACCCGAGAGCCAGGCCCCGAAGCTGGAGGCCGTATTCCAACGGGCGATCGAGGGCCATGGCGGACTTCGCCGCCGCGCCGCCTGACAGGTGGATCGCCTGGGTGGGTTTCGCCTGGGGCGCCTCGCCCGGGCTTTGCCCTTTTTCGTAGACGTCCACGGGTGCTGTCCCCCGTCGTCCTTCCGGCCGTCCCGGACGCCTTCCTCCTCCCCACCGAACCTTTGGCCCCGGGGGCTTGTCCAGGGGGGCATTGGTAGGTATCATGCCCGATTCGCCCAAATTGGCCCCGGAAGCGGGGCGGGGAGGACTTTTTGCCATGCGCCACGTGATTTCAGCCCTCGTGCAGAACGTGCCCGGCGTGCTCTCGCACGTCGCCGGCATGCTCGCCTCGCGCGGATACAACATCGACAGCCTGGCGGTCGGCGAGACCGAAGACCCCCACCTCTCGCGGATGACCTTCGTGGTGGTGGGTGACGACCGCGTGCTCGACCAGGTCCGCAAGCAACTCGAGAAGATCGTCACCGTCGTGCGGGTGGACGATATCAGCGCGACGAACTTCGTCGAACGCGACTTGATGTTGTTGAAGGTATCTGCCCCGCCCGGCCGGCGGAGCGAAATTCGCGAGTTGACCGAGATCTTCCGTGGCCGGATCGTCGACGTTGCCCAAGAAATGGTGATGATCGAAATGTCCGGCCAGGAACGCAAGGTTCAGGCCTTCATTGAAATGATGCGGCCGTTCGGCATTATCGAACTGGTCCGCACCGGACGGATCGCCATGGTCCGCGGCAGCCAAAACGGCGGCGCGGTGGACGACGAAGACCAAGTCGTCGCCTGAGGCATCCGCGAGGGGCTCGCCGATTGTCGTGCAGCCGCGGAAACCGGCTGCCCCGGAGCTTTCCAGTCCATACACAACCCGAGGAGTTTAGCATGCCCGCCACCGTCTATTACGATCAGGATGCCGACATTTCCCTGCTGAAGGACAAGACGATCGCCATCATCGGCTACGGCTCGCAGGGCCACGGCCACGCCCAGAATTTGCGCGACAGCGGTTGCAACGTGATCGTCGCCGAACTGGAGGGAACGGCGAACCACAAGACGGCGGTCGCCGACGGCTTCACGCCCATGTCCACGCCGGAGGCCGTCCAGCAGGCCGACATCATCACCATCCTCCTGCCCGATGAGTTCCAGGCCGACATCTATCGCGAGCAAATCCTGCCGAACCTGAAGCCGGGCAACATCATTGTTTGCTCGCACGGGTTCAACTATCACTACGGCCAGTTCGACTTCCCCGAAGGCGTCTCGGCCATCCTGATCGCTCCGAAAGGCCCGGGTCACCTAGTCCGTAGCGAATACGAGAAGGGCGGCGGCGTGCCCTGCCTGATCGCCCTGGGCGCCGGCGCCGGCGAAACGGAAAAGGCCATCGGGCTGGCTTACGCCAAAGGCATCGGCGGCACCCGCGCCGGCGTGATCGAAACCACCTTCGCCGAGGAAACAGAAACCGACCTGTTCGGCGAGCAGGTGGTCCTCTGCGGCGGGCTGACCGCCTTGATCAAGGCCGGCTACGAAACCCTGGTCGAAGCCGGCTATCAGCCCGAAATGGCCTACTTCGAATGCGTCCACGAAGTGAAGCTGATCGTCGATCTGATTTACCAGGGCGGCCTGAACTACATGCGATACAGCGTGTCGAACACGGCCGAATACGGCGACTACTCCCGCGGTCCGCGGGTCGTCAACGACGAAGCCAAAGCCGAAATGAAGCGGATCCTCGACGAAATCCAAAACGGCAGCTTCGCCCGCGAGTGGATCCTCGAGAACAAAGCCAACGCCCCGGCGTTCAAGGCCATGCGTCGCCGCGAGCGGGAGCACCAGGTCGAGCAAATCGGCCGCCAACTGCGCAAGCTGATGCCGTGGATCAACGCCAAAGAGGTGTGATTCAACTACCCCAAAACCCGCCCCAGCCGTGGGTGGGACAAGGCAATCACCACGCACGGCCATGCGTGGGCTTGAAACCATGTCGTCCCAGAACGATGCCCTCCGGCCGCTGATCACCAGCCACCCGCGACAGTACGCGGCCAATCGGTACGTGTACCCGGTGCTCAGCCGCCGGGCCAAGGGTATCTCCGTGGGCGTGAATCTGAACATCGACAAGCGGTGCAACTTCGGCTGCGTCTACTGCCAGGTGGATCGGGCAACCTCCGAACCGCCCGAGGAAATCGACCTCGATCGACTGCGGCGCGAACTGGAAGCGGTCATCTCGCAGGTTCGCTCGGGGCGGATTTTCGAGTCGCGGTTCGCCGGCACACCCCAGCCGATGCGGCGGATGAACGACATCGCCATCAGCGGCGACGCGGAGCCCACCACCTGCCCGCAATTTGCCGAGGCGGTGGACGTGTGTGCCGCCGCGCGAGCGGAGTACGCCGCCGAGGACGTGAAGCTCGTGCTGATCACCAACGCCACCATGCTGCACCAGCCACGAGTGAAGCAAGGGCTGGAGGTGATGGATCGCCACCATGGCGAGATTTGGGCCAAGCTCGACGCCGGCACCGCGGAGTACTACCAGCGGATCGCCCGCTCGCCGGTGAAGTTCGAGCGTATCCTGGCCAATCTGCGCGAGACGGCTCGGGCGCGGCCGCTAGTGATTCAGTCGCTGTTCATGCGCCTGGAGGGGGAGCCGCCGCCGGAGACGGAAGTGGCCGCATACTGCGACCGGCTTCGCGAAATCGTCGACGCGGGCGGCCGGATCAAGCTCGTGCAGGTCTACACGGTCTCGCGCCCGCCGGCCGAAAGCTTTGTCGCCGCGCTCGACACCGACGAGGTGGAAGCCCTGGCCGAACGGGTCCGCCGCGAGACGGGCCTGGAGGCCGAAGCCTTCGGCGCATAGCACGACGGCGCACGGTTGCCAAAGGGCGGTAACACTTCAGCCGGCTGAACGGGTGGCGAAATCGGGGGATTATTGTCCTTCCCGCTTGGGATTCCTGTCCTTCCCGCGTAGTATTTCCGTCATTCCCGCGCACGCGGGAATCCATTCCGTCATTCTCGCGCACGCGGGAATCCATTCCTGTCATTCCCGCGCAGGCGGGAATCCATTGGGTTGCGTCAATCGCCTGGATTCCCGCCTGCGCGGGAATGACGTGTTTCAGACGTCCGACGTGTTTCAGACGTCCGACGTGTTTCAGACGTCCGACGTGTTTCAGACGTCCGACGTGTTTCAGGCGGCCGACGTGTCACGAAGCACGAAACCGGGCAGCCCGGGCGCCGTGGTTCGTGGCCGGCCGCGTCGATCGCCTACTGCGGGAACTCGGTGGGTGGATCGATGACCGGGAATTCGCCGCTGAGCGTCTTCAGGAAGGCCACCACGTCGGCTTGCTCGTCGGCCGAGAGCGGCTGAGCCTGGAGCCCCAGGAACAGGCGGGAGAGGTTGTCGTTCTTCTTGCCCCCGCTTGCCATCACGGCCACGGCGTCTTCCAGTGTCTCGGCACTGCCGTCATGGAAGTAGGGGGCCGTCTTGGCGACCTCGCGCAGGTGTGGCACGCGGAACTTACCCTTGTCGCGCTCGTTGCCGGTCACTTCCATGCGGCCCACGTCCGGCTCCTCCGCGTCCATCCCGATGCCGGCGTTGTGATACTGCCAGTTGCTGAAGATCGGAGGACCATGACACACGGCGCAGTTCTCCATGAAAATCTGCATGCCGTTCTGCTGTTGATCATCGAGCGCGTCTTTGTCGCCGGCCTGGAACTTGTCGTAGGGTGAGTTGCCACTGAGGATCGTCCGCTCAAAGGCCGCGACGGCTTTGGCGAATCCCTCCTCGGTCACGCCCGTGCCGAACACTTCCTGGAAACGTTCCTCGTAACCGGGGATTTTCGAGAAGTTGTGGATCACGTCCTGCATGGAGCTGCCCATTTCGATGGGATTCCCCACCGGGCCGACGGCCTGCTCCTCGAGCGAAGCTGCCCGACCGTCCCAAAACAGCTCCTTGGCGTAGGCCGTGTTGATCACCGTGGGCGAGTTGCGATGGCCAACCTGCGGATTGCCCTCCGCGTCGACGATGCCGGCGCTGGTCTTGCGATCCTCGGCCCAAGCCATCAGCGGGTCGTGGCAGGTGGCGCAGGAGACGGTGCCATCCTTGCTGACGCGTTTGTCGAAGTAGAGCAGCTTGCCCAATTCGATCTTGGCGGCCGTCATCGGATTGTCATCCGGGATGGGCACTTCGGGCAACCCGAGCGGCGGGGTAGGCACGGCGGTCGAGGCCTGCCCGCCAGTGGCGGCGTCGCCGTCCGCGTCAGCACCGTCGGTGCCCCCGTCCGTGCCATCGTCCGGCTGGTCATCCGCTTGGCCGTCCTGTTCGGCCGCCCCGTCGCCATCGTCCATCGATTGCGGTGGGGCGCAACCGTTAAACGAAATCAAAAAGGCCGCGAGGACAAATGGGACGAAAACGGTTGACGACGACAGCGCGCGCTTCATGGTTGGGCTCCCTGGTTGGAGAAGTTTCGACGATTGAAACCCTTCGCGGGGGACCGTTCCAGTGCTCGCGGCACCGAAGGCGCATCGCCTTGGAACACGCTGCTTCGCCGCGAAAACCGCGCAGTCCCCCATCGGGCCCGTTCATCCTAGCGGGGGTCGAAACGCTGGGCAACAGGGGGCCATGTAGAAATTGGGGCAGGGCGACGTGGCGCTCTCGCCCTACGCCTGCTGGTTGGCGGATCGCTCGAGTTGCCGATCGGCGGCCGCGCCCACCGGCCGACCGCCCGAGGCGCCTTGGAAGCCCCGATCCCGCGGTGAACTGATCTCCGCCACTTCGACCGGGCGGAAATCGCATTGGCAAGCCCCGTCGAGCCGGCAACTGGTCAGCTCCACTTCGCGTCCGAGCAATTCGGAGAACAGCATCTTCTCCATCTCGCAGACGCTCTTGTCGCCCTCGGCCAGCGTGGGATAGGGGCAGGCGTGGGCAGTGAGCACGGGGCGGCAGTTGGAATCGTCCACGGAGGTGGGCAACCGACGCTGCGAAAGCAAGTCGCCGAGCGAACGCATCCGCTCGGCCGTGGTTTCGCCACGCACCTGGTCGGCGTACTGCGAGGCCAGCGAGCGGGCGATCCGAGGCAGCAACTCCGCGCGGACGTCGAGATTGTCGATCGAACTGATCTCGCGCCAGAGGACCAGGGCCAAATCGGTGAAGTTCGAGCCGGTCAGTCGTACGCCCTTCTCCGTCAGGCGATATTCGTGACGGGGGCGTCCGCGACCGTAGCGGATGGCCTTGCGGCCAATCAGCCCTTGTTCCATCAGCCGGCCGAGCCGTTGGCGGACGGCCGTGGGGGTGACATCCATGGCGTCGGCCAGTTCGTTCACGCCCATCGAGTTATTGATTCGCAGCAGATCGAGTAGATCGGCGTCGGAGGTGGGTGCTTGTACGCTCATCTTGGAGACCCTCTTGGGAACGGGGGGAACCTCTCTGGTCGCAAAACGGCAGCGACGTGGCTTGCCTGGCGGGTAGCGGCCCGATGCCGGACCGTCTAGCGCGGTGGCCAGTGTTCAGCCCGGGATTCTGGCGTATCCCGACGGATGGCGGCCGAGGGCGGATGCATCCGGACCATATCACTACTATTTTGGCACCCATGGATGTTGAAAACAAGTGCTTTTCCCCGTTTTCCTCGCGCGGAACGGTTGGACATGCTTGACAGCGGACCCCAGAGTGGGGTATGAAGGCGGTTTTTCCCGGGATTGGCGGCTCGCGTCGGACCCAATTGAACCCGGTCGGCGGCCCTCGCGGCTAGGGTTTTGATGCGGAATTGGCGTACGGGACATTTTCGAAACACTGCGGAACACCGCCTGCCCGGTGGGGCCGCACTTCAGTACCCCACCGCGAGGGGGGTTGGGCGGGGCCGATTTCGCGCTCGGGATGGCGTTATTCACTGGTGGCCGATTTCCCGTATCTGGGAGAGGATGAATGGCGAAAGCGAATCAGGGGAAGGAAGCGTGGGCGACCCGTGTCGGCGTCATTCTGGCGGTGACCGGCAGCGCCGTGGGATTGGGCAACTTCCTCCGCTTTCCCGGCCTGGCCGCGCAGTATGCCGGCGGGGCCTTCATGATCCCCTACGCCGTGGCGTTCTTGTTGCTGGGCTTGCCGATCGCCTGGGTGGAGTGGTCGATGGGCCGCTACGGCGGCATTCGCGGCTTCAACTCCTCGCCGGGCATTTACCGCTCGATCTGGAAGAGCCGGATCGCCCCCTATGCCGGCGTGCTTGCGCTGGTGATTCCGGTGATGATCTATATGTACTACGTCTATGTCGAGGCGTGGTGCCTGGCCTATGCCATCCGCTACCTGGTCGGCGGCTGGGACGTCGGCATGACGCCGGATCAATACAGTGCGTTCTTCGGCGAGTTCGTCGGCATGGGAGAGAATGGAAACGCCCTCTCGACCAAAGGCGAAGGCGTGTTGGGTTCAGCCGTCTTCTTTCTCGTCGTCTGCTTCGTGATCAACTTCGTGCTGATCTATCGCGGGTTGACCAAGGGAATCGAGTGGTTCTGCAAGTGGGCCATGCCGGCGCTGATCATCTGCGCGCTGATCGTCCTCGTCCGCGTGCTCACCCTGGGTACGCCCAACCCAGAGCTGCCCGAACAGAACGTCGTCAACGGTTTGGGCTACATGTGGAATCCGAGTACCGAACAAGCGGGATTCCTCGAGGCGCTGGCCAACCCTCAGATCTGGCTCGAAGCGGCCGGGCAGATTTTCTTCTCGCTTTCGGTTGGGTTCGGTATCATCATCACCTATTCCAGCTACATGAAGAAGGACGACGACGTGGCCCTGTCGGGCCTGACGGCCGCCGCCGGCAACGGGTTTTGCGAAGTGGTCCTTGGCGGGCTGATCACCATCCCCGCCGCGTTCGTCTTCTTCGGCGACGCTATCCGCGAACAGCTCGATTCCGCCTTTCAACTCGGCTTCAAGACACTGCCCAACGTTTTCAATCAGATGCCGGCCGGGCAACTGATCGGCTTCCTGTTCTTCTTCCTTCTGTTCCTGGCGGCCGTGACCAGCTCGCTCTCGATGCTCCAGCCGGCGATCGCCTTGCTCGAGGAAGGCCTGGGGCTGAAACGTAAAGCCTCCGTGGCGATGCTCGGCTTCATCACCGCCGTGGGGGCCACGTTCGTCGTCTACTTCTCCAAAGACCTGACCGCACTGGCGACCATCGATTTCTGGATCGGTACCTTCTGCATCTACGTGCTGGCCACCTTCCAGGTGATCCTCTTCGGCTGGGTGCTCGGGGTCGAACGGGGATTCGATGAGCTCCGACGCGGGGCCGAAATCCAAATTCCGGGCTTCATCAAGTTCGTCATCAAATACATCTCACCCGTCTATCTGCTGGTGGTCTTCGGCTTCTGGATACACGCCGAATTCTTGGCCACGCCCGAGCCGGGTAAACAAACCGCGCTTCAGATGCTGAAGTCCAACACGGTTGTACAGCTCTCGGTGGGTTTCATCGTATTGGTCATCGTCTTTTTCGGGTTGCTGGTTGCCCAGTCGGTGAAGCGTTGGGAACGCCTCGAACGCCAGGAGGGATTGCAATGACAGCCGGCGGTTGGTTCGTGATGGTGGTGGCGGTGGCCGGCATGACCGGCCTGCTCGGCTGGTGCATCTACAAAGTGATCACCACGCCCGGCTCGGCAGAGCATCTGCACAGCCAGGCCGATATCGAAACGCCCGACGTGGAAGAAGATGATTAGCCCGAAATCGGGCGAGTCGGGCCGAAGGGCAACAAAAAAGGCCTCCGCAGGTGGGGCAGGTACCTACGGAGGCCAGAGTCGGGCTTTCGCCCTAGGAGATGCAAATTTCAGCAGACGCACTCCCCGAGATTCACTGTCCGGCGGCCGTGCGACTCAAGCGTTTCCCTCGCTGACGAATATGCCATTGATTCTTCGTCGGTTCAAGCCCGGTTCCCTTAGTTTTCGTCTCCCAAGAAGGTGTTTTTCTTGGTGGATATTCGGGTTGCCGCAGTGCCGTGCTGGCTGATTGTGGTTGCTACGGCCGAGCGTGGTGATTCCGGGGTCTGCCGCTGGCGGCTATCCCCGTGGCTTTGGCGGGGCCGTTGGCCGCGAGGGTGTTTTCGGGGCGGAATTGGCAACGCCGGCCGGTCGCCCCTATACTGGGTAAGGCGGTGTATTGCTCAAGTAGATGTTTCGGCGTTCGCACCCCTGCGAATGCCTGATTTGGCCATAGGAGATTTCCCCATGCGATTCCGTGCTCCGTTGCTTTGCTCGTTGCTCGCCGTCTTGCCGACCCTTGGCTTGTCGCTTTTTGTGGGCCGCGCGTTGGCCGCCCCACCAAATGAAGCGAAGGCCCCCGCTGGAATGGAGCTTCAAGCGGTTGCTGCAGCCGACGAAGCCGCCGCAGCTGAAGCGGGCGTTGCCGCGGCCGATGCCAAGCCCGGGCAGCCTGATGCCGACGACGACACCCGCTTCCTTCGGCTGACGCGCGAAAACGGCGCGCTGAAGGCGCTGGAGGTGGCTATCGTTCATTGCGTTCCAAAGAACGGTGGACAGAAGGCCCCGACTGTCGATTTGGTGGCGGCGGTCCACGTCGCCGAACCGGACTATTACGCGGAGTTGAACAAGCGCTTCGCCAAGTATGAAACGGTGCTCTATGAATTGGTCGCTCCCGAGGGGACACGCGTCGTGCCGGGGCGCGGCAAAGGCGGCAGCCCGGTGTCGATGATGCAGCGGGGCATGACCGACATGCTCGAGTTGGAGTTCCAGCTCGAGGGGATCGACTACCAGCGCGAGAACATGGTCCATGCCGACATGTCGCCGGAGCAGATGGCCAAGTCGATGAAGCGTCGTGGCGAGAGTCTGCTGCAAATGTTCATGCGCGTGTTGGGCTACTCGCTTGCCAAGCAGGGCACCTCCGGCGGCCAAGACGCCAAGATGCTGGCCGCCATGTTCGCCCAAAACCGCGCCCTGGCCCTGCGTCGCGCCATGGCCGAGCAGTTCGAGGACATGGACGGCATGATCCAAGCCATCGACGGCACCGAAGGCTCCACGCTCATCGGCGAGCGCAACAAGAAGGCGCTCGAGGTGCTCCGCAAGCAAATGGCCGGCGGCGGGAAGCAATTCGCCATCTTCTACGGCGCCGCCCACATGGACGACATGCTCGAGCGGCTCCAGAACGACTTCAACCTGGTGCCCAAAAAGACCGAATGGCTGGTGGCCTGGAAGCTGAGCGAAGACGCGCCCGGCGACGAGCGCGAAACCCCGGAAAAAGCCGTGCCGCAACGGGCCGGTCGCTGAATCTCCCGACACCGACTCCCGAAGCTCTCGCAACCGACCCAAAGCTTGCATCTTCCGACGGTCTGGGTCCCGCGGCGGGCTGCCGCCACGCTGGGATCTCAAGACACCTCCACCACCGGCATCCAACGTTTAACACCCCTCGATGAAGAAGCCACGCACGGTCGCCGTCTTCCCCACGTTGCTGACACTGGGGAACCTGTTCTGCGGCTTCTTCGCGATCGTCGTAGCCGCGCGGATCGACAAGCCGGGGTCGATGGCCGCCAGCATGGCCGACACGACGAACATCACGCTAGCCGCCTGGCTGATCTTTCTGGCCATGGTGTTCGATGCGCTGGACGGCTACGTTGCCCGGCTCTCGGGCACATCGTCCGACTTTGGCGCCCAATTGGACAGCCTCTGCGACCTGGTCACCTTCGGCGTGGCCCCAGCGTTTCTGCTGGTGAAGATGTGTCCTCGTTTTGCCTACATGCACGAGCATTTCGTTTGGGTGATCGCGGCGGCGTTTGCCGGCGCGGCGGCCCTGCGTTTGGCCCGCTTCAGCCTGGAGACGGACGACGAGGACGATCACCTGCACTTCATGGGGTTGCCCACGCCGGCGGGAGCAGCGGCGGTGGCGTCGTTCGCGATTCTCTTTTATACGCTTCGTCAGAAACACGTGGGTTTGCCGTTCGCCCATCAGTTCGACGTGGCCGTGCAGATGGCCCTGCCTTACTTTGCCCTGTTGGTGGCCGTGTTGATGGTCTCGCGGATCCCCTATCCGCACGTGGTCAGCCAGGTGCTCAGCGGGCAGCGGAGCTTCGCCCACGTGGTGGCGGTGCTCTTTTCGCTGGTGGCCGTGATGGCCCTGCGGGGTTATGCCGTGCCGTTGATCTGTTGCGGATTCGTATTGGTCGGCCCGGCGCGGCTGCTGTGGGGGCGATACGTCGAACGGCGACGCCAGCGGGAGTCGTGGTTCTGACGCCGCGGGAAGCGCGAACCCAGTGGTCCGTGCCATCCTTCCGTCATTCCCGAGGAATCGGGAATCCAGTGATCCGTGCCAATTCCTTGGATTCCCGCGTGCGCAGGAATGACGAAGCTGCAATCAAGGCGGCGGAATCCATTGCCCCTGGATTCCCGCCTGCGCGGGAATGACGTATGGAGGTTCAACGCCAGCTGCAATCGAAGTTGCAATCCTCCGGCGGGCGGGCCGAGCCCACTTGCCCCCTGGAGCGAAATGCCCGATAGTGGAGCGTTTCACCCGCAGGAGGACGTGTCATGTTTAGTGGAATTGTCGAAGCACTGGGTCGGGTGGCCGAGCTGCGCGACGAGCCGCCCGGCTGCACCCTGGTCATCCGCGAGCCGAAGATCGCCGCCGATACGGCCGTGGCCGACAGCGTCTCGGTCAACGGCTGCTGCCTGACCGTGGTCGAGACGGACGATCAGACGATGGCCTTTCAAGCCGGACCCGAAACCCTCGCCCGAACGAACCTGGGCAAGCTACAAGTGGACAGCCCCGTCAATCTCGAGCGGGCCCTGGCGGTGGGCGACCGGCTGGGCGGGCACTTCGTCAGCGGCCATATCGACGGCACCGGCGAATTGATCCAGCGCAAAGATATGGGCGAGTGGTCCGACTTCCACTTCTCAATCTCCGACGATCTCGCCCGACAGATGGCCAGCAAGGGTTCGATTGCCGTGGACGGCGTGAGCCTAACGATCGTCGACAGCGAGCCGAACCGCTTCAGCGTGGCCTTGATTCCCTACACGCTGGCCGTCACCACGCTCGGCTCGCTGAAGGTGGGCGGGCAGGTCAACCTGGAAACCGACATCCTTGCCAAGTATGTGCAGCGGCTGGTGGAAGCCCGCCAGTGGTAGCTCGACAGACGCCGGGGCGGCCAGTCATCGCTTGAGGCGTGGACGCCGCCAGTGGAACTTGCCTCGCCGCCAGCGCCGCCTCGCCCCGTGGCCGAGGTTTTTCCGACTCACCACCGCCGATCTCGCCGCATGTCCGCTCCCCGCCAAACGCTGTCCTTCCTTCGCCGCCGCCTCGACGAGGTGGGTCTGCGGCCGCGCACCCGCCATGGTCAGAACTTCCTGGTCGACCTGAATCTGCTGGAAGTGCTGGTCTCGGCCGGGGAATTGGACCGCCACGACGTGGTCCTCGAAGTGGGTACCGGCACCGGGTCGCTCACCGCCCGACTGGCAGCGGCCGCGGGCGAAGTCATCACCGTCGAGGTGGACGACCAGCTCCATCAACTGGCCTCGGAGGAACTGGCCGACGCAAGCAACGTGACGATGCTGCAGTGCGACGCCCTGAAGAACAAGAACCGGCTCAATCCGATGGTGCTGGAGGCGATCGAGCAGCGGCTGGCCGCTCGCCCCGGGGCACGATTGAAGCTGGCGGCCAATTTGCCCTATAACATCGCCACCCCGCTGATCACGAACCTGCTGGCGCTGGACCGCTCGCCGGAGCTGATGGCGGTGACGATTCAGAAGGAGCTGGCCGATCGGCTGGCCGCTCGACCATCGACCAAAGACTACGGCGCGTTGAGCGTTTGGGTGCAAAGCCAGTGCGAGGTGGAGCTGGTTCGCGAGATGCCGCCCACGGTGTTCTGGCCTCGGCCGAAAGTCTCCTCGGCGATCGTGCAGTTGCGGCTCGTGCCCGAGCTGCGCGACCGAATCGCCCAACAGGTGGGCGACCGCGACTATTTCCACCACTTCGTCCGGGCGATGTTCTTCCACCGGCGGAAGTTCCTCCGCGCGGAACTGCTCAGCTTCGGTGCCCGGCAGTTGGACAAGCCGACGGTCGACGGCATTCTTTCCGAGCTGGATCTCCCGCCCAATACTCGGGCGGAACAGCTCGACGTGGCCGCGATGCTGCGGCTCTGCGCGGCCGTCAGAACACGGTTGGGCGACTGACCGACGCCTGAGCGAATCGCGGAGCAGTGTCCGTGCCACCCGGGTACCGATTGGGGTATGGGTAGCGCTGGACTCCACCGCCGGTTGCCGTCAGAATGGTCGCCATGCAAGACGACCAATCCGCGGCCCACCGATCCGTTCAATCCGACGGCAATCAGCACGCGCGAACCGGCGATACCGGCCAGACAGGCGACCCACCCGGCGGTCAATGGCCGGAACTGACCGTCCGGGCGATCCTGCTCGGCGCCGTGCTGAGCATGATCCTGGGGGCGGCCAACATGTACCTGGGGCTGAAGGCCGGGATGACCGTGGCCGCCTCGATCCCCGCGGCCGTGATCTCGATGGGAATCCTCCGCTTGCTCGGACGGGGCAACGTGCTGGAGAACAACATCGTCCAGACCGGGGCCTCGGCGGGCGAATCGCTGGCCGCCGGCGTGATCTTCACCATGCCGGCCTTGCTGATCCTCGGCGCGTGGCGGGAATTCGACTACTGGCAAACCACGGCCATCGCCGGACTGGGTGGGGTGATCGGCGTCTTGTTCACCATCCCACTGCGGCGGGCCTTGGTGGTCGGCTCCCAGTTGAAGTATCCCGAGGGCGTGGCCACGGCCGAAGTGCTCCGCGCCGGACAGGCCGGCGGTGGACTGAAGATGCTGGCCGCCGGCGGTGCCGTCGGCGCGCTGTTCAAGCTGGGCGAGAGCGGACTGCGGCTGTGGGTCGCGGTCGCCGAGGGCGCGGTCCGCCTGGGTGGCACGGTCGGCTACCTCGGACTGAATCTGGCCCCGGCCCTGCTGGCGGTGGGCTATATCGTGCGGCTGAACATCGCCCTGCTGGTGTTCGTCGGCGGGGCGCTCAACTGGTTCGTTGCCATCCCGATCATGGCCGCCCGGCGCGGAGTGCCGGCCGACGCCGCTCCGGCCGAGTTCGCCTGGGAGTTGTGGTCCGAGGAAACTCGCTACATCGGCGTGGGCGCCATGGTCGTCGGCGGACTTTGGGCCTTGTTCCGGCTGATCGGCCCGCTCACGCGCGGGATCGCCGCCTCGATGGCCGCTTACCACCAAGTGCGACGCGAGGGCGGCGACTCGATCGAGCGGGCAGAACGCGATACGCCGATTCACTTCGTCGCCGTCGCGCTGCTCGCCTGTACCCTGCCCGTGCTGTTGCTCTACGCCCATGTGACGCAGAACTGGCCAATCGCCGGCGTGATGACCGTGGCCATGCTGGTGGCCGGGTTCCTCTTCAGCGCGGTGGCCGCCTACATGGCCGGGCTGGTCGGCTCGTCGAACAATCCCGTCAGCGGCGTGACCATCGCCACGCTGTTGTTCGCCTCGCTGTTGCTGCTCCTGTTGGGCATGGACACGACGGCCGGGCCCACGGCGGCGATCCTCATCGGCGCGGTCGTCTGCTGCGCGGCGGCCATCGGCGGCGACAACATGCAAGACCTCAAGGCCGGACAACTCGTCGGCGCCACGCCCTGGAAACAGCAAGTCATGCAGATGGTTGGCGTAGTCAGCGGGGCCTTCGTGATGGCGCCGGTCGCCTCAAGATTACACGAGGCTTACACCATCGGCTCCAAACAGTTAGCCGCGCCTCAGGCCACGCTGATGGCTTCCGTCGCCCGGGGCGTCTTCGAACAGAACCTGCCCTGGGCCATGCTGGCCGTGGGCATGGCCCTGGCGGTGGCCGTAATCGTGTTGGATCTGGTGCTCGCCGCGCGCGGCAGCGAATTCCGCACGCCCGTGCTCGCCGTGGCCGTGGGACTCTATCTGCCGCTGGAACTGGGAACGACCATCTTTCTCGGCGGGCTGGTGGCGGCGGTCGCCCATGGCCGCTTCCTCCGATTGTTTTCGCGCGGGCGACAGGCTCCGCAAGAGTCGGGTGGAGCAGAAGAAGCCGAGGGCAAACTTCAGGCGTCGCTCCGCGAGGCCGAGGCGGCCGGCGAGCGACGAGGGCTGCTGATGGCCGCCGGGCTGATCACCGGTGAAGCCCTGGCGGGCATCGGCCTGGCATTCGTGATCGTCGGCGCCGGGGGCGAGAATCCGCTGGAAGTCGCCCTGCCCTCCGTTCCCGCGTGGCCGGGGCTGATCCTCCTGGCCGGAGTGGCCGGCCTACTGCTATGGACAGCCGCGGGGCGTCAAGAATCGGGCAGCCGGTGAGTGATTTGCTGCTCGCTGGAGTCGAACCGGGAAGGGCGAGCTTATCGCGTCATTCCCGCGCAGGCCGGGATCCAGCGGGTTGCGTCAATCTACTGGATTCCCGCGTGCGCGGGAATGACGGGAGTCCTGCGCGGGAATGACGGGAATCGTACGCAAGAATGAGGGGAATTGCTCCGCTCCCGCCATCCGCTTCAGGCGGCTGAAGTGGCACCCCAATCCCTGGCCGCGACGAACCACTAGCAGCCCAGCACCTTGGCGGTGGCCAGCCAGCGCAATTCGCCCTCGCCGGGCTCGGGCAAGCCGTCGAAGCGTACCAGGGCGACGGCCCCCTTGGCGAAGCGGATTTGGCCCATCTCGTCGCCGACCACTTCGGCCGTGAGGCGGCCCACATCCGGAGCGTGTCCCACCCAGGCCACTTGGCTACAATCTCGCGACTGCTGCTCGGTCCAGTGCATCAGTTCGTCCAGATCGCTTCCGGGAGCCAAGGCGTCGAGTTCCACCACCGGCGGCTCGCCAACGCAGATCTCGGAAACGATCTCGGCCGTCTGCCGACAGCGAACCAAGGGGCTGCTGGCCACCACCTCCGGCGACATCCCCCGCTTGCGCAGCTTGTTGACCACTTCGGAAAACCGGTTGCGGCCCTCGGGCAACAGGGGGCGTTCGCCGTCGTCGGGCCAGCGGTCCGGGTCGCGCGCCTCCGCCCAGGCGTGGCGAATGATGAACAGTTCCATGGTGGACCTCTGCTGGATGATCGAAAACGGCGAACGCCGTCACGGCCAGTGCTTCACGACGCAGTTGCAGGCAGTGGTTAAGGATCAACCCTGGTAACGAATCACCCCACGGTGAAACCCGGCGCGCGTTTGCATCGGACGGCGGGTTCGCATCGGACGGGCCGCGGCGTCCCGGCCGCTGTCCGCTGGTCACGCTCCTGTTCTGGCTGCCGGCGGCAGTCGGCTACGCTACTGCTGATCGGCGTCCGACTTCCGCACGGCGTCAAGTGCCTCGCGAGCGGCTTCGCTCACCGCCGGGACCGGGTCGTCGGTGAGGGCTTCGAGTTCGTCCGCGGCGTCGGCTGCCATGGGCCCCAAGCAGCCGAGGGCCTCGGCCGCGCCCTGGCGAACGCGAGGCGAGGGGGAATCCAGCGCGCCGATCAGCAGCGGCACCGATTTCGGCGACGTGACCTGGCAGCCGGGGTCGATTTGGGCCAGCGCCCAGGCCGATATCGTGGCCAGGAACTCGTCGGCCCCGTCGAGCCTCTTCTGGAGCGCGGCCTTGGCCCCCTTGGCGTCCGGTCCCACGCTGCCCAGGGCGAACGCGGCCGCATAGCGGACGTTCATATCCGGGTCGTCGAGGGCGTCCTCCATTTCCGGCACGGCCGACTTGGCCGCCGGCCCCATGGCCGCCAAGGCGATCAGGGCCTCGGTCCGGGCGTCGGCATCGTCCCGATCCAGCAGCTTCGTCAACGCCGGGACGGCATCCTTCGCCTCCGGGCCGATGCGGGCGAGGATCCCGGCCACCTTTTCGTCGATTTCCTCATAATCCAGCGCGTCGATCAGTCGCGGTACGGCGGCCGAACCCAGCGTGGCGAACGCCGTCAGGGCCCGGTCCATTTGCTCCGGTGTGGCGTCGGCCAGTACCCGCTTGACCTCGGGGATGAAGAGATCCGGGTCGGGCTTCAAATCGCCCAGCGCGCGGGCGGCCGCCATCCGGGTACGTTCGTCCTCGTCGTCGATTTCCTCGACCAGCAGGGGTACGATTCGCTTTTGGAGATCCTCGTCGTCCGGCGATATCTTGGCCAACGCCCAGAGACTGATTGTCTGCGTGGGCTCGGCGTCCTCGGCTGCGAGGCGGCGTATCTTCTCGGCGGCGGGCGACGCGGCTTCGCCGATGCTACCTAAAGCGTAAACCGCCGCGAGCGGAACGCCCGGGGCATCGCTGTCGAGCGCTTTGGTCAGCGCGGGCACGGCGTCTTTGGCCTTCGGGCCGATGGCTCCCAGGGCCAGAATGAGTTCACGGCGGACATCGGGCCGGTCGTCTTCCTTCAGAGCCTTCAGCAGGGCATCGGTTGCCGGCGCGGCTTCGGGACCGATTTCGTTAATCACCAGCGCCGCCCAGTATCGCCCATCCGGCTGGTCCAACACCTCGATCAAGCGCGGCACGGCCTCCGCGCCGTAGTCGGCGAACGCGCTGAGCAGGTAGGCGCGAGTCTGGGGATCGGCCTTGGTCAGCACGCGATTCATCAGCGGCACGGCCACCGCCACCGGAGGCCGCAACCGTACCCAAGCCTTCAGCGCCTCGCGTCGCACATGTGGATCGCTGTCGACGATACGCGCGGCCAGGGCCCGCAGCAGAATCCGCTTTTCCGCCGAACCGAGGCGTCCCAGGGCCCGGGCGGCGTGGGCCCGCACCCGCGGATTGGGGTCGTCGAGCAATCGAACGATGACGGGAATCGCCCCGGTGGCGTCGGTTCCCATCTCGCCCAGTTGATCGATCGCCCCGACGCGACTGGCGACCTCTTCGGCGTTGGCCGCCCGGTCGGTCAGTTGGGTTACCGTCTCCGCGGCGGCCGATGGCCTGATCGTCGTGGTAAACCACGTGCAACTCAGAGCCAAGATGAGCAACGAGGAAACGAATGGGCCTTTACGTGTCATGGTTTTGTCTCCGAGAATGCCTGGTGCGGTGGCTGCGAAATCGGCAAAAAGCCGGTGGAAAATGCCTCCCGAGAGGAATTGACCTCCCGAAACGTACCGCTATTATAGATGAACGACCGGTAAAGTGAACATCCCCCGGGGGGCGGCTTTTCTCGGGCTGTTCCCTCGGGTAAACTAGACCCAACTGGCCGGGTCTCGTGGCTCGGCGAATTTCATGACCGTCGCGGGAAGGGCCAAAACCACCAAAGCCGTCACGGGCGAGGAGGATCGAAAAATGCGTTGGATCATCTCATCGACACTGTTGGCCGGCAGCCTGGTTGGCCTCGGGTTGGTCGGCGTCGGGTCGCCCCGGGTGGCCGCCCAGTGGGTGGACAACAAAGCGTCCACCGTGGGCGAAAGCCACGCCCGCGGCATCGCCGACGTCACGCGTTCCCAGGGCATGTACAACCTGATGACCTCGGAAGCGGCGTTGAACATGTCGGACGTGCAGAGGAAGCAGCTCGAGAATTACCGGCTGGGCACCGAGACCTATTTCGAGGTGCGACAGATGAACCGCCAGTATCGCGAGGCGGAACGCGGTCCGCGCCCCACCATGGAAGACGCCGTTCGCTATGCCCAAATGGGACGCCCCCGGCCACTCACCTCCCAGGAGTTGGACAGCGTTAGCGGGCAGATCTCCTGGCCGATTCTTCTCCAAGACGAACGGTTCGCGCAACATCGCGATGAACTCGAAGACATCTTCGCCCGGCGTGCCGCCAGCGGTGGTTTGGATGCCGATGCCTTCCTCCGCGCGCAGAAGCTGACCGACGAGATGATTGGCCAACTGAAGCAGGAAGTGCGCGACGTGCCACCCCAGCAGTACGCCACCGCCAAGACGTTCTTGCAAAGTCTCTCATACGCCGCCACGCAGCCGACCGGCTGACAGGATTCCCGGCGTTGTCGGCTTAATTGGCCTCACCTCCTCCTTGGGCAAGCTCGGACGCAGTAGCGGCCGGGGGGGTGCGCAAGATTGTTTGGGCGCAAGCACGCGCGCAAAGCTGATCCGCACCCATGTCTTTGACAGCTGTGCCCGAGTGGGACGCAGACTGGCGGCTGGACTGACGAGTTACCCCGATGACCGCTAGGCTGACAACTCTGCAGCCCATAGGCAATGTGATGGTCATTGGATAGACAGGTTATCCGGTAGAGCCAGCGCGAACGCCAGCCATGGATCTCGTGTGTATAGTGTTCGGGACACGCCGGATAACAAATACGTCCACCGGAGTCGCCGATCCGGCCGGAATCAAGTGGATGCGTTACTGACCGCCGCCCATTGACGCCAGTCGTTCGCCGGCGGGGCAGGAGGATTGCAAAGCCGATTGTAGCTTGCGCTGCGCCTGGCGAGCTGCTACTTGCAATCTGCACCCCGTCCGGCTAGGATGCGTGCCAATGCGACGGTCGCGTCGGCCCAAGGATGGGAAGACCTCGAGTAACGACGTGCCGTCCCCCGACTCTCCCCCATCTTCCACCCATCCACCTCAAGAGGAACCCGTCATGACTCCGCGCCGCCACCGCCTTCTGCTCGTCGCCTCGCTGATTGCCATTTCGACGATCGCCCTGCTCACGGCCGGCCCGGCCTGGGCGGAGGTGAAGTTGGCCCCGCTGTTCACCGACCACGCCGTCCTGCAACGCGACATGCCCGTGCCCATCTGGGGTTGGGCCGAACCGGGTGAGGAAGTGACCGTGACCCTCGCCGGGCAGGAGAAAACGGCCAAAGCGGACAACGAAGGACACTGGAAAGTCAGGCTGGAGAAGATGCCCGCCGGCGGCCCGCACGAACTGAAAGTGGCCGATGGCAGTTCAATTCAACTGGCCGACATCCTGGTGGGTGAGGTATGGCTCGCCTCGGGCCAGTCGAACATGGCATGGCCGGTCAGCCGCGCGAACAACTTCCCCGAGGAACAGAAGGCCGCCAAGTATCCGGAGATCCGCATGTTCACCGTCGCCCGCCAGCCGGCCGACGAGCCCCAGTCGAAGTGTAACGGGCAGTGGGTGGTCTGTTCGCCGGAGACGGTCGGCGGCTTCTCGGCCACGGCCTACTTCTTTGGCCGCGAGTTGCACAAGGAACTGGACGTGCCCGTGGGGCTGATCAACACCTCCTGGGGCGGCACGCCCATCCAGTCGTGGACCAGCATGCCAGCCATGGAGAAGGTACCCGAGATCAAAGAGGCGGTGGACGAATGGATGAGCCGCAAGCCGCCGCACCGTCCGGCCTGCCTGTTCAACGGCATGGTCGCTCCGCTGGTGCCCTACGCCCTCCGCGGCGGCATCTGGTATCAGGGTGAATCCAATGCCGGGCGCTACGCACCCCATCTCTATGGCTCCCAATTGGCCACGATGATTGGCGACTGGCGCTCGCGCTGGGAACAGGGCGATTTCCCCTTCATCCATGTGCAACTGCCCAACTTCAAGCAGCCGCAAAAGAATCCCGTCGAAGACACCGGCTGGGTCACCGTCCGCGACGGCATGCGCGACGTGCTCCGCACGGTACCCAACACGGGCATGGCCATCACGCTCGATATCGGCGAAGCGGGGGATATCCACCCGAGGAACAAGCAAGACGTCGGACGGCGGCTCGCCGCCTGGGCCCTGGCCAATACCTACGACAAGGACGTGGTCGCCAGCGGACCGCTGTTCACCGGCCACGAGAAACAGGGCGACAAGATCGTCCTGAAGTTCGACCACGTTGGCAAGGGGTTGAAGGTGAAGGGCGAGAAGCTCGAAGGGTTTGCGATCAAGGGCGCCGAAGGCGATTGGGTTTGGGCCGAGGCCGAGATCACGGGCCCGCACACCGTAACCGTCTCCAGTCCCCAGGTCGATAACCCGGCGGCCGTTCGCTACGCCTGGGCCGACAACCCCAAGGCCACGCTGTTCAATTCGGCCGACCTGCCCGCCGCACCGCTGAAGACCGATCGCTAGGGCTTTGTTACGGCGAAGACTTCGGGTGTCACTGGCATCTTGCCAGTGCTGTAGGTCATTCTGCCATTAGGGCTTGGACTGGCGCCAGCGCCAGTGGCACACACCCCAAAAACCAAGGCATAACAAAGCAGTAGCTGCTCCGACTCCGCGCTTTGGGCGGACGGGACGCCCGTGTTCTCACCGCGCATCGACCTTGGGTCCCGGCGGCCGGTTGGGGTAGAATGCGCGGTGTTGCCGCCGTCCCCGGTCTCGCGGCCACCGCCGGCCACGGACGCTCGGATTCCCGCGGTCCTCGTTTTCGACGGAGCGAAACGTGCGATATCTCTCAATGCCGGCTGTTTGGCCGGCCGCGATGGTCTGTATCGTCATGCTGGTCTGCTCGCCATTTGAGGCGGCCGCGGCCGGCCAGCCCGGCCCGTTGGCCGAGCCGGCGTTCCGTCAGGATGCCCGGCTCTGGGACGTGGCCACCGTCGGCGAGGAGCACGCCTGGGCGGTGGGCGACCGGGGGACGATTTGGCACACCCACGACGGCGGACGCTCGTGGCAGCTTCAGGCCAGTTCCACCGACGCCGAACTGCGGTCCATCGTCATGTTCGACCGGCAGCGGGGGATCATCGTCGGTAGCCGCGTGCAGCCCTACACGCATCGCAGCCGTGGCGTCGTGCTCCACACGCGCGACGGTGGCCGCCGCTGGCGCGAGAGGCCGCGGCTCGTCCTGCCCGGGCTGAAAAGAATCGAGATGTTCGACGACCGCCACGGTTGGGCCCTGGGCGACAGCTCGCCCCTGTATCCCGGCGGCGTGTTCGTCACCGGCGACTCCGGGCAGAGTTTCCAGCCGCTGGCCGCCCCGGCCGTCACGCCCTGGCTCTGTGGCGACATGGCCCAGCCGGGCGTCGGGGCCCTGGCCGGTCGGCGCGGCACGGTCGCCGCCGTGCGCGGGGGCGAGTTGCAGCCCGGGCCGCTGGGTCAGTTCGGCCTGCGCAACCTGCGGCGGATGGTCCTGCTCCCGCCGGTCGCCGGTTGGCTGGTGGGCGACGGCGGATTGGCGATGGTCACGCCCGACGCCGGCGCCAGTTGGCAAACCCCGCCCACGCCGCTCCCACGGGCCGCGGCCGATTTCGACTTCCATGCCCTCGCGGCCGTCGGCGATCGCGTCTGGCTGGCCGGCTCTCCGGGCACGCGCGTCTTCTTCAGTCACGATCGGGGCGAAAGCTGGCAAGTGGCCTCCACCGGTGTCACCACACCGATCCACGCAATCCACTTCCGCGACGAGAGCCACGGACTGGCCGTTGGCGAGTTGGGTACCATCCTGCAAACCGACGACGGCGGCCAGAACTGGCGGGTACTCCGCCGCGGCGGCGGGCGGACGGCCCTGCTGGGCATCTTCGGCGAGCCCCGCGACATCCCGCTGGAACTGCTCGTCGAGTGCGGCGTGGACGACGGGTATCTGACGGCCATCGAACTGCTCGCCCGACGCGATGTGGAAGTGCTGCAGTCCAGCGCGGCCCACGCCGAAGAGCGGGCCCATCAGGCCGTGGTGGCCGCGGGCGGATGCTCGGCCGCTACCGCCTGGCGTTTCCCTCTCCGGCAAGCAGGGTTGTCGCTCTCCGCCGATCAACTGCTCAAGCTTTGGGATCGGGCGAACGACGGGCGGGGAACCGAAGCCGCCACGCGCTATCTGGTGCGGCAGATTCGCATGTGGCGACCCGAGGTGATCGTCACCCACGGCGTCAGCCCGCGGGGCGATCGGCCACGGGAACACCTGATCAACCAGCTTGTGCTCCGGGCGGTGGAGCAGGCGGCCGACGCGACCAGCCATCCCACGCTGACCACCGACGCCGGGCTCCCGCCGTGGCGCGTCGGCAAGCTGTTTGCCGTGTTGCAGCCGGGTCAGCGAAGCGCGGCCGAGGTATCCACCGGCGAACTCGTGCTCCGCCTCGGATGCACCCTGGCCGAGGCGGCGGCCGATGCCCGGGCGATGGTCGAGCGGGAGTATCGGGCGTCGCCCCCAACCGTGGCCTTGCAACTGCTCACCAGCCGGGTTTCCGATGAACGCGCGGGGCGCGACTTGATGGCGGGCATCGAAGCGCCGCCGGGTGGCGATGCCCGACGTCGATTGCCGCCGGTCACGTCCGAGAGTCCCGATATGCTGCGGCGGATCGTCGCCCGGCGCCGCCATACGCAGGCGATCATCGAGCGGAGCGGGGCGGATCCGCAATCGGCCGCCAATCTACTGGCCAATTCATCGCAATTGATTCGTGGGATGGACGGCGACAGCGCCGCCCGACTGTTGTTTCAACTGGCCGAGCGCTATCGGGCGAACGGCCGATGGCCGCTAGCGGCCGAGACCTACTGGATGCTAGCCGACGAGTATCCCGAGAGTCACCTCACCACGCCGGCACTGAAGTGGCTGGTCGCCTATCATGCCAGTGCGGAAGCCGCGTGGCGAAGCCAAGGCGGGCAGCGGGTGGAGTCGCAAACGGGCCGTGCCGAAGCAGCCCCAGACGGGACGTCCACGGTGGGGCGCGTGCGGCATGCTTCGGCGCTGGCCATGCAATCGCCCGAGGCCGAGTCGGGCCCGCGTCTGGCCGCCGATCTGGCCGAGCGGCTGGAACGCACGCGACCGTCGCTCTTCGCCGATCCGGCGATCCGTTTCCCCCTGGCCGCCGCCGACCGCCGACGCGGTTATCCCAAACAGGCCGAGCGGTTCTACCTGAGCCAGAGTCATCGCCCGGGCCGCGACGCCTGGCAAACGGCCGCGCGGGGCGAGTTGTGGCTGGCCGAACCGGAGGGCGAGCCGCCCAAGCCGCTCCTGCAATGCCGCCGGGCGGCGAAGAAGCCGCGTCTGGATGGACAACTGGACGAGGCGATCTGGCAGGGCGGGACCCCGGCCCGGCTGAGCAGCCTGGCGGACGACGATCGCCGCTGGCCGGCCGAAGTGCGGCTGGCCTACGACGATGAGTTCCTCTATCTGGCCGCCCGCTGCAATAAGGTGCCCAAGGTTTCCTATCCCGATCCGCCCGCGGGCCCGCGCCAGCGCGACACCGATCAATCCGCGCGCGATCGGGTGGAGATCTACTTGGACATCGATCGCGATTTCCGCACCTGGTACCGGCTAACGGTCGACCATCGCGGCTGGCCGTCCGAGGGCTGCTGGGGCGATTCGAGTTGGAACCCGCGTTGGTTCATCGCCGTGGACGCTGACGAGGAAGCGTGGACGATCGAGGCGGCCATTCCGCTGGAGGAACTCACCGGCCGCTTCCCCCAACCGCGCGACGTTTGGGCGGTGGGCATCCAGCGCGTTGCCCCGGCCGCGGGCTTCCAGTCGTGGACCGACCCGGCGGCGGTCGAGGTCTTGCCCGAGGGGTTCGGCTATTTGGCGTTCGACTGAGGGCCGGGTTAGGATGATTAGGCTCCGGCTGAGCGTCGCGGCTTGGCGGATGGGGATCCGTCGGCTCGGTGGTGGGTGCAGCCTGCGGATTGCATTGTTAGGCGGCGGATTGGTAACGGCGGGTGAGGGGGAGGCGGTGGCGGCGGTTTTTCCAGAACCGGTCGAGTCGGTTGGTTTCGCTGATTCGGCCGACGACCAGTTGCAGCAGTGGTTCGGC
>Ga0180436_10000195_pt1 | contig 64736 bp, 47 predicted proteins | sample SS_ome_2_FD_132434 | JGI IMG/M metagenome (GOLD analysis project Ga0180436, IMG submission 132434) | Hypersaline lake sediment archaeal communities from the Salton Sea, California, USA - SS_3_S_2 metaG | ecosystem: Environmental > Aquatic > Non-marine Saline and Alkaline > Hypersaline >...
CCTGCGCGCTGGAGACCTATCTGCAAGCACGCCTACGCGGTGCTGGAGAAGTCGCAGAAGTTCTTCGTGCGACCCAAGAAGAGCCCCCTCAAGAAGCTGGGATCCCGGTTTTCCGTCGATAGCCCGGACCAAATTGAGATCGAACTCGTGCAAGAGCCCAATCCAGCGCGCGTGGCGCAACGCTTCTTGGAACGGCAAATCAGCCGTCGAGTTGCGCGTCGGTATTTTGCCAAGGAGGAATCCTGATGCCGACGTACGACTACCAGTGTGAGGCGTGTGAGCACCACTTCGAGATCGTGATGAAGATCTCCGAGTACGACACGAAGTACCGACCCCCGTGCCCCGAGTGCGGTGCAGAGGAAAAGACCTACCGTGTCTTCTCGCCCCCAATGATCAATTTTAGCGGGGATGGCTGGTCCACCAAGAATGGACGCATCGCTGGACAGATGCGGGAGAAGAACAAGCGCTTGGCGGCCAAGGAGCGTGAGCAAAAGGGTGACGGCATGATTCCGCAGCTCGCTCCGAATGTTGGTGGCGAGCGCGTGGACTCGTGGAGTGATGCTGCCAAGCTCGCGAAGGACAAAGGCAAGGACACGAGCGGCTACGAGCGGCTGGCTCGTAAGGAAAAGGCTAGTTCGGCATGAGCAGCGGTATCCCCTTCGCGAACATTCTGTACCGGGCGGAGAAGTTCGCTCAGCTTCAGTTCATCAACAACTCGGACATCCTCGGATACCGGGTTCGTGTGGCGAATTCGCTGGACAATGCCTACGGCCCCACCAACGGGGTGGGTGGTGTTGGTACCACAGCGGTGTTCGAGTTCCTTCGAGGTCGATCCTTCATCAGCAAGGAGATCCGGCAGCGACGTATGGGCATCTCGGGCGACATCACTCGAGGTCAGACCCGTGCGACTTTCGATCCGACCGAGTACTTCGGCCTGTCGCCGGAGGTACCGCCGGACTCTGATCTCTGGTTCCTGCGGTTCCAGGTCTCGACGGTGGCAACCGCAGCGGCGGCTGGTAGCGTTCAGGCTGGTTACCCCGGCGGTGTTTTTCCGGGGACGGCGAGCGCGACGGACCAGAGCGACATCCTCGTCATGCAGACGCCGGACTTTTTCTCGGTGCCGCGTCCTGCCCTGACTCTCTATGGCACCGCGCCTGACGTGGGTGCTGTTCCGGGTCTTCCGGCGCCTCTCGAGTCGATGTCTTTTCACGTACCGGCTTTTGCCGATGCGATGGTCATCACCAACCACGGTGCCGCACCTCTTTTCTTCTCGGTTGGACAGGGTTTGCCGATGATGCAGGTAGACCCTGGCGCCTCGATCTCGCACTCGAGTGGCATGAAGGACGAGATCTCTCTTGCCGCCGACGGCGCCAACCCGAACTTCTCGATTCTCATCTCCACCGTGACCGGTCAGCGCTAGGGGCGCATTATCGGTTATCTGTTTATAGCCCCTCCAATGTAGAGAGAGCCCATCTCGGGACCCGGAGGAATCACCACGATGCCGTACATCATCATGCGTCGGACGGACATCCCGAATGGGGTGTTGCAGGTCGACGATCTCAAGCCCAACGACTCCCAGCGCAACTACACGCTCGATCCCCCGGGACAGAGCGGGTACGTCCGTCAGATCCCCGCCAGCGACGATGTCGTCACGACCGCTCCTGGCGCCATCCTGACGGTGCGCGATGCCTGCGGCCTGGCCGCGTACCTGATCGACAACGTGGAGGACAGCGGCGGTGCTGCTCTCACCGCGACTGTTGCCAACGATGCGGCGGACGCGATCATCGCCCTGGCTGTGGGCGGCATGGCTGTCGGCCTCACCGAGGTGGACGCTGAGCTTGTCGCTGCGGGTGCGACTGCGGGCACTGGTCTCGAGACAGGCGCTTCCACGGGTCTTCTCAGCGAGCTCCTCGAGCTCCTGTCCGGCGCCAAGTACCAGCTTCCGGCTGGCAGCGTCGTGGACACCAACGGCTCGACCTTCAACCCGACTCGCCAAGGGTTCTTCGCTACCACGCCTGGCGTGAAGCGGATCGAAGCCACGGGCGCCTTCAACGTCTCCAACGGCGCGGGTGACCTGTTCAACTACAAGCGTGCGGACTTCGAGTACAACGGCGTGCTCGGTCCTGCCCTTCTTGTTCTCGCCGACGACGGAAGCGTCCTCTAGGGAGAAGAGCAATGCCGTACATCATCATGAAGCGGAATGACATCCCGGACGGGACGCTCCAGGTCCTCGACCTCGAGCCGAACGTGTCGCAGCGTAACCTGACGCTCGACGCACCGGGTCAGACCAAGTACGTCAACGCGGTCGAGAACGACACGGTTGTCGAAACCACTTTGGGCGGCGGCGAGGTCGTCATGCACCGTGCTGCCAATGGTCTCGCGGCGTGGATCGTTACCAACGTCAACGACGGCACCGGCGCAGCAGGTACAGGTACTTTCACCGTTGTGGTGGCGACCCCAATCCTCCCCGCTGACACGGTGACGGTTGGCGCTCAGATCTTCACGGCAGTTGCTGGGCCCCGTACTCCGGGTTCCAATGACTTCAGTCTGGCTTCGGGCACCGATGCCGGCGTGGCGGCCGATCTGGCTGCTGCCATCAACGACCCGATGAACGGTCTGGCTCAGCCTGGTGGTCTGTCCAATCTCGTTACGGCAGTTCCTGCCGCTGGCGTGGTGACCATCACTGCCAACATGGATGGGGCGGCCGGCAACCTGGCGTTGGCCTCCTCCAACGCTGCTGGGTTCTCCCCGGTCGGCATGGCTGGTGGTGTGGATGCGGGCCAAGTCACGGCTGCGGACGCCAACACGGGCGCCGCTGCGGTCCTGGCCCTCTACGGGTTCGGTGATCTCACCTCGGCAGCGGGAACGCTTCAGCTTGCCGACATCAACGGTGCGCTCGTCGGCGGTGCTGCCATCACCGCTGCCCAGCTTCCCGATGTACTGAATCTTCTGGCAGGCGCAAAGTACGAAGTGCCGCGAGGGGTTCAACTTGCAGACGGCGGTGGTGTTTGGGACGTGCAGCCTCCGGTGGGTTCGGCTGGTGGTCCTGGGTTCGTCGAGAACTCGAACCGCGCCCTGTTCCTGAACGACGGTCTTCCGCTGTCGTTCGTGGTGGGTGAGCTCGCTGAGTTCACTGATAGCTCGTTCGTGTACGCCGGAGTCCCCGGTGATCCGAACGGCGAAGCGGTCGTTGTTTACAACGACGATGGATCCCTCTTCACCCCGTAAGGAGAAAAGACGATGGCTGAAGTTTTCCTCATCATGCGTCGTATGGACATCCCTGACGGGGTGTTGCAGGTGGTGGACCTGTACCCCAACACCTCGAGCAAGAACTACATCTACCCGCCTGGCCTCGGTCAGACCGGGTACGTGCACAACATCCCGGCCGATCCGGTTGACGGTCTCGTCGGTGCTGGCCCGACCTTCACCGTGTCGGCTGACGTGTCGGGTCTCGCGGCCTACCTGCTCGGCAACATCGATACCGGTGGTGCTGCTGGCGGTGCTCCGTTCACCGGAGCTGAGGCTGACGCTGCGGCGACGGCTCTGGTCGCCATCGCTCAGGCCGGCATGGTGCTCGATGCGGCGGCTGTGGACGCTGCTCTTGTGGGTGTCGTGGCTGGCACGAGCCTCAGTGGTGGTGGATCGACGGGCGTTCTCACGGAGCTCTTGAGTGTCATGGCTGGTGCTGGCTATCAGGTGGACGCTGGCACGGACCTGGCTGCTGGCGGCGTCAAGGTTGCCGCTCAGCAGGGCGCCTTCGTCGAGGGCGTCTACAAGCAGCTCTACGACACCGGGCAGTTCCTCGTGTCGAACCTGAACGGGAACGTCTCGCTGCTAAAGTCGGCGAACTTCACGTACGACGACGTGACGGGGGCTGCGGTCACCGTCTACAGCGCGACGGGAACCGTCCTCTAGCGGACTTCCGGGCGCCGACCCATTCTGGTCGGCGCCCGCTTCCTCTCCCTCTGGGAGACGGTCAGAACCAACGAACGGAGAGAAGAAATGGCAGAAGAACGAAACGGCTACAGGACCTCGGACCTGTACTACGCCGCCTACCTGAAGGTCGCAGGAGTGAAGTTGACGGGCACGCAACGAGATGGAGGCCGGGTCTACTTCCTCTTCGAGGAAGCGGACAACGCATCCATGCGCGAGCTCCGGGACCAGTACTACAACCGAACCAGTAAGGTTGCGGCGCTGACATACGCGGATGAGATCAAGGTCATGAAGGCCCTCACCCACGAGGACAGGGGATAGCTTCTATGCGTCTTGAGCAGCTCATTCAGGGAGACGATTCGGTCCAACAGCACGTAGCTTCCGAACGGGAGAAAGCGGCGCTGGTGGCTGTGTCTCCCATGGCGCGCAAGGCGATCGAGAAAGAAGTTCTCCCCCAGCTCGATGCTCACGTCACCAGCTCTGAATCTGTAGATGAGCTCGGAGAGCAGACGAAAAAGGACATCGAAGCAGCCTTCAAAGGCAAAACTGAGATCTACACTCGCCTGATCCAGTACAAGTCCATCGACCAGTCGGACGCACAGTTCCTCGATGACCTGATTCACGTCATGGACGAGTGGGTCGCCAAGTCCAAGAAAATCCTCGACGAGGGCAAACCCGCCGATCCCGGTGAGGTCAAAGTCAAAGTCGAGTCCGATATCAACGTGAAAACTGAAACGGGCGACAACACTGAAGTTGAGGTGAAGGACACCTCCAGCGGCGAGAAGCTGCCGATCTCCGTCGCCGACATCTTTGATCTCGGCGACGTGAGGTTGTAGAGCGTGGCTGTATGCTTCAATATCGGACAAGAGCTCGGCAGGAACGATCTCAAGATCTTCCTGGTCGATGAGCTCGGTGTCCCTTGTGATGCGGCTGAGATCTCGTACGCCCTCTACTTCGTAGACCAGAGCATGGGCCCACCAGGGGTCGAGGTTCTGGTTGGGCCGCCTGCACACGTACCAGTGAACCCTGCGGTTGGTGAGTACTACGCCGCCATCATGGTGTTCCCGGGCGTCTCTGCGGGCGACTACCGGATCCGGTGGACATTCCGGAAGACGTTGATGGACGAGCCGCAAGAGGTCGTCCAAGAGTTCTGCATCGTTGAGCCCTCGAGCTCCCAGTTCGGGCAACGACTGCTCTCGAGTTGTGAGCAGGACCTGGTGGACAAGCTTCGGATCATGCTCCGGGACAACAACCCGGACCGCAACTATCACTTCCGTCCTCCCGAGCAAGAGGGCGTGATCAAGAAGTACAACCGCGTCTTCGGCTACGTCTGGGAAGACCACGAGCTGCTTTGCTACCTCGAGATGGGACTCGACTGGTTCAACGCGATGCCTCCTGAGACGGAGGGCATCCGTACACTCAACGATCTGTGCGCTCGCAAGCCGGTGTGGCGTACGTTCATTTTGTGGGCGGCAGCGGTGCACGCGCTCTTCGCTTTGAGCATCAACTGGGTGCACGACGAGTTCGACTACAGCATCGGTGGGATCTCGTTGAGTCTCGAGAAGTCGAGTAAGTACGAGAGCCTGAAGCAGAACGCAGAGGGCCAGCTCGATAAAGCGACAGAGGCCAAATCCCGGACCGTGAAATTCATCCGAGGGTTGCAACAACCGAAGTTCGGTTTCGGTGTCCGCTCTAGTTTCGGGCCCGCGACTGGTCGGGGTGTGCTTTCGCCGCGATCATTTGTGTAGTAAAATCAAGCACTTACAAACAACTTTGATTTGTTTTTGGTCACGCGATAGTCTCTTTGAATGACCGAGTTGCGCTGTCCGGCCTGCCAAAAACCGCTCTCATCCCCCAAAGCCGTCCCCAAGCACACGAATGGGTGCTCCAAGTGGGATGAGGTGATCGGTGTGCCGCCGTCGGAGTTCAATTTCGACAGGCATTTTGGTCGCGGTTTGTGGGCGCCTGAGAAGGTTGAGAACGAGGACTATGTCGGGTGTCTTCTCTGTGCTGCTGAGGGCACAGAAGTCCGAGTGAAGCGTCTGAGCGACCATCTCAAGCGCGCTCACGACGGGATGAAGCGCAAGGAGTACGAGAGCCGGTTCCCTGGAGCTCCAGTGGTCGCGCGTTCTTCAGGTGCCAAACGCAAGAAGACGACGCAGGCCAAGTACGGCGTCGACAACGTCGGGCAGAGCGATGAGGTCAAGGAGAAGACGCGGGATACGGCACGTCGCAAATACGGGGTTGATCATCATCTGAAGTCCAAGAAGGTGCAGAGGAAACGGCGACGCACGAATCGGGAGCGGTACGGCGCCGACAATGTTTTCGCGTCCGAGGAGATCAAGGAGAAGATCCGCGCGACAAACCTTGACCGTCACGGGGCCGAGAACCCGCAGCAGGTTCCTGAGATCCGACGACGTACCGAGCAGACCACACTGGAGCGTCACGGGGCTGTTTCGTTTCTGCAATCCGCGACTTGGTATGCCGAGCTGGCGCGTGCTCGGGGAGAGCGCGAAAAGGCCCGGAGAGAAGAGCTGATCGTTTCCGGCAACTACGAGATCTGTCCTCACTGCGACGAGGTGTTCACCAAGGTCACGAGCCGCCACAAGGCGATCTGCGAAGGCTGGCCTGACACGGAAGCTCCTGAGCCGTGTTTGTGTGGGCACGAGAGCACCTCGTTGACCCAGATGAAGAGGCACCGACAGGTGTGTGTCGTCTGGATGTTTCGGGATGCTGAAGCGGTGACTCGCGCACGTCGTCTACGGACCATGTTGGAACGGTGGGGTGTTGAGAACCCTCAACAACATCCAGAGACTCGTACAAAAACCGAAAAGACCAACATGGAGCGTTACGGGGCTATAAGCCCTTTCGCTCAAGGGTCCATTCTCTACGAGCAGGTTCAAGCCGCGTTAGAAGGTAAACGTCCCATTCTCCGGGGCAACGACAACCCGTTCGCGTGGCCTCGGGTAAAGGAGAAGGTTCTGCGTGAGTGTCTCGCCAAAGTGGGATACGAATTTCCGGAGTACGGAACCGAAGCCGAGACCCTCGAAGATTTGGCGGATCGGTATGGCATGACACATCCGATGCAGGACCGGGACTTCGCTCGGATGATGCTCCACGCACAGAGCAGTTCCCGAGAACCGAATGGTCCTGAACGCATGGTTCAAGAGATGGAGCCCCGTCTTCTGTACACCGGGAACCGCACGTTCTGGAGGTGGCTCCCCCGCCTCGGGCGTCACAAGAACCCTGATTTCGTGTTGCGCGGTCCCGTACATGGCCATCCTTTCCGCGATCTCCGCAAAGTGGTGGAGGTGAACGGAGATTTCTGGCACAGCGAGCAGTTCACGGGCGTTTGGCCTGAGCAGCACGAGTCCGAGCTCATCGAGGCGTATGCCGAAGTCGGCCTCGAGTGCCTCGTGATTTGGGAGTCCGAGGTCAAAAGCGATCCTGAGGGTGTGGCCGGACGCCTGCGCGACTTCCTTGGGTAGCGCTCTCGGCGCGCCGCGTTTTTCGGTCGATAGCAGGGCGTAGGTAGGGATTCGTGCATCCCTTTCTCGGACCCTGCCATGAGCAACATCGTCGCCGTTCTGATCGTCCGATGTACACACACGGGCGTGTACGCAGACGGACGCCCAAATCCGGCGTCGGTGACTCTGTACGACCTCGACGAGATCACCATTCAAAAGAACCGGACCCGGGCGGTACCGGTTCCTCCGAACAGCTACGTGGACATCCCCATGTCCACGAGGACTTTCATCTCGTGGCACCAGGGCGACATTTGCACGTTCACGCGGCAGGGGTTGATCACGTCCGAGATCATCCTCCAGTTCCGCGACAAGAGCAGGTGCGGTGGTCCGGCCGGCACGGGCCAGACGCTCCGTCCTGCGGTTCCAAACATCGAGCGAGTCGGTGGGGTTCTTCGCCTGGTCCTTCCCGACAACGTCATTCCGACGACGCTCGAAACCTTGGGCTTTTTGGTCGGTGAGCCCGTCGCAATCACTGGCCTGACAGGCGCGTTCCGAAACCTCAACGGTGAGTACGTCATCTCGACGGCGACCCCTGGGAGTGGTCTCGCTGGAGTCGCTGCGGGTTCGTACCTGATTGAGGTTCCTTCCGAGGGAGCGGACATCGCTTCGACCACGTTGGCTGGCGTGAACGTGTGCCTGACTGAGGGCCAGGTCACGATGCAGTTCAACGGCAACGGGGATGTCGGTGGCCTCGGTGCGAATGTCTACGCTTACATCGCTGGCCAGCTTCTTCCGGGCACGACGGGTGGAGGCGGTGGCGGTTCGCTTCAAGACGCCTACGAGGTAGGAAACACCATCGTTACCTCGGCAGGCTTTGGCCCCTTTGATGTCTCGGGTACGGAAGACATCTCGCTTGCGACTGACGGTGTCATCGCGCTCTCGAGCTCGCGTGGTGAGACGTTTCCTGCTGCCACACTGACGACGACGGGCCTCAACGGAGATTCTGTTGATTTCTTCGTGGGTGACAACGATCCTTCGGGTGTTGTCACGGGGCAGGCGGGTTCGCTGTTCTTCCGGGATACGGGCGCCGGGGCTGAGCTCTACCTGAATACGTCGGCAGGGTCCGGCACGACGTGGACGTTGGTGAGCCTTGGCGGTGGTGCTGGCCTGACGCTTCAGCAGGCATACGACAACGGGAACACCATCGTCACGAGTGCCGTGTCGGGCGACTTCGACGTGAGCGGCACGGAGTCTGTCAGCCTGGATGCTGAGGTCTCCTCGAACTTCACCGTTGCGGGTACTGACGCTGGTGCCCTGGACCTGACGCTCTCTTCGAGCAACGCAGGCACGGGGACGGGTAACGTCCTGATCTCGGCAAGCGACGCGATCACGGCAACGACTACCTCGGGCAACATCACGGGAACCGCCCTCGATGGTGGCATCGTCTTCACGGCGATCGGGGCCGGCAATGACGCTAACCTCACTTCGGTTGCTTCGGACGTAAACCTCACCGCTGGTGATGAAGTCCGAGTGACTTCGGTTGGCGGATCACTTCGTCTGGATTCTCAGACGACCGACATCCTCGCCACCGTCGGAACGCTCCTCGATCTTTCTACAGATCGTGGAGAAGCGCTTCCGATCTCCACCTGGACGACGACGGGGGCCAGCGGTGATTCCGTTGACTTTTTTGTCGGAGACAACGATCCGTCAGGAGCCGTAACTGGTCAGGCCGGTTCGGTGTTTTTTCGCGATACCGGGACGGGTGGTGAGCTCTACATCAACACGTCCACAGGTTCGGGCACGAGCTGGTCGGAGGTTGTCACCTCTGGCAACGAAGCCAGTACTGCCGTTCTTGCTTGGGGCAACAACAGCGTCGCGAACAGCACCGCAGCTCGAGTGCTTGACCCCGGTTACGAGCAACGGACGGCTCCTTTGGCGAGTAGCACCGCGTTCATCGAACTTCGGTCCCCTATCGCGGGGACGCTTCAGAACATGTACGTCCGGCACAACAACCCCGGAGGCTCTGGCGCGGTCATCACGTACACGGTTTTCGTGAACGGGGTTGCGACGGCGTTGACGGTCGGTCTTGCGAGTACGTCTTCGAACGGTTCGGACACGGTCAACTCTGTAGCGGTTTCTGCCGGAGACCTTATCCGAATCCAAGTAACTAAGGTGGCGGTGGCGGGTAGCGGAGCTCGGCGTCCGGAGGTCACCGTGGAGGTGGCAGCATGAGCACTCGCCGATACCGTTGGACGGGGGTCTATTCAGACGACCTCAACAACATCATCGAGGCGGGCTCTGGCGCCACGCTCGAGTTCCTTCAACGAACTCCTTGGACTGAGATCACGGTCGTTGACGGCACGCGCGACACTGACCTCGACGACTTCATGGCCGACCTCGGCTATGTGGTTGATCCGACGGGGCCCACCATCGTGGTGCCGGCTGGCGCGCATGTCGTGGGAACCGAACAGGTCATCCTTGCGGACGCGACGCTGGGTCCTGTGTCGATCACACTGCCGGCGACGAGCTCGAGGCTTGGCAACGATCTACAGGTCATGAAGGTGGATGCGTCCGCCAACGTGGTGACCGTGACACGAACGGGTGGTGACACCATCGATGGTTCTGTCACTCAGACCCTCGACCAGCACGGCGACTCGTTGTGGCTCGTCTCTGACCCCGCCAACAGCATCTGGGAGATTTCTCAGAGTCGTCGTGCAGAGGACATCACTTTTGACGATGGGGGCGTTCCCGGTCTCAGCGCGGACAACGTCCAGGACGCGATCACCGATGTCGTGACCAACGACCTGACCTCCATCGAGGTCTTCACGTCGGGGGAGGCGTTGACGGCGGGGGACGTGCTGACTTTCAACTCCTCGGGGGAAGTGATTCGCGCGAATTCTTCTATTGCCGGAGGTGTATGGGAAGTGATTGGCATCTCCGCACAAACCGTTGGCGCGAGCGTCAGCGTGCAAGTTTTTACGAAATCTGGGTCCTTGCCGAGCGTTCGGTTCGGTGCGGCACCAGCAGCGAGTCTGAATGGCCGTTTGGTCTTTCTCGACTCTACCTCGGGGCAGGCGACAGTGACGCCTCCTACGTCAAATGGAAACACCCTTTTCACGGTCGGAACTCTGCAAGGTGCAGACGGCGCTTCGATGTCTCCTGAAGTGCTCTTCCGACCACAGTTCATCGCTTTCCGCGCGTGAGGTAGAGAACCATGGCCGGCAACCAGACAGACAACCTGACACTGCTCGATCTCACGACGGGGCTCATTCGCACCGTTGAGACGGGTGGCACCCCAGACACCATTCAGCTCTCCACCGATTTCGAGCTCATTACGGGCGCGAACATGTTGGTGGACGGGAACTTGATCGTCAACGGAACGACCACCACGGTCAACTCCGAACAGGTCAATATCCGTGACAACCACCTGTACCTGAACGCGGACTACACGACCACGGTCGCCCAGACGGGTGGCATCGTCGTGAACGTCCTGCCGACGGCGACCGCCGACACCATCGCGGGCACTTTCGTGGCTGGTGTTCCTGCGGTGTCGAACCCGACCGTGCAGACGACGGGTACTGGTACGTTCGCGGCTGGCGACATCGTCCAGATTGCCGGTTCGAACCTGGATGACAACGACGGCATCTTCGAGGTGTTGAGCCACGTCGGCACGACCCTCACGATCCGTGGTGTTGGTGTGACAGGCGCGACCGTCCCTTGGGTGGTCAACGACTTCACGGCGGATGCTACCGCCGGTGGTGACATCCGCATTGTCAACGTCAACGTCCTCGAGGGCGACTCGAGCGGAAACTGGCAGACCGCCACGACCACGACGACCACGGGGCTGACGTACAACACGTTCACGACTCAGGGCACTGTCGATCTTCAAGAGGCGTACGTCCAGGGCAACACGATCACGACCTCGGGTGCTGAGGGCAACGTGGTCATCGCCGGCACCGAGCTTCTGAGCATCACGGCTGCTGGCGGTATCGACCTCGATACCGTCTTCGATGCTGATGTGACGACTTTCGATGTCCAGATGACGGGCACGAACGGCTTCAGCATCGACGGTACTGCTGCGTCGAACGTCGGCGTCACGGCTGGTGACCTGACGCTGTCCACGACCACGTCGGGCAACATCATCGCTTCGTCGGCGGCTGCGTTGGACGTGGACGCTGCGACCTCGATGACGTTCGACACCGCGAACGCTGCTGACGCTTCGGGCAACGACATCACCTTCACCGCCGGCTCTTCGACGGGCGGCACCGCTGGTGGTGCTTCCATCGTCCTCACTCCTGGTGACGGCAACACGACCGGTGTGGCCGGTTTCGTGGACATCACGTCTCCGGCCGACGAGGACGAGGTCCTGCTTCAGATCGCGTCCACCGGCACCAACGGCAACACGGTCGGGTTCTTCACCGGTACTTCGGTTCCGACTGGTGTGGTCACGGCGGATGCGGGTTCTCTGTTCTTCCGGGATACGGGATCGGGAGCGGAGGCTTACCTCAACACTTCGACTGGTTCGGGCACGACCTGGACGCAGCTTGCGGCTGGTGGCGGCAACAGCCTTCAGCAGGCGTACGAGGCTGGGAACACGATCGTCACTGATGCCACGAATGGGCCGTTCGATGTTTCGGGAACTCAGGCCATCAGCTTGGATGCGGGTCTTGCGTCGAACTTTTCGGTAGCCGGCGCGAACTTGACGCTCGAGACTACCACCAGTGGCAACCTGACCGTTGCTGCGGCGGACGTCTTGGCCCTTTCGGCAGGAGATGAGGTGGCTGCGGCCGGTAACGCCGTCACCGTTGATGCTGGTGATGGCGGTGGCGCCAACAACGGTGGTGCCGTCAGCCTCACAGGAGGTAACTCTGGAGCGGGTGCCACGGGTAATGGCGGCAATGTCAACATCTCTGCGGGTGATGCTCTCTCCACCAATGGTGACGGAGGCGTCATCGCTCTTGATGTGGGTGCCAACACGGGTACTGGCATCCAGGGATTCGTGGACATCGTTGGAGACAACAACGAGGACGAAGCACTGGTCCGACTGTCGACGACAGGGACCAACGGCGATTCGGTCCAGTTCTTTGTTGGTGACAGCGATCCGAGCGGCACCATCACGGGTCTCGCGGGGTCGCTCTTCTTCCGAGACACGGGCGCGGGTGCTGAGCTCTACCTGAACACCTCAACGGGTTCCGGGACCACTTGGACGGAGCTTTCCACGGGTGGTGTTGTCACTCTCCAGAATGCGTACGAGAACGGCAACACGATCGTTACCGACGCTACGAACGGACCGTTCGACGTTTCGGGAACTCAAGCCATCTCTCTTGATGCTTCTCTCGCTTCGAACTTCACCGTTGCCGGTGCCAACCTCAGTTTGGGCACCACTACATCGGGCGATGTTCTGGTCGATTCGGCAGGGTTGCTCGAGCTCAACTCCTCGGGTGGTGCGATCAACATCGGCAACGACGCCAACACCGGTGCCATCAACATCGGCACGGGCGCTGCGGCTCGTACTCTCACGATGGGTAACGCCACGGGCGCTACCTCGGTGAACTTCGACTCGGGTACCGGGGCCTTCACCTTCGATTCGACGGTGGCTGAGACGGCTGCTCTGATGACGCTGACGACCACCGGTATCAACGGTGACTCGGTCAACTTCTTCGTCGGCGACAGCGATCCTAGCGGCACCGTGACGGGTCTGGCGGGCTCGCTGTTCTTCCGTGATACGGGCACGACCGGTGAGGTCTACATCAACACCTCGACTGGCTCGGGCACCACGTGGGCTCAGGTGGCGACGGGCGGATCGGTTACGCTCCAGAACGCCTACGAGGGTGGAAACACCATCACGACGGACACCACGAACGGTGACTTCGATGTCTCCGGCACGGAGGCCATCAGCCTCGATGCTTCGGCTGCTTCGAACTTCTCGGTCGCAGGCGCCAACCTGACGCTCGAGACCACCACGTCGGGCACCGTGGATATCACGTCGGCGGATGACATCCAGATGACGTTCGAGACCAACAACGCCACGGCGATGGTCATCGATGACGGAACCAACAACTTCCTGACGTTCGATTCGACGACGGGAAGCCAGGCTGTTGAGGTCAACCAATTCCTCGACATCACGGGCAGCGGTTCGGGCATTACTCTGACGGCCGGCACTGCCATCACGGCCGGTGCTCTGGTGACCATCGAAGACACGACGGGCGACGCCATCCTGGCTGATTCCAACACGGGTACCAGTATTGACGGTCTTTGCATCGGTATCGCGGCTGAGGGGGCGGCGGCTGCTGCTGATGTGAAGGTCTACACCGTGCCGGGTGCTCTGGTGCCGGTGAACTTCGCGGCGGCTCCGGCTGCCGCTCGTAACGGTGATCCGGTGTACGTCAGCCAGACGGCCGGTGTTGCCACCATGACGCCTCCGACCGGATCGGGCAACGTCGTCTACGTGGTCGGCATCCTTCAAGGCGCGGACGGTGCAGACACGAGCCCGCTTGTTGTGTACCAGCCGCAGTTCATCGCGATCCGCCCGTAGGAGCATGAAACATGAAAGTCCAACTCACAGTCGAGCTTGAGGTCGAGCCCGAAAAGGAGCTCGACAACAAAGAGATGGCCAACGCCACCGGGATGATGGTCCGTCAAGTTCGTAACCGCCTGAACGCCTTGGTGGGATGCCGTCTTGGTGGCGAAAAGCGGGCTGTGGGTTGGGAGGTTCATGTCAAGAACGTTGAGGTGAAAGCCCCCAGCAAGGTGAAGTAAGCCTCTATGGCCAACCAGATCGACAACCTCACACTGAACGACGACACCACGGGGTTTATCCGAACCGTCAACGTGGCGTCGGATGATCTGTTTTTGTCGGTCGATCTCACCCTCCAAAGCGGCGCCGTTTTCGAGGCCGACAACATTAAGCGTGGATCTGGGTCTCCTCAAGGCTCTGTTGCGGGCAATGAGGGTGACTTGTTCCTCCGTACAGACGCTTCTACGGGGCGTCTGTACGTCAATACGGATGGCACAGTCAACGGTTGGGAGGAAACCGTCATCCCCTCCACGTTGGTGCAACCGGGCGTCAACTCGGTCGTGTTGGTTAGCGGATCGACAGCCACGGCTTATGGGACAATCTCTGCGGCGTTGGCAGCCTCTATCGCGGGAGATACGGTTGTTCTCGGGCCCGGTTCTTTCGCTGAATCTTTCACTATCCCAACACAGGTTCGTGTTCAGGGAGCTTATGGAGCAGGCCGCAGTCAGATTACAGGAACTGCGGCTACCGGTGTAAGGATTACTCTTTCGGATGAGTCTTCGCTCTTCCAAGTGCTCGTCACGCAGCCGACGAACGCGGTGGCAGCCATCGCTTACAGTTCGGCCGGGCAGGCACGGGTTAGTGATGTTCTCCTCCAAGGCACGGGTGGTTTTGGCCATGGTGTCGAAAACTCCGGAGCGGGCACGCTTACGGTCGACCGTACCCAGTACGTCGGAGGTGCGGGCAACACGATTTTCCGCCAAGCTTCGGGCGGCGGGGAAATGCGCCTCACGAGGTGCCTGATTGACGCGGGCACCATTTCTAACGGCATCTTGGTGAACAGCGGCTCTTTGCGCTTTCAGGATGTCAGCATCTTGAGCGGTGCTACGACGACCACTGGTCTTTCGGTTGGAGCTGCTACGGTCACCGGAGATGTCTTGGACATTGAGGGACCCACTACAGCGGTGTCGATTACCGCAAACGGGCACAATATCTCGTTCCGCAGTGGTCGGACGAACGGCGGCACCTTGGACTTCAACGTCAACCCTGCGGTGACTACGGGTACACTGCATGTGCTCAACTTTGAGGCATCTCGCAACAAGTTCTCTGTGCCCGGCGCATACTTGGCGAATGCTGATGTCGTCATCAGCTACCAAGACGATAACGACATCAGCGACAACGCTTATCGTTTCATCTCCGAGCTTGCTGTGGGCATCCCCGAACGCGGGCGGGAGTCCGTGTTCGGGGAGGGCGACAGTTATACTCGAGGGATGGTCGTGTTTACGACCGACTCCACGGCCAGTTCCGTGTCCGACGGCGGTAACTTCATCAATGTGTCCGCTGCGGCTGCATCCCCTACCGGAAGTACTTTTTCGTTTCAAGGCACCGCAGCTAACCACACGATCTTGGTCGGGTCGGTCCTGTCGGACGGCGTCGATGTGCTCAAGCACTGGGGCTGGAAGATCGCGAACACCACGGCAACCTCCGGCGGGACGTACGTGTTCGAGATCTGGGACGGGGCCGCGTGGGTCGAGATCGGGGCCATGGCCACGCATTCGAGCCTGTTCCACAGGTATGCGAACACGTTTTTCCTGCGCGCCAACAGCAGCGAGCACGTCCGTTTCGGCATCGAAGACGACACCACTTGGGCGACTAAAACCATCAACACCGTAACGGCTTATTGGGCTAGAGTTCGTATTGAATCGGCTGCTACGACTGTCCCCGTTTTCCAGCAGTTCAAACTCTCCACGAACCGAACCGAACTCAACGAGGACGGCACCAAAACGGCTCATGGTCGAGCGCGGTCCAGAAAAACCGTCGTGAGTTCGGGCAATATTTTCGGCGAGTCCGGCGGGGTGACCAGCGGCACTTTGTTCGTGGGAGCTGGGGGACTACCCACGGGGTGGGCCCACAACATCAAAAACTCGATTCTGAACGGCAATGGTGACGCTGTCTATTTCCAGTTTAATCTGCCTCGAGGCATTGATACGAGTTTTCCGCTCCGACTCGTTGTCACGTATGTCACCAATACCAACACGACTCCGGTACAGATGATCTGGTCTTTTTTGGGGCAAGCTTCAAGCGGAGTGCTCGTTGCCGATCCTGCCGGAGGCATCACACCTGTCCCCAGGTCCGACGCGAACACCCCTACCCTGACTTCTACTGCGGGGCAGGTCATCACTTTTAACTTGCCTCAGACTTCTATCAATAAGTCCCACACGTCGACTCAGGATGGGTTTGATATCTCAGAGTTGTACGAGGGCGACATGGGGTTTGTGCGTTTGGAACTGGACGATGATGGCCCCGGCAATACGGATGTCCTCGTGCTGTCTGTCGAGATCGACGCCGTCTTCTGGACGGAAGGGGAGAAGCTCTAATGGCCGGCGTTGTCAATGTCCTTTTCACCCAAAGCTTTACCGCCACCGACTCGGTTGTGGTGAACCATAATCTGGGATACGGGGACTGGGGAGTCAGAGTCATCGTCAGCGAAGAGGTTCAGAATGACCTCATCGAAGACATGGTGCCGGACGGGCTCAACCCCTTTAACTCGGTCACCATCAATCTCACCGCCGTCGTGACCGGGCGCATCCAGATTGTCAGCCTCGACACAACACCCGCAACCTACATACCTCCGGATGTCCTTCAATCGGTTCTCACGGGAGGCGTCGTCGCCCCCGTTGGGACGCCTTCTACCGGAGATCTTCTCTACTACGATGGCGCCGAGTGGGTTCGCCTCAGTCTCGGCACCGAAGGCCAGGTCCTGACCGCAGGTGCGTCTGACCCGCAGTGGGCGGGGCCCAAGAGGTACTCAAATTCGGCGACCGACCCCGTCAGTCCGGCCCCGGCCGAGGGCGACACCTACTACAACACCTCGCTTCAGATGCAGATGCAGTACGACGGGTCGCGGTCGAAGTGGCTGTCCGTGGAGTCCGCGACCTTCGGGTTCGGCCGTAACGGGAATCTGTTCCCTGCTGGAACCTATTTGAGGGCGATCAATGGCATGGTCACGAGCGCCACGGAGGGGTATGACGCGCTGTACAACGGAACGGTTGTGGGTGTCACTATCCGGCGTTCGACCCAAAGCGTGGCTGAGTATGCTGTTGTTGCGTCTGGCACGGACATCGCTACATTGGCTTTCCCTAACCTCATTTTTGGGGTGCGCACGACCACAGCCAACGGTGACTTTGCCCAGGGAAGTGTCCTGGCGGCTCGCCTTGTTTCGGACGCTGTGACGCCCGAGTTTGACGTGCAGATGTTTGTGCGTATCCGCTGGAGGGCCACCTGATGCCGATTCCGACCATCGCAATCCAGAACCTTAGTGGGGCCATCCTTAATTTGCCGCGTCTTGGGCTTTCCGTGCCACTGGCGGGCTCCATCACGTTGACGGACTCTTTGTTCGTTTACGAGATTCTCAGTGACCCGGGGCTACATGAGGCGCTGGACGCAGGCTCTCTCGGACTGACCATTGATGGCGTGGCGGCGTCAAGCGCGGCGCTTTCGCCGACTAGCCCGACCGTTGATGCGTTTTCCGCAGTAGATCAGACTGGCGGCCAGCAGTTTACGGGCAGCACCATCGTGGTGAACCTGAACGTGGAGCGGTTTACGTCTTCTGCCACATACACTTTGGCTGGCGATGAGGTGACGGTCAACGAGGATGGCCGGTATTTGGTTTCTTTCACGACTTCGGTGTTCTTGGTCAGCGGTAGTCGTACGCAAGCTGCTAGTTACCTCGACATCAACAACGGGTTCACGCTTGGCACACGTGGCGAAATGTATGTGCGTCAGGCGCCATACGGTGCCTCTGCGTCGCACGTATTTCCTGTGAATCTGTCGGCTGGGGACACCTTGAGGCTTCGGGCTGTGCGCACCGTGGGCTGGGGTACCGTTCAGATGCAACCCAGTGGCTCTGGTTTGAGCCTGGTGAAGATCGGGTAGTGCGATGGCTGTTGAGGAATTTTCGATTTCAGGTGATACGCTCAACGGAACCGTGGATGCAGGCTCCCTGCACACACAGGTAGCCGCTACCTTTGCGAGCCTTGTGGGCGTTTCAACAAGCCCCACAGGGGGGGACACTCTGTACATCGAGTTTGAACCCGAGTTGGATGCGGGGGAAAAGGTAACGCTGGCTGCGATTGTCGGGGCCCATACGGGCGAGCCTGTTGATGACTTCCTTGACGATGAGACGGGTTGGAACATCACGGTCGAAAATCGTGATTTGACAAGCCCCCCAGGCTCGCCGAACACCAGCCACTACTACATCGTGGGCGCGTCGGCGACAGGTGAGTGGGCGAGCCACGACAACGCGGTGGCTCGGTGGAACGGGACCAACTGGCAGTTTCAGATCCCTGCTTCGGGGTTCGCCGTCTACATCAAGGACGAGGGCGAGGTCGTTGTGTGGGACGGCTCCTCGTGGGGAGAGCTCGGAAGCTCCGCGCAGGTTGTTTTCGGGAATCACTTCCAGTCCGCGCAAAGTCCCAGTATCTCAACGACCACGAGTACTCGTTGGCAACCCAAAGTGAAGTTGACGACTGGCACGCTCGAGGCAGGCACATACATCCTCCTGGTGAGCTATGGGTGGTCCATGGACTCCACCTCAAGCGACTTCGAGGCGCGCGTCCTACAGGGGGACACGGATATTGGACAACACCACGTGCAGGAGCCCACGGTTTCAAAGAAATCGTTCGAATCCACCGGAACCGACCAGCGTCACTACGCCTCGCGTCATTTTGTCCTGAGCCTCAGTCAGGGCTCATACACCTACCACCTGCAACACCGATCGGGTCGGGCCGGGTCCGAGTCGTCCATGTGGGACGCCACCCTGAGTTTTTGGAGAGTGATCTAAGATGGCCATCGTCAAGTACAATTTCAGCATCGCGGACGACACGCTGAACGGGGCGGTCGCCCCTCGCAACCTCGACGCAGAGATCCGAGCGGACCTCATGATCACGAAGGAGCTCGCCGGAGTCACCGTGGCCGGCGAAGATCTCTACGTCGATTTTCTCGCAGCACTCGACATGGCCGAGGAGGCGGCGCTTGACGCGGTCGTCGCGGCCCACGACGGGGTCCCCACGATCAGGGGTCCGGGCCAGTACACCTCTGCGGGCGTGCCTTTCACGATGCCTGCCTGGCGCGAGGGCAACCCGACGGACTTCATGTCTCATAACTGGTGCGACAAAACGACCTGGTACACCATGTCGAGCCGGGTCGTGAACGAGGTTCTGACGGAGAACAGTGCGACCGAGTTCGCCTCCGCCAACCCCTACTGGATCGACGTCACGCACGGGAAAATCACCCAGGAGTACAGGCTTTACGACTCCTACTACGTTGCCGTCACCGTGGACGACGTGGCGATGACCGAAAGTTCCCCCGACACCACGGATGGGGACTACCAGGTCGACTACGAGACCGGCGTCGTCACGTTCAACTCGAGCCAGTCCGGCAAGACAGTCAAGGCCACGTACAGCTACGCCACCACCTCCGATTTTTTTGTTGAGCCGAACCCGGGGACTAAACTGCGCTTCACCGCCGTTGAGGCGCAGTTCTCGACGGACCTGGTGCTCACGGACACGGTCATCTTCGACTTTGAGGGTTACGTGCAGTACTACGCCCCCCAACTGGTCAACGACGTCAACCCGGACTACGTGACATCCTTCCCGACGGGCACGCGCATCCCGCTCGGCTACCGACGCGAGTACAAGACTATGTACGACTACATCGCCGAGGCTCAGCGAGCCTACCCGGAGATCCCGGCTCTCGGCGGTCCCGGGTGGCGAGGTCTCCAGAACCCGATCCAGGTCTACCGCTGGCCGTACCAGGAGGACGCCACTCGAGACATCGACTCCGCCTCTGGCATGAGGATTCGGATCAAGCTGTCTAGCGACGTTCCCTACGGCGGAAGCAAGGCATCCGTCACCCTCTACTCGATCAGCACCAACAGTGAGTTTTGAGCGAACCCATGGCGAGTTACAATTACAGTCTCCAGAACGACTTCCCCAACCAGGCTGTTGACCTTACAGTCCTCACCGTCGAGATCGAGAACTCGAGCATCGCGGAGGTGCTTCAAGGCATCAGTCTCGATGGCGACGATGTCGACATCGAGTTCGTCTCGACGCTTTCGTCAGGGGATCAGACGACTCTCGACGGCATCGTCGCCAATCACCAGGGCATCCCCTTCAACAATGACCCTCAGCGTGTTAATGTCATCGCCGCGCAGACCAACGGCACCCCGACGCCGCAGACCGCCGCCGTCCTGAACGCCGAGCCCATCGGCACGCTCCGGTACCAGCTCGGATTCTACTGCGAGCTCCGACTCCAGAACAACACCAACAACGGACAGGCTCGGTTCTCCGTTCTTGTGGACGGGCAGGAGGTCGCCAGCGGTGGGGTAGAGGGTGTCGGATTCTTCGATGCCCGCAGCGGCAGCCTCGTGATCAACACGAGTCGTGGGTCATCTCCGGTCGTTGAGCTTCAGTTCTCTCGACAGGGTCAGACCGACGTCGCTGTGATCCGTCGAGTGCGGCTCTCCCTGGTGCCCCTTTTCGGAGACGAGTAGTGAGCTACGACATCAATGGACGTTCTCCCGTGTTTCTCGCGGTGGTGACCTCAGGACCCGACGCAGGTGAGCATGAAATTCTCGATGTCGCAGTCGTTGGCACCGACGGGAGTACTCTTTTGCATACGGCATTACTTCCCTCGCGCCCTGACAAAGGGGTAGCCGAGTTTCTCGTAAGGGCCGGGTACTCTGACGGGGAATGGGCCCCAAGTCCGTCTGAAAACGATGTAGGTCAAGCTCTTCTCAAGTTTCTTGAGAATCGTCTCGTTGTCGGACATGACGTGCAGCGAGCTATGCGGTTCGTTCGCCCCGTTGTTCGACAAATTCTCGAGAGCAAAAATGTTCCTCCTGATGCTGTGTTGGCGAGGATGCTCTCCATTGACTCTCCATGGATCGATACGGTTACTTTGGCTTGGGAGCAAATTGAGCCCTGTGGGCTTGAAAATTTGTCCCTCGCGTCCGTTGCTGAGTTCCTCGGTATCGAGTTGAATACTCCCACTTCCGCTCTTCAAGAGGCCCGTGCGGTTCGAGAGGTTTATCGAACCCTTCTTCGACTCTCATGGTGGCGCCGCTTTATTTGTCGACTTCGTGCCCGCAGAGTCTTTTCATGAAGTTGTGCTGTGCCGGTGAAGCCTTTATGACACGCCCTTGAGTAGGGCCTAAAGCAGGAGATCAACGATGCCGCTCCGTGAACCACAAACTTGGCAATTTCTTCGAGGTGACCTCGAACCCCGACGGGTCGAGTGGACCGATCTCCGCAACGACTTCGGGGGCGACCAGTTGAAGCAGGCGCAAAACATTGTGCTCCGCTACCTCGAAAACCTCCCCGCGCAGGACAGCGTGAACCTTGAAACCATGGCTGAAGACATCAGCCGACACTATCCTTTCCACGGAGAAGGCCCCGAGTTCTTCCGTGAGGCGGTAGATGCGCTCAAGCAAGCCGGCTGGGTGACGTCTGAAGGCGACGAGCTCGAGCTCAACAAGGTTGCGCGTGTCACGGCACGCTACTTGGCGGCCAAGCTTCGTTCAGCCCGGTAACTCCTCTATAGGTTTTTGTGAGTAGGAGCGGTTGATCCTATGTCCCCCAGTAGCCACAGCGCTTTTTCGAAGGACAACACTTCCAAGTTCGTGGATATCACCATGAAAGTGTTGTCTGTTTTGGTGATTCCAGTGATCATCTGGGGAGTCAAGCTTGAGGTCAACAACGCTATTCAGGACGAGCGGATCACGGAGCTGCAAGAAGACCTCGACAAACTCGCAGATGTGACTGATTCGGTCCAAAAGAATTCGCTTGCCTTGGTGCGGCTCGAGGGCAAGCTCGACAACGTGGACGAGAAGATCGATGAAGTCAAAAAGCTACTCCGCGACCGTCCTCAGTAGCTTCCTGCTGACTATGATCTCCTGCCTTGGTAAGCAGGCGCCGGGCTTCGAGAAGAAGGAGGACCGGCTGCCTGAGTATCGGCCGTCGTCGGATTTTGACAAGAAGGAAGAGACCAAAGAGGACCTTCCGGAAGCTGCGGAGGACGAGGGTGAAGACACCGGAGGTGAGGGGGTAGTCCCGGAGCCTGGTGCGCCGATACCGAATGACGAAGAGCTCAAAGACGACTGTCTCAAGGGACGGATGCGCTTCGAAGGTCGTTGTCTCCCCAAGAAAGAGGTTGAGACCATCCTTGAGCGTCGAGAGCAGCAAGCGCTGAAGCGGGTGCAGCAGGCGAAGATGCCAAACGAGGCTGCCCACGCTGCTCACGATCTGTTGGAGAAGCAGATCGCGCAGGTCGATAAGGCCGAAGATGATCTTGACGAGATCATCGAAGAGCTCAAAAAAGAGAACCGGGAGCGCACCGCCAAGGCCGCCAAGGCTGAGAAAGGTCCGACGCCCAAGGAAGAACAGCCGTGACAGATTCGACAAAAGAAAGCGCTGTCACCAAGGGACTCCGTATCTACGAGTACACCGACCAGGACGGGAACGTTTTCTGGTCTTTCGAAAAATTCCCCAGCGTGGTCAAACACGCACGAACCCTCACCCTCGGTGACCGCGTAGGCACCCATTTCGACAACTTCCTGTCTGAATTGCGTGCCCACCGGCGTCTTCTCCTTGAAGAGGAGAAAGCCAAATCTGTGGGGCGTGGGTAGAGTACCGGCAAGCCGGAGGCTCAAATGGAAAACAACGAGAACACCACCGAGAACACCACCGCAACCCCCGACGCTCCGGAGACGCAGGCTCCGGCGCAGGACCCCAGCATCATCGGCAAGCTGACCCCCGAGGAGCAGACGGCTCTTCTGAGCATTCGTCAGGAGTCTCAGCAACTCCTGGCCAAGGTCGGTGAGCATGAGGTTCTCAAGACGCGCATCTTGGCCAAGCTCGACGAGCTCGACGACAAGGGCCAGGGGCACATCAACGCGATCTCGAAGCGTCTCAACCTCGAGGACGGTCAGCAGTGGGTGGCTCTCCAGGACGGCACGGTCCGACTGGTCACGCCCCCCGGTGCAGGTCAGACTCAAGGAGGCGCCTAGCGTCTCCAAGGCAGGTAGGACATGACGTGCATCAACAAGGGGCAAGAACCGTGGTTGCAGAAGCCGGATCCGTTGAAGCCGGTTTCGTGCGAGACCCCGGAACCTACCCCGACGCCGCCATGTCCTGACCCTGGACCCAGTCCGGGACCTTTCGGTCCCGGATGTCCCGGCTGGGAGGTGGGGCCGAACGACTGTCCGGCCCCACCCATCAACGCTGAGGTCGTGAGCCCGTTGTTCTCGGGCACGATGGACCTGCGTTGGGACAACCCAGCCATTCTGACCAAGAACAGCAAGTTCACAGTCCTCGGCGTCAACATCTACCGTAGCGACACGTCGGAGCGCGGCCCCTACACGCGCCTCAACATCGCTCCGGTAGGTGGCACGTTCTATCGGGATTTCACCAACAACGCCTTCGTGGACAACGAAGTCGTTGACTGGGAGACGAGCTGGATCGCTCGAGGAGAGTCCGCGAACCAGCGCAACTGGATCTTTCGGACGAAGTATTTCCCGATCGTGAAAAACTCCGGGCAGGCTATTTCGGCCAACAGCCCGATGGACGTGCAGCTCGTCATCGACAACCAGATCGTCCCCGTTCACGCGGTGTTTGGTCCGACCGGCGAGGTTACCCTCATCAACGTCCGAGGCTACAATTTCGCGACGGAGCGGTGGATCGAGCCTGTGCTGCCTACAGGCCCTGAGTCGGCGGTGTCGATCAGCTACCGCTACAACACGAACGCGGTGCGTACCGACCTCGACAAGAAGATCTGGTACCGCATTACGACGGTGGCTCAAGACCCCGCTTCCCCGACCGGGTTCCGGGAGACGCCGCTCGACTTCGCCGAGCCGATCACCTACCGGTCCGTTGAGCGGCTCGACTACATCTGGCGTGAGGCTATGCGTCGGAACAACTGGGTTCTCGAGCAGGGTGGTGAGCGTGTCAAGGTCTTCATCAAAAAGACCAGCGGACCACGCTGCTTCTGCGGTCGCGATCCTCGGACCATCGAGTACAACCAGCAGCCCGACTCCCGTTGTCTTGAGTGCTTCGGCACTGGATTCGTCGGTGGATACGAAGGTCCCTACGACCTCATCGTCGCGCCGGATGACGCTGAGCGTGCCGTAAAACAGACACCGAATGGTCGGTACCTCGACCACACGCAGGATGTCTGGTCGGGCCCGAGCCCGTTGCTCACGATGCGTGACTTCATCGTGAAGCAGACCAACGAGCGATACTCGATTGGCCCGGTTCGCAAGCCGTCTAATCGCGGCACGATCCTCCAGCAGCACTTCACAATGAAGTACCTGGACGAGAACGACATCCGCTACCAGATCCCGCTGTTCGACACGACGGAACTTTGCTGGCCCGAGTGTCGCGGTCGTCCTGCTGTCGTGCAGGGCGGAGGTTGGGAGACGGAGTACCCACCCGAGGGTCCTTACCCCGTGGGCTCCGACTACCAGCAGACCCCGATGCAGACGGAGAAGGACAACATCCCAGACGAACGCGAGCAAAGGGGTCGCACGCCCGTCTACGAGAACATCACCTACTAGGTGGGGGGCGTAGATGGAGATCAAGATCAAACGGACCTATGGGAAGACCTGGGCTGGTCTCCAGAACAAGGACTTCATCACTCCCGAGTTCCTCAACAAGATCGGCGAGATGCTCGTCGAAGCCATCGTCTTCGAGGCGGGCAAGGACTTCGCCAAACAAGGCAACAAACCGACCCCGCCAGGAGAACCCGAGGGTCTTCCTCGTTCAGTGGGCTTTTTCGATTCGTTCACGCACAAAGTAGTTCCGCGTGGGGGTCGCGTGGAGATCTACTCTTCGTGGCCCTGGATCGATCAGCTCCTTGAGGGGCGTGAAGCTTACCCCATGGAGTGGTTGACCCAACAGGCTGGAGTCTCGCGGGTACCGATGAAGGGACCCGGCGGTACAGTGTTGATCAGAACCACTCCGGCATCGCCACAAGATTCCTGGATTCATCCAGGTTTCAAGAAGCACACGTTTGTGCGTAGGGCCTACGAAAAATCGAGGCGCAAGATGAAGGCGATGATTGACCAGCAGATCATGAAGACCCTCAAAGAGACTCCCCTTGTATGATCGAAGCCCAGATCATCTGCTGCAACCCTTGCGACATCCCCGACCTGGGGATTGTGGGGCTGAAGCGTGGGGAGCAGCGTTGGGTTTCGATCGCTGCGGCTCAGTCTTCCAAGGACTTGGCCAAGGAGCAGGGGAAGGGCAACGTGCGGGTGAATCGAAAAGCTCAACGGAAGGGTGCCGTGCCTACACGTCCAGCTCCGCCTTTCGTGGCCCACAGCCGGCCACAGAACAAAGAACCCGCCGATTCCGGCAAGGTAGTCGAGCATCGCATCGAAACCTTTGTCGAAAAGACTGTGGTGCAGGAGGTGGACACCGAGAGGCTCAAGGCCGAGCTCTTGGGCGACCTGATCCCTGGGCTTCGTTCGGTGATCGCCGAGGAGGTCGGGAAGGTGGCCGCTCAAGCCGCCTCAGAGGCTGCACCAACGGCCCCAACTCCAGCTCCGGCCTTGGACCCTGCACAGCTCGAGGGCGTCCTGGAGAACGTCCTACGGCGCGTAGTGCCCGAGGGCGGTGTGGCAGGAGCGGCTCCTAGGGCTCGTAAGAGCTCTGGGCCCGAGGAGCCTCTGTTCATCCCGGACAAGATTGTCTCGAAGGACACGAAGGCCAAGATCGATGTAAAGCAAAAGGCCAGCGAAGGCGGGGAAGAGCTCGACGACGCACAGGCCGCACTCCGTGCACTGCGAAGCAAGAAGCGCGGTAGAAAGAATGGGAACGAGGAGAACGAATCATGAGCGATAGTGAAAAACCAGTCCTGGGGGTCGGGCTCGACATGGGCACGATGAACATCGTGGCTGCCCGTCGTACCAAGGAAGGCGTCATCACGAACCGCATTCGTGACGCCTTCCTCGATCTGCCGTCCGAGCACCGCAAGATGCTCAAGCTGTCGGGCGTCAACTACGTCTCAACGGACGACGGGCTCGTCATCGTGGGGGATGCGGCCTACGACATGGCCAACATGTTCAGTCGCGAAGTTCGGCGCCCGCTTCAGAGCGGCCTGATCGCGGCTGGGGAGATCGATGCACTCGAGATCCTCGGCATCTTGGTCAAGCATGTGCTCGGTGAGCCGAAGGAAGAGAAGGAGGTCTGCTACTTCTCTGTGCCGGCGGCTCCGGTCGATGATCCGGACCGGGACGTGGTGTACCACCGAGGCGTTCTCGAGCGGATCGTCAACGAGTGCGGCTACAAGGCGTACCCGAGCAACGAGGCGCTGGCGATCATCTACTCCGAGTGCGCGAAGGATGGTTTCTCCGGCATCGCGTTCTCGTTCGGGTCCGGTATGACCAACGTGGCGCTTGCCATGGGCACCATCGAGGGTCTGAGTTTTAGCGTCGCGCGCTGTCTCTCAGGAGACTTCCCGGTCGTCACGCGGGAAGGGCTTAAAACGATGGAGGAGGTGCGCGAAGGTGACGAAATCCTCGACGCATACGGTGTTTTCGTGCCTGTCCTTGAGAAGATGTCGAACGGGACCCGGCGCCATCTCATCGAGGTTCAACTCGAGAATCTCCCTGCTTTCCCTCACCGTCTCACACACGACCATCGGGTATTTGTCCAACGTCGTTTCGGATGGGAGTGGGTTGAGGCAGGGGATCTTCGTGAGGGGGATACCGTGGGTATCGCGACGATCCAGTCCGACCGGGACAGCGGATCGAGCTACTATTTCGGTAGGCAAGACGGAAAAAACGTCACGGTTGCTGGGGCGCGTGGGTTGGGGCGTCTGATGGGGATGTTCCTCGGCGATGGTTCATGTGGTCCTCATGCCGAAAGGCCGTCTTATGTCCAGTTTGCCATCAACCGCCGGGATCAACATCTTGTCGAAGAGTATACAGACTTGTGTTTCCGCCTGTTCCATCGAGAACCGGAGATCGTGGACGATCCCGCCGAAAACCTCACGCGCCTCAAACTTCACATCACACCGGTGGCCTGCCATTTCAAGGAAAAGTTCTACGATGATGAGGGGACAAAACGGTGCCCGCTTGATCCCTCCAAGATCGGCAACCAGATGGCACTCGGAATTCTTCATGGTCTGATGGACAGCGACTCCCATGAGGAGCTCAAGCGTCACACGATCACGAACACATCGGTGCCTGTCGTCATGTTGGCTCACCATCTACTCAACCGTTTCGGGATCGAACATTCAATCCTCAAACGGGAGCCACGCCTCGGCGGCGTGAACGCACGTGGTGTCCAAATCGAAGGTCGCAAACCGTGCTACGAGATCAGGATCAACGGCCACGTAGCGAAGAATCTGTTCGACACGATGCTCACAGTCGAAGGCCACCAAGTGTTCGACAGATTCCCCGCCTTCGTCACCTACAAGGTCGCTTCGGTTTCCGAAGTGGAGCATGATGGGGAGGTCTACGACATCCGTGTGGGGTCGGAACACCACTCTTTCAGTTCTCCAGGCATGACGGTTCATAACTGTGGGGACTGGATCGACCACGGTGCCGCGAAGTCCACGGGCTCTACGCAGGCTCGCATGTGTAGCCTCAAGGAGAAGGGGCTCAACCTCATGCACCCGCAGAGCCGTGAAGAAGAGGCTCTGGTGGTCTACTACAAGAGCCTCATCGAGTACGCGCTCGACAACGTCGCGAGCGAGTTCATGAAGATCCAGGGCAAGTTCTCGCTGCCGAAGCCGATCCCCATCGTCGTCAGCGGCGGTACGTCCAAGGCCGGTGGGTTCCTCGAGTTCTTCACCCAAGTCTTCGAGGACAAACGTAAAAAGTTCCCCATCGAGATCAGCGAGATCCGGGCGGCTAAGGAGCCTCTGGATGCTGTTGCACGGGGTCTTCTTGTGCAGGCGATGCAAGAGTACGTGGACGACGAGGACTGACAGCGGTTTTCGTTCTATGCCGAAGCCTCCTGTGGGAACCCAAATCCCCAGGAGGCTTTGAGCTGTGCCACCTCGTACCCAACCACTTCTGGAACGAGAAGTCCTGGAAACTCTGTATTTCCAAGAAGGGCTCTCTATCCAAAAGGTCGCTGACCGAACCGGAACCAACATCCGGCTTGTGCGCGACTCGTTCACTGCACACGGGCTTACGTGGCGCTCTCGGTCGCAAGCCATGACAGGTTTGGTTCGGAGCGCAGAAACGCGGGCCAAGGTTTCAGCAGCACGACGAGGACGACGAGACACGCCGGAAACCGCAGCGAAAAAACGTGAAATTCTGGATCGAGTGCGTCGCTGGAATGTCGGCCTGACCAAGGAAACCGATGAGCGTGTGGCTCGGGCTGCTGCGGCATTTGCCAAGGTTGTTCGGACTCCCGAATTCCGTGAAGCACAGTCACGTCGCGCGTCCGAAAGACTTCGAACTACAGGAGGAGGTTTTGCCCGTGGTTGGCATGACTCCCCCAAAGCGGGTCGCGTACACTTCATGAGTTCCTGGGAAAAAAATCGTTTCATCGAACTGGATGCGGATGACACGGTCCTCCTGTACAAACCACAACCTTTCTCGATCCCCTACTTCTGGGAAGGAGCGGTCAAACACTACACCCCCGACACCCTGGTTATCTACGAAGGTCGCCTTCCGGAAGTAGAAGAGATCAAACCTCGACGACGAATCGAGGCTGACAAAACAGGCCGCATCGCGGCCAAGTTCATCGCAGGTCGTAAGTTCTGCGTGGACCGTGGCTGGCTCTACCGTGTCATCGACACGAAGCCTGAAGGGAAGGTGTGAGATTTACTATTTCTTGACCCAGCAGATCCAACGTGTCTTCATCGAGGAGCTGCGCAACTACTGGCAGTACCACCCTCGGTACAAGGACATCGTTGATCACATCCAGGGTAAGTACTCGTTTCGTGAGCGTCCGCAGTTCGGCATCGTCCTGAAAAACAGTGCGGGTAACCAAGCGCAGCTCGCTGCCGACAACTTCCAAGGGTACGTCCACAGCTACGTTTACTTGGCCAACGTTGAAGGCAAGCCTGGCTTGTCGATCGAGTGGGTCAAGGAGAACATGATCGACATCCAGAACAACGGTGGTCTGTTCCCGACTGAGGCGGGCATCTACTACATTGACTTCTGTGATGCGAACGGCAACCCAACGGATGATGCGTTCTTCGTCGATCCACTGCTGAACGTCGAGGACGAGACGGTCTTCCAGGTCAACGACACGGAGTACCAGCTTCAGAAGGGTGCCTTCTTGGCAGGGACGCTTCGTCTGTACCGGATGCCTGGCAACCTCCAACTGTACGAAGGCACGCATTACACGGCTGACCCTGCGACAGGGATGCTCGAGCTCACCGAGCCTCTGTCCGAAGAGGATTTCCTTTCGGCGGACTACCGTTGCCCTGGTGAGACGACGGGTCCGTGGAAGGTCATGGAGAACCGGGCGTTGACGGAACCCATCCCTGGTGTCGTGTTGGCCTTCGGTCGCCGCATCACTCCGGGAGATCGGTTGGCGGTTGTGGTGCAGTCGAAGCGATCAATCTCTGCGCTCGAGTTCGGTGGTCGTTGGGACCTCACGCTCGACGTGGATGTCATCGCTCGAGATCCGCTCGCGCAACGTGAAATTCTGGATCAGACCGCTCTGTACCTGTGGGCAACTGCGCGTCCTCGGCTCTCGAGCGCGGGCATCGAGCTTTTGTCGATCAATCTCGGCGGCGAGACCGAAGAGGTTTACGACGAAAACGCCGATGACTGGTTCTACAACGCCAGTTTCAACCTTCAGCTTCAGACGGATTGGAGCATCCACGTGCCTCTGGGCATCTGTATCCGGGGCGTCGAGCCTGGTGGAGGACCTCCATTGCCTCTTTCTGGGCCGAGTCAGGCTCCGCTCACACCGCCCTTCATCGAGCAGATCGCGGGCCTCACGGACGAGCAGATCGCCCAAATTCAGGACAACATCCGCGCGATGGCCGATCTGGGCCTCTCCCAGACGTTCGATCCCTGGTACGCGGGCAAGTCTGGTTTCCCTGGCAAGAAGAACACGGGCCCGATGCTTCGTTAGTGGGCCTATACCGGCGCACATATAGACGGAGCACGCGCGCTTGCCCATTTTCAAGTACCACTGCTCGGATTGCGGACTTCGGTTCCAGTCCATGCAGCCCAAAACGGCTGCCAAGGAGACGCTTCCCTGCAAGAAGTGCAGGGGTCGTGCGTCCCGGCAAGTCTCGGCTGCTAATTTCAAGTTCGGTCATCGGCCTGATGCTCCGGCTCCTCAGAACACGGGAGCGAGCTCGGTCGATCACGACGTGGATGTGGTGATCGGTCGAAGCGCACAGGCCAACCTGCGCGTCTACCAGGACCGCCAAGACTACAAGCGGCGCGTCATTGACGCCAACAACACTACTGGTGATCACCTCAGCCGGCTTGATAATGGCGACTACTTCGTCATGACCGAGCAACAGCGCATCGCTGCGAAGAAGGCGCGCCTTCAAAACCAGGAGGCGATGAAGCGCATCACCGAGTACCGGAAAGCGAAGGGCGCGTATGGCCGAACCGGCAAGTCCCTTTCCGGCACCCATGAGATTCCCGACGAGGCTGCTTCGTAGAAAGCGGTCGCTACCCCGGGCCTCCCTTGGAGGCACCCAGATTGAACCAGACAGACACGACAGATTGAGACACACCCGCTGTTTTCCAGCAGCACCCCGATCTTCCTCCCCTCACGGGGACGGCCAAATGGAAACCGACAAACGGACGTGAACGAGAAGCAGATGTGTACTCCAGTGCTCTTTTGAGCGCATCCAGCGACTGCAATCCAGGGCTTTTAGCTCCACAGGAGAGATCTGCCCTGACTCCGAAGAGGTAGCCCCACAATGGCCGATTTCCCAGGCAACATTTACGCCCCGCCCGGCGTGTACACGCGGACGCTTTTCGAGAGCCCGGTTTCCGCTGTACTTGCTGGTGTCCGGATTCCTGTCTTCATCGGGACCGGTAACGAGCTTCTCCAGCAACAAGACCTCGAAGTCATCCGTGGCTCCTCGAGCTCCGTGGACCAGCAGGTTCCACAGGAGGACGAGACTGGTCGCGCGGTAGTCTCGATCTCCGACACTGGCCAGGTCACCCTCGGTGACTTCAATGGCGAGCGTCGTCGGATCCAGGTGCGCAACTTCCCCATCACCAACGGTGATGGCAGCGGCACCATCGCCACCGACCCGAGCTCGATCTTCGTGACGATCAACGGGCGTGCCGATGTGGTGCTCAGCGTCGCGCGCGCCGACATCGGCGTCATCGAGATCAGCACCGCTCCCGAGCTCGGTGACGATGTGCGGATCACGTACTTCTTCAAGCGGACCGACTCCCAGATCACCGACGATGTCTCGAACCAGGCGACGCCCTCGAGCGCCGTCCTGGATGGCGCGCTCGGCAACCAGTACGAGTTCACCGCCGACACCAACGAGCTCACCGTCACGGTGGATTTCGACCAGTCGCAGGCGACTCAACAGGTCGTGACCGCGACCTTCCCGACTGGGAGCGTCACTGCCGCCACGGTTGTCTCGTTGATCAACGGCGCGGCAGCCGGCACGTCTCTCGTCGCTTCGGAGTTCACGAACAACTTTGGCCAGACCGCTGTGCGTTTGGTTGCTGACCGTGATCTGCTCATCGGCGACGGATCGGCCAACGTCGTCTTGGGCTTCTCGCGGGGTCAGAGCACCAACCGCAACCGAACTTTCTACACCTACAACGGTCCCATCGTGGACGGTACCAACGGCGGTATCACCACCACCGACGTTTCGAAGGTGACGGTTCGCGTGGACGGGGTGCAGGTCATCCCCACAGAGGTGGACGGCCAGAACCACGCTGTGACGCTGCCCTTCGCTCCCGAAGTGGGATCGCAGGTCACTGTCCAGTACTTCTTCAACTCGTGGCAAGACACGTTCGACTACCTGGCGAACATCAATGTCACCGAGGTCTTGCGGTGCGGCATCGTTCCGCTCAACAACGATTTCATCGAGGGTGCTGACTTCATCCTCAAGGACGACCTGATCGTCTGGGGTTCCGCTTTCCTGGTGTCGCCCGGAGTCACGAGCCCCGGAGCTCCCGCGTTCGGTCCCACGCAGATCAGCGGCCTGCTCATCGACAACCGATGGTTCCTTGCGCCCACCGATGTGGTGGTCGACGACACGGTCAACCCGCCTGTTGAGGATCGTACCAAGTTCACGTTGCCGGCTCAGCCCACCACGGGCAACGGTCGTGACACCCCGCTGGGTCAGCAGACTTTCCTCAGCATCAGCAACAACCGTCTCGATCTCCCGACCAACAACCCGAACCTGGTTCGGGCCTACTGGGGCTTCAGCATCCAAGACGCCCTCCAGCGCGGTCCGGTGACGGTGACGCAGGTTCAGGGTACGGAGATCACCCTCGAGCAGCCGGTGCCCGTGGGCGCCGAGGTTTGGGCGACCTTCTGGTACAACATCCTCGTCGATGAGGAGTACACCGTTCAGGTTGAGACCAGCGGACCGTCGGGCATCGGTACCTACTTCCTGTTCGACAGCAACGGGAACCCGGTCTACACGCCGAAGTTCGGTAGCAAGGGTCCGGCGCTCACCGGCGTCACGATCCAGTTCCCGAGCGGCTCGGAGATCACTCCCGACGTTCACTTCGAGGGCGGCACGCAAGGCCCCGTCGAGGAAACCGTCACCATTCAGTTCTCCGACAAGGACTCGACGATCGGCAAGTTCACGGTTCCCGGTTCGGGCCCGTATTTCTTCGTCGAAAGTCAGTCGGACCGAGCTCGGTTCACCATCGACAGCTCTCCGCTGGCGGGCGGTGCGGCCGGCATCGATCTCTCGGCGCCACACGGCATCGCGGGTCTCGGTTTCAACGCCTCGCTCCTTGGTGAGGAGATTGTCTACACCGACGACTCGGGCAAGACGACCTACGATGTTCTCGCCGGTCTGAACGACAACATCTCGTTCACGGTGGACAACGTGGTGGTCACGGTGAACGTCCCGGCACAGACGGGCGTGAACGCCGATGCCTACGTCGAGGCGATCAACGCTGAGTCCAAGCTCGCTGACAACAACCCGTACTACGACGGCGTGACGCGGTTCCTCGGAACCACGACCATCACGGCTGGTGAGTACGACACCCTCACGTTCAACTACACGGGCGTCACCAACGGCAGCACTGGCCCGGTGACGGCGACCATCGCCCCGGGTATCTACGTGTCCCCGAACGCGCTGGCTGCTGCGGTGAACTCCGCACTCGACACCGCCATCGCTGCTCTCCCGGCAGCCTACGATGGTGTGGACGTGACCTGCACGGCGAACGCGGACGGTCAGATGCGGTTCACCTTCACAGGTGCCGACACTGACCTCGGTACCTTCGCGACCGGCACCGTCACCAACGTGGCTTCGGTTCTGGGAGACACCATCGAGATTGGAGGCATCACGCTTACCGGTTCCCTTGGGGTCACTCCCGGCGGTCTCGACTACGACACCGGCCAAGCTCGAGGCACCATCATGGCTGCCGGCGTTCAGCCTGGTGACACCATCACCATCGATACCACGGCAGTGGGCGGTGGCCCGGTTCTCCTGACCGCAGCCGGAGCTCAGACTCCGGGTGGCCTCAACTTCAATGAGGGCGTCCAGGCGAGCGGCACCATCACCGTGAGCGGGCCGATCCCGAACGACACGGTTACCGTTGACGGCATCACTCTGACCGCTTTGGGAATGCAGTCCCCGGGTGGTCTGGACTTCGACGAAGGCACCCGTTCGACCGGTTCGGCTACCCTCGCCAGCGTCGTGTACGGCGACACCATCACCATCGACGCTTCGGTCGTGGGTGGTGGTCTCGTCACTCTGACGGCCAGCAACACGCTCACCCCTGGTGGTCTGGACTTCAACGTCGGCACCGCAGCCACGGGTGACTTCATGACCATGGGCGTGCGACCCGCCACCATGGCGCCGTTCCCCGTCACCCCGGCGGACACGGTTACCATCGGCGGTTCGGTCCTCACTCCGGTTGAAGGTGCCCGTACTCCGGGTTTCGATGACTTCGACGCGGGTACTCGCTCTGTCGGAACTCTGACCGTCGTGGCCGATTCTCTCGGTCCCAGCACGGGTGTCTTGTACGGTGACACGATCACCATCAACGGCATCCCTCTGGTGGCGGACAGCGTGACCACACCTGGTGGTCTCAACTTCGACGCTGGTACTCAGGCGACGGACACGCTGACCGTGACCGCTTCTCCGGCCAGCGCGACGATCACGATCGACGTGGGTGGTCTCAACGGCGGCCCCTTCCCGCTGACTCCGGCGGGTGGTCCTCGTACCCCGGGTGCGAACGACTACGACGAGACTCTCGGCACCACGGCTGCCATCGCGGGTGAGATCGCTGCTGCGATCAACGATCCGTCCAACTCCTTCGCCACGTTCATGAGCGCGGCGGCAGGTCCTGGGCCGGCGGATGTGACCCTGATCTGGACGGTTCCGGGTGTGCTCTCCAACGGTGTCGTCAACAGTAGCTCCGACGGTACGGTCACCACGACCGGTGGCTTCGGCGGCGGTGTGGGCGACGAGATCACCACTGCGACGGCCATCGTCGCGGCGATCCTTGACCCGCTCAATGGTTTGGATGCTCTCATCCAGGCTCACAACACCGGTGGCACTTCGGCTACCGTCAACATCCAGGCGTTGGCTCCGGGTGTGGCGGGCGACTCGATCAGCACGGTTTCGACCACGCCTGCTCGACTCACCTTCGGTGGTGGCTTCCTTGCTGGTGGTGTTGGTGACAACAACACCGCTGCGACGGACGCTGCGGCTGCCATCAACGATGCGTTGAACTCTTTCACCGCTACCGCAACCGCTGTTGCGGTGGGCAGCAACGTGAATCTCACGGCTGTGACTCCGGGCGCTGCGGGCAACCTCATCGCTCTGAGTACTACGGCAGCGGGTCGTTTCGTCCTTTCGGGGGGGTCCTTCACCGGTGGTCTCGGCGACGACATCTCGGCGGCGACAAGCCTGGTGGCGGCCATCACCGATCCCGCGAACGGTCTGACCGACATTGTGGCTGATAACGTGGGCGGTACGTCGGCGGTGGTCACTCTCGATTCGTTTACGCCGGGCCTGGTAGGTGATGGCATCCTGCTCTTCGAGAGCACGGGTGGTGTTCGCATCATGCTCTCGGGCGCGAGTCTCCTCGGCGGTGTTGGTGACGACACCACTGTGGCGGCTTCCATCGCGGCAGCCATCAACGATGCTGGTAACGGCATCAGTGCCACGGTGAGTGCGATGGCGGTGGGCAATGTGGTCACCATGACCGCTGTCACCCCTGGTAACGCGGGCAACATCATCGACACGACGAGCTCGGATGCAAGCCGTCTCCTCATGTCGGCGGTCACTCTCCAGGGTGGTGTGGGCACCGATTTCACGGTGGCTGCTTCCATCGCGGCGGCGATCAACGACCTGGGTAACGGTCTTGCGGCTGATATCTCGGCGGACAATGAGGGCGGCACGAGCACCACGGTGACCGTGTGGGCCAACGTTCCGGGTGTGGCTGGCAACGGCATCACTTTGGCGAGCTCGACTCCGGTGCGTCTCCCGCTCTCGGGTGGTGTGTTTGGTGGTGGTCTCACCGACGTGGGTGTGGCGACGACCATCGTTACGGCCATCACCGATCCACTCAACGGTCTGGACACGCTCGTCACGGCCGACAACAGCTCCGGCACTTCCTCCACTGTGGACCTCACGGCGGCGGTCCCAGGCCCGCAGGGGAACTTCATCACGCTCTCCTCGAGCGACATGGTCCGTCTCCCGGTGTCGGCGGCGACTCTCACGGGTGGCTCCGGGCTCGGCGGCGGTGTGTTCGAGTTCCTCGATGGCGCGTCTTTGGCTGTGGACTTCGCGGTTCTGGCCGGTCTGTCTACGGATTCGCTCCCGAGCCAGGAGCAGACCAAGATCGTCGATGGTGATGTGGCTCGCCGCTTCACGGCAGCGGGTGTGAGTGGTCGTCTGATCTACGACCGCATCATCATGCGCAACCGCGTCACTCCGGGGTCCGGTTCCATTCGTCCGGAAAGCCAGGTTGCTCAGACCAACCTGGTCATACAGGGAACCAACGCCAACGACGAGACGGGACTGGCTTCCCGTGCCTTCGGCGAGGCGGGCATCGGTGCTGTGATTCAGCCGGCGACGCTCTACGGCGAAGTCGGGTTCGCGGATGGTCAGGTGCCCTCGGGTACCTTCGGCGACGCTCGAGACGGTCAGCCCCAGGTCCAGTTCTTCGGACCGAACGGGGTCAACCCCCAGAACAACGTGTTCAAGTTCAACGTTGATGGCACTCCCGTCACCGTCGTGTTCACGGACGCTTCTGGGTTCGCCATCCCGACGGCGGGTACCGCTACGGTTCCGCTTGGGCCGCTCGGTACGCCGAACACCATCCTCAGCCAGATTCAGACGGCGGTTGTGGGTGCGGGTCTCTCGCCCATGACGGTCGCCCCCGAAGGTGCCGGTATGCGACTCGTCTCGCAACTGGTGGATACCAACTCGGCTGTGACCATCGACAACGGCAACGCCAACGACGTGCTCGGGTTCTCCGAGGGCGCCACGGCTACCCGTGACTCGGTGCAGGTCGAGAAGGTGGCTTCGGCGCTGATGATGCACCACAGCACGACCATCAATGGTGTGCTGCTCGATTACCAGAGCCCCGACGCGAACTGGTTCGCGGCTCAGGCTCTGGCGGCCAAGGAAGTGGACTCCAGCAACGCGGAGTTCCTGTTCATCCAGTCGCAGGCCAACAACATCGTGGGTCTGGGCGCTTCCTCGAACATCGTGTTCCTGGACGCGACGACCGACTCCTGGCTCCGTACCGGTACTGGCCTTCGGGTCCAGTCGGGCGACGGTGCTTCGGGCGAAACTGGGTTCCAGGGCTTCTACGTCACGAGCTCCGATCCCATCGACGGTTCCGGTTCGGCCAACACCTCGTGCCTCAACAACGGCACGGGTCAGGACGGCGTCATCGGTCAGAGCTACCGTGACACGGTCACGGGGCTTGTCTTCACCATCCTCCCGCGTGAGGGTGGTGCAGACTACCCGATCGGACCGGGGGCGTTCTTCACCTTCGAGGTACGGCGCTTGGTGACCACGGACGCCAACGTCCCGGTCAACTCGCTTCCTGGCCTCGAGCTCACGGTGGCGAACACCGAAGGTTCGACCATCCCGACGGGCGATACGGCCATCGTCGAGACCTTCGACCGTGGCGGTCAGGAGCCGGCGGTGGGTGACAGCTACTTCGTCACCTACAACTACTCCAAGACGGAGGCCGACTTCGAGACCCAGCTCTTCACCAACCAGCGGGCGGTGGAGCGGAACTACGGTGAGATCAGCCCGGATAACCCGGTGTCTCTCGCGGCGTTCCTCGGGTTCTTGAACGGAGCTGTGGTCCTCGGCATCAAGCAGGTGCCGAAGATCCCGGGCAGCAACCAGGCCAGCACGCCGACTTTCATCGACGCGCTCAACGACTTGCGTGGCCCTCTGCCTGGTGGTGCGGTTCTCGACACCATCACCCCGCTCAAGGGTGATGATGTGGACCTGTTCTTGTCCCTCAAGAACCACTGCGACATCCAGTCCAGCATCCGCTTCCGAGCGGAGCGTACGGGCATCATCGGAGTGGCTTCGGGCACGCAACCCACTGACGTGGGAGGCATCGCTCAGCAGATCCAGAGCACCCGCATCCGTCTGGTCTACCCGGACATCGTGACGCTCACCGTCCAGGACGCCCTCGGCAATGACAAGCAGTTCCTGCTCGATGGCACCTTCTTGGCTGCGGCCATGACCGGTAACCGGGCGAGCCCGAACATTGACGTGGCAACCCCGTGGACGCGGGCACGCATCGTCGGGTTCGACCAGCTCGCACGGACGCTGGACGCTGTCGAGCAGAACCAGGTTGCGGTTCAGGGCGTCACCGTCCTTGATCAGCGTGGCACCGTGATCCGGGTCCGTCAGGGCCTCACCACGGACATGAGCAACATTCTGACCAAGCTCCCGACCGTGATCACCATCGCGGACGAGGTGCAGCGGGCAGCTCGACGAGACCTTGATCGCTTCATCGGCATCAAGTTCCTCCCGGGTGTGCTCAGTCAGATCGAGGGTCAGCTCTCGACCACGATGAAGGCGCTCAAGAACGCCGAGATCATCACGGCGTTCACTGGGATTCAGGCACGGACGACCAACGACCCGACCATCGTCGAAGTCGAGGCTTTCTATCAGCCCGTTTTCCCGCTTTTGTATATCGTCATCACTTTCAATCTGCGCTCGAATTTGGGCGGATAACCAAGAAAAAGGGGTGGGGTTCGCAGGTCTTTACCCCTTTCTTTTCTAGGTTGATTTGTGGACCGGCTTCCGGTAGGCTGGGTGCATGGATGAGACCCAGAATGCAGAGGCCCGGAGACTTTTCTCCGGGCCTCTGACTTTGAGCGAAGCGGCCAAGACCTTGGGAGTGGGTCGGGACCGCCTCCGTCGTTTCTGGGGCGACGTGTTCGGCGACGAGGCTGTCAGATCTCGGGGGAATGCAGCCCGAGGCAGGGCTCGGAGCAGGAGCCGTTTGAAAGGCGACGACTTGGCGCGAGCGCGCGAGAAGGGCCTCTCGCAGTTCCACAGCACCATTCCCCTGAAGAAGGTGGCCAAGGAGGTGGGGGTTCACTCCACCGTCCTTCGACGCTGGTGGAGGGAGGAGTTCGGAGAGCCGGCGACGCTCGAGCGCGCCAGACGTTTGCAGAAGACCAACACCGTCGGCGTCACGGGGCCTCGGAAGTTGAAGAAGACGCGTGTTAGTTGCTCAGAGTGTGGTGTGGAGTTCGAAACCACGCTCATGTCGCTCGCCAAACGCGCCACCATCGTTTGCGAAGGTTGTCTGTCCAAAAAGAAAAACCCAGTGGCCTGTCCTGTGTGCGGGCTCGTGTGCGAAGGTCCCAAAGGGTTGTCTGTCCATCTTCGGCACTCCAGAGACGACCCGGCACATCGAGAGTACGGCGCGCAAGGGCGCGGACGTGGTCTTCAGCCAGGAGCCGCCGCCACCGGAGCCCGAAACAGTGCGCCGCCCGGCCCGGGTCGCCCGGACGCTGGCCCTGGCGCACCGCCTCCAGCGGGCCATCGACAGCGGCGAGATCCAGGACCGCGCCACGCTCGCCCGCCAGTACGGGCTCACCCGCGCCCGGGTCACCCAGCTCCTGAACCTGACGCTGTTGGCCCCCGACATCCAGGAGCAGGTCCTCGCGCTCGAAGCGGTCGATGGGCTGGAGCCCACCAGCGAGCGGGCGCTCCGGGAGGTGTCGTGGGCGATGGAGTGGGAGGAGCAGCGGCGGCGGTGGGCGAAAATTGTGGGATAAACACCTGAACACCTGCCCAGTTTTGGCTTGCACTCTCTTGTACTCTGTTGTACTCACGAGACATGGAACCGATTGCTCACAGCCAGGACAAGGCACTTACTGTCCATGAAGTTGCTGATCTACTCAAGGTCAATGAGCGGACAGTGTATCGCTTGGCATGCAAGGGCATGCTTCCAGGGTTCAAGGTCGCTGGTACATGGCGATTCATGGCAAATGACGTTTCCGAATGGATAAAAAACGAAAAAGAGAAAGCTCGGGTCGCAGGAACGGGAGGTCACAAGTGAAAAGACCGGTAGCAATGGAGATATGCGCCGGTGGCGGCGGACAAGCCCTGGGTCTCGAACTCGCGGGATTCGACCATGCTGCCGTAGTTGAGATCGACTCTGCAGCGTGTGCAACGCTGCGTCAGAATCGACCCTCATGGAATGTAGTTGAAGGAGACCTGAAAGAGTTCGACGGAAAGCCATACCGGGGAATTGATCTATTGGCGGGAGGTGTTCCCTGTCCGCCGTTTTCCATTGCTGGGAAACAGCTCGGAGCCGATGACGAAAGGGATCTTTTCCCGGAGGCTCTGCGTCTTGTCAGAGAGACCAAGCCACGTGCAGTGTTGCTCGAAAACGTGCGGGGGCTTGCATCACCGAAATTTGCAGATTATCGAGCGGGAATCATTCAAAAACTAGGTCGAATGGGATACCGCGCGGACTGGCGCCTTCTCAACGCCAGCGATTTCGGTGTCCCGCAACTTCGTCCTAGATTTATTCTAGTTGCACTTCGCAAGGAAATTGCAGACCGTTTCGAGTGGCCTGAGCCCATCGGCAGTCCGCCAACCGTCGGTGCGACGCTGAAGGATCTGATGTCGTCTGGCGGCTGGGCTGGGGCCGACAATTGGGCGAAGAGAGCAGCGGATATTGCACCCACTGTTGTTGGAGGATCAAAGAAACACGGTGGGCCAGACTTGGGTCCAACTCGGGCCAAAAGGCAGTGGCTCGAACTTGGAGTCGATGGCTTGGGGATAGCGTACGACCCGCCCGGTCCTGATTTTCCAAAGGAAGGTACTCCGAAACTCACGGTTAAGATGGTTGCCCGTGTTCAAGGCTTCCCCGATGCATGGGAGTTCTCTGGCAAGAAGACCGCTGCATATAGGCAAGTCGGCAACGCATTTCCACCACCGGTCGCAACGGCTGTTGGAAAGGCCATTCTCAATGCTTTGTCCGAAAATGGGAAGTCGGTGAATCCTGACCGGGGACTGACCGGTCTTCCATTACTGGAGATGATGGAGAGGGCGGAACAACAGAATACCTAGTGAGAATCTGGGCGAAACTGATGACCGATGGGGCGAATTACTTCTTTTTGTCAGTGACGTACTCGGCTACCGCTTCCGCAACGCAGAGACCCAGACTTTTGCCCGTGTCGATGGAGTATTGCTTCAGCGCCACCTCTACATCGCGAGAAACCTGTACCAGCAGCCGCCGCCCAACTCGTTCTGGGAACGCCCATGAGCATTCCTGGCATTCAAGTTCGCAATCCGCACACGCTCTTCGTTTGCCGACGTTACACTCCACGCATAGCGGCTGCCAGTTGGTAATGTCGTGTGACCCACCTCGCTTGAGAGGGACTTTGTGGTCGGCTTGCAGCCCCCGCACTCCAGCCGCGAACTTCCGATCGCAAACTGCACACCGGTACCTTGCACGGTTGAAGAGATCCTTTTTTTGGCCCTCGGTGAGAGAGTACGAGAGGGAAAAATCGACGGCCGACACGAGTTTGGATGACCTTGAGGAGGGAGAGGACTACGTCCGGTGCCAAGTGTGCGGGATGGCGGCCAAGTCACTGTCGAGCCACATCCGGGTCCACGGTTTGAATTGGGTCGAGTACGCCCGGAAGTTCCCTGGATTCTCGCTGTGGTCGAGGAAATCTTACGAATACCGGAGGGCCCGCCTTCAAGAGACCCATCGGAGAGCGGGGATCACAGAGAAGGACTTTGCCCCGTACACGGACGAGAACGGGGACCTTGTGGTGGCGGCTGCCGCCAAAGGTTTGAAATTCTCGCAGGGCACCATCCGGGAGTACGCCAAACTTCTCGACGTCCCCACCCGGAACCGGCTCTCGGCTCAGAAGCAGGTGCTGGACCTCATCTCTGGTGTTTTGGGGGAGAGGTACGTGTGGGAGTGGTCTGACGATAGGGTGCGGAGCCCGGACACGGGCGCCCTCCTCTACTACGACGGTTTCTTCAGAAGGCACAACCTTCTCGTCGAGTATCACGGCCCGCAGCATTTCCAGTTCGTCCCTCGGTGGCACAGGACCCCGGAGGGGTTCGATCGACAGCAGGATATCGACAGATACAAAGCGCGGCGGGCCGAGGAGCTGGGTATCGAGCTGGTCGTCGTACGTCATACGGACGACATCAGCGAGGAGAACCTGCGGAGCATCCTCCAGAACCGCGTGGGGTATCAAGAGAGGCAGCAGCGGCGGGAGGCCGCTGCTGAGGCTGCGATGGAGCGTTTGCGCGGCAGCGATTTCCCTCTCCCCGAGCAGCCCTCCCCCGAGGAGGCTTCGGAGGTGTTGGAGAAATTGAGGAGGCTGCGGCAGCGGGAGGAAGAGGGAATTGTCCTGCCCCGCTCGTACACCGGCAACGCGCTGTGTCGCAGGTATTTCCCCAACATTTACAAAGCCCGACGCAAGGGGCACCCCTCTGCCGTCGAGTGCTGGGAAAACGACCAAGAGCTTCGCAGGGCGGTTCTGACGCAGATCGACGCCGGACACCCCACAACCCCTGAGCGCGTTCTCAAAGCTTTGACGTTTCACCACAGGCTCCCCGCAGTGTTCCGTCCCGCCTTCGCCCGTTTCATCTACGAGAAGTTTGCGCGGCCTGGGGACTTGGTCTGGGACCCTTGCTCCGGCTACGGGGGGCGCCTCCTGGGGGCCGCTGCCGCGAGGGTCCGCTACATCGGCACAGACATCGAGCCGGAGACCGTCGAGGGCAACCTCGCTCTGGCCGCCGACATCGGATACAAGGCCGACGTCAGGCTTGTGTCCGCCTTGGACGCCGACATCCCCGAGGTGGCTCTGGTGTTCACGTGTCCCCCTTATTTTGACATGGAGCAGTACTCCGACCGCGAGGGGCAGCCGCACGTCTCCTATGACGGGCGCTCCGACTGGATCGAGAGGTTCCTGTTCCCTCTGGTGGGACGGGCCTCCGGGGCGCTGTCGACGGGAGGGCGTCTGGTTTTCGTCCTCCCGGACGACCTTCACGTCGCCTCGTCGCCCGAGATCCTCCGGAAAGGTTTCGTCTGGGACGCAGAGATCGGTTTCGAGCTCCCGAACGGCAAGGTCTCCAAGGCCGTCGCCTATCGTAAAAAGTAGTGCTCGTTCGTCTATAGCTCTCCGTATCGCAGAGAGCATGAGCGACAGCAGCGGCTACATGAACGTGCCTCCCACCGAGCTCGCTCGGATGGTCAAGGGGGAGCGAGATCCCGAAAAGCGCAGGGAGATGCAGAAGGCACTCGACGCTTGGCGGCTGACCCAGGGGAACCCCCTCGCTCGAAGTGCACAGCGCGTGGCGCGCTCGTGGCTGTCCTCGTTTGTCTGTTTATAGGCGGCACTTTGAGTAGAGGGACTGATCTTGTCCCATTTTGCGCGGTCCTGGTCCCCTGTTGGGCCCAGCCGCCTCACCGAGAGGAAGGCCAATGCCAAACACGGATTTGATGCCCGCCAACAGCGTCCAGGGCTCGAGCTACATCTACGACTTCGGTACGTCGCCTCAGACGCGCACCGCTGTCTCCCAGAAGGTGCGGCTTCTGACCCCGGCGTACGGTTCCAACGAGCAGCTCATGTTCCAGATGGGCGTGCTGAGTTCGTTCACGCCGAACGAGACGCGCACCATCGACACGCTTCGTGGCATCGGTTTCGGCGACATGATCGCCGAGCTCGTCCCGAGCGTGACGGAGGCCATGACAGCGGGCTTCGAGCGCGCCCTGCTCTACCTCAGCAACCTGTGGCAGGCCACGGGTTACGCTGGTGGCGCCAGCGGCCCGGTGCGTTCGCTTCGTCACCACCGTTGGCCCTTCGACATCGAGCAGCAGCTCGTTTTCTCGAACATCGCTGACTTCGACCTGACCGGTCAGTCCGGTGTCGGGTTCAACGGCGGCGGCGGCACCTTCGACGGTGGCGTCAAGTCGATCCAGTACCCGCAGGTCACCAACGACCCTCAGAACAACCCCGCTGACGCGCGAGCCCACACGGCGATCATCACGCTCTACGAGACGTGCTGGTTCAACTCGTGGTCGCTCACGAACCTCAGCCGCGATACGGGCATGTTGATGGAAACCGGCGACGTGACCATCTCCGACGTGCACGACTTCTCGTCCGAGTACGGCGAGTTCCTCGCGACTGGTAACGACCCGACCATCGGCCAGGTGGGTTCGGTGCGTTTCAACGCCAGCACTCAGCGCGCGGCTTCTGACTTCATCACCGCCTAGTAGGAGTTTTACGGGTAGGGTGAGACTGAGTGTCTTGCCCTACCCAGGTGCCCTCCTCATCCGAGGAGTGGTTTTTGAGCAACCCGAGCAATCGGTGGAAGGCGTCTCCGACGCAAACGAAATGTGAAAAAGATGGGAACGAACGGACCCTTCTCGAGCTGTTCGCCCTTCCTCCCCTCCGGGGACGGTCAGATGAAGATGAAGATGGGATCGAACACACACACCAAGTTTGCGCTGTGACCGCGACCCACCGACTTGCTCCACAGATGTGGAGACAGTCATGGTCAACCTGAAGGCTCTCGAAGCCGCCATCAACAGAGTCGAGAACGTCCGCCACCACGAATTCACGTTCGAGGTGAGTGGTCAAGCAATTACAATCCGGATCCTCAAACCTGAAGAGGAATCCGAGGTTCAGAAGTACGCTCAGATCGCGCTCGAGAGCGTCGATCCTGACGGGCCGCCCGATCAGGGCGCCTACATGGACCTGATGAACCGGATGCGTCAGGCGACACTCGGGCACGCCATCGTGCAGCTCGGTGACATCGACTTGCGCGGTGTCGAGTTTCTTCAGACCGGAGAACACGACGACAACGGCATCCCGATCTCCGTCCCCAAGTGGGAGGCCATTACCAACATGGTGGCCGAGTGGAGCCAGCAGATGCTCAGTGAGGTTTCCAAGAAGTACGGGGATCTTGTTGACCGGGTAGACATCCACGCTGACAAGGTCGTCAAGTACGACCCCGTTGACCTGGATACTGAGATCGAGCGTGTCGAGAAGCGTCTGAAGGATCTGCGTGAAGCCAAGAGCAAGCGCGATGGCGCCGCTACTGGTGGACCTGTTCCGCAGGCGCAGTCCGGCGAGATCAACACGAGGCCAACGCCGCAAGCTCAGCCTCAAGCCCAACCTCGGTCCCAACAATCGTCGCCGCCTCCGAGTCAGCCTCAACCGCCTCAGCAGCAACCACAGGCCCCTCAGAGCCCACAGGGGCGCCAGTCGGCGGTTCCTCAAGCCGCACCGCCCCCGCAGCGAGCTCCGCAACAGGAGGCCGCACAGGAGCCTCAAGAGGGGCAGCCGCAGCAGTTCGTGGATGAGCAAGGCATCTTGCTTCCTGACGGGGGCGACTCTTTCTTCGACCCCTCCGATCCGGGGCAGGCGATGGAGATCGAGGCGCGTCGGCAGGCCATGCTTCACCAGCAGCACTTGGCTCGTCAGCGAGCCAAGGCTCAGGAAGAGCAGATGCGCCGTGAGATGGGCATCCCGTCCGCACAAGAGCACGCACGGCAGATGGCTGAGGGTCAGCGGCAGGCGTCGCGTCCCAACGCTGTGGATCTTTCGAAGCCTGCGGGAGGAGCAGCAGCCGGAGTTCGCCAGGCTGCCAACCTACACAATGCAGTGTTCGATCCTCAGACGAACTCGGTGCAGCCCGGTCGTCCTCAGCGAGCTCAGCCTCAACCAGGAGGTGCAGGGAAGCCTGCGGAGCTCCATGGCAAGCCTGTCTTCAAGATGCCGGCTCAGACGTTGGACCGTCCCGAGGCTCCAAAGCGGAAACACGGGGAACCTGCCCCGGGTCCCGTGCAGATGAACCCGTCGGCTGGCGGTCGCAACCCCAACTTCCGCCCAAAGGGTTCGTAGTCTGTGCAGCTTTCCACCACCACGCCAGAGCAGCGATCGAGCATCTACGAGGATGTTCGAGCTCTGATTTCCCCTGGTTTTCTCGTTCACCATATCAGCGTCAACGGAACTCGTTTCGTACTTCGTTCGCTGAGCGATGACGACTGGTTTGTGTTGCGAACACGCACCTGGGGAGCTTCGGTGAAAGAGTGGAAGGCGTGGATGGTGAGCTCGGCGTGTTGGATGGTGGATGGCCAGATCACGCTGGGAGAAGATGAGGCTCAGTACCGGATTTTCGAGATGTGCATGACGATGCCCGACTCCATCCTCGGGGATCTCGACATGGTCGTTACTGCGTTGATGAAGCGCGTACAAGAGGCGGCCTATCGAGTCGAGAGCTTCATGTATGAGGACGAGTCACGGGTTTTGTGGACCTCTCAGGGCGGCTCTGAACTGCACACGTATTTTCACGGTCGTCAGGTTGCGAACAACGCGGTTCGTCGAATTTGGTCCTACTACAACCACATCGAAGATGAACGGATCCAGAACGACTACCTCTGGTCGATGGCCAAGTTCCAGGCCAGCCCTCACGCCCCGAAGGGTGTGAAGAAGATCCAGGCGCAGGACCAGAAGAACCGAAACGAGGAGAAGCGTCGGCGTCAGAAGATCATGGACCGGATCTTCTACGAGGCTCAGGGGCTTGTGCCTCGAGCCTCGAAGAAAGAACTTCGGCGAGGTGCTGGAGGTCCTTGGCAAGACGTGCATATGGCGGAGACCGAGGAAGAGCTCCATGAGGTCATGCGCCGGTGGGTTGCTGGCATCAAGGACGATCACGACCGTGTCGTGGATGGGGTCAAGTCTCGGATCAAGGCAGAGGTCGAAGGGCGGAAGCTCAAGGCTGAAGCGCAACGGAAGGCACTTGCTTCGGCGCTCGAGGAAGAAGGCATCACCAAGAGCCAGCTCGTTCCGATTGCGGGGCAGGCGGGACAGGATTTCCTCAACCGAGTGCGGAGCCGGGTCGGTGGCACCTCGAAGGTGCTTCAGGACGCCACGCACAACAGCGCGTACGACAAGTACATCGCAAAGAACCCAGAGGTCGGCAATCTCGTTGTGGATGACGAAGGCCGCATCCTATCGAGTCAAGACGTGGACCCGAGCATGGTCAACATGATGCTCCGTCCCGATGACGGTGAGGAGGGCATGACACTACAAGAGCGGGTCCAGAAACGGCGTCCAACAGCGGTGTTCCGAGATGAGGAGGATAGCTAGCGATGGCTGACTACAAGCTCGGCGTAGACATCGTCGTCAATAACAAGAGTGGTCGAGAGATCGCTGACCAGGTCGGGAAGGCGCTTGGCGAAGCTGCAAAGTCCTGGAAGGATGACATCGCTCGCAACACGGCCAAAGGCATGGCCGCTGGTTTCAAGCTTGCGTACTCCTCGGGTCGTAGCGGTGAAGCCATTGCGAAATTCGTGGCCTCGAATCTCACGGAGGTCTACGAGAAATTCAACAAGGCTGTCGGTGACGGAAACGTCAAACAAGCGGCAAAGCTCGAGCGTCTCCTGGATAAGCGTACGCGGCAGTTCGAGCGTGAGGCCCAAGCCCAGGCTGATGCGTACGAAGCGATGCAGAAGCGGTCGGCTCAAACCTGGGCTGAGAACGCTGACAAGTTCCGCAACACGGTAGACGACATCAACCGCTCCATGCACATGAAGGACCCTTCGGGGTACATCGGCATGGGTCGTCAAATTGGCGGTCGCATCGCCGAACGAGGTCGGGCACGGCAGCACCAAGCTGGCGAAATGTTGAAGTCTGGGCAGATCGACGAAGCCCAGGCTGCGAAGATGGCGTCTCGAGGTGCGATGGTCGCCAAGATTGGTGTCGCGCTGGGCACCATCGCAGCCGTCGCGGGTGCTGTTCTCGCGCTCATCAAGCTGTTCATGGACCTCAACGACCGCATCGTTGACATGAACAAGGCGATCCTCAAGACGGGGACCATCTCCGACATGGGGATCGGAGGTCGAGCTTTCGACGCTGCTCACAAGTTCAACCGTGAGCTCGAGACGATGCGCACCGATGTTCTCGCTGCGGCTTCCGAGCTCGATGGGTTCCGGGTTTCGTCGGACGAGATGTTCGGCACGCTGGGTGCCCTCAACGAGTACGGCAAGGGGTTCGAGAAGATCGCGGACCAGATCGATCGAGGCGCTACGCACCTGCGTAACTACGGGGACGCAGCCGAGCTCGCGATCACGTACGCGAAGCTTATGGGCACCAGCTCAGAGGAGATGGGCCAGAACATGAGCCGCATCGCCAACGATATGGGTCAGGACTTCGAGCGTGTGGCCGAAGGTCTGTCGGCGGTTCGGCAGGAAGCTCTCTTGTCCGGGTTCTCCATGAAGCGTTTCGTTGGCACCATTATGGAAGCCACGAGCGGCATGGGTGCCTATGCTGTCCGGCTCGAGGAAGCCGGGAAGACCCTGAAGTTCTTGAGCAACATCATGGGTGAAACGGCGGGTGCTGAGCTCTTCAAGTCGCTCACCAACGCTTTCACCGAAGCATCGACTAGCGATCGGCTGAAGGAGATCTTGACGACGGGTCAGGCTGAGATGGCTGACATTTTCAGAGATCAGGCGCTTGCCAGTGCTGAGTCGATTGCGAAAGAACTCGACATTCCTGCGTACCAAGGTCCGGGTGGCGGAGAGGCTCTCGTTCGAAGGATTTCAGGGATGAACGAGAAGGACCGCATGGACATGTTGGCCCGCATGAAGGCAGCGGGTTACGAGCCTGAGCTCGTCCAGCGCCTCGACAACCTCGTTGAGGAAGTTCGAGCAGGCAACGGTGACCTCGATGCGATGGTCAACGCGATGAGCACCTTGGGCCCGGCGGGTACCTTGGCCGCACTCACGCAGAGCCAGGTGTTTGGCGGCCGAATGCTTCACGAGTTCGTTCAGGAAGAAGGCTCTGCGGGTCGTGCTGCGGCTGAGAAGCTTACGGGTCGAACCGGCAAAGCTTTCGAGGCTCTGGTCGATGCGTCTAAAGGTACGGCTGCCGACATGGTGGCTCTTCGTCAAATCCAGAAGGAAGTCCGGGACGACGGTCGCAAGCTTTCCAAGGAAGAGCAGATGACGATGGCGGAGCTCTACGGGGCTACCGTAGATGCCACCGGCAAAATCGTGGGTGCTTCGGCGGATATTGCCGCAGGCACCGTCGAGATGGGTGAGGAGATCACAACTGAGCAACGGCTCATGCTCGCCCAAAACAATCGTTACAAGCAGGCGGAGGAAGAGGCCGTATCCGAGGACATCAAACTGGCACGTCGCGTTGCGCAGTCCACTGAGAAGTTGGCCAACGTGATGGAGGCCAACATGCTTCAGGTCCTCAACAAGATCTACAAGACCGTCTACGACTTCTGGCAGGACTTCCTCGGGATCTTTGGTCAAGAGGATCCAGGGATTCAAGGTCGTATCGGGGCCCAGAACCGTTTCGCGAGGGAGCAGCAAAGGGCGATGGATGCGATGGAGCAGAACAGCAAAGCCATGACTGCGCTCCAGGAGGCCATCGAGACGGAGAAAAACCCTATTCGTAAGAAAGCGCTTCAAGAGATGCTTCAGAAGCGCTCCGAGGCCCAGGTTGATCTTGAGTCTCAGCGTGAGCTCGCAGCCCTTGCTGAAGAGGCTGTCCGCAACATGGACACGGAAGGGAAAACGCAGGAGGATATTCAAAAAAAGGTTGCGGACATTCTTTCGGAGCGTGGCTACGAACTAGACGGTCGGGCTCTTCTCGACGAGAACGCGGCCCGTGCCTTTGGCCAAGACCTGGTTGAGGGAGCAACTGGAACGGGCAAAGCAGGTGGCGTCCTCGGAGGGTTCTTCGGTGCAAAACAGGTTGGCGCAGCTAGCTTTTACACAGGCTTGATCGAGGAAGAGGGCTATGGGAGAGGCGCTGAGTCCATTCGTAGGATGATCGGCGCTAAGGCAGGTCTCAGTGCACGCGACAACCTTCCTACGGCAGAACAACAGGCGGAGCTTGATGCGGCGGTCGTGGCTGCTCAGATTACCGGTATGTCTGCGGAAGATTTTTTGCAGAAGATAGTGGAGATTTCGACCAAGCAGGTTGCACAAGAAGCACGTGGAAGTGCGGTCGGGGACATCCTCGGAACTCTCGATCAAGACCTCGGGTCGATTGCCGAGAATACAAACAAGATGGTGGAGTCTCAGAAGAACCTTGAGACCGGCCTCAAAGTTAAGGACATGATCCTTCCCGCTGGTGGAGGTCGTCCCATCATTACGGATCCTCAAGACACCCTCATGGCGTTCAAGCCCGGGGGCGCCATTTCCCAGGCGATGGGCGGTGGGGGCGGTGGCGGCCCCGTGACCGTGAACATCTACGGAGGCGATCCGCAGAAGGTCTACGAACAAGTCATGCGCGTCATGAAGACACTCGGCCATGCCTGATCAACTTCCATACTTCACCCCCCACCTCGAGTTGGGGGATGATCCGGATGCCCCGGAGGGCAACGATCTACGTCGTGGCCGGCGTCCGGTGATTTTTGACGTGGTCAAGTCGGATCGTGAGACGAGCATTTTGCCGGAAGGTCTCCGTCTCGTTCTTCACGTTAACCCCAGGTCGATGAACCTGTCCTACGCGAAGCAGACCGATCGCGTGCAGACGCGCGGAGGCTTCGTGGAGTTCCACTGGGGCGACGCGGCCGAGGAGATCACGTTCGAGGCAGCGACCGGCGGCTTCATGCGTCTCTACGCGGGCCTGTCGAACATCACGGGGGGTTCGGGGACACAGGGGCGTCGAGAGACCATCGCGTACGACAAGTACCTCGACCTTCTGTCGCTGTTTCACAGCAACGGGGCCATCTACGACCGGCTCGGTAACATTGTGCAGCAGGGCTACATCAAGATGACCTTCGACGGTGCGGTGCACATCGGATGGTTCTCTGACCAGTTCACGGTCACCGAGGCGGCCAACCAACCGTACATGTTCAACTTGAGCACCAAGTTCATCATCGACCAAGAGATCTTGCGGTGGCGCAGTTCGGATCTTGGTCTGCGATCGGATCGCATCGGGGCGGCACCGCTTTCGACGTTTGATGCTGAGGCTATCACGCTTCGCGACATCGTCTCTCCGAGGCCCAACCCCGATCTGATCGATCCCTTCACCGTGCCTCCTCCGACGAACCCGGACTTCGACAACACGCCTGATCTCCTCAAGGATCCCTTCGCGACGCAGCCGGCCACTACTATTTTGAACGAGGAAGTAGACCCGTTCGCTGCCGATCCGTTCGACCCTCAGCGTGTCCTCGAAGGAGACCCGACACTGTTTGGTGCGCCGGAAGGCACGGAGACCTTCCCGATTGAGCCGGATGCTGGTGCCGGTATTTTGCCGGATTTCGAGCCGGAAGAGGGCGGCCCTCCGCCACCAGAAGAGGAAGAGCCTGAAGAAGAGCCCGAGGAAACCGAGCTTCCCGGGGTCGTGGATCCTCCCCCACTTCCAGGAGTTGAGGAGCCCTAAGTCATGGCGGATCTGAGTGACGAGGACTTCCCCGGGTTCCAGCCGCTCGCGAACTATCGCGGGTTTCGGTATGGTCCCAACTTCGTCCCGCAGAGTCGCGGGGCCGACTCTCTTGCGCTTGATGGGACGAAGCAGCGCCTTCGTGACCCTCAGCTTGGTTCACCCTTCACTTTCCGTATCCGTCCTCCGGCCACGTTGGTGAACGCGCTTCTCGGAGGCGGTGGGGCTCGTACACGGGGTCCTTTTGATCCTCTCCTCGAGGAAGTTTTCCAAGAAGCGCTGGACAACCTCATGGTGGTGGAGCAGCGGTTTGCTGCGGGTCTTGCCACCATGCAAGAGCTCGAGGAAGCTCGGTCTGGTCTCCTTGGTGGGCGCCCTCGTCCGAGCAACAACATCAACATCATCGAGACGGCACAGAGGGCCAACAACAACTTCAGCCGCACGTTGGATGCCCGTGCCGGGTTCGATGCTCGCAACTACGTCGCCAACAGTGACACGCAGGGTTCGGGGACTACCGAGCAGCCGCCGCTTATTGCTGCCAACGGGCAGGAGTTCGATCAGCGGAGGGTTGAGCAAAGCCAGGCGAACCAACCGGCGGTGTCGGACCTCGACCAGGCTCGAGACGTGATTGTGCAGCTCAACAAGGTGCTCGCGACACCACCCTTGACCCTGCTCATCAACCCTGAGCAGCTTCAAATCACGTACACGAAAAAACAGGTCTACCAGGACCGCAACCGTTTCAACTACATCTTCCAGAGCTGGGGAGAAGAGCAGGTTCGTCTCTCGGTGTCCGGCAAGTCCGCCGGGTTTGTCGTGGGTGCTGTTGGCGGAGCCGGTACCTTTGAGACCAACAACGGTCAGGGCGTCATCCCAACCGAAACGGACGAGCCGAGCGGCTATCAGTACGCTTCGAAGTGGGATTCGGCTGCATGGCAGAACCTGATGGGGCTTTTCGCCTTCTACCGGAACAACGGGTACATCTACGACAACCGTGGACGCCCTTCGTCGGAGGCGCACCTGTTCATCGGCAACGTGGAGATCGCGTACGACCAGTGGGTGTACGTCGGCAACTTCGAGAACTTCCAGTACAGCTACTCGGAAGACAAACAACACGGTGCTGTGGATTTCAGTTTCGATTTCGTCGCTTCGTTCATCTTCGATCGTTCTAAGGGCGGGGCGGTTACGCCTCTCCCCTCAGTGACGCCTTCGCCGAGTGAGGAAACGGCACGCATCGCGGAGTTGTCGGCGGAGCTTGATGCTCTTCTCGACCAGTCGTACAACTCCGAGTACTCACAGACATTGCCGCTGGGAGAGCAAGGATCGCCTGCGACATCGGTTCTGGATGAGCAAATTGATGTCACGTCTCAGAACCCGCTTCAAGGTCCTGAGATCGCACCCGGTGTTTTCCTGCCTCCTGGATCGACGACGAGGTTCCCGGTGGGGGGTCCTAACAACGCGGGAATCCCTGACGGGTTCGATGGGCAAGGTTTCTAGTCATGGGCAACATCGAAGATCGTCCTTACGCTGGAACATGGGTTCTCAACAACCGTTCGGTGGTGAAGTACACCCCCGATGCGTTGGTGTTCATCAACGGCGACACCTCGTTACCTGGGTGCGCTCGCTGTCGTGGTCGCATCGAGGTCCAGCGGTTCGTCACCGGGATGTCCGTCGAGGCCGGTACCGATCCCGTGTCGCACTCGGCCAGCATCCAGTTGGCTCTTCCGCGCGTGCAGGGCAAGCAGGTCTTCATCGACGGCTACAACATCCTGCGCCCCGGTCTCGAGGTCCACATCTTCATGCGCGGGTACTTCCCGATCCGGGGCATGTTCTCGCACCTGTCGGGGCAGCCTTCGGGCCCTGACGCGCAAGGTTCCCCTTCTGACGCGAACCAGTTGGACCTCAGCAAGTACGCGACGTACCCGTACTACCCGGTCTTCCACGGTCTCATCACGCAGGTCAACTACGAGTACAGCGACGGTTTCTACTACGGATCCTTGAACTGCACGTCGCTCCTGCACTTCTGGCAGTACGTGAACATCACGACGGCCGGTGCATGGAGGGGGCAGAGCAAGCGCCCTTACGACGACACCGGGCGCACCACTCTGTACGGGCACAATTTCAACAACACGCACCCGTTCGCGATCATCTACACGCTCTACAAAGACGTGGCGGGGTCCGCTGCTGGCGTCGACTTTGCCCTCAGTGAAGAGACCAACGTTGACGCTACTGCCGACTCTTTTGGGAACTCAGATCGTCAGATCTTCAGCATGGTGTCGTTGTACTGGGAGCAGCGGTTCAAGACACGCATCCAGAACCTGCGGATGTACGGGGTCAACGGGCAGCTTTTCAATGCGGCCCAACAGGCATGGCTTGGCACCAACCGTGACGTGAATGGCCTCATTGAGAGTTCTACCGCCAACGATCCGACGACGACCTTAACGGCGAGCGATCCTTTCTCGGCACGCTACTCAGTCGCGAAATCACTGGGCCTTCAACAGGCGGGTGCGGACTTCACGTTTTCGCCGCTGATTCAGCAGGACAACGAGTTCTTCAACTTGTCCGTCCTCGACATGTTCGCGTTCAATCAGTCCATCGGCGAGATGGGTGCGAACAACCTCTGGCAGACCACGTACCAGACCAAAATGGATATCGCTCAGCGAGTCATGGAGGTGACTGGCTACGAGTTTTACCAGGACGTGGATGGGGACCTGGTCTTCAAGCCGCCCTTCTGGAACTTAGACACGGCACCGAACCGATACTACCGGCTCGAAGATTCCGACATCATCAACATCACCTTCACGGAGAAGGAACCGAACGCGACCTACATCATCGTGCGCGGTGTCTGGATCCCAGGTCTCACGGACGTGACACCTCCGGACGATGTGCTGCTCAAGCGTGGCTTGTACATCGACTACAAGCTCGTAGCTCAGTTTGGGTGGCGTCCGGCTCCGACGCTCGAGCTCACCTACGTCATCGACCCCAAGGTTCTGTTCTGGATCGGTGTGGCTCGCCTGGATGCGCTCAACGTGGATACGTTCAGCGCCTCGGCGACGATCCCCATCCGAGCGGAGCTCAGGCCAGGTTACCCGGTCTACATCCCCTTCGCGGACTGTTACTACTACATCCGCCAGCTCAGCCACTCGTTTTCCTTCGGAGGGACTTGCACGACGAGTCTTGTGTTGACGTGTCGGCGAGCAAAGTGGCACGCTCCTGGATTCCTGGAGCCGCCGCCTCCTGGGAAGTCCGCCATCGAGCAGATTCGCCTTGACCGTCCGGACCTCCCGCCACGTCCACTCGAGGCGATTGTGAACGATGTACCCCGTTGGGTTGGATTCCCGAACGTGGTGATGGCGCTCGACCCTCGGAAGTTCAACCCCAACTTTTCTGTGGTCGGCGTTGGCATCGATTACTTCGACCAGTTTGACGAGTGTACTTCGGCCGATCTGTTGTTCGATTGGATCGTTCGAGACGTGGCGCTTCTCAACGCTTTCGAGATCGACGTGCCTTCTCAGTCTCCTGACGGGAACACGGTCATCGAAGACCCGACCCAAGTTACGCGGTTGAAGTTCCGAAACAGCCAGAACGAGTGGATCTCGTTCACGGTGGACGATCTCGTGCGTGGCTTTGCGGATTACCGTTCGGCCCGTTCTCCCGTCGAAGAGACGAACCTCGAGGTCAACAAGCAAGCGGATCTCGTCGCTGAAAAGGACCGAAACTTCAACGCTTTCAAGCTTGCCCAGAAGGCCGGCGGTAAGACGAAGGGGAACCCAGACTCTGACCGGGCTTCGGCCACGGACCGTCTCGATGTGCTTCGAGGCGAGCAACAAAACGAGCTCGTGAAGTTCCGCCAGACGGTCTCGGCGTCCCCGAGCATCGATACGCTCGTCCAGATTTTCGAGGCTCTTCAGCCCAACAGCAACAAGCCCATTCGTCGTAAGATCGATGGCATCCCGGGCTCGGACGTGCGCCTCTCGTACTTCGAAAGTTTGGGTGCATTGAAGGGTCAGTACTTGGCCGGAAGTATCCCCGGGAACTACCGGTACTTCTCGTGTTCGCATCCCTTCGAAAGCCAGCAAGGGATGCCGGTCGTGCGTTGGGACGACGGGAAACGAAGCAAGGGTTCTTCGCGGTCGGTACCTCGAAGAGGTTCGACCCGTTCGAACCGTGGCGGGCGGCGTTCAGCCACCACGGCGGTTCAGGGTCGTCTTCCGGACATCTTCCAGACGCTACAGGCCGCGACGGATCAGCTCCCCAACATCGATCGATGGTTCGATCCAAATCAGCGCAACGGTGAGTTCAGGAAGTGGTCGGGCCTGACGAGCAAACGAGGAAGAGCCGCTCGAGAGCAGATGGACCCGGAGGTCGCACAGCGTCTCGTGGACATCACGTCTGCCGCGAACACGATCGTTCAGCGGGTGTTGGACTTCCCGGGATACAGCGATCTCATTTCTCGAGGCAAAGGTTTGGTCCTTGCCAACCCGCGACTGCTGTCCGGGTACCGTCCGGCGTCCGAGCCCGCTGCTGCGGAAGCCTATCACTCTGCGGGCACCGCCATCGACATCACGTGGTTCGATGGCGGTCGTGATGCTGCGAAGAGGAATGGCATCACGGACGTGCACAACGAGGTGATCCGCATTGTTCGGACGGTGGTGGCGCAAGCTTACAGCGAGGGTCTTATTCAAGGCATGGGGTTCTACATCCTCAACAAGAGCGAGGGCGGCACGTTCACCCACACCGACCGTCGCGGACAAGGTGCACGACGACAACTCCAGCAGCAACGTCAGGCTTTGCGCGAAGAGTATGAAGCTGGTCGTCGAGAACCCCCCACCAATGAACGAAAGCGGAGAAAGTTCTTCAAGATCATCGGTAAGCGAGATCCACAAGGGATCGTCAATACTAAGGAGAAGTCGGCGGCACCGGGCCCGGCTCGACGTGGCAAGTGGACTGAGAACGCGGAAAGCTGGGGAGACTTCGTCAGGAACAACAACCTCGACATTCCGCTTGGCTGGGCCAATGTGTCTGCGGTCGAGGACAAGGTCGTCATCACGAACGATCCCGCGACTGACCCTCCTGCCGATCCGCCCGAGAACACGACACCACCCGAGCCCGTACCGCTCCCCCCGCCTCCCGAGAAGCTTCCGACGGTCGAGGTGTTTGAGCAGAACTTGAACACCGCTCGCACCGTGGTGCAGTTCCTGCCTACGACCAAGAGTTCGGGTGCGAACCGTCGAGCTCCCGAGGTCATTCTCGGCACCGGAACTTGTCGGAAGGGTTTGCAGATCGCTCGAGGCCCCAACCGGACACCGGAGGTGGTCACGACGGATCAGATCCAACGTATCTCGTTCGTACGGCACCAGGCCGGCAAGTTCATGCAGGTCGTGGGCACGTCTCAGAACTCAGGTTCGACCGTGTTCAAGGGAGTCGCGTTCCAGAAGAACGTGACGCAGAAGTTCGATCAGGCGGTGCAGAACCTGTCGGACCCAAACGTGACCGTGGACTCGATCTTCCGCCCCATCTACGACCAGATCGCGGAGGACTTGGCTTCGGACGCGGCCATCGTGCCTGACATCGATGAGAACGGCGACATCCTCATTGACGAGGACGCCAACCTGAACATCAAGCTCGTGCCTTTCGAGGATGTGCTGACCGTGGAGAACGCCCGTGTCCCGGCGTCGGTGCAGGAGCAGCTTGCCCAGGGCGGCATCGGAACAGATACGGACCCGTACTTCCTTGGCGACTTCACGTTCACGCAGCTTGCTCTGATCGAGGGATATGTGCCCAAGGGTCCGCGCAAGGATGACTCGCAAAACTGGCAGCAGCCTGCTCGCAACGCTGCGAGCAACATCGCGTTGGAGGTTATCCGACAGATCGAGCGTGGCAACAACCTGACGGGGCCCGACAACTGGCCTGGGTACCTGACCTTGGTCAAGAACATTCAGCAGGGAGACAACGCGGACAAGCAGACCAAGCTGTCGCGGCTCAACACGGCTTTCAACGACGCCATGACCAAAGCCTTCGGTGCGAACGAAGCTGAGGCCGTCACGACACCCAATGAGGCTAACGAGAAGGCCGTCAAAGAAGGCAAGATTGAAAGTCCGATCCACTCCCCGGTGTTCCCTGTCTCGGATGAGAAGGGGTACGAGCACTACGGTGCTTACCGTTACGGTCGTGGTTTGTCGGTCGAGCCTGGAGGCACCTGGGAGTTCATCCACAACAAGAACGGCGACCCCTTCAAGAACGTGACGGCACAGTCGGCCGAAGAGTTCTTGAACGTTTTGACCCTCGTGAAGACGGGTCGTATCGATGGTGATACTTCATTCTTCAATGTCGCTGCTGCGAGAGAAGCTGCGCTCGACTTTTTTACGAACATCTTCTCGCAAAAGCAGGATCCTCTTTCGACCGAAGGGTTGAGTCCTGACGTGGCGGCACAGGGACGGGAAGCACAAGCCGGAGCTACGGCTACCGTGGGAGAAGGGGATGTGGTTCGAAAGACCGGGCTTAGCGAGCTCGAGCGCGCTCAGGTTGAGCAGTCTGTTCAGGATTTGGCTCAAACAATCACGCGGCTTGGCCAAACGGCGCGTGGTCGTGACGTTCTACGAGAACTTCTCGAAGCCAACGGTGACGATCCGAACATCTTGAAGGGGAAGTCCTTCGATATCTCGGACACTCAGTTCACGCGCAACTTCGTGAACTACGCTGTCAACTTCGGCAAGAGCCCCGTGTTCAAGACCACGGTCTCGAACGCGGCGTATCGACTTTCGGATTTGACCTCCCATCTACTGAACCGAGCAGGTCAGACCTGTATCTGTCGTGGTACGGATGCCGACGTGACACTTGAGGCGTACTCGCGTACCGGATTCATCACGGCCCCGGGTATCGACCAGGAAAACGAGAAGGCCGAGGCGTTTGCCAGCGAGACGGCGATCAAACAAGAGACTCCCCACGCGCTTCAACAGAAGGCTCAGCGCGGCGAAATCACCGGCGAACAACCGGATGCCTCCACGTTCCAAGAAACGGTGGCGCCGGGCCAAGGAACTCCTCTTCCGTCTGTGTCAGAGGATCCTGGCACGGTGTCCGCTGAAAACCCGCCTACCACTGCGAACATCGAAGACCTCGGGACTATAAACCTGACATTCGATCCCGACACTCTAGAGCTGATCGGGGCCACGGCTGTGGGGACGGAGGGTCCCGTGGATGTTTTGGCTGACGAGGGTGGAACGCAGATTGAACCGACCAATCCCCTTGACAATTTGACCCCAGGGCAAGTTGCTGCTTTGCAGCAGGAGACGGGGCTTACCGGGGCGCAACTCTCCGCAGCGCTTGAAGCGGGTGAGATTGACCTGAGCATTCTTGGAGAGGACTTCGATGGGTAGTCGTCCTCCTTCCTCGTTCCTTACGCGACAGATCCCTACTGCCAAGATGCAGGGGGACGTGTCGGGGATGTACCTGACGCGCACGCAGGATCCCAGTACGGGCCCTGCCGCGTATGCGCTTGGCATCGCTCGTGTCACTCGAGTGGACTACGCCAAGCACAAGATCCAGCTTCAGATCATTCACGGAGAACGGGACTACTACGACTGGACGGCGATGCCGGCCGGATGCCCAGGCGCTGGTTCGCGGCATTTCATCGGCGCTCTCCCTGAGCCTGGGGACATCGCGGTCGTCGGGTGGATGTCGGCGGACTCCAAGATCCCCATCGTTCTGACGTACATGCCGATTGGCGTGGAGTCGGGTAACGAGTGGACGCCGGTGCAGTCGTTCATGCCGACCGAGGTTGACATGAACCCCCAAACGCGGGCCCACTACGAGGGCATCTACGGTCGCTACCGACACAAGATGCGAGCGATGCGTCCGGGCTGCATCTGCCTGTCTTCGAGCCAAGGCTCGGACATCATCATGGACGAGAGCGTCTTGATCACGAACCGTCGAGCGACGGAGATCCGTCTTCGTGATCATGATCAGGCTATCGTCTTCCGCTCCTTGGCTCAGTTCCACGCGATGGGCGGTGCTCGCATCTACGGGGGCATGGTTCAGCGCGATGCTCAGTTCCTGCCGTCCCGGATGGTCAGCGACGGCATCAACTGGACTGCGGGAGTTCAGGTGGACAGCAACGGAAACCCGTTGTCGGAAGACCAGCTCGGTAACTCACCAACCCCCGCCGGGGCCTTGACGCCCCACCGTGTCTTCCTTCGTTCGAACGCCACGTTGCCGTTCGCGGACAGCGGGATCTCGATCGACAGCAACGTGGACCCCTACAGTTTCCTTTCGCGAGGCTACTTCATCGGTTCCGATGGCTATGTCTACGACCCGTCTCGTATCCGGTCGGAGGCTGAGTATGGCGGCAAGCCGATGTGGCGTGTTGCGTACGACCCCAACCCTGAGAACGTGAACCTCCCGGGAAACTCTTTCACGGCGCTTGACGGCACCGACTCTGACACCCTGACGGAGTACCGTATCGAGCTCGATCACTCGTGGGATGGCACGTTGCCCGTCACCGAGCAGACGGACGGGTTCGATGCAGACCGGCTTCCTTCAGACAACGTGCAGGATGGAGCCACCTCGTCGAGCGGACCGTACCTCCAGTGGGTCCTGGGTTCCGTGGTGGGCAACGACCCCTACACGAGTCGAGGACGGACTCTGTACGGTCTCCCTCTCGCGCCTCAGATCTTCTCGGAGGACCGTGTCGATCCAAGGCTGCAATCCGGGCTTGGTCTCCCTATCGGTGAGCACGGCGCTTCCCTGTTCCGTGTGGAGTCTCCGATCGACAACCCCGCGACCATCCCTCCCATGTTCGTTTCGACGACGAAGGACGGTCGCGTCAAGGGGTTCCTCAGCGGACCGCAGGATCAAAACTCGCTCGAGCTCGCGATGAACGGCGGCATGAGGCTTCAGGCAAACGGCCCGATGATCTTCGATGCTTCCAACGTCGTGTTCAATTGTCGGAACGGCGATCCGACGAACAACTACGCCGCGCTGCTCACTTCGGACACAGGGGCAATTGCCATTCGAGGAAACGCTCCGACGACACAGGGCAGCTTCTCGGCTCGAACGACTTCTCAGGATCTCCAGGAGAGCAACTTCCCGCACACGTTGGTCGAGAGCCCGAGCGGCAGCACACACATCAAGTCGGGTCGTTTCACGAAGATCACCGGGGCCAACGGCATCCAGCTCGTGGACACGAATGAAGTGCTGATGACTGCCAAGCAGTCCATCAACATGTTCGCGGACAAGGCCCTGCTCCAGTGCAACACGCACGACAAAACGGTGCAGGGCAAGGAGACCCAGCTCTACTCGGGGCCGAAAAACTTCCTGCCCACCAACGCGCCGATGCGCGAGATCAAATTCATCTCGAACCCGTTGACGGGTCACGCGGGTGGCAACACGGACTCGTACTTCATGTTGTTTGGAGACCGCGTCGAGAGATTCGTGTTTGGTAGTCATCGAACCACGGTGGCGGTGGGCAACATCACGCACTCGACGGCTCTTGGTTCGGTGACGAACCGCGCGGGGGTAAATCAGATTCGCGTAGGGACCACTGCGGGTATCAGCACGTTCTCGGCTACGACGACGAGCATGGTTTCGACGCTGGCTACAACCATCAACGCGCTTGCGTCCGTCACTGTGAGGAGTCTTGGGCGGGCCAAGCTGTCGGGCATCGTGACGACGCTTGGAGGATCTGGGCCTCCTGGTCGAATCCTCAGCAGCACCGACCGTGATCCTCTCACGAACCTTCCGTTCTCCTTCTTTGGGCTGGGCAGTCCGGGGCACCGCCTCGGCCCGCCGATCTAGTGCTGTATGGCGTTGACGATTCCATCTTTGACAGGTGCCATCATCGCGGTGGCACAGGCGCAGTTCCCGGGCTCCCAGGTGACGCCCAAACTCGCGCAAGCAGTTTCACAATCCGTCATTTCGTGGATTTCTGTCCCGACGAACGTGACGGTTCAGGGGGTCACGGCAGGGACCGCTGGGGCTGGGAGCGTAAACGGGAAATTGACGTTCAGTGGGCCGGCGAGTCTCGTGTCTTCGGGCCTGACCCAGGCGGGCGTGACAGGCCCCACGGCGCCTCCTATCGGCGGCTCGGTGGGTCGAGGTCTCCTGGCTACCTTGAACTCCTCGGCTCAGTACACGGGCGCCTCTGCGGGCGTAGCGGTGGGTACGGACGTGTCGAAGGTCAGCAACGCAAACGCAGCGGCCCTTATCCCCCTCCTCGTCGCAAACCTCGGATCTCAAAGCATCGGCGGCACGAGTGCAACGCAACTCGCTGCGGGTCTCGGACGGGGGATCGCAGATGTCGTCAAAACCGGCACCGGCTTTGGTGGTGTCGTTGGGGTTCCCTCACCTACCGGGGCCGTCGGCACCAGTGTGTCGGTAGTATTTTGAGCAGCTCATGGGCTTCGATTTCACAGGATTTGTCCTTCGTGCGCCTCGCGTGGCGCCGGCTAACGCCCAAACTACGGACGAGGCCGTCAACGGCGTAGATCGGGACTTCAAACCGCTTAGCAGCGACTACACCATTCCGTCCCCGGAACTCGTCGAGATCGGTGCCGACCAGTACCGGGCCGCTGTGCTCCTGCGTCCCAACGACGGCCAGACCGAGTACCTCGTTTGGGCCGCGAACACCGCGAATCTCTCGGACATCGGTGGCTTCGAGATTCGGAACGAAGCGAACGCGACGTTCCCGAACAGCACCGGCGTCATCGTCTCCGACAACAACAACATCTTCGGATCAGCAGGCAGCACTCGCGTCATCGTCATCGACGATGCGAACCGCAACATCGCTGACATCACGAGCTTGATCGTCCGGCGTGGAGACACGGGGGACGAGTTTGAGCTCGTCGGTAACGGAACCTGGAACACCGTCAGCGGCATCTTCCAGATCACCGATGAGCAAACCCTCATCGATCTTGGTGGTGGTGTCTCGTCGGGCCGTGGTGACAGAGCCACGACGATCACGTACACGTTGCTTGCTCCGTCCTTCTGGTGGACGAAGAACGACATCTACGGCAACCGGTTCGTTTGGGACGGCCAGTTGAACCGTTGGCGTCCTCTTCGTGGTACGCCGCCTCGCAATCTGGGCACGTTGCTCGCAGACACCGACTACACGCTCTCTCCGGCGCCTCGGGTGAACGTGGAGGACTTTCTGCCGGGCAACAGCGGGGATCCAGATGCCTACTGCATGGTGCGCCTTGGTACGCGCCCGGATGCTTCGTCTCTTCCCGTGGCGCCCCCTGTGGGTTCATCAGGGTTCAGTGGCATCAAAGTCAAGACGGATTCCGAGCTCGAGGACTTCGATTTCTCGATGGAGCCCGAGCTCGCGGGTGTCGTCGGCCAGGACAGTGGCGAGCTCAAGTGGAACCCTGCCTTCGTGGAGGAGTTCGCAGGGCAGACGATCTTCTACTCGTACCGTCGCTTCGCCGAGGCAGATGAGGTCGAGCCTCTCGGGGACCTCGAGAACGCCAACCTCAACCTCCTGTTCTTGGCCCCCATCCCGGGGCCGACGGACTACCCTTTCATTCGTATCGGTACTCGCAAACCGCTCATCGTGAAGTTTGCCGATACGGAAGCGGACTTGTTCATCCTCACTCTCGAAGAAGGTGAGGTTGGTGTCGCGCTGTCCACGGGACGACTGAAGTTCGCTGAAGCGGACGTGGACAAAGCGGATCCCACCAGTGATGGGTTCGACAACACGTACCTCGGTGCGCAGGTGTTCTACGACGGGGTCTCGTTGACGAGGCAACCGGTGCCTCTTCGTAAGCCCGTGCAGCTCGTCAATAGCGGAGGAGATCCCACGGCTGTTGATGGCCAAAATCACAGTCTCTTCATCCCCGATGCCATCCCGACCCCGGGACCAGGCGTATCCGGGGTCACGCACATCCCGGATACGACGGGCACGATCCCCAACACATCAACGGCTCCTGGCATTCGTTTCGGTGGAGGATCGGGACTCATTCGGGCAATCGAAGGTCCATGGGACCTTATCCTGTTCACTTCGACCGGGCAGATCTCCAACGTCGACACGTTCGATGACGACGACGAGACCCCTCGGTTCCGGTTCCGCATCCCACGGGGCACGGCTTTTGTGGATCTTCGTCAGGGTCCGGGGGGCAGTGAAGTCATCCTCGGGCGTCAGGATCTCAAGCGGTTCGACGGTGAAGAGATGTTCTTCCTTCAGCCGGCTGTGCAGCCCTCTGTCTACATGGAGGAGTGCCGCATGGTCTGCCGTGTGCGTGACGAGTTCACGCTTGTTGGCACCGAGGTCCTGGTCTTCGCGGTCAACAACCTCGAGGTGACCTGGGATGCTTCGACGGACCCAGGCGGTGTAGCCACTTCGGCAGGCGGGACCTTCACGCCTGAAGACATCGCCACGAGTCTCAACTCCCTGATGCCGCTTGACGGTGAGGTCATCGCTCAAAACGGGCGTGTCATCATCCAGTCCACGCTCGAAGTCAACGGATTCAGGTACGGCGACATCGAGATCGGCTTTGGGCCCGGAGGAACCAAGGATCTGTCTGGTTGTGCCGCTTTGGGTCTGCTTCCGGGTTGGAGGATCCGCATCAACGATCCCAACATTCCGGAGCCACCGAACCTCAACTGGCTTCCGGACAACGGGGTCTCGGTTGGCCTGTTCCGCAGTCCTTTCAACCTGGACGGCAGCAAGAACAACATCGCCGACGTGTACGACGTGGCGCGGTTCGAGGATGCCATCATCCTCTCCAGTATTTCTGCGTCACCAGTAGTGTTGCTGGATCGGGTACCTCTCGAGGACGTGGCCGGCTACGATGAAAACGTCTTCTTCCAAATTCAGGACGGTCTGGTTCAGTTCAACCTGAACAACTACGAGGATATCTTCTACCAGTTCGGGCAGGGGACCTTCTCGTGGGTGGATGAGAACCGAGAGCGAGACACGATCGAGCAACCGACGAACGCGCTGTTCCTGGGCAAGACGCAGATCATCGAGAACTCGCTGCGGCTTCCCGGAAAGGGTTTGCGGTTTTCGGCGTTCGGTCTTCCTTTCCAAGACCTTGTTCTGAATCAGGACTACCAGCTCGAGGTTGAAGGTGACTCGGGCATCGCGTTGCTCATCGAAACCGTTGGGGCCTTGAAGCAGATCGGTGGTCGAGGGCTGTTCCTCGAAGGCCAGACCCTGTTCCAGGACACATCGAATGACGTGGATTTCGTGGCCCTCGGGGTGAAGGCCGGGTGGCAGCTCAAGATCACGCAGGGAGACGCACAAGGCACCTACGTCGTCGCTGCCGATGCGACCAGTGCTAATGCCCTGACTGTTGAGCAACCCTTCACGGCGGACGGCAGCACGATCCCATGGGAGCTCTACGAGGGAGTCACGCGCGAAGAGCAGGATCTCGGTGTCGTGGCCGATGCTCAGTACGAGCAGTTCAACCACCTCCCGTCTGACCCGTGGAAAATTCGTGTGCTGTCGCCTCTTGGTGATGTGCCGGCTGACGCGGATGCGCAGGAAGCCAACCGTCTCGTTGCGGTCTTGGGGCAAGCGCTTGAGAACCAGCGCACCATCTCGATTCGTTTTGGTCTTGGCCCCGAGAATGC
>Ga0180436_10000196_pt1 | contig 64438 bp, 50 predicted proteins | sample SS_ome_2_FD_132434 | JGI IMG/M metagenome (GOLD analysis project Ga0180436, IMG submission 132434) | Hypersaline lake sediment archaeal communities from the Salton Sea, California, USA - SS_3_S_2 metaG | ecosystem: Environmental > Aquatic > Non-marine Saline and Alkaline > Hypersaline >...
ACAACAATGCTGTTGCCGTTTCCATCGTCAAAGGTCCAGTTGATCACATAGCTTCCTTCCACCGAGTATGTGGTCGGGTCTGAGGTGGTTCCGGTAATGGTCCCGGCACAGGCATCTGTAGTCGTTGGTGCAGTTGCAGCAACAGAACATTCTCCTGTCAGATCGGGCAGAGCCGGAATGACCGGATCGCTTATATCATCCACAATTACATTCTGTGCCACAACAATGCTGTTGCCATTTCCATCGTCGAAGGTCCAGTTTATTACATAGGTGCCCTGGGTGGAATAAGTCAGTGGATCCGTCGTGGTCCCGGTAATGCTTCCGGCGCAGGCATCTGTGGTGGTGGGTGCCACCGCGGTCACTGTACAATCACCTGTCAGATCGACGAGTGTGGGTGTTACAGGAGGCGAAAGATCGGCGACGATTACATTCTGACTTGTACTTACACTGTTTCCGTTTCCATCGTCAAAGATCCAGTTGATCACATAACTTCCCTCTACATCATAGGTCTGAGAATCTGTGGTGGTCCCGGTAATGGTTCCAGCACAATTGTCTGTGGTGGTAGGGGCAATAACCGGGGCAGAACAATCCACGCTTTGATCGGCCAGTGTTGGCCTTACAGGATCGTTTATATCGTTAATGGCCACGCTTTGGGTCTGGGTACTGGTATTGCCAAAGCTATCTTCATATATCCAGGTGATCACGGTGGTCCCCTGAGTTGTTATTGGGAACGGGGTTCCGGTTGTACCTGTGACCTGGCCTGAATACAGGTCTGTTGCAGTTGGAGCAACCGGTGTTACAGCGCACTCATCTATCAGGACAGGCAGACTGGCCACATCGGGCACAGGTCCTGATAAATCACTAATGATTAATATATCAGAAGCACTGCCCGAGTAATTCTGGTCTTCTATCACTGCATCGACAGTATAGCTTCCCAGATCGATGGGTAAGTCCGGTGACCCATTGTACGTGAGAATCACATTCAGTCCGGGCGGCACTGTCGTAACTGTTGCAGGGATGCCCGATCCTGTATAGTCCCGGGTCATGTTACTGAATACGATGGAGCCTGTGCCTTTATTTACCACCTGGATGCGGTCAAAGCTCACAGCTGAATACGTATCATCGCCCACCTGGGTGGCGGTAATATAGCTTTCTCCGACATTATGTATGCTAGCGGTGGATCCGGAAACTGAAACAACTGTAGGATTGGAAGAACTGTAGGTAACTGGTAAACCTGAGGAAGCTGTTGCAGCTAATATAAAGTCTGCATCACCGTAAACCCTGTCAGCCAAAGGATCGAAGGTAAGAAACTGGACCAGTTTAGCCGCAAGTTGAAAATCAAAGGTTTCCAAAGGAACTCCGGTCTCTGATACAACTGTGCCTCTTGTATAAGCCACCGTGATGTCGTTGGCTGTATTCAGATTGGGAGATACAAATAACTCAATGGTTGTCGGATCCCCTGCTTTTAACTGGCAGGAGGTGGATGTTACTGCAACGCCGTTGTCCTCCACCGCAAATTCAAGGTGTTTCCCGGTGGGATCGTCCATATTTTTGTCAAATGTAATCTCGATCCGGTCTGTCCCTTTGGCTGCATATACAAAGATTGGGGCACTCGAGGGCAAGACATTAATTGTATATGTATCATCTGCAGAAGTTCCTGTCCCGTCTGTAAAGTGGAAATTGAAGCTTCCAAGCTCGTTTCCAGTTCCCCCGGTAGCTCTGTAAAAAACCTGGTGAGTGGCATCTGTCACATCGCTCGGCACCGTTGTGATTTCGGCTCCGGGTACACCTGCATTACTCTGGTACAAAATACCTTCAGCTGGCAGGGAGCTCACCGTGGCCGTTTTTGCTCCGGCATCCCCCCCTGTGAAATACAGCGTTAATAATTGAAGCTCACCCTGTTCCAGATTGACTGTCTGGGGAACTGCCAGCAGAGGGGGTGTTGTGCTCGTCAGGAAAGACCAGGTTTCTGACCAGGACACATCGCCAGTTGCATTTCTTGAGTTAACGGACCAATAATAGGTCTGTCCAGCTGTTAATATATATTCATAGCTAAGACCGACCAGGTCAGCAGAAGTATGAACCGGGTTGGATAGATCTGCATTCTGAGAGATTATTACAAAGTAGCTGTTGGCATTGGATGCCTCTTCCCATTGAAAGGTAACTGTATCACTTATTGTGGAGTTATGTGCAGGGCTAATCAGAATTGGAATTCCGGGTCTTGGTATTTCGTTTACCAGTAAAACAGGATCGTAAAGTGCATTTTCATCAAAGGTATAGGTGCCTCCACCAGGTGTGAACAGTACTGCTTTTCCACTTTCGACAAATCCCGGAGTGTCGTAGGAGCAGAGCACGCCAGCTGTTCCATCGACATTTTCTAATCCAATGGTAGCCTCTCCACCGCTTGCCCTGTCGGAAGATAAATCAACAATACTTTTGTATTGCATCTGGATATTGTTGGAACCTTCGTACAATATGACCTGGATGGTGCCCAGTTGTACGGTGGATGTCCAGAACGACATGTTGCTCCACTGTATCACCAGTTTTCGATCTGGTGCCGTTCCAATGGTCTGATACATGATATCTCCACTGCTATGAACCACAAGGTCATCCCAGAAAGGAGCGATGTAATTATCCGGCCTGCTACCATTTGGAATGCTGACATTACTGAATGCATTTGATCCGGATTCAAACATCACCAGGCAGTTGGAGCTGACCCAAAATTCGTTATAGGTGTTTCCAAAGAAATCGAAATCGAAGCCAATGGGGAAGGAACCCCATTTTTTGTCATCTGCCGATCCCGCAACAACAATGTTGCCTAAATATTCAGATTCAGTTACGGCTGCCCGGACCAGAGTCGATACAGAAATAAGCGTCAGAATAAGAAGACTTCTTATAAGATATGTCAGCGTTTTCATGTCGATCCCTTTTTAAGCGATTCAGTTTTCTTCATTAAAACCAGGGCAGTAGCTGCCCTGGTTAATTGGTCTTATCAGCATCGTTTGTTAGGGTGATCGCTAAAACCAATAAATAGTTGCTTCGCACTTATTATTGTATCTCGTTGTACGGAATAAAGGCGGAAAGGGTTTCTTATATTGATCAATGTCAAATATTTAGGGATTAAGGAAGATACTTTGAAGGATATATTGGTACAGCGCTTTTCAGGATTCCCTATCTTAGTGACCAATCAACTAAAATTGACCATGAAAGGATCTTATTACCTGACCATTCTTGCTCTTTTTCTTGTCCAGGGATGTGTAAGTCCGGCAAAGGAGCTGCCTGTTAATGCAAATACGATTGAGAATTACCTTGACTTTTCTGAACGGGATGATCAGTTTACCGGTGGAATAAAAATGATCCCCATCTCAACGCCCAAAGGGGAATTCAGGGTGTGGACCAAAAGGGTAGGGAACAATCCCGACATGAAAGTACTGTTGCTGCATGGAGGTCCGGGTGTTACCCATGAGGTATATGACTGTTTCGATGGTTATCTTCCTTCCGAAGGGATCGAATACATTTATTACGACCAGCTGGGATCCTATTTCAGCGATCAGCCCTCCGATACCTCGCTGTGGACCATAGAACGCTTTGTGGATGAAGTGGAGCAGGTACGGGTTGCCCTGGGTCTTGATAAGGATAATTTCTACCTGCTTGGACAGTCCTGGGGAGGGATCCTGGCCATGGAATATGCCCTGAAACACCAGGACAAGATCAAGGGCCTGATCATTTCCAATATGATGTCCAATGTGACGGACTATAACAACTATGCCCAGGAGGTTCTTGGGCCCCGGATGGATGCAGAGGTTCTGGAGGAGATCCAGGATATGGAGGCCCGTAAGGACTATGGCAATCCGCGTTATATGGAGCTCCTGATGGAACACTATTACACGGAGCACCTGCTACGGATGCCGGTGGAGCTCTGGCCCCAGTCTGTGAACATGGCCTTCCGGCATATGAATCCCGAAGTATATGTATATATGCAGGGTCCCAGCGAATTTGGAATTACATCTGAAGCTACCTTGAGTACCTGGGATGTTTCAGGCGAACTTAAGAATATCACGGTTCCCACCCTGGTAATTGGGGCCACCTACGACACCATGGATCCGGAGCATATGGAATGGATGTCGAAACAGATGAAGAATGGCCGATTTTTACTCTGTCCAAATGGGAGTCATTTGTCTCAATATGATGATCAGAAAATCTATATGGATGGAGTCATTCAATTCGTAAAAGATGTAGATAAAGGAGAGTTTTAGTTATGAAGTCAAGTAGATGTTCCTTCCTGCTGGGTTTATTGTGGTCCATTATTACAGTTAATGCCCAAACCGATTATATGAAGCAATGGCCCCAGTTCCGGGGACCTTTTGCCAGCGGAATTGTTGAATCGGAACAGATCCCTGAAAAGTGGGATCTAAACACAGGTGAGAACATCCTCTGGAAAAGCAGTATACCTGGATTGGGACATTCGAGCCCGGTAATATGGGGCGACAGACTGTTTGTCACCACAGCCATCAGCGGAAGTGGAAACAATTCCCTGAAGGTTGGGCTCTACGGGGATATTGATGAGGTGGGCGACCGTTCCGAGCATGAATACAGGCTTTATTGCTTTCACAAGAAGACGGGGGAGCTGCTTTGGGACCGCCTGGTTTACAAAGGAATACCGGTCACGGAGAGGCATACCAAATCCTCGCATGCCAATGCCTCACCGGCCACCGATGGAAACTATGTGGTGGTATTCTTTGGATCGGAAGGTTTGTACTGCTATGATTTTGATGGAAAGCTGGTCTGGGAAAAGGACTTCGGCAGGATCAATGCCGGTCCTTATACTGATCCCGATGTGGAGTGGGGCTATGCCTCTTCGCCTATTATTCATGAAAACAGGGTAATCGTGCAATGTGATATTGTCAGTGAAGAAGGCTTCCTGGCTTCTCTGGATCTGAAGACCGGTGAGGAACTCTGGCGTACTCCCCGTGAAGATGTGGCCACCTGGTCCACGCCCAACTTCCTGAATCAATACGGAGAACGGCAGATTGTGGTTAATGGATTCAGCCAGATCGGCGGTTATGATTTTGATACGGGCAAGGAGCTCTGGCAGCTCAGTAACGGAGGCGATGCTCCCGTACCCACCCCGGTTTTTGCCCATGGACTAATCTATATCCATGGTTCCCACGGACGCTATCAACCCATTTTTGCCATTCGTCCGGAGGCCCGGGGCGATATAACTCTGGCAAAAGATATCGATAGCCTTAGCAATGAGTATATCGTCTGGTCCATCAAGAGGGGAGCCGCCTACATGCCCACCAACCTGATCTATGGGGATTACCTCTATAACCTGCGGATGAACGGGAATCTCACCTGCTTTAATGCCAGAACCGGGGAGGTCATCTACAAGGAACGCATTCCCGATGCGATGGGGATTACTGCCTCAGGAGTTGCATCCAATGGAAGGCTATATTATTCCCTGGAGCAGGGCGATGTGGTGGTGGTCAAAGCCGGCCCGAAGTTTGAGATTCTATCCAGGAATCCCATGGATGATGTGCTTATGGCCACCCCGGCCATATCAGAAGGTATGATCTTTTTCAGAACCCAGGGCTACCTGGTGGCTGTTGGAAAGCCATCGCCTACTCCCTAAGTAATCATCAGGTATACCCATTCGTCGCTGAACCCAGCCTATGGCTGGCTAAGGCTTCCTCATGGGTATACCTGGCGCCTTTTTAATTAAACCAGTAGGATAGCTTTAGAAAAGTACACTGTTTCTTCATTTATAATTGTCTTGTGACCTATACAAAGTTAAACTGGAAATGTATACCCGAGTTACATTTGTGGCCGACATAGAAAGGAGGCATTGTTTGATACACCCTGACTGATGCTTAATGTGACATGAATGTTAGGTATAGCCTGGAATAAGCCTACAAATATTCCGAAGGAAGATTTTAAGCTATGACAGGGTATACCTAATATTGACTAGTTAAACCAGTATGAGAGTTTTAACACAATACCCCGGTTTTTGGTGGTCCATTGACTGGGGTAGGCATTCTCGGTGTAGACAATGTAGAGGTCCGAGACAGGGGCATAGCGCCACTGCAACCTCATATTCACATTCACATTGTCGATCTGGTTATTGTACTGCACAAAGGTAGAGAAGAAGAGCTTCTCGGTAAAGGTGATATCAAGCTTGGGACCCACCAGCCAGAGGTCTGCACTGGTATAGGGTTCGGGCATCAGAATATGGTTATAGGAGCCAATCAGGGAGAGACTTCCATAGGGCTGAACCCGGTAGTTCATTTCTGCTTCAATGCCCGCCTTGGTCCCGCCGAAAAAGCCTCCATAGCGTCCTTCCACCATAAAGGTGAATAGCCATTTCTGGGTGGACATGTAGGAGAGGGATATTTCGGTCCAGTTAAACTCAGTGCCTGCAGGAATTTCCTCACCTCCTGAATGTATGGGATCGAAGGGCTCCAGCAGCTTTACGTAGCCCTCTTCCAGTCCCAGGGCAATCACGCTCCGGTCTCTCCAGGTCATTGAATAACTCAGGTCCGTTTCCCGGTCGGTGAGTGAAAAGTCGGGATCAAAGATGAAGTCAGTTTCCAGTTCGGGACCGTGGTGGACCACTCTTCCGGATTTGGTATAGAACTGATAGCCAATGGATGGATTGGTCTGATGATAGGCGGTACGCCTTACAAAGCCCATTTCGGCCAGGTAATTGGCCCCCACATAGGCCTGGCTCCAGCCGGCTGTAAACTGTTCGGTGCTGTAGAGGATATTTCCGGCTATGGCAGAGCGGTTTCCTTCATCCCCCGGATTAAAGGAATAGTGATAAAAGGCCTTACCTGTCCAGTTGTTATCGGCGCTGGCAAAGTTGAATTCCCCTCCAGCAACCCGGTTATAGTCATAGTAAGAGGCACTATCTCCCACATTTGTTACCACCTGTTTATTGGTGAAAAAGGCCCCCACATTGGAGCGGCTGAGGACCTGGCGCTGCAACACAGCCACGGCAAAGTTTTCTCCGGGCTGCTCGTCCGTAGCCCCGGTTTGCATATCCATCAGACCGATTCTCCAGTTTTCACCTGCGTTTCCGCTTAGTCTGGCACCTGCAATTACGGGCTGGTCCAGACCGATCCTCCTTGAGAAGAAGGGCCTCAGGTTCTGGTCACCCAGGTTGGCAAAGAGATCGCTGTTTTCCAGGAAAAATTTCCGCTTTTCAGGGAAGAAGAGTTCAAAACGGTCCAGGTTGACCTGCTGACGGTCCACCTCCACCTGCGAATAATCGGGATTGACTGTTAAATCCAGGTTCATGGAGGAAGAAAGGATCACTTTGGCATCCAAGCCGGCTTTTGCTTTATAATCCACCGGCTCACCTGCCTCTTTATCCTGGGTGGCACGCCCTGACAAATAAGGGATAAGCGAAAACCTGACCCCGGCTTTGGGCAGGGGAGTTTCCATAGCCAGGGTGCCGGTAAAGGCCAGGGTGGCAGATGCAAACTGCCGCGGAACCGGGGCCCAGGCCGATTTTTCATTGGTCTTCAGATCCAGCCTGCTGAAATTGATTCCCCATTCGGTAGCTCCTTCCTGGTAGCGGATGGTACGAAAAGGGATTTTGAATTCGGCCACCCAGCGATCCTCGTAGCCCTGCACAGCCGAGTACCATTTTCCATCCCATTCTAGGGCCACCTTGCCACCGTTGGCCTGCATACCATCCCACTGTCCTCCCACGGCGTTCACCCCGAAGGCAAAGCCATTGGTCTGGTCGTTATAGGTGTCAATGGCGGCGAAAAAATTATCATTGCTATTGAAACCCCAGTCCCGCCGGTAGGATTCAACGGGCCGTTTTCCGGGCATGGGATCGTAGCAGATAATGCCCATGTAGAGGAAATCGGCATCGTAGGCCACCATGACCTCGGTTTGTGCTTTGGCATAGCCGGTATCGATCGGGGTGATGCGGAAGAAGGGACTGGTCTTTTCGGCCTTGGACCAGGCTTCCTCATCCAGGATGCCGTCAATCTTAAAGACCTGATCGGTCTCCAGGGCCTGGAGACGGTAGTCGGCCCGGTTAACAGGAGTATTTTGTCCGTTAGACACAATAGAAATTGCGAACAGGAAAAGCAGTATGGCGTGGGTTCTTTTACGCATCATCAAATAATTTGAACTAAACTGAAGCTTTCAGGAAATGAAGTTGCTAAGATAATCAAGAAAGTGATAAAGTACCTCTTGATTGGCTTCAAAGGAAGCCTGCTCGGAAAGAATTTGTTTTTCTGATTGTATGTGGGGACCCTCCACCAGCTCGTCCCGGCAATTCTCCACCAGCTCCTTTACCGATTCCGGAGTTACCTCCAGGTGGAACTGAAGCGCTGCCACATGATTCGCGTAAATGAAGCCCTGGTTGGGGAAAGCCTGTGATCCGGCAATGCGGGTGGCTCCTTCAGGGATATTAAAGGTATCACCATGCCAGTGAAAGACCTTTCGGGTTACGGGCAGGTCCTTGCAGATCTTAAAGTCTCCCAGGGAGGGAAAAAATTGCAGATTGTGCCAGCCAATTTCCTTATGCGGACCCGGATAGACCTCCTCGCCCAGGGCTGAGGCGATGATCTGGGCCCCCAGGCAGATCCCCAATACCGCTTTCCCGGTCCCCATAAATGCTTTCACCCATTCAATCTCATCCTCCATCCAGGGATGCACATGAAAGTCAAACACATCCATGGGTCCGCCCATGATGATCAGCATATCCACGGCTGCAGCGTCGGGAAGGGGATCATTCTTATAGAACCTGGTGTAATGGAGGCTGTGTCCCTTTTCACTTACCCAATCCGCAATTTTGCCCGGTCCCTCGAAGGGCACATGCATAAAGCATTCTATCTTTCTATTTGGACTCATCGCAATCATCCTTGGTGAATTTGCAGAGCATCTCCCGTACCAGGTCCACACTATCGATGTAAAAGTCTGCTTTGGTGGTCTTGGTTCCCACCTTGATGGTATAGGCATCTTCCGGCATGGCCTCAAAGGTAAACTCATCGGTCCAGTCGTCGCCCACTGCCAGAACAAAATCGAAGGAATTGTCGCCCAGTTTATGGGAGGCCGCCCTCCCTTTATTTATTCCCGAGTATTTAATCTCCAGCACCTTGTCGCCATCCATGATTTCCAGGTTCAGGTTGGAAGTCAGGGTCCGAAGCTCATCCTTGAGCTCCCAGGCACGCTGCATGCCCAGGTCGGGGTCCGATTTACGGTAGTGCCACACCAGTGAAAAGTTTTTGTACTCAATGAAAGAACGGGGTGTCTGGTCCACATAGTATTCCAGCAGTGGTTCTACGGAATCTCTCCACTCATTGTTGATTTGCTCCATCATATGCCATTCCCCGCCGGGCTCCCTGAACCAGACACCATGCTCGGCCACAAAATGAATGTTCCATTCCGGGTCGAACCAGCGCCCCAGGGTTTCTTTGTCCCTGCCACTTATGATTACCATGGTGTTGTTGGGATCGTCGGAAAGCCGTTGCAGGATCTCATAAAGTTGTTCGTCTGGTTTGGCATCTTCCGGGTTCTTCTTAAACCAGGCCAGGGTGCCATCATAATCCAGGAAGAGAATCCTTTGTTTGCATTCCCTGTAGGTGGAAATAAGCTGATGCATCCGGGTGACGTTGATTTTTCTGGTCTTGGTGAACTCCTGGATCTCTTTGACCCCGTCCAGGCTCTTGATAAATTCGTTGGCCCATCTTCCTACGGTATAGCGATGAAGTCGCATCATCATTACCTTGTTGCGCCTGATCTGTTCTTCTTCAGGCATCTCAATGGCCTCCTTAATGGCCACGGCAATGGCATCCAGGTCGTTGGGATTGACCAGCAATGCTTCGTGCAGCTCTTTAGACGAACCGGCAAGCTCACTCAGTATTAACACCCCGGTACCATCGTGTCGTGAGGCCACAAACTCTTTTGAGACCATATTCATCCCATCCCGGAGGGGGAGGACCAGGGCAATGTCGGAGAGGGAGTATAGCTCGATCCGCTCATCCATGTTAAAGGTCTGGTTCAGATAGCGCACAGGGGTCCAGGTGATGGTGCCATAGTTGCCATTGATCCTGCCCACCAGCTCATCTACTTCACTTTTCAGGTTGTAAAATGAATCACTGGTTTCCCCTGAGGGAATGGCCTGTACAATCATGCTGATGCGGCCATTGTATTCGGGATAGGTCTGTATGAACCGTTCAAATGCTCTGATTCGCTGGGGGATACCTTTTGTATAGTCCAGCTTGCCTATGGAGATAACCAGTTTCTCCAGCTGCCCCATCTCCTTGAACATTTTCATCTCCTGCTGGATGATCGAGGGCCTGGGATGGTCGCTGTGTATCTCAAGGGCCCTGTTGCGGAATCGTTCGTAATTGATGCCCTTGGGAAAGACATCCACCTTGAGGGTACGTTCCCCGATGGAGATACGGTTGAAGACCGAATCGACTCCTGTCAGACGTCTTACGGAACTCATAAAGTGCCGCACATAATCGTAGGTCTGGAAACCGATCAGGTCGGCACCCAGCATCCCGTCTATGATCTCCTGTCTCCATGGAAGCAACCTGAAAAGCTCGAAGGAGGGGAAGGGGACATGAATAAAAAGGCCGATGGATATATCCGGCCGCTGCTCCCTGATTATCTGGGGTACAAGCAGGAGATGGTAGTCATGCACCCAGATAATATCCCCATCCTGAATGATATTGAGGATCTTCTCCGCATAGAGACGGTTGATTTTCATATAGGCTTTCCATGCCACCTCGCTGTAGCTCACATTCTCCGTAAAATAGTGGAAAAGAGGCCAGAGGGTGTTGCGTGAGAAGCCATGGTGATGAAGGTTAACGTCATGCGGCCGGGGATATATGGGGACACAATTAAAGGGTTTCAGCGCGGCGTCCAGGGAACGGATTTCTTTGGCATTAAACTCATGGTTTTCAAAGCCGGTAAGTCCTACCCACTGGGGTTCAAAGCCCTCGTAGAAGTTTCGAAGCCCGGAGATGGTGGTCTCTTCGGCTTTTTCAATCACGTACTTGCCTTCCTGCCATTGAATGTGAACCGGGAGAGTGTTGGAGGCAAGGATAAGGCGTTTCATATGAGAAATTTTAATAACTATGATTTGAAAGCTACTATAAATTTAGATACCTTGATGCTCATTACAAAATATATACTTACACATTATGGCATTTCGACCCAAATTTGATGCGGTGATTTTTGACCTGGACGGTGTTATAACAAAGACTGCGCTTGTTCATGCGGCCTCCTGGAAAAGAATGTTTGATGAATATATGAAGGGCCGGGAAGAGCGTTTCGCTGAGCCCTTCAAGGAGTTTACCCATGCAGGGGACTATCTTCCTTATGTGGATGGCAAACCCCGTTATAAGGGAGTACAGTCTTTTCTGGAATCCCGGGGCATAGATATCCCCTTCGGGGATCCGTCGGATGAGCCGGATATGGAGACGGTTTGCGGCCTGGGGAACAAGAAGAATATCATGTTCAATAAGGTGCTTGAGGACGAAGGTGTTGAGGTATATGAAAGCTCTGTTAAGATGCTCGAGGGACTGAAGGAAGCCGGAGTACGGATCGGCGTGGCTTCATCCAGCAAGAATTGCAAGCCGGTCCTGGAGACGGCGGGTCTGCTTCACTTTTTCGAGACCCGGGTAGATGGCGTCGTGTCGGCCGAGATCGGACTGCAGGGGAAGCCTGAACCCGATATATTTACCACGGCCTGCGATAACCTGGGGGTTGAATATCACCGCTCAGTGGTTGTAGAGGATGCAGTATCAGGAGTGATGGCCGGACACAAAGGGAATTTTGGATTAACCCTGGGACTGGCCCGGGAGGATAATATAAAGGAGCTGCAGGTTGGTGGTGCAGATATTGTTGTAGAAGATCTGGATGAAATCGGACTGGAAGGGATCAATGCCTGGTTCGAAACGGGAATGGAAGAGGACAGCTGGCTACTGAAGTATCACGATTATGATATGGAAAAAGAGCGGTCCAGGGAGGCTTTGCTGGCTGTGGGGAATGGATATTTTGGCACGCGTGGCGCTCTGGAGGAGAGCAGGGCCAATAAGGTCAATTACCCCGGCACCTATATGTCCGGATTATTTAACCGGCTGGTATCAAAGGTGGGGGATCGGGATATTGAGAACGAAGACTTTGTAAACCTTAGCAACTGGTTACCGGTTTCTTTTCGCGTAGATGGGGGGCCCTGGTTTGAATTTGCACCGGAACCCAGTTTTAAGGTCCAGGAACTGCACAGGACCCTGGATCTTCGTACTGGCGAAATGCGGAGAGAGATGGTGGTGGCGGATCAGGAGGGAAGGTTAACCCGGATTCGTTCATCCAGGTTTGCCGGAATGGCAGACCCTCACCGGGCCGGATTATCTTATTCGGTCACTCCCCTTAATTACGGGGGCATCATTGAAATTAAATCCGGAATCTATGGCGACCATCGCAATTCCGGTGTTGAGAGGTATAACACACTGGAGCAGAAACATCTGGAAGCTGTCAGTGAAAGCACTGAAGGCGGGGTGACAGAACTGGTGGTGAAAACCACCCAGTCAGATATCCTGGTGGCCGTATGTGCATCTTCTTCTGTAAATGGGAAGGCAGATGGGGAAAGCAGTTCGGGAGAAGGATGGATCGAAAGCCTCTTCTCAAGGGAGCTTCAGCAGGGGCAGGAGCTGATTCTTGAAAAAATGGTTTCCATCTTTACCTCCAGGGATCCGGGTGTGGAAGATCCGCTGGATGAGGCTCGATCGACCCTCAGAGCCATGTCAGGTTATGCGGATGAACTAAGCCTGTCGGCCGGCCGGTGGAAGGAACTCTGGAACCGGATGGATGTACTGATCTCGGGCGACCGGGAGGCTCAGAAGCTGGTCAGGCTCCACCTCTTTCATATGATGGTGTCTGCCTCACCTCACCATGCCGGCTTGGATTCCGGAATTCCTCCGCGGGGACTCCACGGAGAGGCCTACCGGGGACATATTTTCTGGGACGAGCTCTATATCCTGCCGCTGTTCAACCTGCATTTTCCCGAAGTGGTGAAATCGGTGCTGATGTACCGCTACCGCCGGCTGGATGCAGCCAGGGCCTATGCAAAGGAATATGGATACGAAGGGGCCATGTTCCCCTGGCAAAGCGGAAGCGATGGAAGGGAAGAAACCCAGATCATTCATCTGAATCCGCTCTCAGGCGAATGGGGCGATGATTACAGTTCGCTGCAAAGACATATTTCACTGGCCATTGCCTTTAATATCTGGAATTACTACCATGTGACAGATGACCTGGAGTTTATGGAGCAATTCGGAGCCGAGATCCTGCTGGACATCTGTAAATTCTGGGCCAGCAAGTCGGAGCTTGGCCAGGATGGGAAGTATCACATCCACAAGGTGATGGGACCCGATGAATTCCACGAGAGCCTGCCCGGTTCGGGAGTAGGAGGTCTGAGTGATAATGCCTATAGCAATATCATGGTGAGCTGGATGATGGATAAGGCGTTCAGAATCCTCGGTGCCATTGGAACGGAACAAAAGAACAGGATTCTTGCAGAGCTGTCCTTATCAGAGAAGCAGCTTGATCTTTGGGCTGAGATTATGCATGGTGTGGCCCTGCATGTCGCAGACGACGGGGTAGTGGAACAGTTTAAGGGATACTTTGGATTGGAGGAGCTTGACTGGGAGGCGTACCGGCAGAAGTATGCGGATATTCACCGGCTCGACAGGATTTTAAAATCGGAAGGTAAATCGCCCGATGATTACAAACTGGCCAAGCAGGCTGATTTTCTGATGAGCTTTTACAATCTGGGTACAGCAGAGGTGCAGGCCACGGTTGAAGGATTGGGATATGAGCTGCCTGAAGACTTTGGAAAGCGCAATTTTGACTATTACATTGAGCGTACCTCACATGGTTCCACACTGAGCAGGCTTGTTCATGCCAGGCTTGCCTGGGAGATGGGAATGACCGATACCGGTTGGGAACTTTATATGGATGCCCTGAGAAGCGACCTGGTGGATATTCAGGGCGGAACCACCGGCGAGGGAGTCCATTGCGGAGTGATGGCCGGCACGGTCTATGATGTGCTTGTGAGCTACGCCGGACTGGATCTTAATGGCGATATTCCGGTTCTGGATCCGAAGCTACCTCCTCACTGGAAGGGATTGGAATTTCGCTTTACTTTCCGGGGAACGACCTTTTTTGTCTCCGTTAGCGGCCAGCAGGTCAAAATCTCAGGTGAAAATATGGGAAAGGATAAGATAAAATTCCATCTTTGCGGCGAAGAAATAGAGCTGTCTGATGGAAATGCAGTATCTAGGTCCATAAAATAAACTACAGATTCGATGTTAGGAGATATTCTGTTGATCAACGATATGCACAAAGAGGCTGCTCAGTCCATTTGTGAGAAGGTGATGGCTGACAGGGATTCCAAGGAGGAGCGCTACCGCTATGTGGTGGGGATATCTGGTGAATCGGGTTCCGGAAAGTCTGAACTGGCACATGCCCTGGGGAATTGCCTAAAATACCATAATATCAGGGTAAAGGTGATCCATACCGATAACTATTACAAGATCCAGCCTCTTTTAAGAGAGGAATGGCGCAGGAACAAGGGTTTTGAGCAGATTGGGATCAACGAATACGACTGGGTAAAGATCAGGAAAACACTTCGGGACTTTAAAGAAGAGCAGGAATGTATGATCCCCTGCATAGACCTGATCCCCGAACAGGTAGACAAGCTGATTACTGATTTCAGTAAGGTGGATCTGTTGATTGTTGACGGGCTCTATGCCATTAAAGCCAAGGATATTGATATGCGGGTTTACATAGACCTGACTTACCACGAAACCAAGATCAACCAGATCATCCGGATGAAAGAGGCCATGAGCGACTTCCGGCTTGGAATCCTGGAACATGAACATCAGGCAGTGAATTCCCTGAAGCCCATGGCCGACCTGGTTGTGGATAAATCCTATCAGGTTGTGACAATGGATGAACATAACAGCAGCGAATAGCCCGAGATGAACCTGCCCAGGATCCTATATGTCGATGATGAGATTATCAATCTGGAGCTGCTTCAGCTTACTTTTATGAATGATTTTGAGGTGATTACTGCTGTCTCTGCTGAGGCGGGCTTGAGAATACTGGAGCAGAATCCTGAAATCCATGTTGTTATTTCGGACCTGAAAATGCCTGTAATGAATGGCCTGGATTTTATAAAGGTGGTCAAACAGAACTTCAAGGAAAAAGTCTGCATGTTACTTACGGGTTATATGGAATCGGAAGTAATGTTGGAAGGATTTAATAAGGAGTTAATATTCAGATATTTAATGAAGCCATGGAAGGTGGAAGAGCTTAAAGAAACCATCCTGGAGGCTTTGAATCGCTAACTTTTCGGGAGCATAAGCTCAAAAACCACCATGTCATTTTCATTTCTGGCTTCGATCCATCCCTGATGTTCACTTATGATCATGTAGGAGATCGCCATGCCCAGTCCTTTACCTTTATCTGCCTCCTTACTGGTAAAGAAGGGGTCAAAAATATTCTTTATTTCTGCTTCCGGGATCAGAGGGCCGTTGTTTGAAAAGCTTATGCTGGTGACTGCAGTGTCGCCTCTTATGGCCTCATTGGCAGAGATATGAATGCGTTTCTTTTTCTCTGTGGATTTTTCCTCAAGAGCACCAATGGCATTCATAAGTATGTGGATAAAGACCTGTTGCATCTGTTCATCATAGCAGCGAATGGTCGTTCCCTCCGGAATGTCTTTTATCAGTTTTACATTGTAAGGAATCTTTCTCTCAAGGGATAGTAATATGGAATAGAGCAACTGATTCAGATCGTGATCTTTTTTGATCATTTTTCCGGGGTTGGAGAAGAATTGCAGACTGGTGACAATATCTGTTACCCGCTGCACCCCTTCCAGGCTGTTTTCCATAATTTTGTCCATCTGAATGTAGACTTCCTTTTTTTCTTTTGAGGGTCGTTTTTCCAGTTTCAGGAGCTCATTCTTCAGGGTGTGGATGGCATGGATGCCCCCCGAGATGAAGTTCATCGGGTTGTTTATTTCATGGGCGATGCCTGTGGTAAGTGTACCCAGTGAAGCCATTTTTTCGGATTGGATAAGTTCGTCCTGCTGTCTTAGCATCACTTGTTCGTATCTGTAGTTTTCTGCGAAAACAAGCCCCAGTGCCAGGTTCACAAATATGTAAATAATCACAGGGATGAGTGTATAGTAGAAACGGTTCGCAAGTACAATGGGGATGATGCTTTCTGTTCCGTCCTGAAAAAGAAGCAGGTAATTGCCGATAAACAGAGCAAGCAGGAAATAGAGGATCAGTGTAATTACCAGTGAAGTCCGTTCCCTGTAGGTGTGAAGTATAAAATGTGGAATCAGAGACAGAGCTATGGGGACGTAGGGGAACCAAAAGTAGAATTCATCACTGGTTAAACCTGCCAGAGGAGGAAGAATGAGCAGGACAAAGGGGGTAAGTGAAAGCATCAGGAATTTTGCTATTGTACTGAGCCCGAACCTGATAAGCATTATATTCAGGGCCCCCAGAAGGATCATCCCGTGGTAACGATAGCTTACAGGAATCAGTTCCTCATCGGAGCTATGGAGCAGGACCACTACAAGAGCAAAGAGTACAATAAAGAAATAGTTCAGGTAAACCAGCGAAACAACTTCCCTCTCCTGATCAAATTTGTAACCCAGAGCAAATTTTTTGACGGACGGTAATTGCATTCCTATAAAAATAAAATATTCCTGAATAAATTAATCACGCTTCCCCGCATGTTTATCAAAGCTTCCCCCATAAACTATGAACCTATCTCCCGATCCTATAGGAAAGCTTCATGAGCACAACATTGGTGGGATTTGCATCCCACATGTCCATGAAATCATCCCCAAAATGAAAGTAGCCATAGGGATCATACCCGGAACGGGTCTGAGACCAGACCAGGTAAAGGAAAGAGCCGGGCCGGTATTCCCAGCGGAAAACCAGGTTGGAGAGAAACTCTTTCACATTGAAATCGGGATTATCAATCTGGTAATTGAGCCCGGAGCCAGCCTCAGTAACATCGTAATAATTGTCATCTTCCATGTACGTGATCTCATCACTGGCATAGGTATGGAACCGGTCCGTGAACTGTTCGGTATGCGGATCTGTAATATACTTAAAATCAGAGTATTCACCTGAAGCAATAAAGGGCTGCCCCCAGTACTGGATGGTTAATACCGGAGTCAGTACCAGGTCCAGGCGGAGAGACATGCTAAGGGTGTTCTGATCAATGCTTCCGAAGATGTGCCTGTCCACCCCTTCGGGTTGTTGGCTGCTTACATATTGTAACTGGCTCTTCCTGTAAGAAAATTCGGGGTCAAGCGACAGGCTCAGGTTAGAGATGGGTTTGTAATTGATCTCAAACTCGAGGCCATAGCGATTTGAAGATTCCTCGCGTCCAATATGAAAGAATCCGTCAATTTCGAATGAAAGCTTTTTCCTGGAGTTGGTGCCTACGGAAAGGGAGCCGCTGTTTCCTCCCGGGATTGTGATGGATGGTCCGCCTCTGAGCATGGTATTGCTGATCATATCCGTATCGATGTCCCAATGGAAGCTTGCATCCCACAGGTTCACAAATTGTGCATAGCCCATGAAATTTATTCCGCTTATCTGCCGGGTTCCCCCAAAATCAAAGACATTGTACTGGTGTGTATTCAGGCGTGCCCGTCTGAAAATACCAAAGGGTTCATTGAAGCTGTATCCGGCCCAGATTACCTGCAGAATCTCATCAGTCATATTCAGAAAACCGAGATCATTGAGTTCCAGTCCGGGTGAATTCATGTTTATAAAACCACCAATATTAAAACGTCCGCTTTGTTTGCTGAAGGAGAGATTGGCGCCGTAGCCGGACAGGGAAGTACGGCTTGAATCCAGGGTCAGGTAAGATGCATCAGGTCGCTGAAAGAAGTGAACCGGTGAGCGTTGCGTCCTGGTCAGGGCCTCTTCAGAACCTTTGACCTGGCTTCCATAAAGTGAAAATGAAATGTTGTAGCTTCGATCCGAAAAATATTGCTGGAAATCAATTCCGCCAGTCAGGGCCGATGTGTGCAGGAATTCAAGAGACTCATCCTCAATAAAGCGTCTGGTGGAGGTGAGCATGCCCCCCACAATGGTGTTTCCCTTATTGAACTCTTTAGACACCCTGCCGGCAAGATAGTTTGTCAGCGGTTCCACGGTTTCCGTTCGTTCATCCCCATTTTTAATAACCGCCGTCTCATTGGCGGTGAGACTCTCCATGATTCCAACAGATAGTCCGTCCTTGGTTTTTCCCGTGATCTTGGCTGCCCCCAGGATTTTAGTTGCCTGGGGCAGATCGGCATACTCGTCTTCCTCCAGGTCGGGATAGTTCTGGGGCCTTCTTCCGATGCGACGAGAGTAGAACAGGTTGTTGCGACCACCCATTCCCAGGCTGTAGTCAAAAATATTCTTACCCTCGATAAAAAAGGGCCGCTTTTCTTCATAGAAGGTTTCAAAAGCCGTCAGATTCACCTCGGAAGGATCGGCTTCCACCTGTCCAAAGTCAGGATTTACCGTCAGGTCCAGAGTGAAGTTGTTTGTGATCCCGATTTTAGCATCAATTCCCCCGTTTAGGATGCGCTTGTAGCCATCTTCCCTGTATGGATTTTCAGGTTCCTCCTCGAACCATTCACTGCCGGCAACCACGTAGGGGGCGATCTCAGCCTGCTTTTTGGGATCTATATTCTCAAGGCCATCAATCTGGCCCATCAGATGTATGAATCCCGGGGCTTCTCTGGAAATGGGTTGCCAGAAGTCGGTCTCGCTGATCCTATATATCTCCCTGGCCACCTGGAAGCCCCAGGTGCCCCCGCTGCTTTTATCAAAGCGCAGTTGAGTGAAAGGGACCTTGATCTCTGCGGTCCAGCCCTGGTCGTCAATCTGGGTCTCCGCCCACCAGATGGCATCCCATGTTTCATCTTCACTGCCCCCGTCATCGGACATGTAAAAATCTGCTTTGGATCCGGCGACACTAACAAGGAAAACAAAGGCGGTCTGCAGGTCGTGATAACTGTCAAACAGAAAAGCTACCATGTCTCCGTCGATTTCATCTCTTCGCGTAAGCCTGCTTATGATGCTGTCGGGGGCTGTGTCAAAGGCGCGGATTCCCACGTAAATATATTCCTTGTCAAAAATTACCTTGAACCGGGTCTCCTGGGTGGGAGGCCTGTCATCATAGGGTTCATGCATCTGAAATTCGCCCTCCCAGGGAACTGCCTCCCATGCTTCATCGTTCAGCCATCCATCTATTTCGGGTGACTGCCGGACCTCGGCTGTGGTATATGTTTTTTTGGAATAGGTCGTATCCTGCTTCGAAAAGGAAGGCATAAAAAATCCACTCAGCACAATTAACATCAAGAGTCTTCTCATCGAATCTATATTAATGGCTTAAGTGGTCGTGCAATTATACAATAAATTGCGGGAATATTCAAACAGTACTTACTGCTACGGGAGCCGTGAAATCTCCCGGATCACTACCTGTTCTTTCAGGTACTGACCTTCATCTGGAAGCGCCTGGATGGCCCGGACAAGGTCCATGCCATCTATGACCTTCCCGAATGCTGCAAAACCCTGCAGGTCGGGATTCCTCTTGCCCCCATAATCCAGCGATGGCTGGTCGCCAATACAGATAAAGAACTCAGTAGAGGCGGTACCTGGCTGCATGCGGGCCATGGAGATGACTCCATCCCTGTGCAGGATTCCGGTTTCCTTTGTGGTCTCATGGATAATGGGAGCTATGGAATCCAGCACATCGTCGTGAAAGAGCCCACCCTGGATCACCTCGATCTTTACTTTGTTGTCTGGCTGGTTGTCCATCCGAACCACTCTGTAAAAGATGCTGTTTGTATAGTCCCCCCTTTCTACATGGCTCAGGAACTTGCTGACCGTAACCGGGGCCTTCTCAGGATAGAGTTCCACAGTCAGATCGCCCATATCGGTTTGGATAAGCACCCTGGTGGCAGGCCGGTCGCAGGAGACCGGCCCGGCCAGCAGAATGAACAATACGGATAGAAGCGGGCTAAACCAGCTTATGTTTCTGAACAAATTCATCAAGGACACTTTTCAGGTCAGGTTCGCCAATTTCCTGCAGGTCGTAATAGACCCTGGTATTTGGTTTCTTTATATCGATCAGGCGATTCAGGTCGATGGGCGTTCCAATGATCACGGAATCACAATCGGAATTATTAATGGTGGCCTCAAGATCCTTTAACTGTTGTTTTCCATAGCCCATGGCCGGAAGCAGGGTTCCGATTTCCGGGTAGATTTCAAAGGTCTCACTGAGCTTGCCCACTGTGAATGGCCTGGGATCAACCAGAGCGGTCGCGCCGTATTTTCTTGCGGCCAAGACCCCGGCTCCCAGCTTCATTTCCCCATGTGTCAGGGTCGGACCATCCTCTACTACCAGCACCCTTTGACCTTTAATCACCTTCGGATCATCAACCCGGATGGGTGAGGCCCCGTCAATGACTGTAGCGGCAGGATTTACTTTTTCAATGCTCTCTCTGACCACCTGGACACCTTCCGGTGAGGCACTGTCTATTTTGTTGATCACAATGACATCGGAGGTACGTAATACAACCTCTCCCGGATAATAGCTTAATTCGTGGCCCGGCCGGTGCGGGTCCACTACACCGATGGTCAGATCCGGCTTATAAAAGGAGAAATCGTTGTTCCCTCCATCCCACAGGATCACATCACATCCCTCAGGGTCTGCTTCAGCCGCACGAACAATGGCCTCATAATCCACGCCGGCATAAATGACATTTCCCCGTACCACATGTGGCTCGTATTCTTCCATTTCCTCGATGGTGCATTTGTGATGTTTCAGGTCCTCAAGGCCGGCAAACCTCTGGACTTTCTGTGCAACCAGGTCCCCGTAAGGCATTGGATGCCTGATGGCCACAACTTTTAAACCCCGCTCCATCAGCAGTTCAATGACCCTGCGCGAAGTCTGGCTTTTTCCACATCCCGTTCTGACGGCACATACAGCAATCAGAGGTTTGTTGCTCTTAATCATGGTGTCCTTGGTCCCCAGCAGTTCAAAATTGGCACCTGCTGCATTGACTACAGCACTTGCAGCCATCACCTTTTCATAGGGCAGGTCACTGTACGAGAATACACATGTTTTTACCTCCAGTTCAGCAATCAAACGGGGCAGTTGATCTTCCGCGTAGATCGGAATCCCCTCCGGGTAGAGTTCCCCTGCCAGTCCGGCCGGATATTTTCGTCCGTCGATATCAGGTATTTGTGCAGCTGTGAAAGCAACTACATTGTATTCCCCCTTGTCTCTGAAATAGGTGTTGAAGTTGTGGAAATCTCTTCCAGCAGCCCCAATGATAATAATATTTTTTCTAGTCATTTGTAGTATAGTTTTGTGTTCAAATCTATCAAATGTAGAAGATTATTTTGCTGGGTATACTGAATATGCTATATAATAGAAATTAGGTGTCCATCTATAGAACAACTTGCTTACAAATGTGTAATATTATATATTGGAATTTTTCGAATATTTTTAGCGAGATTCGAAAAAAGTGAAAGCGCTGATGAATTTTCTGGCACATACCTACCTCTCTGGATGCAATGAGGAGATCATTGTTGGAAACTTCATGGGCGATTATGTGAAGGGAAGGAATTACATGCTTTTCCCTGAACAGGTGAAGAAGGGAATACTTATACACCGGGATATCGATTCCTTCACCGACATGCATCAGATTACCAGGATCAGTAAGCAACGAGTGGCTTCGAGGTATCATAAATATGCAGGGATTATTACCGATATATTCTACGATCATTTTCTGGCCTCTCTCTGGGATAACTACTCGGACCTTCCACTCAGCGAATTTGTGAAACGTTCCTATGATCTGCTGAAGCGTAATTACAAAGTATTGCCGGATGCCATTAAAAGATGGTTCCCCACCTTCCTGGAGAATAACTGGATGATGGCTTATACAACGGTGGATGGAATTGAACTGGTTCTGGAACGGATGTCTGCCAATACCTCTTTACCCGATCATTCGGCCTTTGCCGTGGAGGTACTCAGGGATCAGTACGCCATCTTCATGGATGATTTTCTCAGGTTTTTCCCACTCATTATTGAGTTCCTGGAGGAGAAATACGAGATTGAGATAAGGGCAAGCAGAATGGGCTATCCGGACTGCTAGGCGTATTGCTTGTTCTCTGTGCTCAGCTTGTGTCCGGGAAGTTTATCCACTTTCAGCAGCTTCTTATATTCCTGCTCATAGAAGAACTCTTTTTCCCCGAATGCGGGATGCAGATCATCCAGCCATTGTGCTCCGGCATCGAAGGCCGCAAAGAAGGGCTTGCCCACCCATTCGGGATTTCTTCCCTGAAGGAATTCCAGCACAAAGACCTTTTCTCCCTGTACTTCGGTGATTCCTGAAATCCGGACCTTCCCGGGACCGGCAGACATGCTTGGCCCCCTGACGGTGCGGCAAATTCCACTTACCTGCTGATAGGCCGTGTTGAAGATATGGTGGGCCTGTTCCAGGCTTACTCCAAAGTAGGATTGTGCCCCTGTATCCCTGGCCACAAAGAGATAGTAAGGAACGATTCCCAGGCTTACCTGTTTTTTCCACATATCTGTCCAGATAGCGGGGTCGTCGTTGATGTGCCTGAGCAGAGGAGACTGGCTCCGTATGGTGGTTCCTGTTTCTCTGATTCGTGCTATGGCCTCCTTTACAGCATCTGTTTCAAGTTCACGCGGATGGTTTACATGCGCCATAAGTGCCACATGAATTCCACTGTCATTGACTTTGCGCAAAAGATTCATCAAATCGCCTGAATCTGGATCAGTCAAAAACCTGTAGGGCCAGAATGAAAGAGACTTTGTTCCGATGCGGATGGTTTTCAGGTGTGGCAGGTCCGCATTCAGGATGCCCTGGAGATATCTTTCCAGGATCTCAGTTTTCATTACCATGGGATCACCTCCTGTAATCAGGATATCGGTAATGGAAGGATTCTCTTTCAGGTAGGCAACCACCAGGTTGGTCTGTTTCATGGCGAACTTCAACTCATTCAGGCCAACGAACTGGGGCCACCTGAAGCAAAATGTACAATAGGCATGGCAGGTCTGTCCCTGGGTTGGGAAGAAGAGCATGGTTTCACGGTACTTATGCTGAATTCCTGTTAGTGCCTTCCCCTGCAGGGTGGGTACATTGTGTTCCAGTTGTCCGGCCGGATGGGGATTCAGATTGAGCCTTAGTTCTTCAATATATTTGGCCAGATCTGCTTTACTGGTGTTGTTTTCCACCATGGATGAGAGGGTCCGGTACTGGTTTGGTCTCAGCATCTCTCTTTGTGGAAAATTGAGGATATACATGGGATCATTCAGGTAGTTGTCCCAATCTATTAACTCATTGACTACGTAATTGTTGGTCTTAAATGGCAGGACTTCGGATACTATTTTTATGGACTGGATCTGCTCCTGGCTGAGTTTTCCGTATTTGGGTAATTTTTCTAGATTATGTCTTGCGTATGCTTGATATTTCATATGAACTCCTTATGGATTTTCCGGGTGCAATTTTTCCGGGGGGTACACAAGATACGAAAAATTAGGGACATAGAAAAGTGAAGCGCTATCCGAAAATATATTATATCACTGGTTTAGTGAGGGTTATCTCAATAATTCGAGCCTGCTGGCATCCAGCCGGAGAAATATAAAAAGGAACATGGTGAAGGTCCACAGGGACGAGCCGCCATAGGAGAAAAATGGTAGCGGGATACCAATAACCGGTAACAATCCAATGGTCATCCCGATATTGACCATGAAGTGGACGAGCATGACAGAGATAAAGCCGTAACCAAAAATCCTGCTAAAGGATGATCGTTGTCTTTCTGCCAGGAAAATCATTCGTAGCATAAATCCCACATACAGCAGGATCACAAAAGTAGTGCCCAGGAAGCCCCACTCTTCACCTACTGTACAGAAAATAAAATCGGTGCTTTGTTCAGGTACAAAATGGAGTTTGGTCTGGGTCCCGTTCAGGTATCCCTTCCCTGAAAAACCTCCTGACCCAATTGCAATTTTACTCTGGTTTACATTGTAACCGACGCCCTGCGGGTCATCCTCTATCCCAAGGGTCACATAGATCCTGTGCTGCTGATGAGGCTTCAGGATATTGTTCATGGCATAGTCCACCGAAATAATAAACACAATAGATACAAAGAGGCCAACCAGAATCTTCATCTGAGCATATTCACGAAGGCGGAATCCCTTTACAATAATCACCAGGGCTACAGGTGCCAGGGCAAGCAGTCCCATTAGAAAAAGGGTGAATCCGGTATTAAGGAGGTAGTTTATTCCATAAACGACTCCAAACATCAGAGCCAGTATGAGTCCGTTTACCAAAGCTTTTTTGAAGGACCGGGCCACGACCATATAGGTGATCAGGGTGATGATAATCAGGATTAACAGGACCACTGCCTTGTCGAAAAGGAGGGTGGCTATAAACAGGAGAGCAAGTGCCACCAGCATGATCATTGCATTTGCAGAAAAGCCTTCCCTGAACAGTACCAGGATAAATGCCGAATAGACCAGGACGGAGCCCAGGTCGGGCTGAAGGAGGATCAGTATGGGTGGGGCAGCAATAATAGCCAGGGCCTTTACCAGGTGCCAGAACTTCTTCATATTGTAATTGTGAGAAGTAAGCAGATTGGCCAGAGCCAGTGCAGTAATTGGTTTGGCAAATTCGGCAGGCTGAAGTTGAAAGCCGCCGATCACAAACCAGCTTTTGGCTCCATTGATTTCTTTTCCGAAAACCAGGACCCCCAGCAGGGTTCCCAGCAGGAGCAGGTAGAGAAGATAGGAAAAGTAGATGTAGTATTTGGCATCCAGGACAAGCATAAGCATGGCCAACAATATGGAAGCACCAATCCAGATCAGTTGCTTCCCAAAGCGCTGTGAAAAGTCAAATATACCTCCATCGGCTTCCATGATGTTGGCGGAATATATATTCATCCAGCCAAAGCCGATCATAACCATCCAGAGCAGAATAGAGAGCCAGTCCAGGTTTGCGAATATCCTATTCCTCTGTACCATCTTCTCTTTGATTGATTTGAATTGTATCGCTTTCCGTACTATCCTTTTTCCTGCTTGGTGCCACAGGTTGGACCAGTTGCATTACCCAGTTTTCATACCAGGTCCTTTTTACTTCCCCTGTCAGGTATTTTTCGATCATCAGGCTGGCGATGGGAGCTGCATAAGTGGTGCCGAATCCCTGGTTTTCCACGTACACGGCAATGGCAATTTTCGGATCCTCCTTGGGGGCAAAGGCTATGAAAATTGAGTGATCGTTTCCGTGAGGGTTCTCAGCAGTTCCGGTTTTACCGCAAACTGTAATTCCTTCGATCCTGGCATTTCTGGCAGTGGATCCGGGTCCGCCATTTATCACCAGGTCCATGCCATCCACAACAGGACCATAGCTGGCGGTGTCAATGGTGGTGAAGTGCTTTTCACGGTAGCGTTCATCTATGGATTCTTCTCCTTCAATTTCCTTAACCAGGTGCGGAGTGATATAATATCCCCTGTTGGCGATGGTGGCAGTCATGTTGGCCATCTGGATGGGTGTTACCAGCAGTTCGCCCTGACCGATGGCAAGTGAACGAATGGTGAGGTAGTTCCAGTGGTTCTCTCCATATAGCCTGTTAAAATAGTTGGAGCCCGGAATATTGCCATTGAGTTCATTGGTCAGTTCTATTCCCAGAGGCTTTGTGAACCCCAGGGACAGGAGGTGCTCGCGCCAGTTGTCATAAGCGTCGGCTGTTGAGGAGTATTTGGTATCCTGAAGAATGCTTTTCAGTACATTGATAAAATAAGTATTACAGGAGTTTTGAATGGCCTCGATTAGGTTCAGGGGTGTTTCATGCAGGTGGCATCCGGTGTGAATACTTCCCACGTAGAAGCCATAATAGCAATGGTGTTCTGTTCGCGGTGATATCACTTTCTCCTGCAGGCCAATAAGGGCCATAATGGTTTTAAAGGTGGAGCCCGGAGGGTACTGCGCCATCAGGGCCCTGTTAAAAATGGGATTCAGGGTGTCTGAGGCCAGCTTGCCAAACTCAACTCCCAGATTCCTGCCAACCAGCAGATCCGGAGAATAGGTGGGTGCGCTTACAAGCGCCAGGACTTCCCCGGTAGCGGGTTCCAGAGCAACCACACTTCCCACGTAGGGCGACATAAGCTTCTCCCCATACTCCTGAAGTTCCATATCCAGGGTGGAAGTCAGGTTAAGACCCACCTCCACAGCTTCATCCAGTCTGCCCTCCTGGTAGGACTCAACGGTCTGGTTATGGACGTCCTTCAGAAAAATATTTTTCCCTTTTTCTCCCCGCAGATACTCTTCATAGGCCTTTTCAACTCCTGATACACCAATATAATCACCCAGCTGGTAGTAGGAATCACTGTCCAGGATCTTCTGATCCACTTCTCCCACATAGCCCAGTGCGTGTGACGCGATGGGACTGGTGTACTCCCTGAGTGTGCGGGTCTGCACATATAATCCGGGAAACTGGAACATCTTTTCCTGTAGCAGGGCTGCATTTTCATAACTGACCTGTTTCATAAATACGGAAGGCACCCGGTATGAGTAGTCCCGTGCCGACTCCAGCCTTTCGATGACGCTTTCACGGGAAATTTTAAGTAGCGAGCACAGTTCTGTGGTATCGAAGGGCTCCAGTAAACGGGGAGTAACCATGATGTCATAGGCAGCCTTGTTGTAGACCATAATTTTTCCATTGCGGTCGTAGATCAGGCCCCTGGCAGGGTAAATAACCCTCACGCTCTGGGCATTGCTCAGTGCATATTGCTCGTACGACTTGTCGATGACCTGGATCTGGAACAGGCGGATCAGGAACAGCAATCCCACCAGGATGATCGCAACAGCAAAAACATACCTTCTGTCGGTATACTGGTTCATTTATTTTCGGAATACGAAATACTGACTGAGTACAATGGTTGAGGTGGAGAGAATTGTACTCAGAATTACCCGGAGCAAGGTACTGAAAAATACCTTCAACTGGAATACCTCCAGGTAAAAGAGGGCCAGGTGATGGATGAATACGATAATCAGGGTATATTTCAGAAACCAGAGAAAACCATAATAGTGAATTCGTGGAAAGGTGTCAAGCTCATATCCGTCACGTGAGGCCAGCAGGTCAAGCAGATAGGGCCGGACAAAGGCAACCAGTACCGTGGCTGCAGTATGCATGCCCAGTGTTCCGCTGAACAGGTCCATAGTCAGACCAAGAGCAAATCCTGACAGGAGCTGGATCCATTTGGGGGTCTCAAAGGGCATGAGCAGGATAAAGAGCAGGTAGATATATGGAATCATATATCCGTTGATCAGCACATTGTCCATGACCAGCACCTGGAAGAGGATAACCACAACAAAACGGAAAATATTTCTGGCAATGATATACATTATCTGGTCTGATTTTCCAGGTTTAACTGCTCTTCCTGCCGGTAATTCCGGATGACATTTACGTGATACAGGCGCTGAAAATCGGCAAATAACTCCACCCTGATATCATAAAAATTTCCTTTTTCCAGGGAGAAGGATTCAATCTTACCCACCTCGATACCTTCCGGGAAGATGGATGAAAACCCACTGGTCAGGATGGTGTCGCCCTCCGACAGGTCCACATGAAAAGGTATTTCTGTGAGTATGGCAAATCGAGGAGAAAGGCCATCCCACTGGAGGATTCCCGCGTAATTGTTGGATTTAATTTTTGCACTCAACCTGAAATCCCTGTTTATGATTGGAATCACCGTTGCAAAATTGGCTGAAGTCTCCAGAACGATTCCTACCAGGCCCTGATCCGAAACCACACCCATGTTCCGGAACACCCCCTGTTTCTTTCCTTTATTAAGTGTCAGGTAGTTATATTGTTTGTAGATGCTGTTCTTTACGATCCTGGATTGAACATAATAGTAACGGTGTTCCCCCACGAGTTCATTTACAACGCTTGCACTATCCAATAGGGTAGAGACCCTGTCGAGCCTGTTCCGCAACTCCATATTCTCTTCAACAAGTTGCTCATTTACTTCTTTTAAAGAGAAATACTCCCTGGCTCCGTCCACACGGCTGTAAATATATCCGGAGACCTGCCGGTTCAGACCAATAAGCCTGGAACGCTGGTAAGAACTGCCCTGAACAATAAGGGTGACAGCAATTATTTCCAGCAGCAGAAACAATAGCAGGTTGGAATACTTCTGAAAAAACCTGAGCAGTGTCCTCATATTTTATCTCAAACCCGATCCTATCTCATCAGGAAGGGGTACTTGTCCACATTCCTAAGGGCTATCCCGGTTCCTCGTGCCACGGCCTGCAAGGGATCCTCGGCCACATGGAAGGGGATGGATATTTTCTCAGCAAGCCTGCGGTCCAGTCCCCTGAGTAATGCACCTCCGCCTGCAAGATAGATGCCCTTGGAGACAATGTCGGCATAAAGTTCAGGAGGGGTTTGTTCCAGAACCGATAATATGGCAGTTTCGACTTTAGAGATGGATTTGTCAAGACAGTGACCAATTTCCTGGTAGGAGATCGGTATTTCGATGGGCAGTGCCGTCATCAGATTTGGCCCTCTCACATAAAAGTCCTGTGGAGGATCCTCCAGTTCCGGGAGGGCAGAACCCACATTAATTTTTATTTCCTCTGCGGTGCGTTCCCCGATCTTAATGTTGTGCTGGTGCCTCATATAGGTCTGGATATCGCTGGTGAATCCATCACCCGCCACCCGGATCGACTGATTGCAGACAATCCCTCCGAGGGCAATCACTGCTATTTCTGTGGTCCCGCCTCCGATATCCACAACCATGCATCCTTCCGGAGCTTCCACATCCAGCCCGATACCAATGGCAGCTGCCATGGGTTCGAAGATCATGTAGACATCGCGTCCTCCTGCATGTTCAGATGAATCCCGCACAGCACGCCGCTCCACCTCTGTACTTCCTGAAGGAATGCATACCACCATTTTCAGTGAAGGGGTAAATAATTTGCGTTTGGTATTGATCATCTTGATCATTCCCCTGATCATCAGCTCTGCTGCCTGGAAATCGGCAATCACACCATCCCGAAGTGGCCTGATCGTCTTGATATCTTCGTGGGTCTTGCCATGCATCTGCCTGGCTTTTTCACCTATGGCGATTAATTTCCCTGTATGTTGATCAATGGCCACAATGGAGGGCTCATTTACAACGACTTTTTCATTATGAATAATGATCGTATTGGCCGTTCCCAGGTCAATGGCAAGTTCCTGCTGGAATGAAAACAATCCCATAAATTTCCTTTCTAAGATTAGTGTTTAAAATGTCTTATCCCGGTGAAAACCATGGCCATGCCATGTGCATCACAAAAATCGATGGAATCCTGATCCCGTACCGAACCACCGGGTTGTACAACAGCCCTGACTCCTGCTTTGTGAGCTATTTCAACGCTGTCTGCAAAGGGAAAGAAAGCATCTGAAGCCATAACAGCTCCCTCCAGATCGAATTCAAAATGCAAGGCTTTTTCAATGCTCTGTTTAAGTGCATCCACCCTGGAGGTCTGACCTACGCCCGATGACACCAGTTGCCTGTTCCTGGCAAGCACAATGGTATTGGATTTCGTATGCTTGCAGATCTTATTGGCGAAAACCAGGTCGGCCAGCTGTTCCGGAGTGGCCTTTGTTTTAGTTGCTGCTTTCATGTCTTCCGCTGTCTCGCTTGAAAGATCCCGGTCCTGCACAAGAACTCCGTTGAGCACGGTACGAATGGTCACATCTTCCGTATCTCTGCTCTTCTGAATCAGGATAATCCTGTTTTTTTTCTGTTGAAGTACCTTTAATGCATCTTCATCGTAGGCAGGGGCAATGGACACTTCAAAAAAGATACGATTCATCTCTTCGGCAGTTTCCAGATCGATTTTCCGGTTGGTGATCAGTACGCCTCCGAATGCAGATACCGGATCGCCTGCCAGTGCATCTTTCCATGCATCCACCAGTGTTTCCCTGCTTGCCAGTCCACATGCATTGTTGTGTTTCATGATGGCAAAAGTGCAGTCCTCAAATTCATTGATCAGTCCCACGGCGGCATCAATATCCAGCAGATTGTTGTAGGAGATTTCTTTTCCGTGAAGCTGCTGGAACATCTCATCCAACTCTCCGTAGAAATGGCCCTGCTGGTGAGGATTTTCTCCATAACGCAGCTTCCTGGACGAGCGCTGACTGACTTTCAGGGCGCTTCTCTGATCTCCGTCAAAAAATTTGAATATTTCGGAATCGTAATGTGAGGAGACATTGAATGCCTCTCTGGCAAAGGCCAGGCGTTCTTCCAGGCTGCTTTTCCCTTTGCCAGCTTCCAGGAGCGACAGAAATGGGCCATATTGCTCCCGTGAGGACAGGACCACCACGTCTTTGTAATTCTTAGCAGCGGCCCTGATCAGGGAGATGCCTCCGATATCAATTTTTTCAATGATTTCCTGGTGAGATGCACCCGAGCGAACTGTATCTTCAAACGGGTAGAGATCCACAATAACCAGGTCGATCTCCGGGATCTGGTATTCGTTTAGCTGAGAAAGGTCGCCCGTTTCCTCCCTTCTTGCCAGGATGCCTCCAAACACCTTGGGATGAAGGGTTTTTACCCGGCCACCCAGGATGGAGGGATAGGAAGTGAGGTCCTCCACCGGTTGGACCGGAATTCCAAGATCATTTATAAATGTCTGAGTTCCCCCGGTAGAGTAGATGTGAATTCCCAGTTCATGAAGTTTTTTTACGATAAGATCCAATCCCTCTTTGGAATAGACAGAAATTAACGCATTACTGATTGGTTTATTGGTGGCCATTGGTTTTTATGGATAGTTCTTCCTACTTTTAACTTTCTTTGCAAAAGAAACAGTTTCCAATGACATAAAGAAGTCAAAACGCAACAATTTATTAATGGTTATCATAAGGCTAGTATGGGAGAGTTTGGTCATGGCTGTTCAGTCGGTTGTTGTAAACCGCCTGAGGGCCATGCTATCATTGTTGGGGATTACCATTGGCATCTTCGCGATCATTGCAGTTTTTACTATTGTGGATTCCCTCGAATCCAATATTCGTGAGAGTGTTAACACCCTTGGAAGCGACCTGATTTATGTGGAAAAGTGGCCCTGGGCACCACCGGAAGGTGAAAATGAATATCCCTGGTGGAAATACATGAACAGACCCTTGGCCACCTATGATGAATTTGAATACCTGAGGGATAATGCCAAAGGTGCAAAGAACGCATGTTTTGTTTCCTATGTTGGACGAAGGCTGGAATATGGCAATAACAGTATTGAAGGGGCGGGTGTTCTGGGAATGACCGATGAGTTCAAAGATATCAGGGGCTTTGAGCTGACCAGTGGAAGGTATTTTTCCCCTTTGGAAATCAAAGCCGGAAGGAATGTAGCCGTCATCGGGTACACCATTGCAAAGGATCTGTTTAAGGGGGTAAATCCTGTTGGAAAATACCTGGAAGTTTTTGGCAGCAAGGCACTGGTTATCGGTGTGGTTGAAAAAGAGGGGAAGGGAACCTTCAGTGGTCAGATACTGGACGACGTGGTGATGCTTCCTCTTAGTTTTTACATGAATTATGTGGATATCCGCAGGGAGTATTCCAATCCACAGATCTGGGTCCAGGCTAAATCCAGTGTGGGTGTTGAAGAACTCGGATTTGAGATTACACAGCTTCTTCGTTCCATGCGGAGGCTAAAACCCCTGGATGAGGATAACTTTGCCCTGAACCAGACCAGCATCATCAATAATCAGCTGGATCAGCTTTTTGCCGTGCTGAAGATCGCCGGGTTCTTTATCGGGATCTTTTCCATTATCGTTGGTGGATTTGGAATCGCCAATATCATGTTCGTTTCAGTAAAGGAACGAACCCATATCATAGGGATCCAGAAGGCTCTGGGAGCGAAGAAGTATTTTATTCTGCTTCAGTTCCTTTTCGAATCGGTGATGCTCTCCGTGGCCGGTGGGCTCATTGGTCTTTTTATTGTATTTGTCGGGGCCGCCGTTATTTCCATGTCGGGCGACTTTGTGGTGACCCTGACCATGGATAATATCATCCTGGGCATTGGCATATCCAGTCTGATTGGACTGATCAGTGGTATTTTCCCTGCCTGGCAGGGGGCCCGGATGGATCCGGTGGTGGCAATCAATACCTCCTTTTAATCAGCTGATCATATAAATATATCGTAGAGGATCCTCCCCATCAGGAAGTAGATAAAGAGCCCCATGATATCATTCATGGTGGTAATGAAGGGCCCGGTCGCCAGGGCAGGATCAATTTTAACCCGGTCCAGCAATAAGGGGATCAGTGTGCCGAACAGGGCAGCAAAGATAATCACCACAAACAGGGAGGTACTTACGGTAAAGGTGAGCGCCAGGTTATGGCTTATAAAATAATTATACAGGAAGAGGATTCCCGAGAGGATGATGCCATTCATCAGGGAGACGATCAGTTCTTTTCCCAGTTTCCGGTAGGTGCTCTCCAGCCCCAGGCTATTACTTGCAATGCCCTGGACTATGATGGCGGACGACTGGATTCCCACATTTCCTGCCATGGCGGCAATCAGGGGAATAAAAAAGGCCATCTCGGGATTGATCTGAATGTCTTCTTCAAACCTTCCAATAACCGCGGCAACCACAATTCCGCCTAAGAGCCCGATAATCAGCCAGGGAAGCCTGGCCCGGGAAAGTCTCGCCGGGGAGTCGGTTGTTTCCACATCTGTGGTAATACCGGAAGCCAACTGATAATCCTTTTCAGCTTCATCCCGGATCACGTCCACCACATCGTCGATGGTGATCCGTCCCATGAGTCTGCCAATGGAGTCGGTAACCGGCAGGACAATCAGGTCGTATTTTTCCATAATCTGCGCAACCTCTTCCGAGTCGGTGTCTGTCTGTACACTACGAACCTCTGCGGCATAGATATCCTTGACCCTGGTGGAAGCGCTGGCCAGCAGAAGGGCTTTCAGCGAGAGGATTCCCAGCAATACATTTTCATCACTGACCACATAGATGTAGTAAATCTCGTCCAGGTCCTCGGCCTGTTTGCGCATTTCCCGGATGCAGGTGGCCACTCCCCAGTTTTCATTTACCCTGATCAATTCCTTGGCCATCAGTCCACCGGCCGTATCCTCGTCATAGCTGAGCAGGTCCACAATGTCCCCGGCCTGTTCCACATCGTCTATATGGAGCAGTACCTCCTGTTTCTTATCCTCAGTCAGGTCCCCGATCACATCGGCCGCATCATCCGATTCCATGTGATCGATAAACTGGCTGGCAATCACCTCGGACGGAAGCGCTTTCAGAAATGCCTCCCTATCGTCCTCTTCAAGCTCAACCAGCACATCCGAGGCTTTCTCAGGATCCAGGAGAAGGTAGAGGTGAGTAGCCTCCTCCAGGGAGAGACTCTCATAGATCCCGGCAATATCGGCCGGGTGAAGCTCTTCCATCATGGCCAGGGCATCGCTGTCATTCCTTTCATCGAGGTGGGACTTCAGGTCGTCGATATATTTACGGGTCAGTTTGGTGCTCATAACTCTGCCGTTTGTTGCGATTCAAGCCAATTGGTCAGTTCAATAAACTCCGGAACTCCGAGTTGTTCAGGCCTTTTTTGCAGCAATTTACAATCGCTGTCCAAATTTAATAAAATAGATTTGATTGAGTTGCTGATCATTTTTCGCCGCTGATTAAAAGTACTTTTAACCACTTTGAAGAAGAGCTTTTCATTGCAGGGCAGGCTCCTGGTATTATTTCTGGTGAGCCTGATCACACCGGAGGTAACCCTGGGGGGAGGGAAGAAGGATCCGGGCTTGACAGTAAACAGGTATTCGATATCGTAGAAGGCCTGTAAGAGGACACTGAGTATGCCATATTCTTTGGAGCCCGGAGGTGATGCGATTCGCATGGCCACCTCTTTCTGGATCATGCAGACCACCGTTGGTACCTGCTGCCGGTAATCCAGAACCCGAAAGAAAATCTGGCTGGAGATGTTGTAAGGAAAGTTCCCGATGATGTGAAAGTTTCCATCCACATGTGCATTAATATTCATCTGTAGAAAATCCTCTTCAATAATCCGGCTTTCCAGGGCGGGCCACTTCTGCTTCAGAAAAATCACCGACTCGGGATCGATTTCCACAGGTAAAAGCCGGATGTCCTTTTCAAGAAGTGTTCCAGTTAGTATGCCTGTACCCGGACCAATCTCAAGAACGGTATCTCCGGAAGGAACGTGAAGCGCATCCACTATTCGTCCTGCAATGGAGGGGTCGGTCAGGAAATGTTGACCAAGATGTTTTTTAGGCCGTACCATTGGTAGCCAAAGTTAAAATGATTTAGGTATTTTTGCCTATTAAATTTTTTCGATATGATCAAGCTTCAGAATCCCTATGCAGAATTTCCCGGCTACAGCTGTTTTGCATGCAGTCCCACCAATCCCTCCGGACTTCATATGGAGTTCTTCAAAGATGGTGATGAAATTGTGGCCACCTGGGAAGCCAGCGAAGACTATCAGGGGTTTCATGACATGCTTCACGGTGGGATCCAGGCGACCATGATGGATGAGATTGCCAGCTGGGTGGTTTTTTTACAGCTTGATACAGCCGGGGTCACCTATGAGCTGAGCACCAGGTTCCGGAAGCCCGTATACATTTCCAAAGGACTTGTTACGGTTCGTGCATCACTGACCCGGCACGAAAAAAGAATTGCTGAAATAGAGGCTCGCTTATATGACGGGGCAGATCTGCTCTGTGCCGAAAGTGTGGCAAAGTACTTTGTGATGCCAAGGGATAAGGCAGTTAATGAGTTTCATTTTCCTGGGAAAGAGGCCTTTTTGAAACAAACATAGATGAAATACGATTTCAATACACTTATTGACCGAAGAGACACCGATTGTGTAAAATATGATCTGAGAGCTAAACTCTTTGGCAAAGCGGATGTGCTTCCCATGTGGGTGGCTGATATGGATTTCCCGGTGGCGGATTTCATTCTGGATGCAATCGCTGAGCGCCTGAAACATCCCATCCTGGGTTATACCTTTCGTTCGGACCGCTTTACAGGAAGCGTCGCCTCCTGGATGGAACGAAGGCATGGCTGGAAAGTGGAGGCCGATTCCATTGGCTTCAGTCCGGGCATTGTCCCGGCACTGAACATGTGTGTATTGGAGTTCACTGATCCGGGCGACCTTGTTGCTGTTCAGCCACCGGTCTATTTTCCTTTCTTTTCGGCGGTTTCAAATCATGGAAGGAAGCTGGTGTACAACCAGCTGGTGAAAAAGGGAGATAGCTATGAAATGGATTTTGATCACCTGGAGACCTTGTTTAAGGATGGAGTGAAGCTATTCTTCCTTTGCAGTCCGCATAACCCGGTAGGACGCGCCTGGACCATGGCAGAACTACAAAGGCTGGCGGCCTTATGCCTGAAGTACAAGGTACTGGTCATCAGCGATGAGATCCATTCCGACCTGCTCCTGTTCGGGAACCGTCACATTCCTTTTGCATCCCTGGGCAAGGAGGTTGCTGATCTGACACTGACCTGCATGGCCCCCAGCAAAACCTTTAATCTGGCCGGACTCTATACATCGGTCATGATTGCCACCAACCCGCTTCTGAAAAAACGCTATGAAAAGGTCCTGGATGCGGTTCATGTGGGAGGTGATAATATTCTTGGTCAGGTGGCACTGGAAGCTGCTTATACGAAAGGGGATGAATGGCTGGATCAATTGCTGGAATACCTGGAAGAGAATTACCGGGCCTTTTGTTCTGCATTAAGCGCTTCGGTCCCGGATCTGATTGTCTCACCCCTGGAAGCCACTTACCTGAGCTGGCTCGATTTTTCCTTTATGAAACTTGATGATAAGGGGCTCAGCGATTTTATTATTCACCGGGCCGGTCTTGGCCTGAATGACGGTCCCATGTTTGGGCCGGGTGGATCCGGACACCAGCGCCTGAACCTGGCCACTCCCAGGAAGATCCTGATGGAAGGAGCAGAGCGATTGGCAGATGCAGTACGGGGGGCTTAATCTTTTCGTATATTTAGGAGGTAAAGAAAAATTGAACTGTTTGAAAATGAAAGTCAGGCTTTCTTTCACATTTAAGATTCTGCTGCCCTACCTGGTGCTTACACTTCTGTTTTTCCTGATTTTTATTGGTGTTCTTCAAAGAGGATCTATGGCATTGGTATACATCTCCGCAGTTGGCATGGCGGGCTCTCTGGGCTTTGGAATTCTGCATAATTACTGGCTGAAGAGGCCCTTAATACGAGTTAGCCGCCTGGTGGGAAAGCTTACCAGGGGAAGCTTCCCGGAATTACGCGAGCCAAAAGTGAGGGATGAAATTGGAGAACTGGAAGTGAGCCTGCTAAAACATGTGAGTAATCTTAAAAACACTGCAGCTTTTTCAAGGTCCATGGCCGCGGGTGACTTCAACCGGCACTATGAGAAACTGAGCAGTGAAGATGAGCTGGGAGACGCTTTGAGCAAGCTGAAGGTCAGTCTGATGGAGTCTTTGAAAGAGAGTGAGGACCGACGGAAGACAGAAGAGAATCGTACCTGGTCAGCCCAGGGTTTGGCCAAGTTTAGCTCCCTGTTCAGGGAGGCTGAAGATAATCTCGCGGACCTTTCGGCACTGCTGATGAAGGAGCTTGTAGGCTACACGGAAGCTGATGTGGGGGCCTTGTTCATTGCCCGGGAGGCAGAAGGTAAGGATGAACCCTACCTGGAAATTTCAGGGGCCTATGCCTTTGACAGGGAGAAACAAATAGACCGCTCCTTCAGGTTCGGAGAGGGACTTGTGGGTCGCGCTGCCCTGGAAAAGGAGTTGATTTATATGAGTGACATGCCTCCCGGCTATATGAAAATCCGATCCGGTCTGGGTGAGGATGTGCCCTCATCCATCCTTCTTGTCCCTGTTCTGCTGGACCAGCAGGTGATGGGGGTGATGGAGCTGGCATCCCTGGGTGAGATCCCCTCTTATCAGATTGAATTTATAAGGCAGCTGGCCGAAGCCCTTGCAACCACTCTGGCCAAGGTCAAAGCCAACCTGCAGAACCAAAAACTGTTTGAGCAGACCAAGAAACAGGCTGAAGCACTGAGTTCTCAGGAGAAAGTATTTAAGGCTAAGCTGGTACAGCTTGAAAAAGCTCTTAGAAGCTCTGAGGCCAGAGAAGCAGATCTTCTGAAAGAGATTGAAAAGCTGCGCAAAGCATTGCCCTGATCCTCCATCCAGCATTTTGTCAGACCTCTCCGTCCGAAATATGACAAAATGACACCCAAAATGATCGCGTTAACGACAAAATGACAGTTTTCTGAGCTGATTTGGGATTGGTACAGGAATTGACCCTGGATGTTCAGAGATTAACATTCAAACACAAACAAAACAAATAGGAGGATTTAATTATGTTAGCAAGAATCAACAGAAACTATGTTCCCGCTTACTGGGATGATTTTTTCAACGACGGGTTTTTCAGGCAGTTGAACAGTACAACAAACAAGGGAAGCAATCCGGCAGTCAACGTATCGGAAGAGGAAAAGAGCTTCACCATTGAAGTAGCCGCCCCCGGCGTTAACAGGAATGATTTCAAGCTGGAGATCGAGGACGATGTGCTTACCATTTCAACAGAGCACAAAGAAAGCAAAGAAGAGGAAAAGCAGAACTACCTGCGTAGGGAGTTTAACTACAAGGCTTTCAAGCGGAGCTTTCAACTTCCCGAGACCGTTGATCAGGAACAGATCAAAGCCACACACGAGGCAGGTATCCTGATGCTGGTATTGCCAAAAAAAGAAGAGGTGGTGCAGAAAGCTCCCAAACAGATTGAGATTAAGTAATCAGTTACCCTATCAAGGGTGTTTAGTTGGTTTAGTTAGGTTAAGGCAGGGATCGGTTCAGGTTCCTGCCTTTTTTTTGAATCTCATCTTCCCCCAGGTCATCACGATAACACCAATGATAGTAATCAGTCCGCCAATCAGCTGAAGCATCTCCGGCAATATGGAAAGATAGATCATGGAGCCGGCAAGCACAAAGAGGCTTCGTGTGGCCTGGATAATCATGGTACGGGAGGCTTCAATATATTTAAGGGCCGAGTACTGGGCCAGGCCGGTGAGGAAGGGCCCAAGAAGTGAACCGATGGCCAGGTTCATTGTTGCCGTTCCGGAAATCACAAAGCTCTCACGGCGGATAAGCATTGCCGCCAGGGCAAACACAAAGAGGAAAATAACCCTGTTCAGGGTCAGAATTCCCGGATGAATGTCCCTGATCCTGCTTTTGGCCGTTACCACACTGATGGAAGAGAAGACCGAGGAGACCAGGATCCACCCTGAGCCCTTCCCGAAAAATTCGGCAATGCTTGTATCCCTGGTATAGGTAATCAGGATCACTCCTGCAATGGTGAGGATGATGCCGATGGCCTCCACACTGTTGAAGCGCTCACCCAGGAAACGGATGCCAAGAATGGTTACAAATATGGGGGTCAGGTTGGAAAGGAAGGAAATAGTGGTTGGATTATCGGCCAGCTGAATGGCCAGGAACAACAGGGTGGCAGCTCCCAGTTCAAGGAAGCCGATAATGACCAGGGTGATATTGGATGCCCTGCTCAGGCCGGGTATTTTTTTGATCATCCCCGTGATAATCAGAAAGGGAAGGATATAGATCAGGGCAAATCCGAACCAGTAGAACTGGAACTGGTAGTAGTTCACTTCAAGCAGAGCGGCTTTGGAAAATACATACACATTCGCCATGCCAAGTGTGGCCATAAACGCCAGGGTAATGCCCTTTACAATGGGATTGAGATTGGGGAACAAATCTTTCATAGGAATAAAAAAACCGGGGGGATCCCCGGTCTTTTAACAGTATAAGGGGTAAATTGTTTACAACCTTGACTTGATCTCTTCTGTTTCCTTTTCAAAGCCTGGCTTTTCAAGTAGTGCAAACATGTTCTTTTTATATGCCTCCACTCCCGGCTGATTAAAGGGGTTGATTCCCAGCATATATCCACTGATTCCACATGCATTCTCGAAAAAATACAGCAGCTGGCCCAGCCAGCGTTCATTAAGTTCGGGTATGGAGATCCGAATGTTGGGGACGCCACCATCCAGGTGGGCCAGGATGGTCCCAAGCTCAGCCATTTTATTCACATGGTCGATGTTCTTACCTTCCAGGTAGTTCAGCTGATCCAGGTTAGCCGGATCACCGGGGATACTTACTTTATGATCGCTTTGTTCCACACTGAGAACCGTTTCAAAGAGCGTTCTTTCCCCTTCCTGTATATATTGCCCCATGGAATGCAGGTCGGTGGAGTTGTCTACCGCGGCCGGGAAAATTCCCAGGCCCTCTTTCCCTTCACTCTCCCCATACAATTGTTTCCACCACTCGGCTACATAATGAAGCTTGTTCTGGTAGTTTACCAGGAGTTCGATTTTCTTCCCGGAGCGGTACAGGGCATTACGTGTGGCGGCATAAAGAGCAGCCGGATTCTGTTTAAAGGCTATTGAGGGATCACATCTTCGGCTCATTTCCTGAGCTCCGGACACCAGTTCCCTGATATTCACTCCGCAAATGGCCAGGGGGACTAATCCCACAGGTGTAAATACTGAAAACCTTCCGCCCACATTGTCGGGAATTACATAACTGCGGTATCCTTCTTCCTCGGCCAGCTGCCTGAGAGCCCCTTTACTTGAGTCTGTAACCGCAATGATACGGTCCCTGGCCTCCTCTACGCCCACTTTCTCCTCCAGGTGGCTTTTCAGGATCCGGAATGCAAGAGCAGGTTCCGTGGTGGTCCCCGATTTTGAGATGACTACAACCGAGTAGCTTTGCTCCTCCAGAAGTTCCAGCAACTCAAACATATAATCTTCTCCTATATTCTGGCCTGCGAACAGCATATGTGGAGCTGATTTTGACTTCTTCAGATGCGCGAAGTTGTGGGCCAGTGCATCATTCACTGCACGGGCTCCCAGGTAGGAACCTCCGATTCCCACCACCACAAGGAGGTCGGTTTTTTCCTTGATTCCGGCTACCGCCTCTTCAATGTCATCGATGTGTTGATGGGTGATTTCTGATGGAAGGTGGAGCCATCCCAGGTAGTCATTGCCCTGTCCATCGCCTTGGTACAGGGTGTTTTGCGCCGATAAGGCCTCTTTTGAAAGTTGATTGATTTCTTCCTCGGATATGAATTCGTGTACCCTTGAAATATCCAGTTGCATCTGTTCCATTGTATTTGCTAATAAAGTTGTATTATCTGGCGCAAAAGTAAGTAAAAAACTTGTTTGCAACTTCAATTGATTCGTGTGTGTTTTTTGGATTACTTATTCCTTAAAACTGAGTACGATGACCGAAATAGAAAAACTGGACAGGATTGCCATTAATGTGAGGTCCCACAAGCTGCTCAGACAACTGCTGTCTGAAAATCCAGCTATGGAGGAGATTCTTCGTAATTCAAAAAATGAAACCGAAGTGGTGGTGGGGGTGAGGGAATGGATTGGCAAAACACTGAAAGACAGGGAGGATGCTTTCAAATTTTACCATGCCAGACATGCCAGCAGGGAGCTTTTTGATAAACTGGAGTGGCGGGATTACGCCATTATCCGTATCCTTGATTACATCGACCATGCCGGAAAGGAATATCCAGACCTGAACCTGCGTGGTGAAATCGCGGTTAGCAATCCCCTGAGATTAATCTGGCTTGCGGTGAACAAGGGAACCGGTGGGGCCAAGCCGGATTTCTTTATGGATATGATCATGTTGTTCCGCCAGCTCCGGGGTGAGAGTCAGCAAGCCTCTTTTTCCAGGGAACAGGTGATGGCCTGGATGGAGCGCTATCCATCCGGTCTGGATCCCCGAATCGTTCAGGTGAGGGAGGAGAACAAGCAGCGCATCATTAAGATCCTGATGAAGCAAATTGAGTCAGAGGAAGGGAAAAGTACCAGGTACTATTTTGAACCCCACTTAAACGAAGCACAGAAGCTTGAAAAAATGGAGCGATGGTGGGAGGACTACAGATTCCATCTTCGATTTGCAGTGCGTTCTCCAGACTTGCTGAACGAAATGCTGGACCATTCCCTGGATCCAGATACCATGAAGATACTGGAGGAAGCTCATGAATCGGGCATTCCCTTTTTCGTAAATCCCTATTACCTATCCCTCTTGCATGTGAGGGTCCCGTATTTTGCGGTGGGGGCCGACCTGGCCATCCGCTATTATGTTCTCTACAGCAAACAGCTGGTGGAGGAGTTCGGGAACATTGTTGCCTGGGAGAAAGAGGACCAGGTAAAGCCCGGTTTGCCGAATGCAGCCGGCTGGTTATTGCCGGAAGGTCACAATCTCCATCGTCGCTATCCGGAGGTTGCCATCCTGATACCCGATACCATGGGAAGAGCCTGTGGCGGATTGTGCTCCTCCTGTCAGCGCATGTATGATTTCCAGGGTGGTCGCCTGAATTTCAACCTGGATAAGCTGGCTCCCGGTGAGCAATGGGAAGAAAAGCTGAAAAGACTGATGAAATATTTTGAAGAGGATGCCCAGTTGAGGGACATCCTGATTACCGGGGGGGACGGCCTCATGAGTTCCGATAAGTCTCTCAGGCACCTGCTGGACGAGATTTCCGAAATGGCGCTCCGGAAGAAAAAGAAGAACGAAAGCCTGGCTGAAGGAGAGAAACTGGCCGAGCTTTTAAGGGTCAGGATCGGGACCCGGCTCCCGGTTTACCTGCCTCAGCGAATTACACTGAACCTGGTCAAGATCCTGAAAGAGTTTAAAGAGAAGGCTACTGTGGCCGGTATCAGGCAGTTTATCATTCAGACACATTTTGAGTCGCCCATGGAAGTCAGCCCCCTCTCAGCCATGGCCATCCAGAGATTAATTGCGTCGGGTTGGACGGTGACCAACCAGCAGGTGTTTACTGCGGCTGCCTCGAGACGTGGACACACTGCGAAACTGAGACAGGTGCTGAACGATATCGGGGTTTTGCCCTATTATACCTTCACAGTTAAAGGATATATGGAAAACAATGCCGGCTTTGCTCCCAATGCACGAGTGGTGCAGGAGCAACTGGAAGAAAAGGTCCTTGGACAAATTGAAGAGGAGCATTATGATGCCATCAGAAAATTCCCGGATGAGTCCACCATGATGGTTGAGAACATCGAAGCGCTCCGTCGCTATGCGTCTTTGCCCTTCCTGGCCACGGACAGAAATGTACTGAACTTGCCTGGCGTTGGTAAGAGCCTTACATTCAGAGTTATAGGGATTACACGCTATGGAAGGCGGATTCTTGAATTTGATCACGATGAGACCCGGACCCACAGTCCCATCATTCAGAAGATGGGCAAGGTAATCATCATCGAGTCCAAGTCCATACACGAGTACCTGAGTCAGCTGGAGGAAATGGGAGAGGTAAGGGAGGATTACAATGGTTTGTACGGTTATTCACTGGGACAAACCGAGCACAGGATCCCGATTTATGACTACCCGCAGTATGATTTCGGGATTACCGAAGCACTGTCCAACCTGGAGATCTGATCGCCGGATTTGGATTTTAATGTTTATCTTGAGCCTCTGTTTTACCTCAAATCATCATAAAAATGAAAACCATTCAAGCGCCCCTTGCTATACTTGTGATTGCCTTATTTTCCCTGCCTGCTCAGGCTCAGAAAGATGGCCTGGAATCCATCTCTTCCGATGAGCTGAAGACGCATATGCTCTTTCTTGCATCCGATGAACTGGAAGGACGTGATACTGGAGAACCCGGCCTGCAGGTGGCTGCACGCTACCTGGCCGTTCAGGCGGAAGCGCTTGGACTTCAGCCCCTTGACGCTGACAAGGATTATTTACAGCCCTATCTGATTGCCGACAAAGGGTATGACCGGGAGAAAAGCCATATTGCCATTACCGGTGCCGATGGATCTGTCTCACTTAATGAAGACCCTTTCTATGTTTTTCCTGCACCCTCCGGAGATCAGACCATTTATGAGGGAGACGTGGTTTTTGCAGGTTACGGAATTAATGACAAAGAGCAGGGATACAATGATTTTGAGAATATCGATATTCAGGACAAGGTGGTCATGATCATGAACCGGGCCCCCATGAATGAGGACGGTACCGAGGCCCAGTTTGACAATGCCAAGTGGACGGATATGCAGAACTTCCAGTATAAGATGATGTATATCTATTCGCAGAAACCCAGGGCCGTATTGATGGTCATGGATCCCAAATCGGGCATGGAATCCATTGAGGATATAAATCCGGCCATAGCCAAATTCCTGAGCAGGTCCAGGGAGCTTAAAACAGAAGATAAGGAAGAAGATTCACCCATGGGAAACAGGCCCGGAATGATTCTGATTCACCGTAACGTGGCCGATCAGCTGCTGGCTTCATCGGGTAAGAATTTGAAGGACCTGCAGCTGGAGATTGACAGGGATCTTAAACCGAATTCTTTTCTCATTGAAGGCTCAAGCATAAAGATCGAGCTCCATATGGAAAGCAGCGACCTGGAGATTTACAATGTATTTGGGATGATTGAAGGGAGCGATCCCGAACTGAAGGATGAAATGGTGATCTATGTGGCCCATTACGATCACGTGGGAACCGACGGAAAGGGGGGTGTATTTAATGGTGCCGATGATAATGCATCGGGTACTGTGGCACTGATTGAAATTGCTGAAGCCTTTACGAAAGAAGAGAAAGGTCCGAAAAGGAGTATTGGAATCCTCTGGGTTTCGGCTGAAGAAATTGGCCTTTTTGGTTCACAGTACTTTGCCGAGCATCCATTGATCCCTAAGGAAAAGATCGCCGCTGTGATCAATCTTGATATGGTGGGACGGACAAAGAGCCCTGAGGATGAACTAAGCGATCGCTCCGGGTTGACCATCCAGGGGGGAGACTCGGTAAAGGTGATCGGTGGCTTGCAAAGCGAGGTCCTGATGAAGATCAATGAGAAGACGCTGAAAGCATGCGGACTGGTGGGAAATTACCAGTACAATAATCTGAAGGATCCCAATCGTTACTTTTACCGCAGCGACCACATCAACTTTGCCAGGCAGGATATCCCGGTATTGTTTTATTCAACGGGGACGCATCGGGATTACCATATGGTAAGCGATGAGGAGGAAGCCATTGATTATGACAAATTCCTGAAAATGACCCGCTTTTGCTATGAGGCAGGCTTCAATGTTGCCCAGTACAAAGGTGCTATCGAGGTGGACAATCCTATGTCGACCTGGTAATTTACAGGGGCTGTAACCAGATGTTTCTGAACTGGAGGGGGGAGCCTTCGGACTGAAGGGCAATATTTCCTTCAGTCAGAGTCATGCCGCTTCCTTTATTTTGCAGTACACCATTGACAAGCAGTTCCAGGTTTCCATCCAGGGAGGTAATTTCATAGCTGTTCCATTCACCCGCAGCTTTCTCACTGCTTTCCTCGAATTTTTCAATGGCCATGTAACGGTTCTCCTCCGATTCAACCATGTAGTCGGTATCTTTGACGTTGATTCCGGCTCCTTTGCCCATGAGCACGATGTCGCCGGCCTTGCCATTCATCAACTGGGCCTCGATGCAATGGGGAAAGATCATATCCTTGCCCTGTACATTGATCAGCACCCCGCTGTTGGTCGGTTCGTTGGTCCATCTCCACTCCACATGAAGTTTGTAATTGCTGTATGATTCTTTGGTCCGTATGTAACCGAAAGGCGCCCCGAGGGTATGCATGATGCCATCTTCCACATAAAAGAGATCTTCAGGTTCCCCGTCTTCACTGTCTACTATTATGTTCCAGTTGTCCAGGTCCTGTCCGTTAAAGAGCTCGATCTTTTTTTCGGTGCTGCAGGAGAGGACTGCCAGGCTGAGGATTAGGAGGGCGGCTGATTTCATCAATGTTTTCATAGCTTTGGGATTTCAATGATTATTGGATTTAAAATTTGCAAGATACAAAATATGGCTTATCAATAGACTTCCGGAATAAAGGTCTGGTCCGATAGCGGGGGTCTTACATACCCCTCCATGGAAATGGGAGGAAGGTTGATCTTCTTATGTTTGATTTCTTCGTAGGGAATCATGGAGAGCAGGTGGTGAATGGTATTGAGCCTGGCCCGTCTTTTATCATCGGCATTGACCACAAACCAGGGGGCTGTTTTGGTATCGGTATATGAGAACATTTCATCCTTTGCTTTGCTGTATTCGATCCAGCGGCTCCTGGATTCCAGGTCCATGGGACTGAATTTCCAACGTTTCAGAGGATCAGAGATTCGTTCGCGAAACCTGTATTCCTGTTCTTCATCGCTGACCGAGAACCAGTATTTGATCAGAATAGTTCCGGAATGAATCAACATCTCTTCGAAGCGGGGACAGGAGCGCAGGAATTCCCAATACTCTTCCTCGGTACAGAAGCCCATTACGTGTTCAACTCCGGCGCGATTGTACCAGCTGCGATCGAAAAGCACGATCTCTCCCTCTGCCGGAAGATGTGTCACATAGCGTTGAAAGTACCACTGGGTTTTTTCACGCTCGGTTGGTACACCAAGGGCAACCACACGACAGATCCTTGGATTCAGCCGCTGGGTGATTCGCTTAATAACGCCACCCTTTCCGGCTGCATCCCGACCTTCAAAAACAACAACAACCCGAAGGTTCTTGGCTTTTACCCACTCATGAAGTTTTACCAGCTCCAGCTGCAGTCGTTCCAGTTCCTTGAAATAGAATTTCTTGTCAAGTCGTTCTTTTGATTTCTTTTTCTGGCTTTTACTCATAGCGCATATGTGTATAAGTAAATTTAGGATAAAAATCCTTAGGATTCAATCCTGTTTCAATAGAGAAGAGGCTGCCTTCTTGCAAGACAGCCTCCACATCATGTAATACTCTTTTGTTTTGCTTATACCTATTTTGCCTTTCGGGCTACGCTGGTGTGCGAAGATGCGATAAGTGCATTATAGTTGGATTGCAACATGGAGGCAGCCTCCTCAGAACCTTCCTGTGTCACCAGTGCCTTCCACCAGGTGTCACCTGCCGGATTCCATTTCTCCTGTAGCTCGGCCGGACCGTCCGGGAGTTTCCAGGTAACAACCAGGTCATATTTTCCGGATTCGAACCAGTAGATTACCGGAGAGGCAATCCCGGCTGTTTCCGAAGCTGATTCAAATTTTCGAATGTACTCTTTCGCGGCATCAAGGGTGCCGGGCTTATAATCGATCACGGTAATAGTGTGCCACATTACATTACTTTCATCATTGGGAGTTGGTTCTTCTGGGTGAGCCAGGAGCAATGCACTGATTAATAAGGGGGCGATTAAAGCAAGTAATTTTTTCATAACAGCATGTTCTGATCAGGTTTCTATTTAGACACAATATAAATAGAAATGTTCAACAGGGCTGTTAAAATGAAGTTAAAAATGCTTTGGGAAATCGTTTGTGCCAAACAGTCGGTCGCCGGCATCACCCAGGCCGGGTACGATGTAGCCAAGTTCGTTCAGGCCTTCGTCAAGTGCTGCCAGGAAGACTTCCACATCCGGGTGATCCCTGGTGATCCGCTCTAGCCCTTCGGGGGCTCCAACAATACAGACAAGTTTCAGATCAGTGGCTCCTTCACTCTTCAGTTTATCAAGCGTTGCACTGGCGCTTCCACCTGTTGCCAGCATTGGATCCAGCACCAGCACCACAGCCTTTTTCATTCGATAGGGAAACTTGGCATAATAGCTCAGAGGCTCGAGGGTATCATGATCCCGGTACATGCCCACATGCCCTATTTTTGCTGTGGGGATCAGGCTGGTGATACCATCCACCATTCCAAGTCCGGCCCGGAGTACAGGAATAAGTACGATGTCCCTTGAGAGCACACTGGTAATGCAGCGAGTCATGGGAGTTTCGATCTCAGTAGAACGCAGGGGTATGTCCCTGGTAATTTCATAGGCCATCAGCCCGGCAATCTCATTTACATTTTCACGAAATTCCTTGGTGCCGGTATTTTTGTTACGTATATGGGTCAGCTTATGCTGGATCAGGGGATGATCGATGAGGTGATGCATAGAAGCTATTGTTTAAAGACCGATGGATCTGTTTCCCTCTTACCTCCACGGAAAGCTGCCACAAAAGCCTGTTTAAATCCGGAATTCAGGCATTTAAGCCTGAAGGCATTTGCCTCATCCAATGATTCGAATGCTCCAACTGTAATTCTGTAGGAACCCATATAAAAATATTCATAGGTATCGTAACTGCTTCCTTCAACGAATACCGTTGGGAAACTGTTTTCATAAAGACTGGATATGATCTGGACCCTGAAAATCACCTGGTTCGGGTCCATCCGGGTTTCCGGCCTGATTTCAGGCTCAATCCTTGTTTCGGGTTCAGGCTTTGGTTCGGGTTCCACCCGGGCAGGAGCTACGGTTTTAGATACCGGGTCAGCCATGTCTTGAATGATCAGGGAAATATCCCTGTCAGGCGCTGTTTCGCTCAGGGTAAGCATCAGGGCGATACCCTTGGATTCCGCAGGCTGGGACCTGGAGAACAGTGCCATCTGTTTTTGTTGATGAATAGAAAAGCCTGATTCGTTATTGGGTCCATTTATGCTTGTCCCAAGATTCCGGGCCGGGTCCCAGGCCTCCCCGTTAAAAGGAGAGAAATAGATATCAAATCCGCCGTATCCTGAGTGTCCTGTGGAGGAAAACCAGAGATTGTTTTGTCTGTCCAGGAAGGGAAACCATTCATGACCGCTTGAATTAATTGCCTGGCCAAGATTCCGGGGTGCGGACCAACCCTCAGCTGTGAGCTGTGTGACAAACAGATCCAGTCCCCCACTGGTTGGCAGGCGGTCGGAAGCGAAAACCATCATTGAGCCATCCGTGGAAATGGCAGGATGCAGATTCCTTGAAGGATCACCGGAGAATGAGGTCTGAGTTTGACCTGATGCCCGATCATCCTCGATAGCTATTTCGAATATCTTTTCCATATAGGGCTGGTCATCCCCTCCCACAGGTCTGGTATAATACCCCCGGCTGTAGTCGCCTGAAAAAGAAATGGCTGCAGGTGAGCAGCTTATATCCGTGTTGCTAAACAGTGGCCGGCCGGAAGCCGGATCGGAACTGTCCAGAGGAGCCAGGTAAACGATCTCTTCTCCCGGTTTCTGGTAAATAATTCCATCCTGATAAAAGGCCACATCGTAACAGAGGCCCGATAGTTCCAGTTGGATGGTGTCAAACAGAAGCAGCTCACCTGGTTGCGATGCATCAGTTCGGGAACTGTGATTAGCGGGATTTGTACTCAGGAAGATTGAGCAGACTGCAACCAGGTATGAAGTGAGCACATTCATTTGAACAAGATGATTAGTATTCTGTTATCTGAAATAGATTAGTGGTATCATCAAAGATATATGATTTTGCATGAAATTTTTTATTCATTCCACTTTTTCCTAAATTGTAACGTTTGTAATATAAATAAGCAATCATTAAATCCTTTATCATGAAAAAGGCAATGCATCAACATCTAAAATTATTCATAATTGGATTACTAAGTACCTCTTTGATACTGTTTTCGGGATGTAATACCACACCGAAGAAGCAGGATGCCGGGATTCCGGGAGATAAGGAACTCGCCCCCAAAGAGAATCTGGTACCGGCACTTTCAGGTTATCCAATACCAACTTCCTATGATATTACTAAACTTATTTATCAATCGGGATCACCTTATATCGTATCCCTTTCCAATGGACCGGAAAAGGCAGGAGAGTATATCACTCAGCGTGACAAGGTGCTGAATCTTGGTGTTTATGCTGCCGATCTGTGTTATGCCACTACTTATATGATGAAGCAGTCGACCATGAATTACCTGGAAGCTTCAAAAACCCTGATCGATGATCTTGGGATTTCAACTACTTTTAATGTTACCTATGCTGAACGCATAGAAGCTAATCTTGACGATCGGGATTCCCTGATCCAGGTTGTTAATGAATCCTTTGATGATACCTGGAACTACCTGGTAGAGAATCAACAGGATGTTCTGGCCCGCTTGGTGGTCTGTGGAAGCTGGATAGAGGGGATTTACATCACTACCAATGTTGCTGCCAAGGCCGTTGATAATACAGCATTTCTGGAGGCTCTGGCAAGGCAGAAAAATTCGCTGAATGAGTTGGTAGATCTGCTGGAACCGGTAAAAGATGTTGAGGAAGTGGCCGACCTGTACAAAGGCTTATCCGAGATCAAGGAGTACTATGTTGAAGTTGGTGATATCATGACCGACGAACAGCTGAAGATAGTAGCCGAAAAGGTCGCAGCTTTGCGTAACAGCATCGTATAGCAACGTCTCAGCCGGGGACGGCTGACATACATAATGAAAGAGGCCGTATTAAATGCACTGCTACAGCTGTTTGCAATAATAGCCAACGTATCAGAAGATGGTGTTTCTTTCAAAGCCAGGTCCATAGTCAAGACCTTTCTCAGGCAACATTTGAAAACCAACCTGATTAATAAATATCTGGTTGTATTCGATAATTACCTGGAGATTCACCATCCACTTCTGTTTGGCGGGGGTATTACACATCAGAGACAGGCTCTTCCCGATTCGGAAAAATTAAAGCTTATAACCGAGGAGATTAACAGGAGTCTGTTGCAAAGAGAGAAGTTCATTGTATTTCTTCGTTTGGTCGAATTTATCAATGAAGATGATGTGATGACCTCCAGGGAGCTCGCTTTCATCAGAACCGTGGCCGATTCCTTCAATATCTCCAGGCGGGAGCATGACAATACCAAGAATTTTGTTCTAAATGCCTGTGATGCCTGTGATAAGGAAAGGATCTTGGTCATCGACAGTAAGAAATCACCTTTCGTTGAAGGTGTGGGTCACATGCGGCAGAAAGAACTGGAAGGCCGGATTGCCATTCTGCACCATGCCAGTACAGACACCTATGTTTTTCGCTATATGGGTCACATGAATCTGTTCCTGAACGGACAACCCATCATACCGGAGCGTATTGAGTTACTGGAGCAGGGATCCTTAATAACGGGTTCTTTGATCAGTCCCGTTTACTACAGTGATATCTCCAGGAAATTTCACCGCACCAGGGCCGCAACAAAGATATCTTTTGTAGCCAGGGATATTGAATACCAGTTTAAGAACAGCACAAAAGGGATCCGGAAATTCAGTTTTAGTAAGGAGTCGGGAAATCTGATCGGTATTATGGGTGGAAGTGGGGCAGGGAAATCAACCCTGCTCAACATTTTGTCCGGCAAACTAAAGCCGCAATCAGGTCAGATTACAATCAACGGCTATGATATCCACAACGAGGAATCAAAGGTTGAAGGGATCATCGGTTTTGTGCCCCAGGATGATCTTCTGATGGAAGAACTAACTGTTTTTACAAATCTCTATCTGAACGCAAAACTTTGCCTGAGTAACCTGTCTGAGGATGAGTTGCTGAAAAGGGTCCATCAGGTCCTTTCCGATCTCGACCTGGAGGAAATTAAACACCTGAAGGTAGGTAGCCCATTAAATAAATTCATCAGTGGAGGTCAAAGGAAAAGACTGAATATCGCCCTGGAACTGATCAGAGAACCGGCCGTGTTATTTGTGGATGAGCCTACTTCGGGGCTCTCTTCCATGGGTTCGGAAAAAGTGATGTTGCTTCTGAAGGAACAAGCCCTGAAGGGCAGGCTGGTAGTGGTGAACATCCATCAGCCGTATTCAGATATTTTTAAGCTGTTTGACAGGTTCCTGGTGATTGATAAGGAGGGCCACGTAATTTACAAGGGAAATCCCATCGATGCCATAACTTATTTCAAGGAGCTCAGCAACTATGTAAATGCGGATGTGGGTCATTGTGAGTCCTGTGGTAACGTGATGCCAGAGGAAATCCTGAAGATGGTGGAAGCCAACCAGGTAGATGAGTATGGCAAAGTCACCGGTGAAAGGAAGGTGACGCCCGAAGAGTGGTACGATATTTATGTTGACAGAATTGAGTCGAAGCAGAAGATTAAAAGCAAGAAGAAGGCATTACCCAAACGGGATTTTCATGTGCCGGGAAAGCTGGAGCAGTTTGCAATATTCTTCCGCCGGAATATACTGCGCAAACTGACCAACCGTCAGTACCTGCTGATCAATTTTCTGGAGGCCCCTCTGCTGGCCTTGATCAGTGCCTGGTTTACCCGGTATACAAGTGACTTATCGCCCACGGCTACTTATGTTTTCCGCGACAATGTGAATCTGCCCGTGTATATGTTTATAGGTGTGATCATCTCCATGTTCATGGGTTTGATGGTAAGTGTAAAGGAGATCTTCATGGATCGCAAAATCCAGGAAAGAGAATCCTTTCTGCATCTCAGCCGCCTGTCTTATCTGCATTCAAAAATCCTTGTATTATTTATCATATCGGCCATTCAGACCCTGACATTTGTGCTGGTCGGTAATTCAATTCTGGAAATTAAAGGAATGCTTTTCCACTACTGGGCCATATTTTTTACCGTTTCCTGCCTGGCCAATGTGATTGGTTTAAATATTTCGGCCGGACTCAATTCCATTGGGACAGGCTACATTGTGATTCCCTTTATTGTGGTGCCCCAGCTATTATTCAGTGGTGTGATGATCCCCTTTGACCGCTTAAATAACCTCTACGATAATCCTGAGTATGTTCCTGTGATAGGGGAGCTGATGCCCTCCCGGTGGGCCTATGAAGCGGTGGCTGTACATCAGTTTAAGGGGAACCGGTTTACCAGGGAGTTTTTTGAATTTGATCAGGCCAGCAACAATGCTTCTTACCAGGCATTCAGGATCCAGTATATTGAACAAACCCTCGATGACATCCGCTATCAGATTTCAGAGGGAAGGGATCCGGAACACTGTGAGGCTGATCTGAAACTGATCCAGAACGAATTAAAGGATTTAAGTAAAACCGGGATGGTGGCATCCTTTGGTTCCCCTGAAGGTTTTACACCCGCAGGATTTGATGAAGCCGTGTATCTGACAGCCATGGATTCATTGCATGCGCTAAAGCAGATTTTCGGGAGCGTAAAAAGTAAGGCCGATCGTTTGAAGGACAGACATGCTTCCAGCATGCTGAAAGCATGGGGAGGGAAGGAGAATTTTGTGGAGATGAAGAAGAAGCATGCCAATAAGAGGCTGGAGCAGCTCCTTGAGAGAAAAGACCAGTTTGTTACGGTGTGGCATGATCGGCTGGTACGTAAAATCACCCCTATATACCAGGAGCCGCAGTCCAGGGTAGCGCGGGCACATCTTTTTTCGGCAGAAAAAAGACTTGGTCCCCTTTCTTTCGATACCTACTGGTTCAACCTGGTGGTGATCTGGTTGTCGGCTGTGGCCCTCTACTTTACCCTTGTATACGACCTGCTGCGCAGAATTGTCAACTGGAACCAGATCCGGAAACTTCGTAAAAGCAATTAGCATTTGTATCATTCCTCCTTTTTTATTTATCTTACCATTTCAAGGCTCATACAAAAACCGATGATATGAAAAAGCAGATCATTCTTTTCGTGGCCACTGGAGTTCTTTTTTTATTCTTCCAGTCCTTTAGTCCGGATGCCCCTTCAGCAAGCGTATTTCCGGATGAGATTACCACCATTCTGAAGACTTCCTGTTACGATTGCCACTATACAGGAGCAAGCTCGGAGAAAGCATTGAAGGCGGTTAATTTCGCCGACTGGGAAGAATACAGGCTGACCAAGCAAATTGGCTTACTGGGTGACATTGGAAAAGTGACAGAAGAGAAGAAAATGCCTCCCGGGAAGTACCTGGAGAACAAGCCGGAAGCCAAGATGTCGGATGCACAGATTAAGCAGTTGGTAGATTGGACCAAGGAGGAAGCTGATAAACTGATGCAGGCAGACTGATGGGCAGGAGCTTAAAATTTGTGGGGCTTGGAGTGCTTGCTGTGTTGATTGTGCTGCAGTTTTTTCAGCCCGAACGAAACAGCGCCCCCCTTGACCCGGAGCTGGATATGCTGACTCTGGCATCGCCCCCGGAGCATATTGCAGAGCTTATCAGATTGGCCTGTTACGACTGTCATTCCAGGCAGACAGTTTATCCCTGGTATAGCAGGATCTCTCCCCTTTCCTGGTATCTTAATAAACACATCGTGGAGGGAAAAGAGGAGCTGAATTTCAGTGATTACGGTCAAATGGAGAAAGCTGATAAGATTGGGGCCCTGGCCGATTTTTGCGATGCTTTGGATGCCGGCACCATGCCCCTTCAAAGTTATTTGCTGATTCATAAGGAGGCCAGGCTCTCCCAGGAACAAAGTGAAGCGCTTTGCCTCTGGTCAGAAAAGGAAGCATTGAAAGTGATGCGGGAATAAACTCCTGTGGGGCCTGATTTCATGTTAAAAAAGTGAAATTTGGTCAAAGGCCCTTCTTTTCAAGGTAATTTAGATCATGGCTGTGAAGCATTTCTGTCCTGTAAAAACCCTTTTTGGTAAAAATCACAGGTTAGAATAGTCCTGATTATTTGTCATAGAAGGGTTTAAGGTCTATTTTTATATAAACAAAACAAATTAAAACCTGATAGATATGAAAAATGCGCTAAAGTTATTGATGTTGCTCATGCTGATTGCCGGGATGAGCTCCTGCGACTGGATCAAAGGATTGGCCGATGTGGAGATAGATACGACCATTGAGAGTAACCTTGATATTGTAACTGATGAATCTGAATTGAAATCCACAAATGCTCATGGATTTAATGAGTCGGTAACCACCCCGGTGCTTAATGAGGACCTGGAGGATTATGGGGATTTGATTGAAGATTACAATGTCCAGGCTGTCACCATTGAAGTTATCTCAGTAGATTCAGCGGGATTTGCGATCTCAGGAGTAGAGATCCTGACGGGGTCTGTATTCAGGATGTATAGTATGAGTAATTCGGGAGTCACGGTAGAAGTAGACACAGATTGGCCCATTGAGCCAGGTTTTACTGTATCCCTGGATGAGAGCGCCTATCCCCTGATTGAAGAGCTACTTGATGCAGGTGACCCTATTACCTTTTCAGCCAGTGGTACCTGTAATAATGGAAATATCCACATTGTACTCAATTACGGTATAGACGTCACGGTAACATCTAATCCCCTTTAAGGTAATTTGTTGATCAAAGACTTGAAGGCTGACCCGGGTGGGTCAGCTTTTTTTTGACTCTCCGGGAACCCATTGTTAATAATCAATGGGGAGAAGCGGTATGATTGCTTGGCATGTAAGGTTCTAAAGGCCTATTTTTATACGGACTAAAAAATTTAGAACCAAATAGCTATGAATAGCGCGCTAAAGTTATTTATGTTTTGCATGCTGACTGCCAGCATGAGTTCTTGTGATTTGATAACAGACATGGCAGATGTTGAGATAGACACCAACATTGAAGGCAGGCTGGACGTTCTTACGGATGCAACTGAATTGAAGTCCCCTGAAGATCACGGGTTTAGTGAAGCCGATACGGTCGATGTAATAAATGAAGATCTGGAGGATTATGAGCACTTGATTCGGGATTTCCATACCCAATCGATCACCCTGCGGGTACTTTCGGTAGATTCCATTGGTGGAGACGGGGAAGAGTTTCCGGTTAGCGGAGTGAAACTTCTACCCAATACGACCTTTGGTTTAGCAAATGATTTAACAGAGTATTATTGGATCCTTAACCAGGCATGGGCCATTGAGGAAGGTATGTCATTATCTCTGGATGCAGCTTCGTATGATGCAATAAACGATATACTTAAAGACGAGCTTCCTGTCATTTTTTCAGCTGCAGGTACCTGTAACAAAGGAAATATCCGCTTTATACTCAATTATGATCTTCAAGCCACAATTACAGCAAATCCCATCGAATAGATACTGAGTAAAATTTTTAGTTGCTTATGAAAAAGCTTATTAGAAGAATCCTCTGGCTCCTGCTGGCCGCCCTGTTTATTATTGTTACCTGGTTTGCCTGGCCCCGCCTGCCCATCATAACTGCCTTTGCGGCAAAAGGAATGTGCTCCAGCGTATTTCTGGCCAACAAAAGCCCTGAGCGGGTCGCAGCTGAAGACCTCTCCTTTTTCCCCATCAGTCTGGCTAAGTGCAAGATAGACTACGAAGAGAAATCTGTTACTGCCAGGGTGCTGGGACTGGCAAAACGGAAAGTGGTTTTCAGAGAGGGCCTGGGAGCTGTAATCGTACTGGATAAGCCCGAGGAAGAACTGGTGGCCGCCTCATTTGAGATACCTGATCCGGGATACAGTCAGGATACCATCCCCTGGCCTATGGGTGATGTACTGGCTGAGGCCCTGCCGGAAGGAGTTGATACTGAAAAGCTGAACGCGATTCTGGATAAAGCCATTGATAGCCCGGATGAAGAGCCCTTCAAGAAAACCCTGGGTGTGGCAGTGGTATATAACAATGAATTGATCGGTGAGAACTACCTGGACGGATACAATGCCTGGACCAAATTTCATGGCTGGTCCATGACTAAAACGGTTACCGGAGCCATGGCCGGGGCCCTGGTGAATGAGGGACGAATGGATATGGATAGCCCGGTTCATATTCCGGACTGGTCCGGGGATGAACGCAGGAACATCACCCTCGACGATATTATCCATATGAGCAGCGGACTGGAATGGGTGGAGAACTACTTCACTATTTCCGATGCCACGGTGATGCTGATGCAGAGCGATGATATGTTCTCCTCCGTAAAGGGATGTGAGCTGGCCCATGAGCCGGGAACTTACTGGAACTATTCCTCGGGGGATGCTAATTTGCTGTCGGGCCTGCTCCGGATTGCCATTGGAGATGAGGAGGAGTACCTGGGCTATGCCTATACGAGACTGTTTCATCGCATCGGCATGCTGAATACCCTGGTGGAGACCGATGCCAGCGGCCTGTTTGTGGCTTCTTCCTATAGCTATGGATCAACCCGTGACTGGGCACGATTTGGCATGCTCTTCCTGAACAATGGAATCTTTGAAGGGGATACTGTATTGAACCCGGAGTGGGTGGAGTATATGAAAAGTGCAGCCCCTGCCTCGAATGGTCAATATGCCGGGACCTTCTGGCTGAAGGAACCAAATCCGGATAATGCCCTGGTGGATGTGCCGGATGATGTATTTTTCGCAGATGGCTTCCTGGGACAACGTGTTTATGTGATTCCCTCCAGGAACCTGGTGGTAGTGCGCATGGGTTACAGCCTGAGTAATTTTTCAGTAAACGATTTCCTAAGGGATATCATTTCGACCTTGCCTGATTAGGCGACAACTGATTTTAACTCCCGGCCAGTTGATCGCGGATTTTTTTCCTGAGTGTAAACTGCCTGTGATCGTAATAGGGAGTCAGGTCCCAGGATTTCTGGAGTGTATTTCCGGCTTCCTCATACTTTTCTGTTTTAAACAGACCCAGGGCGTAGGTATACAGGAAAGGGGCGTTCCCGGGATTTTCTTCAACGATGGGAGTAATGAGGTCCATTCCTTCAATAACATTCACATCCCTGGAAATCAGGAACATGGCCAGGTCATTTGCCAGGTAGGGGTCATCGGGCCTGGATTCTACAGCTTTCCTGTAGTAATTCTCGGCCAGCACATAAGATCCAGCCTCATCATAAACGCCTGCATACCATAGCCATACAAAAGTATCCGGCCATCCTTTTTGCTCCAGCATTATATCAATCTCTCCAAGGTAATACCTGGCATCTGTGCTGTCCCCGCGAGCTACGGCGCATATGGCCTGCCAGTAATCGAATGTGGCTTTCTGATCGGGCCAGAGCTTTCTTCCTTCATTGAAGATCTTCTCCTCTTGTTTGTGCGAACCCACATGGTGATAGGCCCCACCCAGCAGGATATAGGTCCATGCCCATGGGTGGGTATCCCGTTTTTCATACATGGAAATACTCTTCTCAAAGCCCTCAATGGCTTCATCCCATTGCTCCAGGTTGAAATGAACCCAGGCAAGCATATATACCATGTAGGAAGAGTAGGGGTGTAATTCCAGGTATTGCCTGGCATATCCGATCTGATCCAGTGGCAGCTTATCAGCCGCAGCTTTTACGGTATGTACCATTAGTTGCATGTCCTGAGGGAGACGATCGATCCGTTCGAATGCTTTATCGGCCCAGTATTTTGATAGTACTGCATTCCGCTGATCTCCACAGCAAAATGCAAGTTTCATCATGGCTGACACGAAATTGCTATCCACCTCAATGGCTTTGTTATAGTATTCGGCCGCCCTGCTATAATCAAGTTGATTGTGATAGGTGACGCCCGACAGGTAATATTTATAAGCCTCTGTAGAATTAGTGTAGACATGGGCCACATCAAATTCCATGGATTGTTTGATATTTCTGAGTTCCAGAAAATCTCTGATTGCATAGGAGAGGGAATCTGCCAGACTGAAGAGTTCATCTTCTGCATGCCCCTCCATCTCATAGGACTTATAAACCTCCTGGCTGGTGGCATTCATTATATTGGCGGTAACTCTTATTTTCTGACCCGCTTTGTGCATGCTGCCTGAGATGACCGTATTGGCATCTACTTTCCGGGCCATCTCACCTGCCACAGAAGGTGTAAGCGAGGCATAGGTGACTCCCCTTTCATTGCCAAGAAGGCTGTTCATGGTTTCATATTGCCTCACGGACAATTCCTGGGAATTGGATAGAGATGTGATCAGCAGATTTTGCATGCCCTCCTGCCAGAGATTGTAGATGGAATCGCCGGTCATGTTTTTAAATGGCATGACCGCGATGGAGACTTTTCCGCGCATTTCCCGGGGCAGGTCAGCGTCCCATTTCCCAAATATCTTGGGGTAGGCCAGGAATATAACTACGATCAAAAGCAGGGCTATGACCACATCACTTGCCCTGAGCTTTCTTCGCCGGGTAATATGGGATTCTGCATCTTCGCCTGAAATATCAGTTTCTTCAAGCGAGCCGGTCTTAACAACTCCCTGTGGAGTAATATCAAATACCCAGGAAAGTACAAAGGCCACAGGCAAACCTGCAATGAGAAGAATGATTACCAGCGTGACAGACCAATCGGGCAAACCCAGTCGGGGCATCATAATTTCAGCAGCCTCCATGATAATAAAGGCAGTGGCCGTGTACATGGCCATCACTTTTGGTACGCCACGACGTCTTAATTCCTGCCACAAGCGGAATCTTCTTTTTGGCTCCATGCTCATCAGGAAAAGGAATGCTTATTATGCAATTTACGATATGAAGGGGCATAAGTCAAATGCAGCTTGGATGTACATGCACTATTGTTAAATTTGTTATATGATCGTACCCGAATTCAAACATTTGAGAAAAGAGCAATTGAAGCGGCGATTGAAGATTCTGCATATATTGATCTATCTTTTTGCTGCCATTGGCATTACCGCTCCTGTGGTCTTTTTTATGGTTGATTATAAATACGACTGGTCCTGGTTGCTGATTGGGCTAACGTATATCCTGATGACCATTAACTATGCCGGTCAAATGAAACGAATCAAAGCGGAAATCCAAAAACGGGAAGACCGGCTGCATTCCAGACAATTAAACGAAAACCAAGACCAATGAGAGCTGACCATAAGCAAATTCTCAGACTTCTGATATTCATTTTAATTCCCGGCTTTTCTTCCTGTGACAGGGATGCCCAAGGGGATTATTTTCGCGATGCTGACTTCAACGGCCAATGGAATTTCCATATGGGTGATTTGGGTGATCCTTTCCGGAGCGGGGAGGATGATTCGGGGTGGATTTCGGTGCACCTGCCCCATGACTGGAGCATCATTGATTATGAAATTCAGGATTCGCTGCATGAGGGTCCCTTCTATAAAAATCTTCCCGGGGGAAAGGACGTGGGCTATTTACGTGATGGGACAGCCTGGTACAGGAAAGAGTTCATTACTCCGGAAAATATCAGGGACAGACATGTCCTGATTGGCTTTGATGGCGTGATGGCCCAGATGGAGCTATGGGTAAACGGCAGCCTGATCGGGGAGCATGTTTATGGCTATACCCCCTTCAAGTTTGATATCACCGGTGCTTTGAATGATCCTGGTATGAGTAATATGATAGCGGTCAAAACTTCAAATCCTGGAGAAAACTCCCGATGGTTTGCAGGGGCCGGGATCTACCGTCCTGTGACATTATCCATGCTTTCGCCTGTGGCCATTGCTCCCTGGGGTGTGTATGTTACCACCCCTGAAGTCTCATCGAATCGGGCAAGAGTGCATTTTGAAATAAAGGCAAGCAATAAAAGCGATGCCGATGTTGAGGTTCACGGAGAAGTCCTGATCAGCTCACCTGGCAATAAAAAGATGGTACTGGGTATTGACCCGGTCACCATCGGGGCAAATTCCCAGTCCACTCTTTCTGTTTCTGGCACCATTGGCGAACCGGCACTCTGGAATCTTCATGAACCCAATCTTTACCTTGCTGAAGTGGTGCTTAAGGAAGACGGGAAAAAGCTGGATCACTACAGTACAAATTTTGGAATCAGGTCCATTTCCTATGGCCATGAGGATGGATTTCTGCTGAATGGGGAAGAGGTTCTCATGAAAGGAGCCTGCATGCACCACGACAATGGTTTGCTGGGGGCTGCTGCCTTCCCTGATGCCGAATATCGCCGCGTAAAAAGGATGAAGGAAAATGGCTACAATGCCATACGGACCAGCCACAACCCACCCTCAGAATCCTTTCTGAATGCATGTGATGAAATAGGGATGCTGGTCATTGATGAATCCTTCGATCACTGGGTGAAAGCAAAGCGCCCCAATGATTATTCTAATTACTTTGAGGAGTGGCACATCAGGGATGTGCAGGCCATGGTTTACCGCGACCGTAACCATCCCAGCGTGGTGATGTGGAGCTTTGGGAACGAAGTGCGGGAGCGGGCCGATCCCGAAGGAATTGAGATTGGGAAAACCCTGGCAGAAGCCATCAAAGAGGTGGACCATACCCGACCTGTGACTCAGGCTGTATGTTCTTTCTGGGACAATCCGGGGAAAGAGTGGGATGAATCTGAAGGGGCCTTCAGCATGCTGGATGTCAGTGGATATAACTACCAGTTCCTTTATTATGAATCGGACCATCTGAAGTATCCGGAACGCATCATGTATGGATCTGAATCGGTTCCCCAGCATGCCTGGGAGAACTGGGAGATGGTTAAAAGGCATCCCTATGTGATTGGGGATTTTGTCTGGACCGGAATGGATTATATTGGTGAATCAGCCATTGGGCATAATTATTTAGTTGCTGAGCAGGACGGAGAACAAGACGCCTTCCTGAAACCCTGGCGCTGGTATATATCCTGGTGCGGAGATATTGATGTCCTGGGAAATAAGAAACCCCAGTCTCTCTACCGGGATGTGCTTTGGGGGGAAAGCGACCTGGAACTGGCAGTTGTCACTCCTGTTCCCAAGGGGATGGAATCCCGCATTAGTTACTGGGGCTGGTATGATGAACTGAACAGCTGGAACTGGGAGGGCCATGCGGGAGAATCCATTAAAGTAAAGGTTTATTCTTCCTACCCCGAAGTGAGATTGGAACTGAACGGCCAGGAAGTTGGACGGATGGAGATTGATTCTACAGATAAGTTTACGGCCCTGTTTGAACTGCCCTATGCTCCCGGCGAGTTAAAAGCCACTGGTCTCATTGAAGGCAAGGAGATGAAATCGATGGTTCTTCAAACGACCGGACAGACAAGTCAATTTTTGTTGGATGCCGAGGAGGATGTGATTTCGGCGGATAAGAATGCCCTGGCGTTTATAAATGTTTACTCGAAAGATCCGAATGGACTGATCACCTTTGATGACTTTACGGAGCTGGAGGTAATTGTGTCGGGTCCGGCTGTGCTTCAGGCAGCAGGAAATGCCGGGCCATTGCATCAGGGAAGTTTCACAGATAATACTTTCAGGCTGTTCCGTGGACGGGGCATGGTGATTGTCCGTTCGACCGGTGAGACAGGAACCATATCTGTTGAGCTAAGGTCCAAAGGCCTGGAACCGGTCAGTGTTTCACTAAGAGCAAATTAATATATTTGAAGCTTAAGTTTAGAAAATAGCATATGGATATTGAAGTATATTTTGAAGAAGGTGCAAAAGTGAATGCCCGCCTGGGTAATCATGTGGTAAAAACGGACCAGAAGGTGCATGGAGGAGGAGAAGATAGTGCTCCGGCGCCCTTTGATTATTTCCTGGCCTCCCTGGCCACCTGTGCAGGAATATATGTGAAGGTGTTTTGCGATAAACGGGGAATCGCTTCTTCGGAAATCAGGATCATTCAAAAGCACCGGAACGATCCACAGACCCGCAAGCTGACCGGGATCGACCTGGAGATTGTCCTGCCCGATGGTTTTCCGGAAAAATACAGGGAAGCTGTAATAAAAGCAGCCGATCAGTGTGCCGTTAAACGACTGCTGAAGGACCCGCCGGCCATTGAAGTGCGGACAGTCCCGGCCTGATTTATATAATTTTGTTTATTAGCTTATCTTACTTTCACATCAATTTAATAATTATGAAAAAATTTGCATCACTGGTGGTTTTACTAATGGCAGTTGCCACCCTGTCTGCCCAGGATATAATTGGAACATGGAGCGGAGCCCTGGAGACGCCACAGGGAGAACTAAGAATCAATTTCAATGTTTCTGAAACGGAAGATGGCTACACTGCCACCATGGATAGCCCCGATCAGGGAGCCATGGGTTTGCCGGTTAGCGAGACGAAATTCGAATCGCCGGAATTAACCATCAAGGCTTCTGCATACAACCTTGAGTATGTTGGGAAATTGGTGGATAAGACTAACATACATGGGACCCTTACCCAGCACGGACAGTCACTGGAACTGAACCTGAAAAAGAAGACAGAGTAAACTACTTTCTCTGGAACAGGGTATATACATATTCCCTGGTGTCGCCCGAAGGCATCAGGTAGGTATAATCCTTGGCTTCCAATAATTGAAATTCGCTGCCCAATCTGTCCTTCAACATAGCAGCATCATATCGGAAGACAGGAAGCCCGCTGCATTTCTCTGCACCGTCCAGGTTGAAAGCTGCAATGATTACATGGCCCTCTTTCCTGACCAGCTTTCGAAGCAGCTTAAAATATGCATCCTGAGAAAGAGAATCCTGGAAAAAATGCAATACAGCTCTGTCATGCCAGAGATCTATTTGTTCAAGTGAATTCAGTTCAGAGGGATTGGTCAGATCATCTACTATCCAATGCACCCTTTTGCTTTGTGTGGGACCTAATCTGAGCTGAAGCTCTTTTAGCGCTGAGCTGCTGATATCATTGGCAATAATATTCCGGTGCCCGGCCTGTAACAATTCATCCACAAGGGTCGTTGCTCCTGCTCCCACATTAAGGATGGTCGCATCTTCAGAGAGATTACAAGCATCAATCAGTTCCAAAGAAGGGCCGGGATTGGCTTCATACCAGCCCAGACTGTCAACAGCAGATTTCTGATATACACCCTCCCAATGCGATTTCATTTCCATATAATTGCTTCGCTGCCAAAGATATTAAAACAGATCAGAAAATATTGAATGTGAGGCAGAGGTGATTTTTGTATATCTTGTCAGCCGGAGTATAAATGGAAAAATTTGATGTCATAGTTGTTGGAGCGGGTCCATCAGGCCTTCTGGCTGCAGGTAGTGCTTCGGAGGAAGGAGGCAGGGTTCTGGTCCTGGAGAAAATGAGGCAGGAGGGAAGGAAGCTGTTAATTACAGGTAAGGGAAGATGTAACATAACCAATGATGCCGATGCCACTGAATTTATCAGGCATGTCTATCCCAATGGACGCTTTCTTCGCCATGCCTTTGGTCATTTTTTTTCCAGGGAGATTCTGGACTTGCTTCATCTTTACGGTGTGGAAACTTCCCTTGAAAGGGGGGGGCGCTACTTTCCCTCAAGCAATAAAGCTGCAGATGTGCTTTCCGCTCTGCTTCGGTGGGTAGCGGATCGAAATGTAGAGATCCGTTGTGGGCAGAAGGTGGATAAACTCTTTTTAGAGGGGAAGACCATTACGGGAGTTCAGGCAAATGGACAGATGTTCCGGGCCCCGAAGGTGATTCTTGCAACAGGAGGGAAGTCCTACCCGGCCACGGGGTCAAATGGTGAGGGCTATGAACTGGCCCGGTCGGTGGGACATCACATTGTTCCTGTGAGACCTTCTCTGGTGCCCCTTGAGACGAGCGGAAATGTGGCACAGGACCTACAGGGCCTTACGCTTAAAAATGTACGGGCCACCGTCTGGGTGGATAGTAAAAAGAAAGGTGAAGATTTCGGGGAAATGATCTTCACACATTTTGGCTTGTCAGGCCCGATCATTCTTACCCTGAGCCGGATTGTAGTCGATGCCCTGCATGAAAATAGTAAGGTTGAGCTATCCCTTGATCTGAAACCCGCCCTTGATGAGCAAAAACTGGATACCCGCCTGCTCCGGGACCTGGATGAATCAGGGAAAAAGAGGATCTCCAACCTGTTCCGGAACTGGTTGCCGGCATCCATGATCCCTGTCTTTATGGGCATTGCCGGAATTGATCCGGAAAAAGAGGGACATCAGGTTTCATCCAAAGAACGCAAGAGGATCCGAAACCTGATGAAGAATTTCCGTTTTGAGATCACCGGTCACCGCTCTTTTAAAGAAGCCATCATTACAGCTGGAGGTCTTAGCACCGGTGAGATTTCATCCAAAACCATGGAGTCCAAACTGGTATCAGGCCTTTATTTTGCAGGGGAGATGATTGACCTGGATGCGGAAACAGGTGGCTACAACCTGCAGATTGCCTATTCCACTGGCTGGCTGGCCGGAAGAAACAGCCTTTAAAACAAATGGCTTATAATAAATAAAGATGTTGGGAAGCACACTCTCCATCCCTATTCTTTGCATGAATAATTTCTAATTTCACCTGCATAAAATTATCAAGCTAGAATGCCATGAGAGACCTGGAAGTGTTAATGAATCCCAACAAGATGGTAAGGCATCTTCAGAAGCCTGCCAGTGAGTTTACAAAGTACGACATCATCAAGTTTATTGATGATCATCACATTGAGATGCTCAACTTCAGATACGTGGGTGAAGATGGAAAATTGAAAACACTAAATTTTGTTATTACCAGTAAGGATTATCTGGAATCCATCCTGTCTACGGGAGAGCGTGTGGATGGATCAAGCCTGTTTTCATATATCGATGCTGAATCCAGTGATCTCTATGTTATTCCAAGATTTCGCACGGCATTTGTAAATCCATTTACCGAGCAACCCACCCTGGATATATTATGCTCCTTTTACACCAGAGAAGGCTTAGCCCTCGAAAGTGCTCCTGAGTACATTTTGAAGAAAGCTTCCAGGCTGTTTACAGCTGAAACGGGTTATTCCTTCAGGGCGATGGGCGAATTGGAGTACTACATCATCAGTGAGAAAAATGATCTCTACCCGGCAAAGGATCAGAGGGGGTATCA
>Ga0180436_10000198_pt1 | contig 64230 bp, 45 predicted proteins | sample SS_ome_2_FD_132434 | JGI IMG/M metagenome (GOLD analysis project Ga0180436, IMG submission 132434) | Hypersaline lake sediment archaeal communities from the Salton Sea, California, USA - SS_3_S_2 metaG | ecosystem: Environmental > Aquatic > Non-marine Saline and Alkaline > Hypersaline >...
CGCGAACCCGATGTACGTCAAGCGCGGCATCGAGAAGGCCACGGCCGTCGTCGTGGAGGAACTCGACAAGCTCGCGCGCAAGGTCCGCGACCGCAAGGAGATCATGAACGTTGCCAGGATCTCCGCGAACAACGACAGCACGATCGGCGATATGATCGCCGACGCGATGGACAAGGTCGGTCGCGACGGCACCATCACGATCGAAGAGGCGAAGAGCATCGAGACCACGCTCGAGGTCGTCGAGGGCATGCAGTTCGACCGCGGCTATATCTCGCCGTACTTCGTCACGGACGCGACGACGATGGAGACCGTCTTCGAGAACGCGTACATTCTGATATTCGAGGACAAGCTCTCGAACATGAAGGACCTCGTCCCGTTGCTCGAGAAGGTCGCGCAGTCGGGCCGGCCGCTCGTCGTCCTCTGCGAGAACGTCGAGGGCGAGGCGCTTGCCACGCTTGTGGTCAACAAGCTTCGGGGCGTGCTCCAGGCCGTGGCCGTCAAGGCCCCGGGCTACGGCGACCGTCGAAAGGCTATCATGGGCGATATCGCCGTTCTGACCGCCGGTACGTTCGTCGCGAAGGACCTCGGACTCAAGCTCGAGAATCTGCAGCTGACCGATCTCGGTACGGCGAAGCGCATCATCATCACGAAGGACGACACGACCATCGTCGAGGGCGCCGGCAAGAAGGCCGACATCCAGTCGCGGATCGCGCAGATCAAGCGTGAGATCGAGGAGTCGTCGTCCGACTACGATCGTGAGAAGCTCGAGGAGCGTCTGGCGAAGCTCGCCGGCGGCGTCGCCGTTCTGCAGATCGGCGCATCGACGGAGCTCGAGATGAAGGAGAAGAAGGCCCGTGTCGACGACGCGCTGCATGCGACGCGCGCGGCGGCCGAGGAGGGTATCGTTGCGGGCGGTGGTGTCGCTCTGATCCGAGCGCTCCCCGCGCTCGACAAGCTCAAGGCCGACGGTCCGGACGAGCAGATGGGTATCGACATCATCAAGCGCGCCATCGAAGCTCCGCTTCGCCAGATCGCGGAGAACGCCGGGTTCGAGGGATCGCTCATCGTTCAGCGCGTCAAGGATGCGAAGAAGAACGAGGGCTTCAACGCGGACAGCGGCGAGTATGTTGACATGGTCAAGGCCGGTGTCGTCGACCCGAAGAAGGTCGTCCGCGCCGCGCTGCAGAACGCCTCGAGCATCTCGGCGCTTCTGCTCACGACCGAGTCGCTCGTCAGCGAGGTTCCCGAGGAGGAGCCCCCGATGCCTCCGGGCGCCGGCATGGGTGGCATGGGCGGAATGGGTGGAATGGGTGGTATGGGCGGCATGATGTAGGGCCGATGGGCGAGGCCCATCGGCTTGGCAGAAGTCGCTGGTGCGCCTTCTGCATGCTGGGTGACACAGCCGAATGGGGCGTTGCCCCGCTTCGGCGAAGCTGATACGGCGATAGCCGGGTCAGCCAAAGGCTGCGAAGGAGAGGAGTAGGTCGAGCGCGCTCACGAGAGAGGGGCTCCGAGGCTGGGAGAGTCCCGTGTCGCGTCGGCCGAAGGTCGCTCCGGAGCCGCCGGGTTGAACGACTCGACGCATGTATGAGCGTGGCGTCGGTCGCCGTCGGAACCTGGAACGCCGGGGCCCGACACGCGGCGAAACTCAGTAGACCCGGACGGGCGGGCCCGTCATAGCCCCAACCGAGCGCCGGCTCGCGCGCGGACAGCGGATGTATCACCGATTCCCGATTCGCTGCGCGACGCCGGAAGCAGGATGGTACCGCGGGAGGACTTCCAGACCCTCTCGTTCCTGTGTGGGAACGAGAGGGTCTTTGTATGCCGGGGCGGAACGCTCCGAAGCGAACTCGACCTGCGTGGAGATGTGATCCCATGCGGGTGAGCGTCACACACGCCGAACGCGCGCACGAAAGGAAACCCGATGGACAAGCCCGAGCGCAAACTTCCGAAGCGTTACAAGCCACGCGAGGCCGAGCCGAAGTGGCAGCAGTACTGGGAGGAGAAGGGCGTCTTCAAGTTCGACCGCCTCTCCGACCGTCCCATCTACAGCATCGACACCCCGCCACCGACGGTCTCGGGCCGCATCCACATCGGGCACGTGTTCAGCTACGTCCAGACCGAGGTCGTTGCGCGGTTTTGGCGGATGATGGGATACAACGTCTACTACCCGTTCGGATACGACGACAACGGGCTCCCGAGCGAGCGGCTCGTCGAGAAGGAGCGCGGCGTCAAGGCGACCGATGTCGGACGCGAAAGGTTCGTCGAGATGTGTCTCGAGCTCACGAAGGAGTACGAGAAGGAGTTCAGCACGTTCTGGCGCACCGTCGGCCTCTCTGTCGACTGGGGCCAGGACTACTCGACGATCGATCCCCGATCGCAGCGGATCTCGCAGCGTTCGTTCATCGACCTGTACAAGAAGGGCCGCATCTATCGTAAGGAGGCGCCGACGCTCTGGTGCCCCGAGTGTCACACCGCGATCGCGCAGGCCGAGGTCGAGGATGCCGAGCACCCGTCGGTCTTCTACGATGTGGCGTTCACGCTCGGCGACCGGGAGATCGTGATCGCAACGACGCGTCCGGAGCTTCTTCCGGCATGCGTTGCGATGTTCGCGCACCCCGACGACGATCGGTACGGCGACCTCATCGGTCAGAAGGCGACGGTGCCGCTCTTCGGTCACGAGGTTCCTATCCTCGCCGACGAGAAGGCCGATCCCGAGAAGGGGACGGGTCTGGTGATGTGCTGCACGTTCGGCGACACGACCGACATCGCGTGGTGGCAGGAGCACGGGCTCGACACGCGCATGGTGTTCGACGACGAAGGGCACATGAACGCGCTCGCGCCGGGCTACGAAGGTCTCTACATGAAGAAGGCGCGGAAGAAGATCGTGGCGGACCTGGCGGAGGCCGGACTGCTGAAGGGCGAGAAGCCGATCACGCACGACGTCAACGTCCACGAGCGGTGCGGGACCGAGCTCGAGTTCTCTGTGGCCGCGCAGTGGTTCATCCGCGTACTCGACATGAAGGACGAGATCATCGCGGCGGGCGCGAAGGTCGACTGGTATCCTGACTACATGGAGGTGAGGTTCCGCAACTGGGTCGAGAACCTCAAGTGGGACTGGTGTATCTCGCGGCAGCGCTACTACGGCGTGCCGTTCCCCGCGTGGCTCTGTGAGTCGTGCGGAGAGGTCGTACTCGCCGACGAGTCACAGCTTCCGGTCGACCCGCTCACGGCGAAACCACCGGTCGACGTCTGCCCCGAGTGCGGCGGCGCTCTCAAGCCCGAGGGCGACATCATGGACACGTGGATGACATCGTCGTGCACCCCGTTCCTCAATCTCGGATGGGGTGAGGACGACTCGCGCGTCGAGCGGTTCAAGAAGACGGGCGACGACAGCACCGAGTACATGATGGACATGCGGCCCCAGGCGCACGATATCATCCGGACGTGGGCGTTCTACACGGTCGTGAAGGGCATCCTCAATGAGGGCAAGGTGCCGTGGAGGACCGCCATGATCTCCGGGCACGTGCTCCAGGCGGACCGGGCGAAGATCTCAAAATCGAAGGGCGACGGTGGTCACTCGCCGTCGGCCATCATCGAGGAGCGCTCGGCCGACGCGACGCGGTACTGGGCGTGTTCCAGCAGGCTCGGAACCGACACGGCGTTCTCGTACGATCTCTTCGATGCCGGCAAGCGCCTGGTCACCAAGCTCTGGAACGCCTCGAAGTTCGCCATCATGCGTCTCGAGGATTTCGATCCGGACGCGGAGCGCGAGCTGACGGTCATCGACCGGTGGCTTCTCGCGAAGCTCGCGGGTGCCGCCGACCGTGCGACCAGGAGCTTCAAGAACTGCGAGTATAACGGCGCGCTTCAGGCCGCCGAGCACTTCTTCTGGCACGACCTCTGTGACAACTATATCGAGATCGCGAAGAAGAGGCTCTACGCGGATGAGGGCGGCGATGAGGCCGGGCGCCGGGGCGCGCAGTTCGCGCTCTACCACGCTCTCCTTGCGGCGCTCAAGATGTTCTCGCCGGTCGTTCCGCACATCACCGAGGAGCTCTTCTCGCTCTATTTTGCGGAGCGCGAGGGCCTTGAATCGATCCACATCTCCGACTGGCCGGTGGCGCCCGATGAGTGGCGCGACGATGCGGCCGAGGAGGCCGGCGAACTCGCGCTGGCCGTCATCGAGGGGATGAGGAAGCTCAAGTCAGAGAGCAAGGTGTCGGTCGCGACGCCGCTCGGCACGCTCAGGGTCGCAACGACGCAGGCCGTGTGGAACATGCTCTCACCGCTCACATCGGAGCTCGCTGCCGTCTCGAGCGCGGACAGTGTTGAGCACGTACTTTGGGATGGTGAGGGTGAGCCGGGTGACGGGTTCATTGAGACCGACAATGCGGCGGTCCGCGTAGCCGCGGATATCAAGGAGACCGAGTGAGCCGAGCGCGCGAGCGTGTCCTGCCGGAGAATCCGAAGATCCTCGTGATGGAGACGGGGCTGATCGGTGAGCTTCTTGTCACGACGCCCACGCTCCGTGCGGTGAAGCGCGCGTATCCCGGTTCTTCGATCACGGTGCTCGTGAGCCCCGGGTCCGCGCCGATCCTCGTCGGGAATCCGGCCGTCTCGCGACTGCTTCCGCTCCGCAAGGACGAGCGGACAGGGATGGGGTTTTTCCGGGTCGCATCATGGATACGCTCTCAGCGTTTCGACCTGATCCTGGTACTCCATACGTCGTTCCGGAGCGCGATGCTCGCAGCGCTCGGGCGTGGTCGCATCCGCGCCGGCCTCTCGTGTGAGGGCCGTGGGTGGTTCCTGAATCCTCGCACGCCGCGTGACCGGACCGCGTACGAGGTGGATGAACATCTGCGCGTGGCCGGATTGCTGGGAATAGAATCCGACGGTCGTGAGCTCGATCTGTTCCTGACCGATGCGGAGCGCGCGGAGGCCCGGGAGCTGCTCGCAGCAGCGTTTCCGGACGCCCCCTTGTCCGGCACACATCCCGGCGATGGCCCCGCAGGCAGGTCCCGGTCGTTGCCGTTCGTGGGTCTCCATCCCGGTGCGAGTCGCGAGATCCGTCGATGGCCGGCGGAGCGGTTTGCCGAACTCGGGCACCGGATCCTCGAGTCCGGGCGCGCGCATCCCTTCTACGTCTTCGGCCCGCGCGAGGTAGACCTCGCCACGACCGTGCGGGCGTGGTACGAACGAAACGAGCTTCCGGCCCCTGCGATCATCGAGCCGTCGAGCGTTCGCATGCTGGGAGCGCTTTTCGCCCACGCGGCCGCCGTGGTGACGAACAACACCGGTCCTATGCATGTGGCGACCGCCGTCCGCGTCCCCGGAGTCTTCATCCACGGACCGACGCCCGTCGACCGCTGGCACCCGCCGTATCCCGGCAATGAGGCCGTGTACGGCGATGTCGAGTGCCGGCCGTGCGACTCGCCGCGATGCAGGATGGACAGTCTTCTGTGTATGGAGGCGGTCAGCGTGGACCGCGTGTATGATGCGCTGACGCGCGTGCTTGACCGTGCTGCTTCGCAGGCAGAAGCGACCGATTCGGTGACAATGGACGCCGCACACTCGAAGGGAAACGCCGATGCCTGACGACCGGCTCTCCGTGCTTCATCTCATTGAGGCTCCCTCCTGGACGGGGGCGATGTCCCAGACGTTCGAGCTCGTCGTCGGGCTCAAGAACCGCGGACACACCGTGGCGCTCGCGTGCACGCCGGGCAGCATCCTCTTCGAACGCGCGGACGCTGCGGGAGTCGACGTCGTCGGGATGGAGATGCGCTCCGAACTGAACCCCGTGACCATCTCCAAGCTCGCGCACATGGTTCGCACACGACGATCGCAGATCGTCCACGCGCACCGCGCGCACGCCCACTCGCTGGGAATGCTCACGGCCGCCCTGACCGGCAGGCCGTTCATCGTGTCGCGCCGTGTCTCCTTCAAGCCGAAGGACAACGCAGGGAGCCGTCTGAAGTACACGTCCGGGCGCGTCGCCCGGATCGTGGCGGTCTCCGAGGGCGTGAAGGACGTGCTTGTTGAGTATGGCGTCCCCGAGGAGCGCGTGACGGTCATCTACAGCGGGTCGGACCCGGCCCGGTACTCGGCCGTCGGAGACCGGATGGCGCTTCGGCGTGAACTCGGGCTGGGAGAGGACGTCCCGCTCGTCGGGAAGGTCGCGAACTTCTACCACGGGTGGAAAGGCCACGACATCTTCCTGGGAGCGGCCGCTTCCATCGTGAAGACGCGCCCCGGCGTCCGGTTCGTTCTCGCCGGGCACAGGACCGATGAGGAGAAGATGCGCGCGCTCATTGAGAGCTTCGGCCTCTCCGGGCACGTGCACGCGCTCGGGTACCGGACGGACGTTCCGACCATTCTCGCGGCGCTCGATGTCTCCGTGAACTCGCCTCGCGCCGGGGAGGGGCTCTCGGGAGCTGTCCGTGAGTCGCTCGCGGTCGGTCGCCCGGTCGTCGCGACCGACGTCGGCGGCAATAGAGAGCTCGTGCGCGACGGTGAGACCGGACTGCTGGTTCCGCCCGAGGATCCCGTCGCTCTGGCAGCGGCGATCGACAGACTTCTCGGCGACCCGGAGTTCGCCGGGGGACTCGCGTCGACCGGCGCGAGGTTCGTCCGAGAGAATCTCACCATCGACCGGATGGTCGAGGAACATGAGAAGCTCTATCGGGAGATCCTCGCTGAACGAAGGTGAGGTACAACCTGCGGAAGAACCTGTTCGTAACAGGACGTCCCGGTGTCGGCAAGACGACGCTCATCCGCTCGGTTCTCACCGAACTCGACGTCGACGCCGGTGGGTTCACCACCGTCGAGGTACGCGACGGCGGCCGGCGCATCGGGTTCGATATCGTCGCCCTTGACGGGGCGCGCGGCGTGCTTGCTCGACATGATCTTGTGAGTCCCTATCGAGTGTCGCGATACGGCGTGAACAAGGACGACATCGAGAGCATCGGTGTTCCCGCCATCGAGCGGGCGGTCGCGGAGAGCGAACTCATCGTGATGGATGAGATAGGCAGGATGGAGCTCTGCTCCGACCGTTTCATGCATGCAGTCGGGGCGGCGCTCGGCTCTCCGGTCCCGGTGCTCGGGACCATCCAGGACCGACGCAACACATTTCTCGACGCGGTCCGCGAACGGGGCGACATCCGTATCATCACAGTCACCGAGTTCAATCGCGATGAACTCGCCGAGACGATCGCGGACGCCATGGGCGAGCTGATCAAGCGTGCTGCGCAGCGACGTGCGGCGGAACGGCGCGACCCACACGAGCCGCCGCCGATGGGGGACGACGTCCCGTGAGCGATTCGCTGAGGGTCATCATCGGGATCACGTCGTCTTCCTGGGGCGGCAATGAAAAGTGGGCCTCCGTGGCCGCGGCCGGCCTGACGCAGCGAGGTCACAACGTCAGCGTGTTCTACACGCATGAGCCCGTCCGGGCGGAACTCGCACGGTGCGGCATCCCGCACGACCTCGTCCGACTCTGGGGCGACCTCAATCCGTTCGGCTTCCACTCGCTCATACGGCTGTTCCGGCGAGAGCGCCCGGACGCCGTCATCCTCACCAAGCAGCGCGAGTACTGGATGGGCGGCATCGCCGCGCGTCGCGCCGGTCATCCGCTCGTTGCGCTCCGTCTCGGTCTTCGCCGCAGACTGGTCGAGGACAACAAGCGCCGGAAGGTGTTCGGCTCGCTGTCGGACCTCGTGATCGTGAACTCGGATGTCATCCGTGACGAGCTGGCGCTGACGCCGTGGTTCGACGTCTCGAAGGTGCGGGTCCTCCACAACGGCGTGTCGTCCGACCCGGCCGATCCGGGTGCGGGCCGGGCCGCGTTCCGTGAGCTCGGCGTGCCGGGTGGCGCGCGCGTCATCTGTGGAGCCGGGAGACTGACGAATCAGAAGGGCTTCGACCATCTGATCGACGCGTTCGCGGAGGTCGCGGCTGAGCGCGAGGATGTGCACCTCGTCATTCTCGGCGAGGGCGGGAAGCGCGAGGAGCTCGAGGCGAGGGCGAGGGCGTCGGGTGTCGACGACCGCATCCACCTTGTCGGTCACCGGGGAGATGTTCGAGACATCATCGCTGCGGTCGACATCTACGCGCTCTCGTCGGTGAACGAGGGCATGGCGAACACGCTCCTTGAGGCGATGTCGGTCGGCGCACCCATCGTGGCGACCGAGGTGTCCGGGACCGCCGAGGCGGTTACCGACGGTGTCGAGGCACTCGTCGTGCCGCCGGCTGACGTCGCGGCACTGTCGAACGCGCTCGCACGGCTCCTGGAGGACTCCGAGTTGGCACGGCGCACGGGGGCCGCGGCGATGGCACGCGCGGCGAGCGACTTCAGTGTGGACAGGATGATCACGGAGCTGGAGACGATCCTGCGCAACGGGATCCAGAACAAGCGACGCTCACGCAGGGCGCGGAGCTAGGTCGAAGAGTGGAACCGACCGGGAGGCCAGGTCCCGGCGCGCAGACCACCGGCGAAGATGAGCAGGACGCCCGATATCGCCAGCGGGACGATGAGCAGGAAGACGACGCGGATCAGCCCGTGCGGCGGGTAGACTTCGATGCGGAGGAGGACCCAGGCGAGAGCCACGAGGGTTTGGAGCGAGAGTATCGTGCCCCCGGCCGTCGACCAGCGCATTCCGAGGATCCCTGCTCCCACGGCGACCATCGCGAAGATGATCTTTGCCAGCGCGAGAGCGAACGGAGTAGAGTCGGCGTTGAGCGCAAGGCCGAGCCAGAGCACGGCGAATACGGGCGCGAGAATGGCGCCCAGGAGGGTCATCACCCTCCAGCCCTTCAGATCTCTCGGTGTCGCTTCAGCCACGTTCGCCCTCCTGGACCGCAGTGAGACGCACCCAATCTACCCGTTCCACGGTGCGCGCCGCAAGCGCCTTCTACCGGCGTGGACGTCGCCGGGAGAGACGCGGCGCGGCCCGACACGAAGGATGGTCTGATATGAGAATGACCCAGGCGTTACGAAGTATCGGTGCACTCCTGACAGCGGGCCTTTTGCTCACAGGCCCCGGCTGCGCCCGGCACATGCCGGTCTCCGCCCTCGGTGAACAGGGCGGGAACATCGGTGTCCGAGTTGTTACCGTGACGGGCGAGGTGGTCTTCGGTCGTCTGCTCGCGCTTGACGGTGAGGAGATCGTGGTCCTCGTCACGCAACGCACGACGGGCAGGGAGACCGAGCGGCGCTTTCCGATGGAGGAGGTCGCCTCGGCGACCGTTCACAAGACGAAGAGTGAGTCAACATGGGGCCCCGTCATCAGCACGGTCGTCGCCGTGGCCGGCGGCGTGCTTGTCGCCTCCATCGTGAAGGGGGCCGGACTATGAGGCGCACGCGAATCACACGTACGTTCATCGTCATCGGACTCGCCGCGCTCGTAGTGATGCCGACCGGGTGCGCGTCGCTCGAGATGACGCAGTACCACAATGAACCCGGGGTGTCCGCAACGATCCTCACGGCGGAGGGAAGGAGCTTCCCGGCCACGCTCATCGGGACCGACGAGGGTCAGGTCGTGTTCGACCGGTCGTATCCGAAGAGCGAGTCGCTGACGGTCGTCGAGCGGGGAGGCGAACCGGTCGTCCTCGTCGGGCGGATGGCCGTCGGGACCGCGGTGGAGATTCGAGAGTTCGACGTCCTTGTTCGCGAGCGTCATCCGTTCTCGAGGGTGAAGGAGGTCCGGGTTGCCACGAGCGCATACTTCGGCTGGGGTGCCGTGCTGGGCGCCGTCCTGACGTATGCGTTCGTCTCGCTGGCGCTCGACGAGTGAGCCGCGGTCACCACGCGCGTGTTCACACGTCTCGCGGTCTTGCGGCCCGCGCGGGCCGGCGGTACTCTTTCCGGGGAGGTACATCATGCGAAGTCGACTCGCGCTCTGCGCGCTGCTGTCACTGATTCCGATTCTCGCTCTGCCGACGGTTGACGCCGCGTCACAGGAGAGACCTGCCATGTTGACGTTCCGGGTGCGCGTGCCCGAATACACACCGCCGGATGCGAGGCTCTACATCGCCGGCAATCTGCCGGCACTCGGCCCCTGGGACCCCGGCAAGGTGGAACTCGGGCGGATCGACGAAGGCGTCTATGCCATCACACTCGTGCTTCCGGTCGACACGGAGCTGAGATTCAAGTTCACGCGCGGGACGTGGGAGTCCGTGGAGAAGGGAGCCCGCTTTGAGGAGATCGCCGACCGAACGCACGTGGTGGTCGGTGACGAGACGGTTCACATCGAGGTGGCGAACTGGCGCGACTTCGCGGCAGGCCCTGCGCGGGACACGATCACGGGCGACGTCGAGATTCTCAACGATGTCGCGGCCACGCGGCTCGGGAACAGTCGTCCGGTCATCGTTCTTCTCCCGCCCGGCTACCGCGAGGAGACGGAGCGTCGCTATCCGGTGCTCTACATGCACGATGGACAGAATCTGTTTGACGCATCCACTTCGTTCATCGGGGCGGAGTGGGGTGTCGACGAAGCCGCGAACCGCCTCATAGAAGAGGGGCAGATCGAACCGCTCATCATCGTCGGGATCTACAACACGAGCAACCGCGCCTACGAGTACACGCCGGTGGCCGATTCATCGAGGGGAGAGGGCGGCGGGGCGGAGCTCTACGCGGATTTCATCATCAACGACCTGAAGCCGTTCATCGACGAGAACTACCGTACAAAGCCGGACCGAGCGAACACAGGGGTGATGGGCTCGTCGCTCGGAGGCATCTGCTCGCTCTATCTCGGATGGGAGCACCGAGACGTGTTCTCGAGGATCGGGGCGATGTCCACATCGTACGGTTTCGCGAATCAGGACATCGTCCGCCGGATCAAGGCTCGTGCACCTGCGTCGGGAACGCGGATCTGGATCGACATGGGGACTGCCGAGGGTGGCGACCGCAACGGAGATGGCGTGTCGGACATGATCGAGCTGCACCGCGCCGTCCGCGACACACTCGTCGGTCACGGAATGAAACTCGGCAGAGATCTCAGATATGTCGAGGACGAAGGCGCGGTTCACAACGAGCACGCCTGGGCGTCGCGATTCCCGCGGGCGCTCGCGTTCCTCTTCCCGAAGCGCTAGGAGACATCATGACCGACATCGTGCTTGTGCGACACGGGGAGACCGAGTTCAATCGCGAGGGTGTGTTCCGGGGGCGGTACGATGTGGGGCTCAACGAGGTGGGTCGGGAGCAGGCCGCGGCGACGGCGACAGCGCTTGCTCGCGAGCCGATCGCGGCCGTCTATTCCAGTCCTCTTTTGCGCGCCCTCGACACCGCGCGCCCGATAGCCGAACGACACGGCGTTGAGCCGATCATTGACGAGGCCTTCCACAATATCGATCTCGGAGAGTGGCAGGGCGCGAAGAAGGAAACCGTCCGGGTCGAGCAGGCCGATGCGTGGGCCCTGTGGACCACGGAACCGGAGCTGCTGCGAATCCCGGGCGGCGAGACCCTCGCAGAGGTACGCTCGAGAGCGTTCCCGAGGCTCGAGGAGCTCGCGGCGAAGCACGACGGCGAGAGGATAGCCATCGTCTCGCACCGATCCGTCATCCGCGTGCTCGCCGGCGCCGTTCTTGGGATGACCGAGGGCTACTTCTGGCACTTCTACATGGACAACGCCGGATTCTCGGTCCTGCGGCAGAACGGAGCCGGATACGTCATCGTCCAGTGGAATGAGAACTGCCATCTGGCCGACACAGTTTACGAACGCTACTGATGTCACGGACGCGCCGCGGACTCATCGCGGAGCCACGAGTCACGCTCTCTGGAGGGGGACCATGTCCGCACGCACCAGCAGTGAGAGGAGCATCGCGGCTCTCGCCGCAGCGTTGCTTGTACTGACCGCGATCTGCACGCTTCCGGCCACGGCAGCCGTCGAGGACCATCCGGTGATTGCCCGCGAGCCGGCCCCGTCGCCCGACGGGAGCGCGATCGCGTTCAGCTACATGGGTGACATCTGGAGGGTTCCCGCCGAGGGCGGCCGGGCGGTGCGGCTCACGGTCCACGAGTCATACGATGACCTTCCGGCGTGGTCACCCGACGGGAAGACCATCGCATTCTCCTCGGACCGAGCGGGTAACGACGACGTCTATCTGATGGACGCCACCGGCGGTCCCGTGACGCAGTTGACGTGTCACGACGCATGGGACGCCGTCCAGTGCTGGTCCCCGGACGGCGGACGTGTGCTGTTCGTCTCCCGACGCGACACCACCGAGAACGAGCCGTACGAGATGCCCGTCGGCGGAGGGATGCCACGGCGTCTCGTGGCGGACGATGCCTACAACATCGCGGTGACTCCCGACGGTGACTGGATCACGTTCGTCACGGGAAGCTCCTCGTGGTGGCGGAAGCACTACCGGGGAAGCGCCTCACGCGACATCTGGGTTCGCGCCTACGACGGCGGGGCAAGCTACCGCCTTGTCGACTGGCCGATGGACGACGACCGTCCGATGTGGAGCGCCGACGGCCGGACGCTCTACTTCATGTCTGAGCGCGACGACGGTGTTCCCAACATCTGGATGGCGGAAGTCGAGTTCCCCGAGCCAGCAGCGGGCGAGCCGCGCATCGTATCCGGACCGTCGCAACTGACGTTCCACACCGAGGACGGCGTGCAGAAGGCGGAGATCTCCGCGGACGGGACGCTCATCGCGTACGAGTGGAATGCCGGGATCTGGGCGGTCGACACCCGCGGTGGTGAGCCGTACGAGGTCGCCATCGACGCCCCGAGCGACGACAAGTGGAACGAGGACCTTCGCTACACGCTCTCGAACAGCGTCTCCCAGTACGCGCTGAGTCCGGACGAGGACCAGCTGGCCTACATCGCGCGCGGCGAGCTGTTCGTCTGCCCGCTCGAGGACGGTGACCCTGGACGCTCGATGCGCATCACCACGACGCCGGCGCGCGAGAAGGACCCCGCGTGGATGCCCGACGGCGAGACCCTGCTGTTCTCGTCGGACCGGAACGGGAACTACGACATCTTCGCCGTGCGCTCGGCCGAGGACGGCGAGCCGATGCTCGGGAGGGCTCTCAAGCGTACGGTGACGCAGCTCACCGAGGCAGACGAGGACGACGACAGTCCGTACATCGCACCCGACGGCGAGACCGTCGCGTTCCTCCGCGGCCCTGACGTCCTCTGGCTGATGGACGCAGGCGGCGGCAACCAGCGTCAGCGGTTGCCCGATGCTGACATTCTTCACATGGACTGGTCGCCGGACAGCGAGTGGATCGCACTCAGCCGCACGAACCTCGGGCACAAGGAGGACATCTACGTCCTCAGGGCCGACGGCGGCGAACCGGTCAACGTCACGCTTCATCCCAACGACGATTTCCAGCCCCGCTGGACCGACGACGGCAAGCGGATGACGTTCGCATCGCGAACCGACGACGGGCAATACATGCTGAAGTACATCTGGCTGACCCGCGAGGACTACTGGATGTCGTCCGAGGAACGTGAGGAGGCGGCAAAGGAGGCACGCGGCGCAAGCGATGACGAGGATGACGAAAGTGACGAGAAGCCCGGTGTGGAGGTTGTCATCGACTTCGACGATATCCACGAGCGGACCGCGCGCGTCATGAACATGCGCGGCGGCTATGACTTCTACGGTCAGACGCCGGACGGTCACTACTTCGCGTTCCCGTCGGGTACGCTGGGTGGCACCGACCTCTGGCTCGTCGACTGGGAGGGTACGCGCCTCCATCAGGTGACCGAGGGCGGTTCGAGCCCCGAGGCGATCGTCTGGAGCGCGGACGGGGAGACCTGTTACTACCTCAGCCACGGTCGCATTCGGAGTGTCTCGATCGACTCGGACGGAGACATCAGTGGCCGCGGGGGTCTGAGTGTATCGGCCCCGATGACGGTCGATATCTCGGAGGAGCGGCGTCAGATCTTCAATGAGGCGTGGCGCATGCTCCTCGACGGCTTCTACGATGAACAGTTCCACGGCGTCGACTGGGTGGCCGTTCGCGACAAGTACGAGCCCTGGGCGCTCGCCGCCTATACCGAGGAGGAGTTCCGGACGGTCATCCGTGAGATGATCGGCGAGCTCAATGCGTCACACCTCGGCGTCTACAAGTGGGGCGGAGGCGGTATCAATACCGGACGTCTCGGCATCCGTCACGCCGAGGGGTACGAGGGGCCGGGCGTCAGGGTGCGAGCCGTCATCCCCAACGGGCCGGCCGACCGCGCCGGCATCGTTGCCGGCGAGTACATCACGGCGATCGACGGGACGGCGATCGGCACGGGCGACAACTACTTCTGCCGTCTCACCGATACGTCGGGAGAGAAGATCCTGATCACAGTGGCGGAGAGCTCCTCCGGCAAGAACGCGCGCGAGGTCGAGATTCGACCTGTGGGTGGCGGGGCGATTCGCAGACTCTCGTACGACGACCGCATCCGCACGAACCGCAGGAAGGTCGAGGAGATGACCGGCGGCCGGATCGGCTACCTGCACATCGCCGGCATGGGTGTAGGAAACCTCTTCCAGTTCCAGGAGGACCTCTTCGCGCAGGGAACCGGGAAGGACGGTCTCATCATCGACATCCGCGGCAACGGCGGCGGGTCGGTCCACGACGAAATCCTCAAGTTCCTCGACCGCCGCGCGTACGGATACACAACCGGTCGCACGCGGCCGCCGACGGCCAACCCGCTCGAACTCTGGTCGAAGCCTCTCGTGCTTCTCATCGACGAGACGTGCTACAGCGATGCCGAGATCTTCCCGATGGGATGGAAGGCGCTCGACCTGGGGCCGGTCGTCGGTGTGCCGACCTACGGGGCGGTCATCGGGACGAACGACCTTCCGCTCATCGACGGCACGATGTTCCGTGTCCCGGGATCCGGGTGGTTCGATCTGACTGACAGGAACCTTGAGAACTGGGGTATCGAGCCCGACATCTACGTCGAGTCGCCGCCCGAAGAGGCAAGCCTGGGTCGCGACGCGCAGCTCGAGACCGCGGTGGAGACCATCCTCGGGGAGATCGAGTAGCGCGTCAGCCGAGGGGTGGGGATGTGAGATGGGCGCATCTGAACAGCAGGACGCCCTCCGAGGATCGGAGAGCGAAGGAGAGAGAACCTGCGTGGGGGCGGCCGACTACTCTGCCACCCTCAGTTCGTCGAGGCGGTCGATGGCGCGTCGCAGGTGGGGGATGACGATCGAACCGCCGACGAGCAGCGAGATGGAGAGCGCCTCCAGGATCTCATCATCGGTGGCGCCCTCTTCAACGCAACGGATGATGTGGTAGAGGATGCAATCGTCACAGCGAAGGACGGCCGATGACGCAAGCCCGAGCAGTTCCTTCGTCTTCGCGTCGAGCGCGCCGGGCGCGTACGCCTGGGTGTCAAGCGCGAAGAACCGCTTCACGGTCAGGTTCCCCGCGGCGAGCACCTTCGCATTGAGCCTCTCCCGCTCATCTCTGAATCGCCTCACAGCATCGCTCATGACCCCTCCGTGCCCAGGTTCCGGTCGCCTCCACCAGGAGGATACACGAAAGGCGGCACAAAGCGCAGCCCCACGGGTACTTGGATGCGCGGAGATGTCAAGAACACATGACTTTATGTAACGCATACTTTACATCAGGGAGACTGCCTGCTACTCTGGTTCCTATGGCAGACAAGGTACATAATGAGGTGCGCACGCAGCGGTTCATGCACGGGGAGATGACCCAGCAGGAGCTTGCTGCGCGCGTCGGGGTGACCCGGCAGACCGTCATCGCGATTGAGAAGGGGAAGTACAACCCGTCGGTCGGACTGGCGCTTCGCATCGCCTCGGTGTTTGGCATGTCCGTCGAGGAGCTGTTCTCACTCAACAAGGCAGGGGAGGAGAGATCATGAAGCCGCTCAGCGGAAGGGCGCTGCTCCTGCTCTACGCGGTCTACGCGGTCGCCTGTGCGCTCCTCGGGATCTTCGTTCACCGAGGATTCTACGTGGCGCTCGTCGGGCTGGCGTTCGCGCGCCCGATTCTCCGGGAGATCGGACTTGTCCGCGATCTCGACGAGAGGCAGGTGGCCGCATCGTACCGCTCGAGCCACATCGCGTATCTCGTCGCGATCGGGATCGCGGCAGCAGCGTTCATCAACAGCAGCTTCATCGAGAATGAGGAACCGCCCTTCGTAGCATCGATGGTCCTCTTCGTCTCGCTCATCGTGAAGGTCGCCGTATGGCAGCTGACGTCGCGCGGCAGACGCCGGACCGGCCTCGTGCTTGGTTTCGCTATCGGTGGGTTCTGGTTTCTCTTCACGGCGCTCGAGGGTGACCTCAGCCCCGAGTTCCTCGTCGGCGGTATTCCGCTGCTTGCAGCATTCCTTGCGCTCAGATGGCAGCGAGTCGGTGGAGTGATCCTGCTCCTCAGCGGCGCCGTCACCGCGTACTTCTTCATCGTGAAGGGGATGTCCCCGCCTCAGTCGCGTCTGTTCGTCGGGCTGCTGCTGCCGACCCCGCTTCTCCTCGCGGGCGTGCTGCTCCTGATGCGAAGGGACGATACCGAGACCGATGTCGACGCGGACGGTCACGGCGGTGACGCGGACGGTCACGGCGGTGACGCGGAACGTCATGGCGGTGACACGGTCCCGACGATGGAGAAGGGACCGACCGTATGAATGCCAGGAGCTTCAGTATCGCCGGGCTCATTGTGCGCATTCTGGCGCGGTGTATCGCCGTGCTGTTCATCCTGATCCTCCTCGCATTCATGACGCCTGAGCCGGGAGAGCCGTTCTTCGCGGCGGAGCGATGGAGCGACCTCGATCCGTGGACGTTCGTCTATCCGCTCGGATTCCTCTTCGGACTCATTCTGATTCTGTGGAAGGACGTGTACGGCGGGATCATCAGTGTTGGCTGCATCGTGGCGATGTACATCAAGTACTCGTTGAGCGGCGAGTCGCTCGGTCCGATTCTGGCGTTCGGCGTGATCCCCGGGATTCTCGGTATCATCGCGTGGAGTTTGACTCGCAGGTACGCTGAGGCGCTGCCGGCGAACAGAGGAGGTGTCTGATGTATTCGGCAAGAACCGAGTGCTGTATTGTGTGTGCCGTGCTCATTGCGGCCATCGTTCTCCCGGTGGCGGCGACGGCGGCAGACGATATCGTCCGGATCGGGACGTACGACAACCGCGCCATCGCCATCGCGTACGCGCGCTCCAGCTATCTGCCGCATGCGGAGAAGACACAGGAGTTCGATCGCGCCGAGGCAGCCGGTGACACGGTCAGGATGCAGGAGATCAGCGACGAGATGGAGGCGCTCCAGCGCCAGCTGCACCGGCAGGGCTTCAGCCGGGCGCCGGTCGACGATCTCCTCGCGCATGTGGCTTTCCGGCTCCCGGAGGTCGCGGAGGCCACGGGCGTCGATGCGATCGTATGGATCTGCGACTACGCGGGGGAGGGGGTCGAGGTCGTGGACGTCACCATGGACCTCGTGGCTCTCTATTCGCCGACGGAGGAGACGATCGAGATGTGCAGGACGATCGGCGACCACGAGCCGGTCAGCCTCGATGAGCTCGACCACGAACACAACTAGTCCCTCGACTTCGAGCGACGCCTTGGGGAACGGAGGACGCGATGAATGAACCAGCGACGAGCTCCGCTCTGGGACTTCGTGTGATCCTCTGGACCGCTCGTATCATGGCGACTCTCATCGTTCTATTCTCCGTGACGATGATCATCGCGTACGTCGCAGACCCGTTCGAAGCTCCGCCGGAGAGCTTTGAGGTCTCGCTTCTCGCGCTCTTCCCTATCGGGATGTGCATCGGCTACCTGCTGGCGTGGAAGTGGCCACTGGCGGGCGGCGTAGCGAGCATCTCGTGCATCGTGACGTTCCTGATCTTGCTCGGCGAGGCGGACATGATCACCACGCTCGCGTTTATCGGAATCCCGGGGCTGTTGTTCATCGCGTACGGGATTCTCAGAAGGCGCATCGGGGCAGCTCCATCCGGCGAGTAGAGGGCCGGCGGGCAACCGGGCGGGTTTCAGCGCGCAGGTGTAGAAGAAGGGGCGGGAGATATCCCCCGCCCCTTCATTCATGTTCATATGCAGTGCCCCGGCAGGTGCCGGAGTCCCGCAGGAGTCTTACCTGTAGAGAGCCTTGATGCTGCCCCAGCTCGACTCCTCGACGGGCGTGTAGCTGCCGCCGTTGTAGCCGGAGATCGTGTAGTTGCCCGTGCCGGAGCTGTAGGCATCGACGATCAGGTAGTACGTGCCGGCCTCGGTCGCGATGTAGCTGAAGGTCGACATGTCGGGGTAGAGATCGGCACCCGCCACGCAACTGCCAACCGGATCGGCGCAGTCGGTGATCAGGTAGACCGAGTCGTCCCAGTCGCCCTCGGTGTCCATGAGGACCGTGAGCTCGTCGCCGACCTCGAGGTTCGTCACGTAGACGACATCCTGGCCGGTCGCACCGTAGCCCGTGCAGCCGCCGGACCCGGGATCGTAGTCGTTGTTGAAGCCAACGTTCGTTCCGGTGACCGTGAAGTCGCCACTCGGCAGGACGAACGCGGTGTCGCAGACGTCGCCTTCGGGCGGCGGCGGCGGAATGTACTCTTCACCAACGCTGACGGCGTCGAAGCCGCCCTGGGCACCATCAGCACCCTCGTACACAAAGGCGATCTCGACTGTCTCGCCACCGACATAGCCGTAGTCGGCGAGGTTGATGTCATAGGCGTCCCACGTGAAGCTCGTACCCATGTTGTCAGTGAAGAAACTCCACACCGTGACGCCGTCGACCGTAACGTAGATGTCGTAGTTCTGGTACGGGTCGACTGCCCAGTAGTAACTGGCCATGGCGAGGAAGCTCAGGTGCAGCTCGCCGGCGACCAGCGTGTGGGTGAAGCTCAGGGTTTCGAGCTGCGGGACCAGTGCGGGATCGTACTCGCAGCTGGCGCAGTATGTGCCCTCGCCGCCCGGCGTGTACTGGCTCCAGGTGTACGTGGGGTTCGTCTGCGTGAGAATCCAGCCCGCGGGCGGGAAGACACCCTCGAAGCCTTCGCTGTAGACGCGATAGGACATCGGGGCATAGGGCTCGGTCGAGAACTTCGCATCCGGGGCAACCTTGCCGGCGAACGCAATGCTCGAGACCACGAGCAGCGTGAGAACAATGATGAGCGTACGCTTCATCGGTGTTCCACCTTTCGTTGAGAGAACGCCGGTCGCGGATTCGACCGGCAGCGAATACACAGAACTCCACAGAAGACCAGCCGGGTGTGCCTCCTCACGTTGCGGCCCACAGCCAACGAGTCACCTTCCCTCTAGCCTCACACACCAGCGTACAACAACCTGTTACATTTGGCAAGTCATTATTGGATATAAACTTCAGGGATGAGAACTATTCATCTCGACGTCCGGTACCCGCGGCGAAAGGACCGCAGAAAGTCCGGCGAATGCCCTACAGGCCGGTGTGAGCCGTGGCTCAACGCCCGGCGATGTGGGTCAGTCGGTCGCGGGCTGGAGCGAAGGCCGGGTCGATCTCGAGCGCGAGGAGGTATTGCTGGATCGCATCGTCAGTGCGGGCGAGCCCCTCGTAGGTCATGCCGCGGTTGTAGTACGCATCCGGGAGACGGGGCGAGAGCGTGACCGCCACCACGACGGCGGCGAGCGCGCTCTCGTATTCACCAGTCGTCCGGAGCGCGGCGGCGAGGTTGCTCCAGTAGAGTCCGTTGCTTTCGTCGAGCTCCGTCGCGCGGATGAAGTGTGCCACCGCACCCGCCGCGTCGTCCGCGCGCAGAAGATGTCGGCCGAACGCGTCCGCGACGAGCGCGGAGTGCGGATTGGCGAGCGCAGCGAGCTCAAGCTGTCGCGCGGCGGCCGGGAGGTCGCCCTTCAGCTCGAACAGGTTGGCGAGTCGGACACGCGTTGCGGCATTCGGCGCACCGAGCATGAGCGCGGCCTCGTACGCCCGGACGGCGCGGGCGCGCTGACCGGCTTCGACGGCGAGCGCGCCTTCATGCGCGCGGAAGAACTCCGGACGAATGCCGCGGTTCGCAGTCTCGGTCGCCCTTGAGAGGGCCGCCTCCACGTCGCCCAGGTCATGCGTGGCCGCTACCACGTACTCTCTCGCGAGCGATGACATAGGTGAGAGCTTCAGCGCATCCTCGAGGATGGGGAGTGCATCAGCTGCACGTCCGGCGCGGTAGGCGGCCACGCCCGCGTGCACGAGCAGGCAATGCGTCGGCGCGGCGAGCGGAGTAAGCGCCACGGCGTACGCATCGGCGGCCTCGGGCCAGAGCTCGAACTCCTCGTGCTCCCGGGCACGGAGTTCGGCACCGCGCGAGGCGACGATCGGATTGCCGTCGGGCATCACGGTCTCGGGGTTTCCGACGATGAGCAGCGCGATGAGGAAGGCGAACGCAAGATAGGCGGTGAGAAGCAGCCCGTCCTCCCTCCGGCCTTCGGATTTGAGCACGACGATCGCGCTGGCGATCCCGAGGACGAGTGCGGGCCAGATGAGCAGGCCGTATGGCAGGAAGAGTGGAGCGAGAAGATAGCCGACGAGAACGAGGATGGCGACAACGACGCGGCCGGTCCTCGGACCGAGGAGAGTCGGAAGCGTGATGGTGCCGGTCGCGCGGTCTCCATCGATGTCCTTGAGGTCCTTCGCGGTGAAGGCCGCGGCGAACGAGAGAACAAGCAGCCATCCGACCGTTGGCGGGAAGAGCACGAATGCGCGTTCGCCGGCCAGAGCGGAGAGGCCCGCGACGGCGGCCAGGTATGAGAGCACTCCGAGGAGGAACGTAGAGACGATCGGGATACGTTTGAGCCGCGTCGGGGGAGATGAGTAGATGAATGAGAGGCTTAGGCAGAGCGCGATGATGAGGAACGTCGCGTAGCTGACATTGATGGCGTAGAGCAGCGCGAGCGTGGCGAAGACGCCTGTCTGAACAACGGTGTCGCGCCGCGTTGCCATGCCGAGAGCGAGCGGGCGAGGCTGCCTCGATAGCCTGTCGGCCTCCTCATCACAAAGGTCGTTCAGCGCGACCGACGAGAGGAACGCGAAAAGTACGGCGAGCAGTGTGCCGAGCATGCCGAGCGTGTCGCCCCCCGACCCAAGGCGCACTCCCTCGCCCGAGAAGAGCATCCACCCGAACGCAGCGCCAAGCGTTGCCATCCCGATGTAGTGGAGAGTCCGAAGCGGTCTGAATCCGAACCGGAACGCGCGCTCGGAGGCCGGGGCGGCGCGGCTGAAGACGATCCATCCGATTGCCGTGGCGACGATGAGGAACAGAAGCGCCAGCTTCCTGCTCTCCTCGAGTACGATCCCGCCGGACTTGAACGCGGCGTCGTACGCGGCTGCCGCAGCGGATCCCGCGTACCCTCCCGCGGCTGTGAGCGCGGTCGGGATGCCGGCTCCCGCGAGGTCGTGTTTCATCCACCACGCCAGCCGCGCGAAGAGCGACGGGAGCACTCCGTGGAGGCCTATGACCAGATACACAAGGACGAATGTCAATATCGCGCGTCCCCATCGGCGCGTCTTGGCGCCCACGTACATGGCGGCGAGCAGACACGCGACGACGATCTCGATCCTCTGACCGGGCGAGATGCGTTCGAGCGCGATCCTGGGATCGAAGAAGTCGACGAGCACGCCCTGGAGGCTGAGGATGTAGGAGATGCGGTAGCCCTCACCGAACGTCACGAGAAAATCGAAGAGCGGCGGGATGAGAATGATGATCCACACGGGTATCGAAGCGCGGATGATGCGGTCGACCCGCTCACCTGTGAGTACGGAGAGGAGCAGCGTGATCGAGAGGAAGACGCATGCGTAGAACAGCACGAAGTGGTCGAGGACCATCAGCGCGCTCTGCGATGCGAAGTACGTGAAACCGATCGCGTGCGAGGGGCCGAGAACGCCCTCTATGAGATTCCGGAGGACGATGAAGGAGAGCCAGGTCACGAGCAGCCATGGCCAGCGAAGTTCGGATGTCTCCAGTCGCTCGACCGTCCTGGCCAGTCTCTCTCTGAGCACAGAGCCTCCTTTCCATGAGCCGTGCCGAACCATGAATCGGGCCATGCTGTGAGCCGAGTCGATGGGCGTGGTCAGCTGAGGTCGGGATGACAGCGGGCCCCCGCCGTGTGGCGAGGGCCCATTATAGCAGGAACACCTGTGCTGTCTACTTGTCGGACGCGGCTACTTCAGAAGCGTCATCTTCCGCGTGGCGGATTCGCCGCCGTACGTAAGCTCCATGAAGTAGACGCCGCTCGCTGCGATCGAGCCGTCGGCGCCGCGGCCGTTCCACGAGACCGTATGACGACCCGGGTCCTGTACGCGGTCGACGAGCGTACGCACGAGCCTGCCGTCGACCGAGTAGATGCTGAGCGTCGTGTGAGCCTTGCCGGTCTCGACCGGGTTCAGAACGTACGTGATGGCCGTCGACGGGTTGAACGGGTTGGGCGTGATCCCTGTAACGGAGAAGGGCTTCCCGTTCGGCATGGCGCCGTCTTCGACACCCGTGTCCTGGGGCCAGTCGGCGAACGAGCCCGTGATGGCGAGCGCGAAAGGCTGAGGTCCGTGCGGGACGGTCGCGCCGGTGACCGTGACCGTGTAGGTGCCGGTCGCCGGGGTCTTGAGCAGCACGACCTCCTCGACGTTCCGCGAGTCGGCCGTTCCGCCGGTCACAGACTGCCCGCCGCTGAAGACATTGCCCCGGTGCGTCGAGCCCTGAGAGCAGAGCACCTCGAGGTTGAGGTTGTTCTGGATCGCGACCGCCGCGCCTGCCGATGCGGGGTAGTCGGTCCAGACGAGGGTGACTTCCAGCGGCACCGTCGTTGAGTCGACATCGAACTCGAACTGCATCGACCCGCCCTGGCTGACGCCCGTGGTCTCGTCGTACACGACGAGTTCGCGCGCGTCGCCGTCGAAGTAAAGCGCGTCGTCGAGCAGCACGCGGCCCCATCCCTCATTGTTGTTCGGGATGTCCTGCGTACCGGCGTCGGCAGCGCTGTTGGTGATGATGGCTTTCACGAGCGCACCGCTCGGATTGAACGCGTCGCCCGGTTCGGCATCCCCGCTCGGGTACCACCCCTCTTCGAAGTACTGACGCGTGAGAGCGGCGCAGCCCGAAACCGCCGGAGTCGCCATCGAGGTGCCCTGGAACGGCGAGCCGGATATCGAACACGTCTGCGCGGGCGGGTTGCCGATGTCGTTGTTCGCGGAGTTCACGTATGTGTCACTGGCCTCGCCACCGCAGGCGGTGACCGTCGGCTTCAAGCGCGTGTCGCTCGCGGGGCCACGGCTGGAGTAACCGGCCATCGTGTTCTGGTTCGGAGGCCTGCGGACGGCGCCGACGGTGATGCAGTTCTTCGCGGTGCCGGGGTAGCCGACCGTGCTCGCGCCCGGCCCAGCATTGCCGGCGGCGAACACGACCAGGAAGTCTGGGTTGTTCCACATGAACGAGTCGATGCAGTTGCAGTACGTGTCGTAGCTGTTCTCGGAACCGCCCCACGAGTTCGAGTGGATGCGGGCTCCGCCGTTGTACGCAGCCTCGTAGGCCGGCGTGAGCGTGGTGGGAACGCTGACCGACCCGCTGGTACACGACCATGAATCGTCGGTGCCGATGTCCTGCATCATCAGCTGCGCCTTGTAGGCGACGCCGTTGTAGTCGAAGTTGCCCGGGTTGACGTAGGACTGGTCGCCGGCGATGGTGCCGCAGACGTGCGTACCGTGTCCGGTGTCGCACCCGTCGTACGCTGCGCCGCCGAAGAGCGCGTAGTCGATGACCTTGCGGTGCGACGGTCCGGGAGCGGCGCCGCCATCGCGGAACCAGCACGAGTTGTAGTCGATGCCCGAGTCCATCACGCCGACGATCTGTCCCTCGCCGTGGATGCCCTTGTCCCAGATGCTCATCTCGTCGGTGACGTTCGACTGAACGCACCAGACCCCGCGATCGTTCATCAAGGTGAACTCAGGGCGCTCATTGATCCACCACACCTCGCGGAGCTGCGCGATCGAGTTGAGAAGCTCGGGGGCGGCGTGGACGACGAGGAGCTTCTGCATCCCGTCATCGTTCGATTCGAGGACGCGCGCGCCGAGAGCATTGATGGCATCCGCCGTCGCGCCCATGTCGTCGAACACACGAACCATCAGCGTCAGGAACGAATCCCCCGCGCGGGTGGGGTGCACGAACTCGTGCGTCCCGATGGTCGGGGAGAGCTTATATGCAGGGTGGTAGAGCCCGGCCCACGCGACGGCATCGGTGGCCAGCAGCGCGTCATGAGCGGCCGCGGTCGCACGGACGATGTACGCCTCATCGGGCATGTACGCGATGAGGTCGGCGCCGGTCGACTCGATCGCGCTCTTGCGCGCTTCGGTCGGCGGCCCGGTAAGCTGAATGAGGTAGTAGCCGTGCTCGTCCGCCGCCGGTTTCGCCGCGCGCATCCACGAGGCGACCTCGGGCTCTCCGTACTGCGGGTCGAATGCATGGGTTACAAGATGAATCGTCTTTCCCTGCGCAGTTCCGACTGCGAGCAGCAGTGCGGCAGTGCACAGGAGAGCCATCGTCACGCGTCTTGCCACGCCCGGCCTCCTTGTCGATGCGGGTCCGCCGCATGCGGCTTCCCGCGCCTGGTGTGAGTGTTTCTTCTCTTTTCGTTCGGGATGGGTGGCAAGCGTTGTCCGGCAGGGTCAGCATACCACACCGAGTGTATTATAACAGAGGAGTGCGGTGGATGTCAAGAATCAACCGGACGCGTTGGGGCCGGTGGGGACCTCGCAGGGAGCACATCCTAGAACTCCAGCATGCTCGGCATGCCGCGGCAGTAGGCGATATCGATGGCGATCGCGATCCCGCGGCCCTCCTCCTCGAGATCGCCGACGATCTCCTCGAGGCCCTCGATGAAACGATCGACGGCACCCTTATCGATGACCATCAGGAAGACGTGGCCGAACTCCTGGCTCTCGGAGAAGACGCGGGAGAAATCCTGGAAGAGGGGGACCTTCGTGAGGAAGCCCTCGACGTTGCGCGCGTCGAGGACCGTGGCGCTGGTTCCGCCGACCTCGGTGAAGTACTCGACGACCGGATCGAAGTAGTCGCCGTCGATGAGTTCGAAGAAGAGGAGCTGCTTCTCGCCGGTGGACGACACGCGGGCGGCCGCTCCCTCCATCTGCTCGATGCGTGAGTAGATGTCCTTCGGCGCCGAGGCCGTGACCAGCGTCTCGGTGAAGCTCGGGTCACTCAGGAGACGAGCGACCTTCGCCAGCGTTCGGAGATATTCCTGCGATTGCTCAGGCGGAGCGACCATCGCCACAACGAACCGTACCGGTAGACCGTCAACCGAGTCGTACTCGATGCCGCGTCGCGACACGCCGATGGCGCCGACGATCTGCGTGAGACCCATGATCTTCCCGTGGGGGATGCCGACCTCTTTGCCGACCCCCGTCGTCGCCGTCCGCTCCCGCTCGTTCAGGGCCTTGAGCACCGTCGCCTCGTCGACCTTCGTGAGGGCGGGGTTCTGCTTGAGGAGGCTCGCCATCTCCTCGAAGAGCTCGTCCTTGGATTTGGATCTCAGGCCCGGCTGGATGCTCTGGATGACCAGCGTGTCGAGGAGTCTCATGTTGTGCCTCCGTCAGTCGTGTCGTTTGGTCGCGTGTCACGTTCCGGGGCCGCACCGAGACGCGATGGAGTCACATCCGTCTGCGGAGTGCCTCCGCCCTGGCGCTGCAGAGCAGCGCCCCGCTTCTTTCGCGCGGAGCCCGATGCCTCGAGCGCGTACTTCGTCAGCGGCGGGCCGAGGACCTCGTTGACAAGGATCGAGGCGAGAACGATGTTGACCATCTGCCCCATGTAGGGGAGGTGGGTGAACTGCGTCGTGTCCTGGAGCACGAGGATGAGCCCGATGGCGACGCCCGCCTGCGGCAGAAGCGCGAGCCCCAGGTAGCGCCTCGTCGCCTGTGACTCGTGCGCGGCCGCCGCGCCGACATACGCCCCGGAGTACTTTCCGATGGCGCGGGCGATGAGATAGACGACGCCGAGCGCGCCGGTGGCGGCGATCGTGCGGATGTCGAGCTCCGTACCCGCCAGCGCGAAGAAGGCCGCGTAGATGGGCGGCGACAGCGGTTCGAGAATGCGCATGACCCGCGAGTTCTTCGGCGACATGTTCACGATCACGAATCCCATCACCATGTTCGCGATGAGCGGGGAGACGTTGATCGAGATCGTGACGCCGCTTGTGAGGAGCACGAAGCCGAGAACGATGACGATGACCTCGTTGCTCCGTCGTCGGTTCACGACCAGTCGGTGCACGATGTATCCGGCGACGAGACCGATGAGGATCGAGATGATGATCTCCCGGAGCGGGTGGAGGATCATCGTGACCGGGCCGTGCGCATGGACGCCGCCGACCATGGCCGCAGCGAACGCCATCACAAATCCGAAGAGCGTGATCGCGAAGGCATCGTCGAGCGCGACGACGCCGAACAGCGTGGAGACCAGCGGGCCGCGGGCGCGGAGCTCGCTGGCGATGGCGACGGTCGCCGCCGGCGCTGTCGCCGAAGCGATCGCGCCGAGGAGGAGCGCCATCGGAAGCGGCGCGCCGAAGAGCGAGAGCCCGAACGTGACCGCGGCGAACGTGATGATGAGCTGGAAGGTGGTGATGATGAGGATGTTGCGACCGGTCTGCCGGAGCTTGGCGATCCGGAACTCGGAGCCGATCGTGATGGCGATGAGACCGAGCGCGATGTGCGGGATCGGCGCAAGTGACTCCACGATGTGGTCGGGGACGACATTGAGCATCGAGGGGCCGAGGACGAGACCAGCGACGATGTACCCGGATATCGTCGGGAGCTTCAGACGCGACGCGAGCTTGCCGCCGACGAACCCGGCAAGCAGGAGCGCGCCAACCCCGAAGATGAGGTTGCCGTGAACGAGGTCTCTGAAGGCGATGATCGCGTCGATGATAGGCGTCATGGTGGCAGGATTGTACCACCAGCCGGGGAGAGGCTCCAACCCTTGTACGCCTTCCCGTGGCCTCTTGCAGGTTCGCAGAACCGCCCCAAAGCCCCCAAGAACCCTGTTGCTTCTGATACTCAGCCATGTATAATCGGTGTGTTTATTTGGTGCAGGTCCGCCGTGGTGCGGTCCTCTCAGAGAAAGGCCCCCCGAGACTGGAGAGGGATGCATGCCAAGACGTTTCCTCGTGCTCGCGATGCTGCTCGTTCTGCTCTGTTCCTGTGCGACAGCGAGCGCCGCTCCGACGTTCTACGGCTACATCAAGCTCGACGCGTCGCTCGACTCGGCGCTGACGAACAACGGCGACTTTGCCTACATCGTGCTGCCGTATGCCGAGGGTGAGGAGCACAGCGAGTTCAACATGACGGCCAACCAGACGCGGCTCGGCGTCAAGTTCGACGGGCCCGATGATGACGGTGTCGATGTCTCCGGTCGCATCGAGTTCGATTTCTACGGCGGGGGGGGCGAGAACAAGGCCAATCCGATGCTCCGCCAGGCGTACCTCCAGATGGCATTTGACGGCGTCACGATTCTCGCCGGGCAGACGTCCGACGTGATATCACCTATCGTCCCGACCACGCTCAACTACATCGTTCTATGGAAGTCCGGCGACATCGGTTACCGCCGCCCACAGCTGCGAGTCATAACGGAGTTCGACATCGCCGACAAGGCGAGCATGAAGGTCGAGGCCGCGGCGACGAGGAGCATGGGGCGCGACCACGACGGCGAGGCCTCGGGCATGCCAGCGTTTCAGGGTCGTCTCGCGTTCAGTACCCAGCTTCTCGGTGAGAAGCCGATGACGATCGGCGTCGGCGGCCTCTGGGGGCAGGAGGAGTCGACGTACACCGACACCCTTCTTGCCGAGACGGTCTACGAACTCGAGCAGTCAGGCATCGTCATCGATGCCGTCGTGCCGGTCGGCGACATGATGACGCTCAAGGGTGGCTACTTCACCGGCAAGAACCTGGCGCAGTACCTCGGCGGGATCGGACAAGGCATTGCCGAGGTCCCGGCGGAGGAGTCGAGGAACGTCGAGCCGGTTGAGATCGAAGCGAGCGGTTGGTGGGCGCAGCTGTCGGTGAGGGCAAGCGAGGACTTCACCATCAACGTCGGGGCCGGTTCGGACGATCCGGAGATTCCCGAGGGCGATACTGCGAACACGCTCGAGAAGAACACGACGTACTACGGCAATGTGATGTGGGACGCCGCGCCGTCGACCGTTGTCGGCGTCGAGTACGCGAAGTTCGAGACGGAGTACGTCGGCGGTGAGTCGTACGAGAACAACCGGGTGCAGCTTTCCATGATGTACAAGTTCTAGCTGCAGCCGATGATGCGGAAGCTCCAGTAGTATTCAGGGATGTGAAGTCGCAGAGGCAGTCCACCTGAAGCGCAGAGGAGATGGACATGGCGGAAGAGAAGAAGGACATTCAGGTACTGTTGTCGGAGAAGCGCGTGTTCGAGCCGAACCCTGAGCTCGCTGCGAACTCCAACGTGATGGCCTGGATGAAGAAGCACGGCCTCAACACGCTCGATGAGCTTCTCGAGAAGTGCCAGGATATCGAGTGGTTCTGGAAGGAAATGGCCGACGAGCTTCTCGAGTTCTACAAGCCCTACGATAAGGTCCTCGAGTGGGACGCGCCGTGGGCAAAGTGGTTCACCGGTGGTGAGTACAACATCGTCCACGACGCGCTCGACCGTCACATGAAGACCGACAAGAAGAACGACGTCTGCTTCGTGTTCGAGGGAGAGACCGGCGAGACCAAGGAGTGGACCTACGAGCAGATGTACCGCGAGGTCAACAGGATCGCCAACGGACTGAAGAGCCTCGGCGTCAAGAAGGGCGACCGCGTCGGTATCTACATGCCGATGCTTGTCGAGCTGCCCATCGCGATGCTCGCGTGCGCCAAGATCGGCGCCATCCACTCGGTCGTGTTCTCGGGCTTCAGTCCGAACGCGTTCGCCGAGAGAATGAACGACTGCGAGGCCAAGGTTGCCATCACGTGCGACCACTTCTGGCGTCGCGGCAAGAAGGTCGCGCTCAAAGATCAGACCGACGCTGCGATGGATATGGCCAAGACGGTCGAGCACGTCATCGTGTGCAAGCGTGACGGCGACCCCGTGTCGTGGACCGAGGGTCGCGACCACTGGTGGCACGAGCTCGCGGCTGCACAGTCCGACGAGTGCGAGACCGAGCGCATGGACGCCAACGACCTCCTCTACATCCTCTACACGTCCGGCACGACCGGTCGGCCGAAGGGCATCCAGCACGCCCACGCCGGCTACGCGCTCGGTACGGCGACGACCCTCAAGTGGGTCTTCGACCTTCAGGAGAAGGATGTGTGGTGGTGCGCGGCCGACATCGGCTGGGTCACCGGCCACAGCTACATCGTCTACGCTCCGATGATCCTCGGCGCCAAGTCGGTCATCTACGAGGGCGCTCCGGCGTACCCCGAGGCCGATAGGTGGTGGGAGATGGTCGAGCGCCACGGCGTGACGGTTCTCTACACGTCGCCGACGGCGGTGCGCGCCCACATGCGTCTGGGCGATGAGCATCCGGAGAAGCACGCGATGAAGTCGCTGCGCATCCTGGGTTCGGTCGGCGAGCCGATCAACCCCGAGGCGTGGATGTGGTACCACCTCCATGTCGGCAAGGAGAACTGCCCGATCATGGATACGTGGTGGCAGACGGAGACCGGTCACTTCATGATCACGCCGCTCCCCATCACGCCGCTCAAGCCTGGTTCGGGCACGCGGCCGTTCCCGGGCATCTCGGCGAAGGTCTACGATGACGACGGCAACCCGATCACGAACGCGGGCGGTAACCTCGTCGTTGAGAAGCCGTGGCCCGGTATGCTCCGTGGTCTCTACAAGGATGCCGAGCGGTACAAGAATGTGTACTGGAGCCGCTACGACAAGACCTACCTCGCCGGCGACGTGACTCGCATGGACGAGGACGGATACTTCTGGATCCAGGGTCGCGCCGATGACGTGCTGAACGTCGCCGGTCACCGGATCGGAAACTCCGAGGTCGAGTCCGCGCTCGTCAGTCACCCGAAGGTCGCCGAGTCCGCAGTTATCGGCAAGCCGCACGAGCTCAAGGGTGAGTCGCTGGCCGCGTTCGTCGTGCTTCGCAAGGGCGTCGAGCCGAGCGAGGAGCTCAGGGCGGAGCTGCGCGAGCACGTCGGAGTCGAGATCGGCAAGATCGCCCGTCCCGACTACATCGGATTCGTCAACGACGTTCCGAAGACGCGCTCCGGCAAGATCATGCGTCGCGTCATCCGCGCCAAGGCCATCGGCGAGGAGGTCGGTGACACCTCCACGCTGGCCAATCCCGAGGCTGTTGAGGAGATCGGGAAGGCGAAGTAGCATTTCAATCCGCGGGGGTGGCTCGATTTCGGGCCGCCCCCGTTTTCGATGTCTCATTAAGGAGATGACATGGCTCAAGAGAAAACGATGAATCGCGGGCTTGTTGTGGTCGGCGCCATTCTCATCCAGCTCTGTTTGGGTGCGATCTATGCATGGAGCGTCTTCACCAAGCCCCTCGTCGAAGCAGGCTGGACCAAGACGGAAACACAGATGGTCTTTTCGGCAGGCCTCGCGCTCTTCGCCATTGTCATGGTGATCGCCGGCCGCATGATGCCGAAGGTCGGCCCGCGCAAGCTGGCCATCTCCGGTGGCCTCGTGCTCGGCGCTGGTTACCTGCTCGCCGGTCTCTTCGGCGGCACCTCCTTCTGGCCCATCTTCATCTTCGTCGGCATCATCGGCGGTTCGGGTATCGGCCTGGCGTACGTCGTGCCGATCGCGGTCGGTATGCGCTGGTTCCCCGACAAGAAGGGGCTCATCACCGGCCTCGCGGTCGCAGGTTTCGGATTCGGGGCGACTATCTGGGTGAAGATGGCCGGCGCCTGGGGTCATATGATTGAGAACATGGGTCTGTCGACAACGTTCATCGTCTACGGTGTCGTCTTCGCGGCAGCGACCATTCTCGGTGCGCTCGTCATGACCTTCCCGCCGAAGACCTGGCTCCCGGCGGGCTACACGCCTCCTGAGGCCACGACCAACGGCAAGCCCACCATGGGCACGGTGAACTTCGACTCGGGCGCGATGCTCAAGACCCCGCAGTTCTACATGATCTTCCTGACCTTCCTTTTCAGCGCGGGCGCGGGGCTGATGTCGATCGGTCTGATGAAGCTCTTCCCGAGCCAGGCGCTCGAGACGAACGGGATGGATCCGGTCGCGGCGTCGGCGGTAGCCGGTACGGCCATGGCCGTGTTCTTCTCGCTGGCCAACGGTATCGGACGCATCGCCTGGGGTGCGATGAGCGACAAGCTCGGTCGTAAGACGTCGGTTGTGATCATGACGGCGACGCAGGGAATCCTCGTGATCCTCTTCCCGTTCATGGCCGGCACGAAGGCGCTGCTTTACCTCGGTGCGACGCTGATCGGTTTCAACTTCGGCGGCAACTTCGCGCTCTTCCCGACCACAACGGCCGACACGTTCGGGGCGAAGTACATCGGGCAGAACTACGGCTGGGTCTTCCTTGCCTACGGCGTCGGCGGGATCTTCGGCCCGGTCATGGGTGGCAAGCTCGGCGACCTGAACAACTTCCCGCTGGCCTTCACCATCGCCGGTGTCGCCTGTCTGGTGGCGGCGGTCATCGCCGTCTCGATCAGGCCTCCGAAGGCCGCGTAGAACAGCAGTCCGAAGAGAGCGCAACAAGGGGCCGGGAGGGACACTCCCGGCCCTTTCTTCGTGGCCAGATGGCCTGTGTACAGATGGCCTGCGTGACGCAGGCCACCCCGGGCGTGGGGTTCTCGCCGGGCACGCCTGCGCTGCCGGCGGTGCGGTGTGAGCGACCTCTGCGGCGGGGTTTGGACATTGCCTGATGACAAACTGCTGAGGATGTGCTATAATGATGCTCTGTGGGCACTTAGGGATAATTCCAAGCGCGTTCGCCTGCGGATGCGGTCCGGATGACTGGGTCGCCGACGCTGGTGGATGAGTCGCTGTGTCTCTCAACCGTGGAGGTGAACCGTGCGCAACGCGTTGATCGCGCTGTGTCTCGTTCTGCTGCTTCCGATGGTGCTGAGCGCTGAGACGCTCGCGGTCGGCAGTGGAACCCAGCCGGTCGTGGCTCGCGTGGTCGAGTCGTCGATCGGTCGGACCGTTCTGGAGTATGAGCTCTCGAGCGTTACGACGAACACCGTCGAGATCGATGGGGCGACGTACTACGCCATCGGTCTGGGCGAGGAGAGCACACTCCTCGAGCTCGGGCTTCCCGAACTCCCGAACGTGTGTCGAAGCATCATCATCCCCGACGACGCAGACATGGCCGTCCGCGTTCTCTCCTCGCACTTCACCGACTTCGAGAACATCCCGGTCGCCCCGTCGAAGGGTAATCTCTATCGGAACATCGATCCGGCCACCGTGGCCTACGAGTTCGACGACTTCTACGGGACCGACGCGTGGTACCCCGCCGAGCTGGCGACGGCTCGCGAGCCGTACATCATGCGCGATTTCCGCGGAATGGTCGTTGTCGTCAACCCGGTCCAGTACAACCCGGCGACGCAGACACTCCGCGTCTACGACCGCGTGACGGTCGAGGTGACGGAGTCCGGTGCGGCCGTGAGTCCGCTGACGCACCGCCCGGCGGCGATGAACTCCGAGTTCCGCAAGATCTACGAGCGGCACTTTCTCAACTTCGCCGACGCGCCGCAGTCGCGCTACCCGTCGGTCGATGACATGGGTAACATGCTCGTCATCTGCTATGACGATGCCGCGTGGCTCTCCGCCATGCAGCCGCTGGTCGACTGGAAGAACCAGATGGGCGTGCCGTGTGAGATGGTCACGGTCACCGACGCCGGCGGTTCCGCTGCGAACATCAAGACCTACATCACGAACTACTACAACACCAACGGGCTGACCTACGTCCTGCTCGTCGGTGACGCCGCGCAGGTGCCGACGCTGACGGGAGGCGGCGGTTCGTCCGATCCGTCGTTCTCGCTCATCTCGGGCGACAACTACGCCGATCTGTTCGTCGGCCGGTTCTCCGCCGAGACCATCGGCGACGTCGAGACCCAGGTCCTCCGCTCGGTCGAGTACGAAAAGCGTCCGCACGCGGCTGGTGAGTGGTACCACAAGGGCATGGGTGTGGCGTCGAACCAGGGTCCCGGCGACGACGGTGAGTACGACGACGAGCATCTCGACAACATCCGGACCGACCTGCTCGGCTTCACCTACACCGAGGTCGACCAGATCTACGACCCGACCGGCACCGCGGCGATGGTGACGGCGGCCCTCAACGAGGGGCGCAGCATCATCAACTACACCGGTCATGGTTCGACAACGAGCTGGAGTTCGACCGGGTTCTCGAACACGCACGTGAATGCGCTGACTAACGACAATATGCTCCCGCACATCGTGAGCGTCGCGTGCGTCAACGGACAGTTCAACGGCTACACCTGCTACGCCGAGGCGTGGATGCGCGCGACGAACGGCACCAATGGTGAGCCGACTGGGGCGATCGGAGCCTACATGTCGTCGGTCAACCAGTCCTGGAACCCGCCGATGGACGCGCAGGACGAGATCGTCGACCTCCTCGTTGCCGGAGCCAAGCGCACGGTTGGCGGACTCTACTTCAACGGCTGTGGTCACATGATCGACGAGTACGGCTCCGGTGGAGACGAGATGTTCCTGACATGGAACCTCTTCGGCGATCCATCGCTTCGCGTCCGGTCCGACTCGCCGGCCCCGATCACGGTCACGCATCTTCCGGTGATCTACCCGAACATGGTCACCTGGGATGTCGGCGTAATGGACGGCGCGACGCCTGTCGAGGAGGCGCTCTGCTGTCTGTACCACGACGGCACGATCTACGCCTCCGGGACCACCGACGCGTCCGGCAACGTCACGATGGATGTCCTGAGCATGATCCCGGTCGGCGAGACCATGACGCTGACCGTGACCGGCTTCAACACGGAGACCTATACGGCCGACATTCTGGCCATCGTTCCGGTGAGCTACACGATCGTTCCTCCGTCCATTCCGATCAGCACGCAGACCGACGTCACGATCACGGTCCTGGACGACGAGGATCTGCCACTCCCGGACGTCGTGCTGACGGTGACCGGCTGGAACTTCCAGACGATGGAGAGCGTTACCGACATCAACGGTCAGGCCACGATGACGCTCGAGAGCGACTACGGCCAGGATCTCTTGATCGTCGGCAGCGAGATCGGCGAGACGTATAACTGTCTCGAGGACGTCATCCCGGTGACGGGCGGCGCGGATTTCGCGACGCACGACATCGACGCCGAGGTTGCGTCGATCGGCCTCTATGGAGCGCTGGCCCCGTACATCGAGGGCACGGTGACGATGACGAACTCCGAGACCAACTTCGATTACACCATCGAGGGTTGCGGTCTTGACCTCTCGGGCGGCTCCGGCGTCATGACCGTGCTCGACGTGCCGGTCACGCCGACGAGCAGCGGGACCGTCACAGCCGTGATGGGTAAGGCCGGATTCAACAACTACACCGAGGACATCACGGTCCAGGTCGTCTACGGCCAGCTGGCCGGTGAGGTCTACGAGGCCCCGGCGCGTGCTCCGATCGAGGGCGCCGTCATCAAGGGATACGCCGCGGGCAGCGACACGACGGGCGCCACGCCGGTCTTCACGGCTGTCTCGGGCGTCGGCGGCGCGTACACCATCGAGGGCGACCTGCCGGTCGACCACTACGATGTGTACGTCCTCAAGTTCGGGTACATCACGCTCTTCGAGGACGTCTTCGTGATGTACGGGGCGAACGACCATGACTTCTACATGGACTTCGCGCCGAGCGGCGTCGTGTCGGGTACGGTCACCGAGATCGGCACCGGCACGCCTCTGGAGGCGACGGTCCGGTTCTATCGTGCTGACGACATGTCGCTCTACGCGGAGACGACGAGTGACCCGGTGACGGGTCAGTACTCGCAGACGCTTCCGTACTTCAACTACACGATGAACGTCCGCGCGTACCACCATATCCCCGTCACCATGGGGATCACGGTGGACGAGGCGGCCGAGACGTTCGACTTCCAGCTCGAGGAGACGCTCGCGAACCTTCTCGTGATCAACGACACGGTCGCGGCGCGTCAGGAACTGGTCAAGCTCGACAAGAGCGGTGGCGTCGTCGATGTCTGGAACGGCGTCGTGGACGAGCGCTCGGTGAGCGAATTCGAGGCCGACCTGGTCGATCTCGGGTACGACGTGACCATCGAGACGGCTGCGGCGTCTGATCCGATGAGCTGGATGAACTACGATTTCATCATCTGGTCAACAGGCAGCAGCACGCAGCCCGTGCTGGAGGCGGCCTACCGCACGAACCTCGAGAGTTATGTTGCCGGCGGCGGCAAGCTCATCATCGAGGGCGGCGAGCTGGCGTACGATGCGGCGAGCTACCCCGGGTACCCGACGTTCGCAGCGAACGTGCTTCACGCGAGCGACTGGGAGCACGATTCGAGCGGTGACGTAGCGGTCTACGACGCGTCGCATCCGATCGCATCGTTCCCGAACACGCTCGGCACCATGACGGTCGGCTACAGCGGCTACGGGGACGCTGACTCCTACATCCCGACAGCGGATGCCGACATCGTGATGACCTGGTCGAGCTACTCGACGCTTCCGAGCGTGCTGGTCTACGACGACACGCCGGACCCGGCGAGCGGCCAGATCGTGTTCTACTCGTTCAACTACGCGGCCGCAGACGCTGCCGGGCGGAAGGACCTCCTCGAGAACACCGTGATCTACCTGATCACGCTCGAGAGCGCCCCGACCGGCGGGATCAGCGGCATGGTGACGCTGGATGGCGGCATGGAGAACAGCGGCGTGCTCATCACGGCGATGCCGGGCGGCGCGTCGACCACGACGGATGGGACGGGCTACTACCTCCTCGACGAGATGTACGCCGGCACCTACACCGTAACGGCGAGCAAGCTCGACTGGTCGACCGGCGTCGAGACGGGTGTTGTGGTGAACGAGGGCGCGGTTACCGCACGCGTCGACTTCACACTGACCCCGACGATGACGTACGAGTACTGCGACAGTCCGGCGCTTCCGATCCCGGACTCGACCCCCGCGGGTGTCTCGACCTATCTGGCGTTCCCGGATGACGTCGAGATCAGCGAACTCGAGGTCTCGCTCGACCTCACGCACACGTACATCGGTGACCTCATCGTCAACCTGATCTCACCTGATGGGACGACGGTCTGTCTGCACAACCGCTCCGGCGGCAGCGCCGACAACATCGTCGGTTGGTACCCGGATGAGCTGCCGGTCAGCGGCCCGGGCACCCTTGATGACTTCATCGGCGAGAACGCGAACGGCGATTGGGAGCTCTGGGTGAGCGACAACGCCGGTGCGGATCTCGGCACCGTCAATAGCTGGTGCGTGCGGGTCATCGGCGCGGCCGGTACCGGTGTCGACGAATTCGATACGCCGGTGCGGTACACGCTGGCCGGTGTGAGCCCGAACCCGTTCAACCCGGTGACGGTCGTGACCTACGCCGCACCGCATGAGGGCCATGTGGAGCTGGCGATCTACAACATCGCGGGTCAGCTGGTGAAGACGCTGGTCGACGGCCAGCAGACGCCGGGCTGGCACACGGTGACGTGGGACGGGCGCGACGACAACGGCCGCAGCGTCGCCTCGGGCGTCTACTTCGCCCGGATGCAGGCAGAGAGCTTCACCGGCAGCACGAAGATGGTGCTGCTCAAGTAATTGGCCGCCGCAGGCGGCGGCTTGGGAGTCGCTCCGCGACTCCGACAGAATGCTGTACAACCATCGGGCGGGTGCTTCGGCGCCCGCCCGATTCCATTGTCGCGTGCCCACCAGAGGCGCTGTTGCCCGCCCTCCCGCGATAATGACTTGCTCCGGACGGCTCCCAGGCTTACGATGGAGGTAGTTGCATGAATGCAACGTTCTCCTGAGGAGCGATTCAGCATGGTCAAGCGCCCTGCCGGAAGGCACCCCACACCGACATCCGCCGGTCTCACCCGCGAGAGCTCGTACGATCCCATTCTCGACAGCATCGCCGAGGGAGTGTTCACCGTAGACTCCGAGTGGCGCATTCTGAGCTTCAACCGCGCCGCGGAGCGGATCACGAAGACACCTCGGGACGAGGCGATAGGGAAGCCGTGCTGGGAGGTCTTCCGCGCCAGCATCTGCGAGTCCGCGTGCGCGCTTCGCCAGACGATGGAGACCGGGGAGCCGGTGGTCGACAGGCATGCGTACATCGTGAGCGCCGAGGGAGACCGCGTCCCCATCAGTCTATCCAGCGCTCTGCTCCTGGGTGAGGACGGAGCCATCATCGGTGGTGTGGAGACGTTCCGTGATCTGAGTGTCGAGGAAGAGCTGCGACGCGAGCTTGCTGGACGAGTCCGCTTCGCGGACATGATCAGCAAGAACCACCTTGTCCAGGAGATCTTCGCGCTCGTCCCGGACATCGCCGAAAGCGGGAGCACCGTGCTCATCGAGGGTGAGAGTGGAACAGGGAAGGAGCTCCTGGCGCGGGCGATCCACGACCAGAGTCCGCGGGCCGAGGGTCCGCTGGTTGTGGTCAACTGCGGCGCGCTCCCGGACACGCTCCTGGAATCCGAGCTTTTCGGGCATCTTGCGGGCGCGTTCACCGACGCGACCCGCGACAAGCCGGGCCGTTTCGAACTGGCGCGTGGAGGAACCATCTTCCTCGACGAGATCGGCGACGTCTCCCAGGCGCTCCAGTCCCGCCTGCTCAGGGTGCTCCAGGATGGATCCTACGAGCCACTCGGGGCGGTGGAGACGAGGACATCGGACGCTCGTGTGATCGCGGCGACCAATCGGAACCTCGATGCAATGGTTGAGTCGGGTGACTTCAGGAGAGACCTCTTCTACCGGATCAACGTCGTCACGCTCGAGCTGCCGCCACTCCGAGAGCGCCGCGAGGACATCCCGCTCCTGATCGGTCACTTCATCGAGAAGTTCAACCGGCTTCGTGGAAAGGAGGTCGCCGGCGTCAGCCCGCGGGTGATGGACCTTTTGATGAGGCACGACTACCCGGGCAACATCCGCGAACTCGAGAACATCATAGAGCATGCCTTTGTCACGTGTCGGTCGGGCATGATTCGCGCGCGTCATCTGCCCGCCGCGCTTCTCCCGGGCGGTGGCGTCTCAGGAGACCAGCCCCCGACGCTCGAGGAACTCGAGCGTGACTTTCTGTTCTCGGTGATGGAGCGCCACGGCTGGGACCGGCGGGGAGCGGCGGGCGAACTCGGCATCCACCGAACGACCCTGTGGCGCCGCCTGAAGCGACTGGGCATCGAGGCACCCCGGAGCGGTGACGCCGGCTGAGAGCATCTTCAGAAGGCCGATGCAGTAGTGCAGCATGGCGCCCTTCAGATGATGCAGCACTGCAACATGCTGCTGTTCACACATCTCACCAGTACCTCTCTGCAAACCCTATAAACACTTGTCAGTCATCGTGTTAAGGAATCCCGAGTGACAGCTCGGGATTCTGGCATGTTCTGTGCTGTTTCAGGACCTGGAGGTTGTTTATGCGAGTGGGACTGACGGTCTGGAACACGAGGATCTCGCCAGTGGCTGACACGGCGACCGAACTGCTGGTCGCCGAGTGCGACGGATCGGTCTGGAAGACGGATCTGCGAGTGTCGCTGGGGAATGAGGGTTACGGCCGGATGGCGAAGCGGATAGCCGGACTGGAACTGGATGTTCTCGTGTGCGGAGCGGTCTCGCGGCGATTCGCAGCGCATCTGGAGCAGAGCGGCGTGCGCGTGCTTCCGTGGGTTGCCGGGGAGTGGCAGGACGTGCTTGAGGCGCTGGCGAGTGGAGAACTCACCCACGACCGTTTCGTGATGGCCGGGTGCGGGCGTCGTCGTCGCGGTCCCGGACTGAACGACGGACGCGGTCGTGGTCGCGGAGATGGGTCGGATGACGGACATCGGAGTGGCTCGGGTCGCGGGCGGCGGAGTGGAGCCGGTCGGGGACGCGGCAGAGGAGGTGGACAATGAGGATAGCGGTTTCAGCACAAGGGTCGACTCCGGACAGCCAGGTTGATCCCAGATGCGGCCGGTGCGCGTGGTTCGTTGTGTACGACACGGAGAGCGGCGAGTTCGGAAGCATCGACAACAGCGCGAGTGTCAATGCGCCTTCGGGCGCTGGTGTACAGATGGCATCGCGAGTGGTGGGGGCCGGCATCAACCGGGTCGTGACCGGGCAGTGTGGGCCGAAGGCAACACGTGGCCTCGAGGGAGCGGGCATCGAGATCGTCACCGGAGCAAGCGGGACGGTTCGGAGCGCGCTCGGACTTGAGGACTGACACGAGGCGTGCGTCGCCCGGAACACGGAACGTGGCGCACGGGAGACGGAACACAGAGCACAGGGAACTAAGGACGTATTGAACGCACATGTCGCTCCGAGAGCGACAACCAGGAGGTAGAGGGAATGCCGAGAGGAGATAGAAGAGGCCCGGATGGTGCGGGTCCGATGAGTGGTCGAGGAATGGGATACTGCGCAGGGTTTGATGCCCCGGGCTACGTCCGGCCGGGTGTCGGTCGCGGCGGAGGTGGCGGCGGGCGTGCGCGGGCCGGATACGGCCGCGGGATGCGACACGGAAGGGGCGGCTACGGGTACGGCGCCTACGGATACGGAGGCTACGGATACGGAGGCGGGGGACCGGGTTGGGACGCATACGGCCGTGTTCCCGCCGGCGAGTACCCCGAGGGCCGTCCGGTTGCTCCCGTCAATGCTCGGCCGCTGACTCCCGCTGAGGAGGCCGAAGCACTCCAGGCGCAGGCGGAGTATCTCGAGGAGGCGCTCAAGGACGTACAGAGACGCCTCAACGACATGCAGAAGGAAGACTAGACGCGATGGACTCACCACTGCGCGTGGCTGTCGCGAGCGGCAAAGGGGGGACGGGCAAGACCACGATCGCCACAGGTCTTGCCGTTCTCCTCGCTCAGGACGGCATCCAGACCAGCTATCTCGACTGCGATGTCGAGGAGCCGAACGGTCGGTTCTTCCTGCAGCCCGAGATCAGTGAGACGAGCGGTGTGTTCGTCACGACGCCGATCATCGACACGGACCGGTGTACGAACTGCGGCAGATGCTGCGATGTCTGTCGCTTCAATGCACTGGCTCATCTGCCCGAGAAGATACTCGTCTTCCCGGAGCTCTGCCACGCGTGCGGCGCCTGCGCGCTCCTGTGTCCTGAGGGGGCCATCACGGAGGAGCCGCGTAAGCTCGGCGAGATTCATCGAGGCGCGACAGCGCACTCGTCGACGGGGCCCGGCGCAGTTGATGTCGAGTTTCTGGAGGGATGTCTCGATGTCGGCGAGGCACACGCAACGCCGATCATCAGAGCGCTGAGACGTCATCTGCCGGAGAGGGGCGTCGTCATCTTCGACGCGCCCCCGGGAGCATCCTGTCCTGTCGTCGAGACGGTCCGCGGCGCTGATCTCGTCGTGCTCGTGACCGAGCCGACGCCGTTCGGGCTGAGCGATCTCGAGCAGGCTATCGGCGTCGTGCGCGCTGTCGCGGGCGAGGCCGTCGTCGTCGTGAACCGCACCGGAATGACGGAGGAGGGTGACGCCGCGGCCGAGAGGTTGTGTGACCGCGAAGGACTGTCTGTGCTGGTGGGGATCCCCGAGGACCGGGCGGTGGCGACGTGTTCGGCCCGGGGTGAGGCTCCGGTTCTGGCTGTGGACGGCTATGCGGCGCGGCTCGCGCCACTCGTGGAACTCATACGGGAGAGGGTGGCGGCATGAGCAGGACGAATGAAGCCGTGCGGGAACTCGTTGTCGTGAGCGGGAAGGGCGGCACGGGCAAGACCAGCCTTGTCGCGTCAATGGCTGCGCTCTGGCGTTCGAAGGTGGTCTGCGACTGCGATGTGGACGCGGCCGATCTCTATCTCGTGCTGGCGCCCGAGGTCCGGGAGGAGCACGGGTTCTCCGGCGGCTCGACGGCGAAGCTCGACACGGCGGCGTGCACGCGGTGCGGCCGCTGTCTCGATCTCTGCCGCTTTGACGCGATCGAAGCAGGTCCCGAGGGTGATGGACCCGCCCGAATCGATGAGTTTGCGTGCGAGGGCTGTGGTCTTTGCTACGAGATCTGTCCGGACGGAGCCATCTCACTCGTCCCGTCGGAAAATGGACACTGGTACGTTTCGGACACGCGACACGGCCCGCTCGTCCACGCGCGGCTCGGTCCCGCCGAGGAGAACTCCGGCAAACTGGTCACGCTCGTCCGACGCGAGGCAAGGCGCGTGGCGAAGGAGCACGATGTGAACGTCGTGCTCGTCGATGGTTCTCCCGGCATCGGCTGCCCTGTGATCGCTTCCATCACCGGCGCTGACCAGCTGCTCGTCGTCACGGAACCGAGCATGAGCGGTGTACACGACCTCGGCCGCGTTCTCGACCTTGCGGACAAGCTGTCCGTTCCGGCGGCCGTTATCGTCAATCGCTGGGACGTGCATCCGGAGGGTGCCGACGAGATCAGGACGATGTGCGGGAAACGCGGCGTTGAGTTGATGTCGTCGATTCCGTACGACCCGGATGTGACACGGGCGCAGGTAGCGGGTGTGCCCGTCGTGGAATACAGAGACGGAGAAGCGGCGCGTGCGATGCGCGACATCGCGGAGGCCGCCTGGAACCTGCTCGGAGCAGGTCATGATCGTCAAGCCAAAGTCCCTGGGGAGGTAACATGAGCAGCGAGAAGCCGATCGGCAACGCCGACGCGAGCGGCAGCGGGAATGGGAACGGAATCGGAGGCGGGAACGGGAACGGATCCATGAGGATCGCGATCCCGACACGGGACGAGAAGTTGACGGCTCACTTCGGACACTGTCTTGAGTTCATGCTGTTCGACGTCGATCGCACTGAGCGGTCGATCACGCGTGTGACCAGAGAGACGCCTCCGGCACACGAGCCCGGCGTGCTCCCGGCATGGCTCGCGTCCCACGGCGCGGATCTCGTCATAGCAGGTGGCATGGGACGGCATGCGCAGCAGCTCTTCGCGCAGCAGGGCGTTGATGTGCAGGTCGGTGCTGCCGAAGCGCCGGCGATGTCCATCGTGAAGGCGTTTCTGGATGGCCGTCTCCAGACAGGTTCGAATCTCTGCGACCACTGAGCGGTGTTGCGAGGCCTTGATTCCGACGTGTGCCGCGAGCTCCAATTGCGGGCATGCAGGAGTTGACGGCGCCACAGAGCGATGCAGGAGGCGGGGGTGTCCCTTGATCGGGGCGCCCCCGTCATCGTTTTCTCGGTCAGGCGTGCTCCGGGGTGTGGATCGGCGCATCAGAAGAATGTGGAGTCCAGCGGTACGAGATGGGCAAGGTGTCCGAATGGAGCTGTTGTGCGAAGAAATATCAATGACAAACTCAAAAAGTGTGGTATAATATATGCATCGATTCCACTCGTTAGCCCCGTGGCCGGTTGAAGGTTACGGTGGGTTGACATATATTCGCCTGAATCGGGAAGACAGAGCCCCCGCGACGGATTCTTGTACTCCGGTTCCGTCATGTAGGGGAACGACGCTTCACCTCGAGCTGGGAGGTGTGTTGTGACAAGAACGACCCTGGCGCTTGTTTCGATCCTGGTGCTGACGCTGTCCGCGTCGGCGGCCGAGGTCGTGACGCTGAGCGGCGCCGAGGCCGTCACGGCCACGGTCATGGAGTCGAGCGACTCCAGAACCGTCATCGAGTACGAACTGGGCAGTTTCGAAAAGAGCCCGGTCGTCATCGAAGGAGAGACGTACTACACGGTCTCGCTTGATGGCGAGCCGCACTCCTCGGAGCGCGGTCTTCCGGAGCTTCCTCTCATCGCGCGCAGCATCATCATTCCAGACGCCGCAGCGATGGATGTTCGCGTACTCGGGACGACGTACGTCGACTTCGAGAACGTGCCGGTCGCTCCTTCGAAGGGCACGATCCTTCGCACCATCGACCCGGCAACCGTGGCACACACTTTTGACTCGTTCTACAGCGACGATGCTTGGTACCCGTCGGACGTCGCGTTCGCACGCGATCCATACATCATGCGTGACGTGCGGGGTATGACGATCGTCGTCAACCCGTTCCAGTACAATCCGTCAACGCAGACGCTCCGTGTTCACACGAGCGTGATCGTTGAGGCGCGCAGCGTCGGGACGGGACGGACCAACGTTCTGCTGTCGAGTCGTACGCACGCGCGCGTCGCGGAGTTCGAGCGCCTCTACTCGCGCCACTTCATCAACTACGATGAGGCGCGGATGGACCGCTACACACCGATCGGTGAGACCGGTGGCATGCTCGTTATCGCCTACGGCAGCTACATGACTGCCATGCAGCCTTTCGTCGACTGGAAGCTGCAGATGGGCGTTCCGTGTGAGATGGTCAGCGTCGCGACCGCGGGCGGTTCGGCCAGCGCGATCAAGAGCTACATCCAGAACTACTACAACACGCACGACCTCGCGTACGTCCTGCTTGTTGGCGACGCTGCGCAGCTCCCGACGCTGTCGGGTGGCGGCGGCTCGTCCGATCCGAGCTACTCGCTCCTGGCGGGCTCCGACAACTACCCCGATGTCTTCGTCGGTCGGTTCTCCGCTGAGAGTACCGCACAGGTCGAGACCCAGGTGGCGCGGAGCATCGAGTACGAGAAGCAGCCGCAGTCGGGTGCCGCCTGGTATCACAAGGGCCTCGGTGTCGCCTCGAACCAGGGCCCGGGCGACGACGGCGAGTACGACAATGTCCACATGGACAACATGCGCACCGACCTGCTGGGCTTCACATACACCGAGGTCGGTCAGGTCTACGACCCGAGCGGAACCGCTGCGATGGTGACGTCCGCTCTCAACGACGGTCGCAGCATCATCAACTACACGGGCCACGGTTCGACGACGAGCTGGGGTTCGTCCGGATTCTCGAACACGCACATCAACGCGCTCACCAACGACAACATGCTTCCGTTCATCATCAGTGTTGCGTGCGTCAACGGCAATTTCGTCAGCTACACGTGCTTCGGCGAGGCATGGCTCCGCGCCACGAACGGCGGCGAGCCGACCGGTGCTATCGGCGCCTACATGTCATCGATCAACCAGTCCTGGAACCCGCCGATGCAGGCGCAGGACGAGGTGGTCGACCTGCTGATAGCCGAGGAAAAGCTGACGTACGGTGGTCTCTGCTACAACGGCAGCTGTCAGATGATGGACGAGTCGGGCACCGACGGCGCCAACATGTTCCTCACATGGCACATCTTCGGTGACCCGTCGCTCCGCGTTCGTACGGACACGCCTTCATCGATCAGCGTCTCGCACGACGGTTCGATCGATTCGGCGGCGACGAGCTACGACGTGACCGTGGCCGGCGTTGAGGGTGCGCTCTGCGCGCTCTACTACGACGGCGTGCTCTACGGCTCGGCGTTCACGGACGGCTCCGGCGACGCAACGATCCCGATCGGCACTGCGCTGACGGAGGGCGACGATCTCGTCCTCACCGTGACGTCATTCAATACGCTCACGTATTTCGGCACGGCGACTGTCGGTCCGACCTACACGCCGGACATCGACGTCTCGCCGACCTCGTTCGAGGTCACGCTGGAGCCCGATGAGTCCACGACGCGGACGCTCTACGTCAGCAACGTGGGCGAGGCCCTGAGCGTTCTCGACTATCAGATCGACGTCGTCGATGCGGGCATGGCGCGCAACCTCACGGGATCGACGGTGACGTCGACCCCGAACGAGTACGCGCCCGGCACGACGATGGACTTCATTTTCTCCGCCTACAACGGCAGCGGCGACAACGAGTGGATCGAGGCGATCGCTCTCGACTTCCCGTTCGGCGTGACCGTCAACAGCTGCACGGACTTCGTCGTTTCGAGTCGCACGCTTACGTGGGACGGGACGACGGGTATGGGTGCGGACATCGACTGGACCGGAAGCTACTCGAATGTCATCTACCCGGCGGAGAGTGCGACGGCGACGATCAACGTGACGATCGGTCCCGCATTCGTCGGCGACATGGAGGTCGGCTACACGCTCGTCGGTGACGACTACGGCTCGGCTCCGCACACGGTCACAGGGACGGTCATCGTCAGTCCGCCGCCTGGTCCGACGGTGGCGCTCACGGCCCCGAACGGCGGTGAGGAGTGGGGCATCGGCGACGCGAACAACATCACGTGGACGTGGACGGGCGAGTTCTTCTACGCCACGCTCAGCTACTCCACGGATGGCGGCTCGACGTGGACCGACATCGCCACGGATACGGCGAACGACGGATCGCATCCATGGGTCGTACCTGGTCCGGTCTCCGAGGACTGCCTCGTCAGGATCGTCGGGGATACCGATCCGGTGATCCAGGACGAGAGCGATGCGACCTTCTCGATCTACCGTCCGGTCAACTGGCTGACGGTCGTTCCGGCGACCGGCCAGGTCAACTCCGGGCAGACTGCCGACGTCGAGCTCCAGTTCGATGCGACCGGTCTCTCCGATGGTGACTACTACGCCGATCTCCTGATCGACTCGAACGGCGGCGCGCGCGTGACGGTCTCCGTGACGCTGCACGTCGAGGGCACGGGTGTTGAGGAACTGCCGGTTGCGCTGAGGCTCTTCGGCAACCACCCGAACCCGTTCAACCCGATGACACGCATCGCCTTCTCGCTGCCGCAGCCCGGCGCGGTGAAGGTCAGCGTGTTCGATGTCTCGGGTCGCCTGGTCAGGGAGCTGGGAAGCAATGAGTTCGACGCCGGGCGTGGCGAGATCGTCTGGGACGGCACCGACCGTCTGGGCGAGCCCGTCGCAACGGGCGTCTACCTCTACCGGATGCAGGCTGCCGGTGAGGTGCGGGACGGGAAGATGGTCCTGCTGAAGTAGCACTGTGGATTCACATGGCACGTCACGGGCGTGCGGTGGCACCCCGCCGCAGCGGTCCGAGGTTGGCCATCGAACCAGAGGACGGGGACCGGACTACCGGTCCCCGTTTCTCGTCTGCGCCAGCAACGTCGGCCCTCCGAGCCCGGTCCCCGGTGCCTATGTGTTCCCGCGGAAGAAACAACTTGCCGTAGCCGAAGCGGTATGGTAGACTCAAGACAAGTCAGAAGTGCACATGAAACCTGCCTGTCGTACCGATTCCGGTGGACACATCTGCCGGGTTCTCCGTGCAATTCGTGAGAATCTATCTCTGATCTGCCCAGCGTGAGCCGGGTGAGTACGTGCGTCACGACTGGGAGCTCCCCGCGTGGGAAGGGCGAGATCATGAACGGGCGATGGCTGACGCGAGCGATCCCTGCAGTCGGACCGGCGGCGCAGATGTCCGTGCCGGTGCTGGTGGCCGCGGCGCTGCTGGCCGTGGTGCTGGTGGTGATACCCGCTGCAGCGCGCGAGCCGGCGGCGCCACGTGAGCTGGCGGGGGAGAGCCGCGCTTCGCGGGTCCCGCTTCCGGAGATCAGTGCGCCGGGCGCAGGACATGAGTCCGCCCGCCGCGAAACACTGTGGATCTTCGACGCCGACTTCGAAGACATGACCGGAGACAACGCCGGATGGCTGTCCATCGATCGCTCGGGGACGCTCGGTCAGGAGAACTACTGGCACAAAGACACGATTCGCATCAACGGGTTCGAGCACCTTGGGGACTCGACGTGGTGGTGCGGCACGTACGACGAGTGCTGGGTTCAGCCGCGTGGCTACGGCAACAACTGGTACCAGCTGCTCTGGCGCGACTTTCCGTTGTCCGAGTGGAGCGGGTCCGGCGACACCGTCACGCTCGAGTGGGATCAACGCTTCGCGATGGAGAAGGACTACGACTACGGCTTCGTCGAGATCTCGACCAATGCGGGTTCGACGTGGACGACGATAGGGACGTACCAGAATCCCGGATTCCAGGGGCCGGGTATCTCGCAGGACTGGGACAGCGCCAACTACGGACATCCACTCCATGATCTGGGGGCGTACGCGGGGAGCGATATCCGTCTGCGCTTCCGCTTCGAATCCGACGAAGCGTACTCCGCGGAGGATGAGACCAATCACCCATCGCTCAACCCTGTGCTGGACGGTGCGTGGCAGCTCGACAACATCACGTGGAAGGTCAATGACACCACGGTGTGGCTTGACGACTGTGAGTCGCCCGGCGACAACGGCTGGGTGCACGATGACATTCCCGACGTGGGGCAGACCGGCGTCGTCTTCTACCGGGGCCTGTACGGCACGGACTTCGACGTGGGTCGTCCCGAGGCGTGCGTGAGCCCGACGGGATGGATGATGGGTGCCACCGACCCGTTCACGGGGACCATGGTCGACGGTCAGGAGACCTGGCTTCTGTCTCCACCGATCGACATCAGCGGCGCCGAACAGCTTGTGGGTCTCTGGGACATGTGGGTCGACCTGCCATTCGAGTCGAACGACCGCTTCGATCTGTGGCTCGGTTCCGCCGACAGTCTCGGCTGCATCCGGATTCCGTCGGGGTTCATCGACGAGAGTCCAGGCAACTGGTCCGGCGGACCGTTCTGGGGAACCTGGTCGGACGACTGGGATGCGTTTGCCGGCCACGGGTGGCTCTCCATCTGTTGGCAACTCTACAATCGGGAACCCGCCGAACCCGGTACACACAGGGCCGGCATATTCCTGAACAGACAGAAGCTTGGGATCCCGTCGGGCGACGCGGGGACGCTCTTCGACTATGGCGACTGGGATCGATTCGCCGACCTGTTCCCCGAGCAGCTGTCGAGCGCGATGACCGACTCCGCGATCATCAAGGTCTCGGACAGCGACAACATCACGACCGTCCTCGTTGTCGCGTCATGCGACGCCGGCGACACCTGGGAGTCCTATCCCTGCCGTCGCCTGGACCCGCTCGGGAACGACTGGAGCTGCTCGCCCCCGACGGACCAGATGAGCGTCGGTAGCGAGATCCTCTACTACTTCGAGGCTGTCGATGGCGTCGGCAACGTGGCGACTCATCCGGAGAACGCACCCGAGGAGCATCTCGAGTTCTCGATCCTGCCGATCACAGCGAGCGCTTCCGAACCGGGCATTCTGCTCGTGGACAAGCACGGGAGAGGAACGCCCGGTGAACGGCGCGACTACGCCCACGACACCCAGCACTACTACCGTGAGGCGCTGGGTATCCTCGGTCATGAGTGGGACGTGTTCGATGTCACCGTCCCATCGGGAACAGCACAGTCCGAGGGGCCGATAGCGACGGGGTATCAGTACTACGACACCATCATATGGCTCACGAGCAACGCGACTGCGTTCACGTTCTGGGACGTGGATCAGATCAACATTATGAACTGGTTGGAACAGGCGGAGAGTGGCGAGGAACGGAACCTCCTCATCACCGGCAACGACTGGGCTGCTGAGCTTGCGGGGACGGGAGCCGAGACACTCGGATTCGTCTCCGAGTGGCTCACCGTGGAGTATATTCAGGATGCGATCGGTGTGGTCGATGTCGATTCACTGCCGGTCCTGAAGGACAGCCCGGGCGGTCACAGGTTCATGAACAACGACGATCGCGCATGCGTCCTCCGCGGCTGGTGTCCCGAGGTCGAGTACTTCGATGTCATCGGTATCGAGGGCGCTGCCGAGGGAGCGGAGGTCGCGGTGCTCTATGAGAAGACCGATGCGACAGAGCTCCCGGCCGGGGTTGCGTATACGGAGCCGACGATCGGCTACCAGACCGTCGCGCTCGGATTCGGGATGGAGTTCATGATGGACAGTATCGATCCGTCGACCGGGTACTACCGCTCGGGCGCCCCGGACCGCGTCGACCTGATGCAGAACATCATGGAGTACTTCGCGAAGAGCCCGACGACGGACCCGACGGGTGTCGCTGACGAGAACTTTCGGAACATGTTCGCGGGCGCATCCCCGAACCCGTTCAACCCCGTTACGAAGATCGCGTACAGCGTGCGCGAGGCGGGTCCGGTGACGATCGGGGTCTATAACATTGCCGGGCGGGTCGTGCGCACGCTCCTGCGGAGCGAACTCGCCGCCGGCGCGGAGGGGTTCGTCGTGTGGGACGGGACGGACGATGCGGGGAAGCGGTGCGCCAGTGGCGTCTACTTCTGCCGGATGACGGCGCCGGGATTCGCCAAGAGCCGCAAGATGGTGATGCTGAAATAGGATCCGACGCAGCCGCACGACACTCAGAGATAGCAAGAGGCCGCCCGCGTCCGTGGGCGGCCTCTCCTGTTGCGCAAGGCGTCCTCCCCCCCCGGGCGACCCCTTGCACGCTGCATCCGGGCGGGACCAGTAGCCCCGCCCGGCTTCGTTCGCTACTTCAGGATGATCATCTTCTTCATCGCCCCGTTGGCGCCGCTCTGCACGCGGTAGAAGTAGATGCCGGCCGAGACGTCGTGGCCGTTGGCATCCTTGCCGTCCCAGGCGACCGCGTGACGGCCGGCCGGGAGCTCACGGTCGACGAGCGTCGTCACCATGCGGCCGGCGACGTTGAAGACCTCAAGCGTGGTCTTCGACGGATGCGGCAGGTCGAAGGCGAGTGTCGTCCCGCCCCTGAACGGGTTCGGGAAGTTCTGGCGGAGCGCGAAGGCGACCGGGATGGTCGGCTCGTCAACGCCCGTGCCCGACGTGGTGACCGCGATCGTCACGACGTCGTACGTGTCGTAACGGCTGCCCGTCGAGAGGTGGAGGTCGAACTCCACGATCTCATCGGAGGGCGACGCAGCCACCCTGATGACGAACGGTGAGGCCGCGTTCGTGGCCGAACCGCTGCCGGGGATCGTACCGAAGCTGGCGGTGCCGTCCTCGATGGTGACATCCGGATCGCTCGTGGTGAGCGTTCCGGTGACCGTCACGGCGCTACCAGGTCCGCCGTTGGCGATCGTGAGGATCAGGTCGCACACCTCGAGCGGATCGGCGATTCCGTCGCCGTTGCCGCCGCTCGAGTCATCGATCGTCTGCCCATCCACGGCGAGCCAGACATCCGATTGCGTGGGAGCCTGGGTCGTGAACTTCACGGCCCGGCCGTTGCTGACCGTCGCACCGTTGGCGTCGTGGCTGCCGTTGTAGACGTACTGGATCCCGTCAGTCTGTGCCGGGTTCTCGATACCGATCGTCGCGCTGCCAACGGTTCCGACCGTCTGGTACTGGAAGACGATCTCTCCGTTGCCGGATGGCGTCGGGTAGTGCGCCGGATCGTAGAGAATGACCTCGAAGGTCTCGGGGTAGCCCGAGCCGTAGTGCACGGTCGCGTCAAACTGGACGATGTAACGGTGGTTGGCGCTGTCGTAGTACTCGTAGATGTTGCCGCCGCTCGAGGGATCAAGGTCGTCCCAGAACGGAGCAAGCATCCTGTCCGGCCCGTGCGCGTTCGGGATGGCCGAGTTGTCGCCGAAGCGGTAGTCCTCGGAACCGAGCGAGACGAATCCGTTCGAGCAGATCGAAACCTCTGTGTAGTCGGTGCCGTAGTAGCGGAACGTGAAGGGTAGGGAAACGGTCGTTGTCGCCGCGTCCTCGTTCGTGATCGCCGATATGATCGACCCGACGGTCGTGATCTCGATCCAGTCGTAGATGGGCGCGCGTCCGGTCGCCGTGTCGGTGTCATCGTACGCGTAGTACCCGTACGAGTCCGGTCCAGTCGGAGCCTGAGTTGCCGAGCCGCCGGACGCGATCGAGAACGACATCGTCTCGTCGTGTGTGTAGGTGGCCGCTCCACCCGTGACGTCCAGGTCGAAGCTGATCAGATGAGCCGGCGGAATGCTCGGACTCACGCTCACGCGGAACGAGTTGGTCGCGTTCGTACCGCTGCCGCCCGCTCCGATGTCTCCGAAGAGGCCGTCGTCGTCGGTGACCGCGACGAACGCATCTGTGGAGATGAGCTGTCCAATAACGCCGGTGACGCCCAGCGCGCCGTCGTTATCGAGTGTGATATTGACCCATGCGGTCTCCCCGGCCTCGAGGACGCCATCCCCGTCGCCGCCTGAGCCGCTGTCGTCAACCGTCACGCCGGCGATGCTCAGATCGGCCGCGGAGACGACCACGTCCGGAACCAGGATGGTCCACGCGGCGCGTGCGTCGTCCGCCGTGGCGTAGAGCGTCAGCGCCAGTTCGTGCCCGTCCGGGCATGACTCACCGACCTCAAATGTGAAATCGGTGACGTTGTCGCCGGTCCCGCCGCTGACGATGGTCCCGTACGACGACGTCGTGTCCGCGAGCGACACGTACATGTCATTCGAACGGAGCACGCCCTGCGTGTTCGTCGCGGCGTCCGGTCCGGAGTTCTCGAGCGTTACGGTCAGGGCGACCGTCTCGCCCGGGCTGACGAGCCCGTCGTCATTGCCGCCGGAGTCATCCGGGGATGCGCTGCTGTACTGGAGGAAGGCCCCGTCGACCGTGACGACGGCATGGCTCTCGTACGGATGGATGTTGTGACCGGTCACGGTAACCCACATCGTGTCCGCGAGCACCGGGTTGACGCTGAGGCTCACGTTGCCGTTGACGTCGGTCGTGCCGGTCTCATAGATCTCGCCGTCCGCGTATGCGCAGACCAGAGCGCTCGGGACCGCGGTCCCGCCGTTCTCGACCGTGACCAGGTATGAACTCGGACCGTTCGGGACGGTCGGCGAGTGCGTGACGGTGGTCTGCACGGGCAGCGCCGTCCACACATCGAGCGACGGATCGCCCTGAACGCTCCATCCCTCGTACTCGTATTCGTCGCCGTATGTCACATACACGGCGCTCTTCCCGTGGGCCAGGGCCTCACCGAGAGTGTGCATCTTGAGACTGAAGATGCCCGAGTAGAAGTCGCGGTTCACAACGCTTCTCAGGTGCGCACCGTGAGAGACGATTCTGCTCGTGGCGCAGAAGGCGACAGCGCCGCGCGGCGTGCCGATGGTGCCCGCGCGCATCCATGTCTCACACGGATAGCCGTCCGAACTGTACGTCCCGGTGCCGCACGTCGCGGACATCACGACCGGAAGCCTGTACCCGGGGTTTGTGCTGTTCGGGTTCGCGTCGAAAGGCGACCACCAGTTGGAGACGCCCTGGCCGCGGTAGTTAACGAACACGCGTCCGGCGTCAACCGACGCGTGGATATCGTTGTAGTCGTCACCGTTCTTGCGGAACAGCGTGTCGATGGTCGCGAACCCCTCGTTCTCCATGAGGTCGTACGCGTGCCACGTGTCCTCGTAGTACGTGGCATCCGAGGAGTCGTAGTCATCGCGGACGATGAGACACGCGCTCCTGAACCAGAAGACGTCGGACATGTACGGCGTCCGCTGGTAGTTCATCGTCTTGTCGACGATCAGGTCGATGTTCGCGTCACTGTCGCCGGAGAAGCGACCCCAGAAGACGTCGATCAGCGGATCCGAACCCTCGAGCTGGCAGTAGCCGTCGTCCGAGCCACTCGAGCTTCCGTGCGTCGGAATCACGTCGGTGTCGCCGACGAAGAGGATGTACTCGGGTGGAACCGTCCACGTGTCGTACGCCGTCTGGATATAGGTCTTGATCTGGGTGTAGCTGGAGCCGATGACCGAGGTCCTCGCGATCTCGACCTCGAATCCCGTCCTGTGCTTCCAGTCGGCCAGCGGGAGAATGTTGTCGTAGTAGGTGTCGGCTGTGATGATGAGGTACTTGCCTCGCGAGTCGCTCTCGTAACGCGACGCCACGAACTCGTAGTTGGCGATCTGCGCCTCGTAGAGCTTCCGGAAGGCCGGGGACTCGGCGCGAGTGGTCGTCTTGATGTTCGTGCGGCCCGGCGCGCCGTAGTCCAGCTCGATCGTCATCCGCGTTGCGACGCGGAGCTCGCCGGCCTTCGCATCGTACGATGCGGGGTAGACCCTGAGCGGGACGACGCGGTAGTCACGCATGATGGATGGGGCGCCGAGGGCGACCGCGTGCTCAGGGAAGAGGGAGGCGCGCGCGTACGCATCAGCGTTGTACGCCAGCTCGGTCCCCGGCTCGCGGTCCTGCGCCTGCACCGGCAGGAGCTCGCCACAGGAGATCGACTGGTACTGCGCATCGAGAACGCGCAGCTCCACGCCGGAGGTCGGCGGGATGGCGATCATCGTTGCGGCAACGGCGAGGGTTGGGTCACCGACGTCGCCGAATGCGGAGGCTCCGTCGAACGTCAGGAGGTCGTATGTCATCCCTTCGAGCTGCACGCTCGAGAGCTCGGCTCGCGGGATCTCGATCTCAACGACCGTGTGTGTCTGGTCGGACTCGAGGACGTTGAAGGTGACCGCCGACGCGGGACCGACGAGCAGCGCAACGAGCGCCCCCGCCAACGTCGCCGTCAGGGCATGCGAAAACCGTCCGCGCATCTGTTCCTCCTTGAAAAACGGGCGCGTAGTGACTCTCTCTTCATCTCATGTCATGGTGCCTAATCGTCCGGCGCTCGAGCGACCCCTGGGCGAGGCGACCCGAGCGTATCTTCCACGTAGATACCATTTTATCACATTTCTCTTGGTTTGTCTATGAGGCGTTGCGGTGTCTTCTCGCGCCGGAGCGGAACGTCGGCGCCTGTGCGGCCTGATGCGGCGGTTCCGGCTCGCATCGTCTATGGCGCGGCGAGTTCGGCGAGAGGAAGGGCGTTGAGAACGAGTCCGAGCACGAACGGCGCGACCAGATACGTGGCGATCATGACGAGCGTGCCTCTCCGGCCGAGGACCGATGAGAGAAGAGGGACCGAACTCGCGCAGATACCCGTACTCGCCAGCGAGAAGGCCAGCGCGTGGCCCAGCGGCAGACCGCCGCCGACGAGCGGAGCGATGAGGAGGACCTCCTCGCCTGCGCACATGTTGATCGGGATCCCGACAAGCGTCGTAGCGGCGAGCGACAGAATGCCCGACCGCGCGGCGGTCTGCACGAATTCGGGCGTGACCGCGGCGGCGACGAGCGAACCGAGACAGAGCCCGTAGAGCACGTACGGGAAGAGACTTCGAGCGGTTGTACGCGCCGCGGCAAGCGGCGAGTCCGCGCGACGATCGTCAATGGGGAGGCTGCATGGGTCTCCGGCGCTGCCCGTCGGTGATACGGACGTTGTCCCCGAGGCGCGCGTCGGCGAACCGGCAGTGGATGGAGCGGCGGCGCATGGAGTCGAGACATGCGGTGCGACGGTGAGCGCCACAGCCGCTGCGACGAGCGCAGCACCGGCAACGCGAGTGAGAACGTATGCAGGGCCGAGAACATCGAGCCCGATGAGAACGATCACGGGGCTCAGCAGTGGGGCCGTCGCCAGGAAGACGAGCGCGGTCCGGACTCCGGCCCGGCCTGCGGTCAGCATGGCTTCCGCGACGGGGATGACGCCGCACGAGCAGACCGGAAGCACGGAGGCGACCAGGAACGCCGACGGCGCGGTCCGCGGCGTGAGTCGGCTCCAACGTGTCATGAGGAGGCCGGAAAGCAGACACGCCGCGATGAAAACGGGGACGACGGTGGCTGCGTAGTACCAGCACGCTTCGAAGACAACCGTTGCGAACTCCCCGAACGAGGTGATGGTTGTTCCACCAAGACCGGCGACGGGACAGGCCGCGCAGTAGGCGAACAGCCCCGCGCGAAGCTGCGGGACCATCCCGAGGACTGAGATCAGTACCGACGCCGTGAAGACGAGAACCGCTACGATGTCTCGCGTCCGAGGCGACAGAGGAACGTGACGGAGCAGCGGTCGGCGGCTGCGCCCGGGGAGCCGGTCGATGAAGACCAGAATCGAGACGGCGAAGACAATGGCACCAAGCAGCGCCTGCATAGACTCCTCTGTTCACTCGAAGGATGGGCCGCGAGTGGCCGGCGGGTCGGTGGTGACGTCCCGGAGACGGTCATCGGAGAGTGACGCGGCCAGTATGCGGCGTGCGTCGGCCCCGGTCAACGGTGGATGGAGTGTGTGGGCGGCTCCAGGGCCGTGTGCAGGGGCGTCTCTGCGGGCCAAGGTCGCGAATGCGCCTTGACAATGAACGGCAGCTCGAATATAGTAGACGAGTAGCAGTAGTATGTATGAATCCGCGGGAATGTTCATAGTGTTCAGGGACCATGTCTGGCGGGCCAGCTGACAGCAGCAAGGAGTGGCATGTGCCGAACGGGGATGCGAAACGAGACGCGATCCTGAGCGCCGCGATGGAGGTCTTCGCGAGCTACGGGCTCAAGAAGACCACGGTCGGCGACATCATCCGCGCGGCGGGTGTCTCTCGTGCGACCGTCTACAAGCACTTCGCCGACAAGGGTGAGATCTTCGACGCGGTCGTGGAACGGGAGATACGAGAGATGCTCGCCGCGGATCGACGCGCGGTGTCCGACGAGACGTCGACCGAGGGACGGTTGAGAGCGGCGGTCGCAACGCACGCGGAACTCATCCGCAAGAAGATCAATCTGCTCCGTGTGACGAAGGAGCGATTCGGAGAGATCGTCCCTCACACGAAGGCGCGAACCCAGAAGATGCGAGCGGAGGCGACCGAGCTGTTCGCGGACATCATCAGGCAGGGAGTAGAAGAGGGTGACATCGTCGTCGACGACGTCGAACAGGCGGCAGTCACGATGCTCTATGCGGTGCAGGGGATCTTCATGGGAGCGGTGATGGATGTGTGGGATGCCGATCGCGACGAGTTGATCGATCGCATGGTTGAGCTCCTGATGAACGGGCTGCGCCCGCGGGAGGAGAGGTACTCGTGAGTGATGCGACAACAAGACCGCGGATCGGCGTGAGCTCATGCCTTCTCGGTGAGAAGGTCCGCTTCGACGGCGGTCACAAGCGGGACCGCTTCCTGACGGACACGTTCGGGAGGTTCGTCGACTGGGTATCCGTCTGTCCGGAGGTTGAGTGCGGGCTCCCGATTCCGCGTGAGTCGATGCACCTTTCCGGGGATCCGGAGTCGCCGCGGCTCGTGACGACGAAGAGCAACGTTGATATGACGCCACGGATGAAACGGTGGGCGAAGACGCGGCTGGCCGAACTGAAGGAGGCGGAACTCTCCGGGTTCATCTTCAAGAGCAAGTCCCCGAGTTCGGGGATGGAGCGCGTCAAGGTCTACACTGACACGGGTATGCCGAAGAAGGTGGGAGTCGGGATCTTCGCTCGCGCGTTCATGGAACACTTCCCGCTCACTCCCGTCGAGGAGGAGGGCCGACTGCACGATGCCGACCTCAGGGAGAACTTCATTGAGCGCGTCTTCGCGATGGAGCGGCTGCGCGATCTCATCGGAGGAAGGGCGTCGCGACGCGAGATCGTCGAGTTTCAGGCGCGTCACAAGCTCCAGCTGATGGCGCACAGCCCGAAGCTCCAGAAGGAGACCGGCCGATTGGTCGCTCGAGCGGCCGAACTGAAGCCGCGGGAGCTCTATGATCGCTACGCTGAGCTCTTCGTCGAAGCGCTCAAGCAGCGGGCCACCCCGGGCAAGAATGCCAACGTGCTTCAGCATGCGATGGGCTATTTCCGGAAAGACCTGTCATCGGATGAGAGACAGGAGGCCCAGGAGCACATCGAGAACTACCGCCTCGGCTATACCCCGCTCATTGTCCCTGTGACGATGGTGAGCCACTACGTCCGGAAGTACCAGACCGAGTATCTGAGGAACCAGACCTATCTGGAACCGCATCCGCTCGAGCTCAAGTTGAGAAATCATGCGTAGCGTCGTTCCTCCGCGGGCGCGCGGTCGGCGGGGGCAGACACACAACAGGGAGACCACATGAGGACCGACATCAGCGGCAGGGGCGGCCGGAGGCTGCCGCGAAGCGCCGTAGCGCTCGCGCTTTGCCTCAGCCTCGCAGCGTTCACCGCGAGTGCAGCCGCGCAGAGTGCGGCGCCGGATGCGAACATCGGCGATGTCGTGGCTGACGGCGCGCTCGAGTTGACGCTTGACGAGGCCGTCGCGATCGCACTCGAGAGCGGGCACGAACTCGGAATGGTCGAGGCCGCCGAGGAGGCCGCGCGGGCCAGAAACGCACAGGCGCGGTCGGCATTCCTGCCGGCCGTCAGCGCGAGCGCATCCTATACGCGGCTCGATGAGGTTCCCTACATGGATGCGTCGGGCTTCGGACAGATGTTCGCGCCGTTGATGGTGCCGTTCGAATATCTCGTCGAGCAGGGCTATCTCGACCCGTCAACGCTCGAGGGGCTCGCGGGCGACACCGGGTCCGATAGGATCACCATGGGCGATGACGACGTTTACTCGGTCGGCGTCACTGTGACGCAGCCGCTCTTCACGGGCGGAGCGCTTCTGAGCGCGAAGGCCGCCGCGGGGCACGGGCTCCGGGCGGCGGAGTACAACACCGTCAGGTCGGAACACGAGACCCGCTACACCGCGACCCAGGCGTATGTGATGCTGGTGCAGGCGAAAGCGGCGCTCGAGGTCATGGATGACGCGGTCGCGCAGATGCAGTCCCACCTCGACAACCTCGAGGTGATGTACGACGAGGGAATGATCCTCGAGCGCGACATCATGCAGGCACGCGTTCAGATGTCAGCCGTCGAGCTGGACAGGAACTCAGCGAAGCACGCGGTCATCCTGGCGCGCGCGGGGCTTGCGTTCCAGCTTGGTGTCCGGCCGGGGACGCGGATCGATGCGACCGAAGCCCTCGATCGGTCGGTAGCGGCTCCTCGTCACGCGGACGGTCTCGTGAAGACCGCACTGACCGAGCGACCAGATCTCAAGGCAATGCGGGAGAGTGTCGGCGCGGCCGACAACATCGTCGGTATGGCGCGCTCCGAGTTCTTCCCGCAGATCGTCGCGATGGGGAGCTACAACTGGGACCGCCCGAACCGTGAGAACGACCCGGAGTTCTACGATCACTGGAGCGTCACAATCGCCGCCCAGATGAATGTCTTCGACTGGGGCGGCCGCTGGAACAGGGTCCGCGAAGCGCGAGCCTCGCGGCTTCAGGCGGAGCGTGGTCTCAAAATGATGGAGGACGCCGTCCGTCTCGAGGTGGAGCGGAGCTGGCAGGAGTACGACACGGCGATCAGGGCCGTCAGCATCGCGGAGCGCGGTGTCACGCAGGCCCGCGAGAGCTACCGTGTGACCGAGGAGAGCTTCAGGAGCGGGGTCGCATCGAACAGCGACGTGCTGGACGCGAGCACCGCACTGAGCACCGCAGAGATGAACAGTGTCGCCGCGTTGGCGCGGCTGCGACTGGCGGAGGCCGGGCTCGACCTGGCCGCTGGGGTCGTCGGCGAATGGGAGGAGACACGATGAGGATCCGAGGAAAAACACTGATACGCGCCGGCGTTCTCGTCCTGGCCGGTGCGGCGCTCACACTCGCCGGGTGTGGTGGTGGCGGTGGTGAACAGCAGGCCGAGGAGAGGATCAGGCCGGTCGAGGTAGCGACCGTGGAGATGTCGCGCGTGGCTCCCACCCTCGAGTTCTCGGGCAGCATCATGCCCGTGCGGGAGGCATCGGTCGGTGCGATGGTGAGCGCGCAGGTGAGCAGGATCCACGTCGAGCCGGGCGACCGCGTGAGCGCGGGCGATCTCATGGTCGAGATGACCGGGGAGCAGCTCACGCAGACGAAGGCGCAGTTCGTCTCGGTGGAAAAGGACTGGGAGAGGATGACGCGGCTTCTGGAGGCCGGTGCGGTGACCCAGCAGGCGTTTGATCAGGTTGACGCCGCGTATCAGGCCGCGAAGGCGGGGTACGATCTCGTGCGCGAGAGCACGCTGATCCGAGCCCCGTTCTCAGGCGTCGTGGCGGCGACCTACCTGGAGGAGGGCGAGGTCTTCGTTCTCATGCCGGGTGGCAGCTCGTCGACTCCCGCCATCGTCGAGGTCGTTCAGATGGACAAGGTCAAGGTGGACATCGCGGTCTCCGAGCGGGACCTGCCGGAGGTTCGCGAGGGTCTCAAGGCGCAGGTGACGGTTGCGAGCTACCCCGACCGCGTGTTCGAAGGCACGGTCAGTCTCGTGGAGCCCGTCATCAGCTCGATGACGCGGACTGCGAAGGCCGAGATCGTCATCCCGAACCCCGATGAGGTTCTCCGCCCGGGGATGTTCGCGCACCTGACGCTGGAACTCGCGCCGCGCGACGTGCTCCTTGTGACGCACGATGGTGTCCTCCAGCAGGAGGGAACGGGCCGCTACTTCTCAATGCTCCATGAGGATGGTCACGCGAAGCGCGTGGACGTCGTTCTCGGGCATAGCGTAGGCGAGCACCATGAGGTACTTGCCGGGCTCGAGGCGGGACAGACCGTCATCACGACCGGTCGCTACCGTCTTGCTGACGGAGCGAGGGTCGCGGTCCAGGAGAGGGAGGGTAACCGATGAACCTCCCGCAGTTGGCGGTTCGCCGTCCGGTCACGGTCTTCATGATCTATCTCGCGATCGCGCTGTTCGGGCTTCTTGCGATCACGAGGACGCCGTTGGATCTCTACCCCGAGATGGAGTTCCCGACCGTCGCGGTGATCACGCTCTATCCCGGTGCCGGCTCTGAGGATGTTGAGAACGGTGTCACCAAGCCGCTCGAGGACGCGGTTGCGACCGTGAGCGGTATCGACGAGATCTCCTCGGTCTCACAGAGCAATATGTCGGTCGTTCTGGCCAACTTCGAGTGGGGCACGAACCTCGACGAGGTCTCGAACGACATCCGTTCCGCCGTCGATATGGCGAGGGACGATCTCTCGGACGGGGCGGAGGCGCCGCGGCTGCTCAAGCTGAGTGCCGACATGGCGCCCGTCGTCGTGCTCGCCATCAGCGCCAACGAGAGCTACGAGAGCCTCAACTATATTGTCGAAAACGAGATCGGTGACAGGCTCAGGCGCGTTCCCGGCGTCGCGATGGTCAGCGTGATGGGCGGGCCGCAGCGCCAGATCGAAGTTCGAATCGATCCGCAGCGGCTGCACGCATACGGCCTATCGCTCGAGCAGATCGGGTCCGTGCTCGCAGCCGAGAATCTCGACTTCCCGGTCGGGACGATCGACCAGGGTGATTCCGAGGTCTCCATCCGTGTCCCGGGCGAGTTCACCGAACTTGATCAGGTCGAGGGGATCGTGGTGGGCCAGCATATGGGATCACTCATCCATCTTGGTGACGTCGGTGAGGTCGTTGACGGCTTCGCCGATCAGAACATGCAGGCGCGGTCGAACAACCGACCAGGCGTCATCGTGTACATGCAGAAGCAGTCGGGCGCCAACAGCGTCGAGGTCGCGACCGCGATCAAAGCGGAGGTGGAGCGCATTCTGCCGACTCTTCCGTCCGACGTTGAGATCGAACTTCCCATGGACTCATCGGAGTCGATCACGAGCTCGCTGTCGACGCTCATCACGGCGGTGATGTTCGGTTTCCTGGCCGTGCTCATCGTCGTGCTTCTCTTCCTCAGACGCTTGCGGAGCACGATCGTCGTGGGCATCACGATTCCGGTGTCGTTCCTTATGGTCCTCATCTTCATGAACGCGATGGGATACACATTCAACTCGATCAGTCTGATGAGTCTGGCGATCGCTATCGGCATGGTCGTCGATGCGGCGGTCGTCGTGCTCGAGAACATCACCCGTCACGTGGAGGCCGGAGAACGCGTCAGTGAGGCGTCGATCTTCGCTCCGTCCGAGGTCGGGCAGGCTCTGATGGCATCGGCTCTGACGACGATCGCCGTGTTCATTCCCATGATCTTCGTGACCGGCATCGTCGGGGTCATGTTCAACCAGCTGGCGCTCATCATCGTCGTGACGATCGCGGCGTCGCTGGTTGTTGCGCTGACGCTGACACCCGCATTGACATCGACCTTCATGAGAAGGTCTTTCGATGCGCAGAAGAGCAGGAGCAAGGGGTTCTTCGAACTCGGTGAGCGCGTGCTCCAGGGCGTCGAGAAGTGGTACTCGGGTCGGCTCAAGGCCGCGCTCGCTCACAAGGGACGCGTCGTTCTCATTGCCGTTCTCGTCTTCGTCGGGACGATGATGACGACCGGGACCCTCGGGACCGAGTTCTACCCGGAGGAGGATGGCGGCTACGTCAGCGCCATCATCGAGCTGGCGCCGGGCACCAGGCTTGAGCGCACGGTCGAGGTCATGGGTGACGTCTCCGCGTATGTCGAGGCGACCATTCCGGAGCGCGAGCACTACTTCTTCCGGAGCGGCCAGACCGAGAGTGGTTTCGCCGCGCTGATGGGGGAGAAGGAGGGATCGAACGTCGCCGAACTCGGGGTCAAGCTCGCGAAGAAGGCAGACCGCGAGCGCTCGAGCTTCGAGATCGCCGAGGATGTCCGCGAGTATCTCCGTACGATCCCCGGCGTTCTCAGTCTCGAGGTCACCGGTGAGAACCCGATGAGCAGCGCCATGGGTGGGGGTGCCGCGGTCGAGATCGAGGTCTACGGCGACGACCTGGCGGAGCTGAACAGGGCCGCCGAGGACATCCGCGATGCGGTGCAGACGATCGAGGGGACGCGCGACGTCCGTCTAGACCGCGGTGAGCCGCTCGAGGAGCTCCACGTCATCGTCGACCGGGAGAAGGCGGCGTCGCTCGGACTCAACACGGCCATCGTGGCGTCGGCGCTTCGCGCGCAGGTCTACGGTCTGGAGGCGACGCGGTTCAGCGGAGAGGGCGAGGAGTGGAACATCCTGCTCCGCGCCACGGAGGACGGGCGCAGCAGCGCCAGGGACATCCTCGCGCTTCCGATTACAACGCTCACGGGTCAGACCGTCACGCTGGCGGCTGTGGCTGAACTCGTGCCGGGCACCGGCCCGACGGTCATCAACCGGCTCGACCAGCAGCGGATCGTGACCGTGCTGTCTGATCTTCACGGGACGAGTCTGAACAGGATCAAGCCGCTCATCGAGTCGAGGATCGATGAGCTTAATCTACCGCCCGACATCGATATCGCGTTCGGCGGCGACGTTGAGGAGATGGCGGACTCCTTCAAAGACCTCACGCTGCTGCTCGTGCTTGCCATCGCGCTCGTCTACATCGTGATGGCGGCGCAGTTCGAATCGTTCCGCGGACCGTTCATCATCATGTTCTCGATCCCGTTCGCCTTCGTCGGTGTCATCTGGGCCTTCCTGGTGACCGGGACGACGCTCAACATGATCTCCTTCATGGGCATGATCATGCTGATGGGTATCGTGGTCAATAACGCCATCGTACTCGTGGACTACGCGAACATCATGCGGAAGCGCGGCAAGAGCATCTACGATGCACTCGTGATCGCCGGACAGCGGAGGCTCAGGCCCGTGCTCATGACGGCGTCCACGACGATGTTCGGCATGCTGCCGCTTGCGCTCTCGCGCGGTGAGGGCGCCGAGTCATGGAACCCGCTCGGGATCGCCATGATCGGCGGACTGCTCGTGTCGACCGTCGTTACGCTTCTCCTTGTGCCCATCCTCTACAGCATCTTCGAGGGGCGAGGCAAGAGACAGGGGGTGGAGGTTTGAAGCTGGTCTTCATGACGTACTACGTGGGTATGCATCGGGACGTGCGCGAGATCCTCGATCACTGCGGCATCACGAGCTACACGCGCTGGGCCGAGGTCACGGGAAAACTGAGTTGCGGCGAGCCGCGCGAGGGGACCGACGTGTGGCCGGGGTACAATACAGCGCTTCAGGCCGTACTCCGTGAGGAGACCGCGAAGAAGCTCGAGACCGCAATTCGCGAGTACAACGCCGCGCAGCGCGGCGATGAGCGTGTCGATGCGTACTTCCTGGAGATTCAGTCCGTCGTCAGGGCTGCTGACGAGTTCGAGACCTGCGGTGGAGGAGAGTAGGGCGCACCGCGGTGGCGGAAAGAGGTGGAGCCTGCGCAAGGCGGGAAGACGCTGTGGCTGACGCAGCGAAAAGCGGCGGGAGAGGACACAAAGTCCAATCCCGCCGCATTCCTTTGCGCGTCGTCTGCCCGATGACTATTCGAACGGCTCCACGCGGCACGATGCATCGTCCGACCCCGTGCTCTCGGGATACTCATCGAACAGCTTGCCCCACGGGCTCTCGCGCTTCCACTGCTCGACGACCGGCGTGCCGTTCCTCGGATACCAGAATCTGTCGTGGTAGGTCTCGCTCGCCCAGATGAACATCTTCACGATCGGTGTCTGGAAGAGGAGCTTCTGGAAGATCTTCAGCGGCGACCGCCACAGCAGCATGCCTGTGCCGGTGCCGAGGTTCACGCCCACCTTGAATCCCCAGCGCTCGTCCGCGACCTCGGGCATCCCCACGATCTCGATCTTCCTCGGGTCGCCCTGCCCCAGTCCGCGCTCCGTCGCGTGCGCGATGTAGTCGATCGACATCGGATCGAACCCCATCATCTGCGCGGCCACCGCGTCGATCGCCACCTGATCGGATGATGCGAGGATGACGTCCTTCTGATGCGGGATGAGCGTTCGCGGCCCCGGACCGCTGCCAGCGGTCGTTCCGTCCATCGTGCAGAAGACGCCGGTGTGGATCTCCTTCTGGATGGCCAGAAGGTCAACGATGGTGTCGTGGATCCACGTGTGGGTCATGTGGCGGTTGACGTTGAGCAGACCGCCGAATGCGTTCTTGAGCGCCCCTGTCGTGACCGTGTAGCTGTGCGTCTTGACCGTGGGCAGGTGGACGATGTTCTTGTCGAAGAAGTAGTCGGGCAGGTAGATGCCGTCCGGGAAGACCTTGTCGAGCACGGCCATCTTCGCCTTGGGCTGATACTTGATCCAGCTCATGTCCTCGGATTTGAAGTTGTACTTCTTCGGAACGCCGTACTTCTCGAGGACCGGACCGAACCTGTTGTAGCGGTCGCCGAGGTCGCAGATCGTCACGACGGTCTTGTTGTGGACGTCGACGAGATCATCGAACCCCTGTTCCTTCAGCGCGAGGATGGTTCCCTCGAGCTGCCACGGGGTCGTGTTCGAACCTGGGTACATCAGGTGCCAGCTGATGTTGTCCTTGAGGATGGTCGTCGCGGACGCGTCGAGCGCGTCACGAATCCCCGCCAGCTCGCAGAGCCGGCGGTAGTCCTGAAGAACGGTGTCTGGTTTCGTCCGGAGCACTGCAACTCGGGATGCCGACACGGGACGCTCCTTGTGCTGGAAGCGGTCTGACGCGTGAAGGCGGCCTGCCACCCGGCACGCCGCCCCCCACGATCATCTGGTGCCGAAGGGGGGACTCGAACCCCCACAGGGACTAGCCCCACTGCGCCCTGAACGCAGCGCGTCTACCAATTCCACCACTTCGGCACGAATCGTACAGACCACTATATTAGTGTCGTTCGCCGGCATCGTCAAGCCGGAAGGGTGGTGCCGGCGTGGGTGTGCGCCCCGGCGTCCGGGATGGGCAGGTCGGGACATGCGAGCGCTTGAAGATTGACACGCTGTGTAATCTGTGATATTCTCTGGGTAATGGCAGCAAGGCCGGCGGACGGACGTACCAGGGTCTCGGGGGCTTGGCCAAAGACCGCACGCTCCCATTGTCGACATAGCCCGC
>Ga0180436_10000200_pt1 | contig 64201 bp, 49 predicted proteins | sample SS_ome_2_FD_132434 | JGI IMG/M metagenome (GOLD analysis project Ga0180436, IMG submission 132434) | Hypersaline lake sediment archaeal communities from the Salton Sea, California, USA - SS_3_S_2 metaG | ecosystem: Environmental > Aquatic > Non-marine Saline and Alkaline > Hypersaline >...
CAACCCCCCATCCGCAAAACGGTGTTGCAGCCGGCAAAGCGGGTTGGTAAGTTGATTCATTCCGGCTTCAGGATGATAGGGGTCGTCTGAAGATGCAGGGTATCAGCATCAGCCTCTGATCGTCAAAGAATTGGATCGTTTGGCGGGGTGGATGGATGGCTAAATTGATTTCTTAAGGGCTGGCCCTGGGAGCCTTTGCACCTCAACGCCCTGGACCAGGTGCTGTATCTCGCAGACCTGACCGGTGACGACTACTACCTCAGGCGCACCGAGGACGCCATCAGGTACGGGTGCTGCTGTGTCTGCAGGGACGACGAGAACTTCGGCTGGGGCAAGCCCGGATGGCTTTGCGAGAGGTTCTGTCCGTCTGACGGCTTGCTTATCCAGCACAATCACGACACCATGACCCCACGATCCGTCGGGCACGACTACCATCCGTGGGTGGTCGCGGTAACGCTCGAAGGGTTCTGCGGGAAGGCATGGAACAGACTGGCTGATACCATCTAGGGGATACTCTCCGTGATCCAAGGGTTTCTGGGGGTAACAAGACAGGCAAAAACATTAGAAACCTTTGACTTTATGAGGACCCTGGCAGACTGTCGATCTGGTTGTTGCGGGTTCGAGTCCCGTCGCTCCCGCCAGTTTCCCTGAGGAACCGGCACGTTTCCAAACCGCTCACCACTATCTTTCCACATTTCTGCCGCACGGATATGCAGGATTGCAGGATTGACTCTTGTCTCTCCCGTGCGAGGGAACTATTCTATCTGTTCTATCTGTGCAAGAGATGCGTCGGAAACCGGGCAGGTAAACATGGTGGCCCTACGTGGGCTGGAGGCGCATTGTCTGGATGGTTCTGAAGTCCTATCGTCGGAAGAGAATACATGCGCTTCAGCAACAGTTGCCGGAAGGGCCCAGTGAATCACGGAAGGGAGGGTCGTGGAAGCATGACAGGGAAGAGCAGGAGATTGGCCCGAGCGCGGACAATACTCAGTATCGTGGCAGCGGTCTCACCGTTGATGGGATGGCAAGCGCAGGGCGACGCGCCGGCCGCACTGCCCGCTCCAGACGCCCGTGCAGCCTACCTCAGGAACCCGCAGGTTGAACAGGATTGGCTCTTCCAGGCTGAAGGAACACCACTCGCGGCCAGGGCGATCCAGGAGCTTGGCTGGACGCGGCAACTGGCGGCCCGCCTGGCGAAGGACACCGGGACGCCCGACCTGTCGGCGCACCTGGAGGAGCTGGACGAACTGGCCAAACGACATGGCGTCCCCGTCGCGGATCCCCTCACCAGGCCGGCTCGCGACGGCTCAAGCCTGCCCGCAGGCCTGGTCGCGCGTTGGACCTTCGACGACGACAAGGGCGGGACCGTCAAGGACTGCTCGACCGGCGGCCACGACGGCAAGCTGCTTGGGCGCGCCGATTACATCAACGGCGTGTTCGCCAGGGGTCTGTCGGTCGCCCCCGGAACGATGGTTAACGTGGGGCAGGAATTGACCGCCGTTGCCAAGGGCAATTACACCTTCACCGCGTGGATCAAGACCACCTCGGGCGAGGCCGATATCCTCGGCAACGGCACGACCGTCGGCCACGTTCTGCTGATGACCTATCAGGGCGTGGTCCGGGGACATCACTGGACGGCTGCCGGCGGCAACGTTATCGACGGCAAGACCCGGGTGAACGACGGACGGTGGCATCACGTGGCCCAGGTTGTTGACGGCGAGAGCATCCGGCTCTTCGTGGACGGGAAGCCCGACGCGGCGATGGAGTTCCGCGGCAGCAGGTCCAGCGCTCCCAGCCCTCTCGTGATCGGCGGCCGGTCCGTCAACGCCGCGCCGAGCAGTTTCACGGGCTTCCTGGACGAGGTGTGTGTCTTCGATCGTGCCTTGAACGCCGAGCAGATGCAGACCGAATGGAACGCCGGTAAGGCTGTCCGGGTGGAACCTGCCCTGACCACGGGTCTGGACCCGAAGGAGTTCTACCTGGCCGTCCGTCACGTCAAGCGGCAAATCGCGTTCAAGAATCCGGTCGTGGACTTCAGTCGGGTCATGTTCATCGATAATCCCTTTCCGACCGGGGGCGAATGGCCACACCAAGCCCGCCACCGCAATGGCATGATGGCGGTGCAGGGAGGCCGTCTCATGGTGCTGGACGGACTGAACCCAGAGGGCAAGGTCTTGCAGCTTGCCCCGGAGCAAGGCAAGCAGGGAAGCTTCTGGCGCCCGGACTTGTCTTTCGACGCCAAGCGGGTGCTCTTCTGCATGAAGCCTGCCGACGAGAAGTCGTTCCATCTGTACGAGATTAACACGGACGGCACCGGCCTGCGACAACTGACTAACAGCGGCTACGACGACATTGACCCGATCTACCTGCCCAGCGGCAAGATCATTTTCTCCACCAGCCGCGGCAATACGTACATTCGGTGCATGCCATACACTTACTGCTATTCGCTGGCCCGTTGCGATGCCGACGGGAGGAACATATACGTCATCAGCCGAAACAACGAATGCGACTGGGTCCCGTCGCTGCTGAACGACGGGCGCGTAATCTACTCGCGCTGGGAATATCACGACAAGGCCCTTTGGCGGATCCAAAGCCTCTGGGCCATGAACCAGGACGGGAGCAATGTGGCAACGTTCTGGGGCAACCAGAGCGTCTGGCCCGATCACCTGGCCGAGGCCCGACCGATCCCGGGCAGCGGACGCGTGATGTTCACCGGCCTCGCGCACCACAACTGGTTCGCCGGCTCGATCGGCATCCTCGACGCGCGCAAGGGCTTTAACTTCCCCCACGGCCTGACAAAGGTGACGGCAGACGTCGCCTGGCCGGAATGCGGTCAACCGCCGCTGGACCCGATCGAGTCACCGGAGTACCACAGCTCGGGACACTTCACTGCCTACAAGACCCCGTATCCGCTCAGTGAGAAGGATTTCCTCGTCTCGGCGCAGCGCGACGGGAAGTTCATGCTCTACCTGATGGATGTTGACGGCAACCGGGAACTGATCTACACGGGGAACTTCAACGTCTGGCACGCCATGCCGGTCAAGCCGCGCACACCGCCGCCACGGCACGCCGACCGCGTGGCCTGGCCGGGCACCGGCGAGGACCATACCCCGAGCAAGCCGGGAGCACTTTACAGCGCGGATGTCTACCAGGGCGTGCCCGATTTGGCGCGCGGCAAGGTCAGGTACCTCCGCGTGATCCAGATGGACCACCGCACATATTCGACGTGGGGCCGCGACGGCCGCTTCTCCGGACCCGTCGTGTCGGCCGTCCAGGACGACGGCGTCAAGCGAATCCTTGGCACGGTGCCGGTTGAGAGCGACGGGTCGGTTTCGTTCGAAGCACCGCCCGGAGTGGCTCTGCACTTCCAGTTGCTGGACGAACACTATCGTGCACTCCAGACGATGCGGTCTTTCACCGGTGTCATGCCGGGCGAACGCCGTGGCTGCGTCGGCTGCCACGAGCTTCACAGCGCCACTCCCGTCATGAAGTCGTCCATTGCCACCCGCCGCGCGCCCGGGAAACTCACCCCGCCGCCATGGGGCGCGGAAGTCAGCATCGGGTACGAACGACTCGTTCAGCCGGTGCTGGACAAGCACTGCGGCAAGTGCCACCAGGGCGATGGTATGGGGCGCAAGAAGCTGGACCTGACGCTGCGACCCGGCACGGGCGTCTTTAAAGAGCCCTACCTGACGCTGATCGGGCAGGCCAACTACTTCAACGGTTCGCTGGGGGGTGGGCAATCCACCGGCATCTCTGGGGCGATCATGTGTGAGAACTTCGGGCAAAGCGACCCGCTCAGTTACATGACGTTCCGCCCCATGAAGCATCTGTCGTATACCAGCAAGTTGATAGACATCGCCATGAGCGGCAAGCATAACGACGTCAAGGTTACCGGCGCCGAACTGCGCCAGCTTATCGGCTGGGTGGACGCCAACTGCCCCTTCCGCGGCGACAGTGAAATCCGGGCCATTCCGGATCCAGACCCGCAACGCTTTGCTCATCTGCCGATTCTTCCGCGAACAAAAACCGCCCCGGTCATCGATCGGTTCAATATGCCCCAGGATCAGGTTGGCGCGCCGTAAGGCAGGCGCCGCTGAGCGCAACAACGAATGAGCAACCTCGCGAAGACGAGGCGGGCAAAGCACGGCAGGAAGGATAACCAGGGCATGAAAGCAAACCTGCGGCGACTGTCTTATTCCACAGCACAATTGGCGCAATGTCTAACAATGTTACAACTTGCTTCGAAATGTGAAAATGTGTTACATAACCTCCTGCCGACCGAGTGACTGCAAAGGCATTCTTCTTGCCTTGAATCTTTAGTTACTGCATTGAGTTCCGGGAACGCAAGACCTTGGCACGAGCTATGCACAATGACTGCCGTGCCTTTTTTGTTACGCCGCCTGTTCCGTAATGGAGGAATGGCAGGCTGAAACGGAAGTCAAAATCAAGATTGAGATAGACCGGTATGCATGCGGAACACAAGCCTCGCCCCGGTGCGAACCTGAAACGGTCGCGGATTTTACTGTGCCGACAGTTGCCGGCTCGTGCAGGCTTCACACTCGTCGAAATCGTTATCGTCGCCGCCGTTATCGGCCTGCTGGCTGTGCTCGCCATTCCGGCTTTTGTTAAAGCGAGACGGGAAACTCGTGTTGCTGAGTATCTGAACAGCCTCAGACTGACCGTCGACGCATTCGAACTGTATGCTATGGCGCATGGCGCTTACCCTCCGGACCGTCTTCCCGGACAGGTTCCCAACGGCATGGCCGAATACCTCAAGCGCATGGACTGGACGGCCCCTACCCCTTTGGGCGGTCGGTGGGACTGGGACAATACCTCGGTGGGCATAACGGCCGGCGTCACGGGTATCGGCGCGGGCCTGGACATGGCAGGCATCCAAATGGTCGACGAAAAGATCGACGACGGAAATCTCCTGTCCGGCCGTTTCAGACGCACCGGGGCCGGCGGGTACACCTATGTGATCGCGGATTAGACCGGATCCCGCGCCGCCAAGCTGATCCGAAGTTGCCTTGAAGCAAGTAAACACCCCTGACCAATGACGGCGCCCGGAAGCCGCACTGACTCCTGCCGCGGCGATTCATTGCATTTGACAGGGACGTTGACGGCGCCTATGTTTCTCACTCCCAAACGAACGCCGTAATGTTGCCCCGGAGGAGATGCGCATGGCAAGCGGCAGAGGCTGTTGAAACTATCATGGCTACGGGACGGCCGCGCACCGGCCGTCCCACCCAGAGTCGGAGAGGAGAAGTTATGTCGAGATCGCAGATACTAATGGCAATTGCTGCATCTTTCGCCTTTGCATCACAGAACGAGGCTGCTGATTGGCCGCGGTTTGCCGGGCCGAGCGGGGATTGCACCGCCCCCGACAGCGGCCTGATGCGGCAGTGGCCGGCCGAAGGCCCGAAAGAGCTCTGGAGTGTCGCTGTCGGCCAAGGGTTCGGCGGCGTCGCCGTAAAGGACGGAGAAGTCTACATCCTGGACCGCGACACCGGAAAATCGGACATTCTGCGCTGCCTTAGCCTGGCCGACGGCAGGGAATCCTGGAGGATCTCTTACGAAGCCCCAGGCAACATATCCTATCCGGGTTCGCGTTCCCATCCGGCCGTGGACGACAACTATGTCTTCATATTCAGCCCGTTCGGGGAACTGCGGTGCGTGGACCGAAAGTCCCACCAGGTCGTCTGGATGCGTAATGCGGCCGCCGACTACATGGCGGGTAAACCGAGTTGGGCCTTTACGCAGTGCCCCCTGCCCTACGAAAACACCGTCACTGTGGCGCCCATAGGTAAGGAGGTCGGCGCGATCGCTTTCAAAAAGGATACGGGAGAAGTTGCCTGGGAATCGGGCAGGATCAACGGCGGGGCAAGTTATGCGTCGCCCATGCTTGCGCGCATTGACGGGGTGGACCAGGTGCTTATCCTTACGACCACCACCACCGCGGGACTGGATGCGAAGACAGGCAAGATCCTCTGGAGCACCGATGATTGGCAATGCAGCATTCCGATAGCAAGTCCGGTCCACCTGAAGGACGGCCTTGTATTTGTGACGGGAGGCTACAAGGCCGGTTGCGCCATGTTCAAGATCGCCAAGAACGAAACGGGGTTTGCCGTTTCAACGGTCTTCAAGAGCAAGAATTCGAACTGCCAGATCCACCAGCCCATACTCTATAATGACCACCTTTATCTCAACGGCAACGACAAGAGCAAGCGCTACGGATTTATCTGTATGGACTTGCAAGGCAATCTTAAATGGCAGACTGAAAAAAGCCCCGGGTTTGACTGGGGGGGCGTCCTGCTTGCGGACGACACGATATTCGCCGTCGACGGAACAACCGGCGACCTGTGCATGATCGGCCCCGACCCCTCGGCTTACAAGGAACTCGGACGGGCAAGGTTTCTCTCCGGTCAGCAGATATGGGCAACAATAGCGATGTCCGACGGCAAAATACTGCTTCGCGACCAGAAGCAGCTTAAGTGTGTTAATGTTCGCGGCAACCCGTGAAATCAACGATACCGATCGACTGTGCGCAAGTCGTTTCTTACCTTGAGTCGCGTTTACGCAGTTTCCACCGGAACAAGCGCACAATGCGAAAACATCCGGCATCATAATGACAGCAGTATCCGGCAGGCGGGGCATAAAGACGTTCTTGCTGCTCTCTTCTATTATTATTCCTGTTGCTCTCGGACTCGCGGTTCGCCTGATCGGCCTGCGGCACGGAGAACCCGATCTGATCTATCACCCGGACATGGCAAAGCAGATCCTGGTGGCACGCTCGGCCTATCTGGGGAACCCCGACCCCCGCGTCATCTACGGCGCGGAAGACATTCGGCGAAGCATGTATCCTTACGGTACGGCTGTCATTACGGCCGGCCTGACCCGGCTTTACGCGGTCGTCTCGGGAGCGGACCCGGAAGCATCCGGACAATTTCAGTGGGCTCTCCGAATGCGCTACCTGGCGGTGTTTGTTGTTCTGTGTTCCGCCGCGGGTGTACTGCTTTTCATGTTCTATCAAACCGGTCCTATGGCTGCGCTATTGACAGGCACGCTGCTGTGCCTGGAGCCCGTGAACGCGCAGTTCAGCCACTACGGGATGAACGACGTTCCGCTCTTTTCTTTACTGGCATTGAGCTGGGTTGCATCCGGCCTGATGGGGAGGGAGAAAGCTTCGCTTCCGGTCTTTTCTCTTCTCTCCGGCCTTTGTGCCGGGATTGCTTTCGGCATTAAGTACCAGGGCGTGCTCGGGCTGCTTTTTGCCGGAATCGCGGGACTGATCCTGCTGCGCCGCAAGGGATGGAAGTGGGCCGCGCCTGCCGCGCTCGCCGTTCTGGGCGGGTTCTCATGCGGAGCGCTGCTTACCTGCCCGCTGTTGCGATCGGCTCCCGCGTATTTCTTCGGCGCTTTCCCAAAGTTTATGAGTTGGCAAGCCAACATTCTGGACAGGACAATCCCGCTTGCCGGGAAATTGCCGCGCAACACCGCCGCCGTTGCGCATCTGCTGTGGCCTAGCGGGCACTGGCTGCTCGTTGCCGGCGCGGCTGCGGCTGTTGTATCCGCCTTCAGCAACAGACATGTGACCGAGAAGAACATACCCGTGTTCTCCGCGTCTGCCTTCTGCGCTTTAACGCTGATCACCGTAATCGGCGCTCGAGACATCATCCGCGCCAACGACCTCATTTCTCTCCTGGGATTCCTGGTGCTGCTGAGCGGGTATGCGATCGCTCGCGCCGGGCAGACCCGGGGAAAAAGACGCGCACTTTCGCGTCGGGTGTTCGTTGTCCTGCCGGCGGTCCTGGCGGGCGCCTTTTTCGCAATCTCGCTGCTCGATGCCCGCGCTCTGGCGCGGCCGGATACGCAACTCCTGGCCGCTGAATGGTGCCGCAAGCATATCCCCGCTCGATCCACGGTAGTGCGGGAGCGCTACACGATGTCGCCTGGAAGACGAGACATAGAGGAATACGCCGTTCGATACGTCTGCGAAGCAGCCGTCCGCGGCCACATTGAGGCGGGACGCGTGGACTACGTTATCACCAGCTCGCTCGCGCGCGACCGTTTCTTCGACCCGTATTCTCCGTACTGTGACAAGGAAAACCAATCGGTATACAATGGAATCACGAACCGATACGAAAGCGCTGCCGTCTTCGCCGACCGTCCCCTGTTTTACAACCAACCGAGGATCACCGTTTTCAGAAAGAGACGGAGCGAATGAGTTTCATCCGGCAGACCGATTGCGGCACTAACGGCCATTCAGGTAACCGCTTTGCCGCCGTACTTGCGACAGTCCTGACCGCACTCGCCGCGGCCGGGGCAGTCGCTGCGCTGGGACTGCTGCTCTACTCCGCTTGCTGCGCCTTCACATGGAAGAATTTTCTGATGTCGGACTACGGGGTCTACACGAACACGATCTGGAACCTGGGCAGGGGCAACGGGTTTCATTTCCTCATCGATCACAACTACCTGACAACTCACCTGTCCTTCTCGCTCGTTTTACTGGGGCCGTTTTTCCGAGTGTGGGACCACCCGATGCTGTTAATAGTGGTGCAGTGGCTGTTTCTCGTTGGGGGCGCTTCAATCCTTTTTGCACTGGCACGTCGCCTTCTTGTTCCCGGTACCGTCACGGCCGCCGTCCTTTTCTTCTTCTGCGCCTATCCCTGGACGCAAAGCGTGATGCTCAGCGAGTTTCACGGGGTTGCGGCCTACTTCCTGTTGATCCCCTGGCTGATTTACTGCCTCTCTTTCCATAAGGCCCTGGTTGCGCTCCCCCTTGCCTTCATCCTCGGATTGCGCGAAGACTCCGGGCTGCTGCTGCCCTTCGTTTTCATCTATTTCGCGGTCCGCGACCGCTGGAAGCCCGGATACGCCTGGGCCGTTGCAGCTATCGCATACACTATTGTGGCCGTCACGTGTCTCTACCCATACATAAACGGACGCCATCTTTTCGATGTTCGCATGGGTGAGGGAGAAGCATTCATGCTGCTGGACAGTCTGCATATCGAAGGACTGGCCGCTCGCCTCCGGGCCTCGTTGTGGGCGATTCTGCCGGTTTTGCCGTTCCTCGCGCTGTTCCGCGGAGCGTGGAAGCCTCTGTTTATCGTACCGGCCGCCGCCTATCTGGTAGCCATGGCCAGCGGGATCCCGCGGCAGCACGGCCTGCTGTTTCATTATCCGGCCGCGATTGGAGCGCTGACTGCCGTATCAATGATACTGGCCGCCGCCCGCAGCCTAACGGCGGGCAACACTGCGCGCGCGATAATCGCGGCCGCGTGCCTGTTCGCCGTCACGGTTGCCGGCCACCTTCTCAACGGTTACCTTCCGGGCGGCGCAGAAAGCCACCGCGATTACCGCACGCTGCAGGACGACGGCATAATGACTCTGAAGATCGCCCGCTCAATCCCCGGCAGCGGCAGGCTCGTGTGCAATCAGCATCTGGCCGTGTTCGCCGCCAACAGGAAAGACATTGCTACCTGGCGATACTGGAAACGCGACGAACATCCCGCCGATCTGTTCTTCTGCAATCTGCTGGAGTTCGAACAGCCCGACAGGCCGGAGCTCGTCGCGGGACTGCGAGACGGCTCTTTCGGCGTGCACTCTGAAGCATTTCCTTACTTTGTGCTTCAGAGAGGCGCACCGGCGGATCTTACACCCGATCTCCTTAGAATGATAGATGCGCACACCCTGATGGTGAGCATGATGACCATGGGCGGCGGCGCGAACCGCATTGTTCCCGGCGTCGGGCTGGTCCGTTACTGGGAGGGAGACGGGCGGAAGGCGCCCTTCCCCCTGGCGCACGGGACTTTCGTTTCTCTTGAACCGGGAAGCTATACAGTGACGTTCCGTTACCGCGCTTCACCGCCGGTGCGCCAAGTGCTCGGCAGTTGGGGATGGTTCAGTTTGTGGAAACGCGGCGCGGGCGAAGCGGCGGTGCGCGCGGCGATCGACGAAAGGTCTGACGCCGCGTTCACGGAACAGACGTTGCTGCTGCAACTTGCCGCGCCGGCGCGCGTCGAGCCGCGCGTCGAGGCGGGCGACGCCGAACTCTGGGTGCTCAGCGTGTCGTTCCGGAAGATCGACCCGTCAGGCGACACCCAACCCGAGCAGCGTTCCGGCCTGGAAGACGACGAACGTGACAACATAGGCCAGTAAGGTCAGGCCGACAACCTGTAGCACCGCCCACTTCCAGGACCCGCTTTCGGCGCGCGTGGCGGCAAACGTCGCCACGCAGGGCAGACTTATCAGGCAAAAAAGCATGATGCAGAAGGCCTGCAGCGGCGTATACTCCCGCTGCAGGGCGCGCCGCAGCGGTTCGGAATCAGACCCCGCGTCTCCCAGGGCGTGAACGATGCCCAATTGCGCCACAAAGATCTCCTTGGCGGCGAAGGCGCCGAGCAGGGCGGTTGTGGTCTTCCAGTCGAAACCGACATGACGCATCGCCGGTTCCAACGCGCGACCGATCCTGCCCGCCGCCGACTCCGAAAGCTCGACTGAACGCTTCCCAACGCCGTCAAGACCCGCGACTTTTTCGGCTTCCGGTCGCGGATAGTTGGTCATTATCCACAACACTACCGACGCCGCCACGATGACCGTGCCGGCTTTGCGCAGGAACAGCCGCACACGTTCCCAGGTGTGACGCAGAATGGCGCGGGGAGTAGGCATACGGTACGGCGGCAATTCCATCACGAACAGTGACGTCTCGCCTCCCAGTATCGTCGATCTCAGCAGCCTCGCTATGACCGCGGCCAGCACGATGCCGATGAGATAAAGAGCGAACAGAATCCTGGGGCGGGCGCTTTCCGAAAAGAACGCGGCAATGAACAGCACGTAGATCGGGAAACGCGCCCCGCAACTTATGAGCGGCAGCACCAGCATCGTAGTCAGCCTTTCCTTACGGCTTTCCAGGGTGCGTGTGGCCAGAATTGCCGGAACGGTGCAGCCGAAACCGACCATCGCCGGAATAAAACTCCTGCCGTGAAGCCCGATCCTGTGCATGAAGCGGTCCATGATAAAAGCTCCTCGCGCCATGTAACCGGAGTCCTCCAGGAACGCTATGGCCGCAAAAAGCAGCACCATGTTGGGCATGAACACCAGCACTCCGCCGACGCCGCCGATGATGCCTTCCACCACAAGCGATTTCCAGGCACTTTCCGAACCGGCGGGCCAGAACCCCGCAACCAGTGTGCCCAGCCACTCGAACAGACTCTCGATCCATGCCATCGGCGGTGCGCCCAGCGTGAAAGTGAGTTTGAAAAGTAGGTACATCAGCAGCAGAAATATCGGCAGACCAAGCGCGGGACTGGTTACGATCTCGTCGAGGCGGTCGGAAGCAGTGTGGCGAAGTTCCGCCGTAGTCTTCACGGCTTCCTGGCAAGCGCCCGATATAAATCCGTAGCGCTGGCCGGGAATGACAAGCTCGGTCCTGTCGCCGAAGTGCTTCCTGATTCGCTCCGAGGCCGCTTCGGCGGCGGCGATCAGCTCGGTCGTATCGGTACGGCAGTCTCCCAGACTGTCCCGCACCTCTCGGTCGTTCTCCAGAAGCTTGAGGGCAAGCCAACGCGGATTCGTATCACGGCACGCGGCCGCCTTCCCGGCCAGCGGCAGAAGCTCCGCAATCTCAGCCTCGATTTCACGGCCGTATTTAACGGTTGCGGGGCGCCGCGAAGGTGCGGCAAGCGCTGAGACAATGGCGTCCTTGAGCTCGTCGATCCCGATGCCCTTGTGTCCCTCCGTCTCCACGATCGCAAGATCCAGCAGGCGAGAAAGCGTCGGCGTATCAATGGCCAATCCCCTGGCCCTGGCGACATCGCTCTTGTTCAGGACAAGAATCAGGGGTACGCCCAGCTCCATGAACTGCACGGTCAGGTAAAGGTTACGCTCCAGATTGGAGGAGTCGACGACGGTGACTACCAGGTCCGGCTTTTCATCGATCACGAAGTTCCGCGCCACCAGTTCATCCAGCGAGAGCGCGGTAAGACTGTAGGTGCCGGGCAGATCGACAATCGTGATTTCCGCACCGCCGTGGGTAAAAACACCTTCCATCTTTTCGACGGTGACGCCGGGGTAGTTGCCGACCTGGTGCCGTGTCTTGGCCAGTTGATTGAAAACCGTGGTCTTCCCGGCGTTCGGATTGCCGGACAAAGCCACGACGTATCCGCGCCTGGAAACCTTTGCCGTGCTGTCTGAAACATTGGGCATAGGATGTCGTAAGGCAGATTCTTACTGCTCCGTTTCGACACTGATCCGCGGCACCATGCCGCGGCCGATCATCAGCCGATGACCTTTCACCTCGACGATCATCGGCCCGCGGCCCCGGACCACCTTCAGGCGCGTGCCGTTCGAGACTCCCATCTCGGCCAGTCTCAGGACAAAGCCGTGTCCACCGCCGATCGCCGCGACAACGGCCGATTCTCCTTCGCGCAATTCCGACAATGGTTTCAATCTTCTCGCTCCTGACGCCTTGGCGTCGATCGGACAGAGCAGCGAAGAATATACAGTCACAGGGGCTTTACAACAAAAACCCGTCGGGAATTGACTCAGCGCCTGCGGCGTGGCATCCTCTGCCGCAATTCCATCGAGGATAATACAACATTGAGGGAGAATATGAACCTGATTTTTCTCGGTCCCCCGGGAGCTGGAAAGGGGACGGTCGCACAGTATCTTACGGAAAAGCTGGGGCTGGTCCAGATATCTACGGGCGATCTGTTGCGGCAGGCGGTGAGAAACGCCACTGAGCTGGGCCGGCAGGCCAAATCCTACATGGACGCGGGCGAACTGGTGCCGGATGACCTCGTAATTGGTCTCCTGAAGGAATGTATCCGATCCGACGATTGTCAGAATGGCTTCATTCTGGACGGCTTTCCCAGGACAATTCCTCAGGCCGAAGCGCTGTCCGGAGCCGGCGTCGACATCGACAAAGTCATCAACTTCAACCTGTCCGATGAAGTTATCATTCATCGCCTCTCGGGCCGAAGGATTCACCGCGAAACCGGCAAGATCTACAATGTTAATCCCGACGGCATTCCTTCGCCGCCGCCCGAAATGCCGCCCAAGGAACTCTATCAGAGAGACGACGACAAGCCCGAGGCTATCCGGAACAGGCTGGTTGTCTACCGAAAGCAGACCGAGCCGCTGATCGCCTATTATGCGGCCGAAGGAATTCTGGCCGACGTCGATGCCAACAGGGATCTGGAGCCCATAGCTGCCGAGATCCGCTCCGTTCTCGGCGTGTGACCCGCCCGGGCGGAAGGGAACGGAACACGCCGGGCCAGTGCGCCGGCACAGGCCCGGCCGAAGGGAGAAGAGTCCCTTGGAGAAACTCTCCGCCATTTCGCGCGATGCGCGCAGCCAACTGGGCGTTGCCGTAGCGCTAATTACCGTTATTCCGGCACTGTCGGTTTTCTATCTCGCTTTTATCGCCCGCGATGCCGGTAGTGCCGCAACTCTCGCCGTAGTCATGGGCATTATGTCGGCCAGCATCGTGACCGGCTACTTCCTGATGGCAAGGTACCGCCATGGCCTGGAGCACATGATCGAGGAAAGAACCGCCGAGTTGAGGGAGATTAACGATCGGCTTCATCTCGAAGTCGAAGAGCGCCGCCGCGCCGAACGCCTTAAGGACGATTTCGTCAGCACGGTATCTCATGAACTCCGCACACCTTTGGCCATTACACGAGAAGGAGTTTCCCTGCTGATCGACGGGATCACCGGACCAGTCAACGTGAAACAGATGAAGATCCTCAATACGGCCAAGGGCAACGTGGATCGCCTGACCCGGATCATCAACGACCTGCTCGATATCTCCAAGATCGAGGCCGGTCGAATGCAGGTAACACGCGAAAAGATCAGCATGGACAGGCTGATCGAACACACGCATGCTTCGCTGGCCCCGCTCGCCGCGCAGAAAGGACTGCGCCTTGAAGTGCAGGCGACCGACCGGAATATCGAGATATTCGCGGATGAAGATCGCATCATCCAGGTTCTCAACAACCTGATCAGCAACGCGATCAAGTTCACCGCGGAAGGCAGGGTGACGGTATCGCTGGGCATTGCCGAGGGTCACATGGAGTGCCGGGTGGAAGATACCGGAGCCGGCATCTCAGAGGAGGACATGCCCAAGCTGTTTCAGAGGTTCGTACAAATCGGACGGACCAACGGCGCCGGCCGCCGGGGCACGGGACTTGGGCTGGTTATCGCAAAGAACATAGTTGAGCTGCACGGAGGGCGGATCTGGGCCGAAAGCGAACTTCACCGGGGCACGCGCTTCACATTTGTACTACCGCTCTTCAGCGAAGAGCAGGTCCTGCTCGGGAGAATCGCGGACAAGATTGTTGAAGCACGGCAGATGGACAACGAGTTCTCGCTGTTCCTGTGGGAACTGAGATACGATACCGACCCTGCTCTCGGTGAAGCTGAGCACGAGGCCGTCGGCAGGGCTATTCAACATCTTCTTCAGGCCAGGACGTACCTGCGCAGCACGGATGCGCTGGAACTGCGCGGCGACCGCCAGATGGTCCTCCTGGCGGAAGTGGCGACCGAAAGTGCTCCGGCGGTGCTGAAACGCTGGAAACAGATTATCGAGGAATCGCTGCGCGACGTAGCTTCAGCGATAGACATCGGGGTGGCATGCGGCGTGGCAAACTATCCGTACGATGGGGCTGAATCGCACGAGCTGTTGCAGGCCGCCGAGAACAATATGGCCTGAGGTCGAAGCGGCCTTTGCATAAGCGCGTGAAGGAGCAGACAATGAAGAAGATCCTGATAGTTGACGATGAACCGGAATTCGCCGACATGATACGCATGCGGCTTGAGGCCAACGGCTATGAAGTCGTCACCGCCAACGACGGCACGGAAGGACTCGCCAAAGTGCGGGAAGAAAATCCCGACTTGATCCTGCTGGACGTGATGATGCCGAATCTGGACGGATTCGAAGTGCTCAAACGTCTGCGCAGGTCCCAGGCAACTGTTGATACGCGAGTGGTAATGCTTACGGCCAGGGGCGAGACCAAATCCATCTTCAGGGGCCAGGAACTCGGAGCGGACGACTACCTGATCAAGCCGTGCGATGCCCGGGAGCTCCTCGCAGTCTGCAAGAAGTACTGCCGCTTGAGGTAGGGTATCCGGCAAAAGAAGGTCAAGACACTGGCGCGGGCCTGACTCGCCAACGACGGCCGCAATACCGTCAGGGCAGCGTCACAAGCAGTTCATCGCACAGAGTCTTCATGCGCCCCAAGCGAGGAAAGGTCTTTTCCAGCGCCCTGAACTGGCGCGTGTGATGACGGCGGCATCCGTTCTCCGTCTCGTGCGGCACGATAGCATGCAGCATCTCGTGAAAGACGATGTAACGGACGAACTCTTCGGGCACGCACCGGTCGTCCAGGATCGGATTGACCCGCACGGTCCGAGTCGACTCGTCCCACGATCCGTAGCGGATTGTTCTGCCTCGCCGTGAACGGCGTCCTCTATACCTGCGCCCCCACCCCACGTGACACTTGATTCTGTCGTTGAAGAACCGCCGGTTGACTTCTCGCGCAATTCGGTTGAGGTCGTGGACTTTGCCATTCGCCGGCAGGTGGGAGTCGCCCCTCCCGACGCGGGTATGGGCACCAATACCACGAGCGTAGGCCGAGACTATCAGCCATGCGCCGCGCCGCCGCGACCGCAGGTAGCTTCGCAGTGCTTTGTGAACCTCCGGCGGGGCATCGAGAAACCCGCGATGCAAACGAACATCGGCGGACCCGTCCCCGGCGAACCTGACGGTGATCATGCTGACCCGGTTGCGGGTGAAGACAACTCTTGCGGGGTAACGCGCTCCATCGTTGAGAAAGCGAACAAGCTCCCGACTGTCTATGCCGTTACCATCAAGCTGCAACTCGATTTGGCAATGTTCTTTCACTGGTCTGGCAGTATAGACGCGGACCGCGCCGGAAACAGACTCCCTCCTGACGACCGGACAACAAAAGCACTGCCCCGCGCACGCTCGAGCCAAGGAGGAGCCCTGCTCCGAAGCGAGAGCACCCCCGGCAGGATTCGAACCTGCGACCACCGGATTAGAAATCCGGTGCTCTATCCAGCTGAGCTACGGGGGTATACACTTATTATCAACGACTTACGAAGCTGGCGAACTTTCTTGTTGACTGTTTGCCTACAGTTTCGGAAATACCAGCTTCCACAACATGGAGGGCACCCCGACCATGAGCAAAAAAGCACCGCTGACGATACGGAAACGCACTGCCAAAGTCAAGGGGGCCAATAGCACCGCAGCCGCCGTTTGATCCAAGTGGTCAGGTCGCTGAAGGTCTGCTTGAGGAAGCAGTAGTTGAAACAGTGCCACCAAAGGCAAGCGAAGCAGCCTTTCAGTGTCGCCGTCCAATCGCCTTGTTCGACAAGGTCATTTCAGATCCATGCGTTTCACATGGATCAGGCGGTGCCCCAGTATATCAACCGCCGCTTGGCACTGCTCCAATATCACGTAGCCGATCAATGGCTCGTAGGCTCCGTCGTCGGGCTTCATCTCCACGAAGCAGACTTCATTGTAGATCGGCCGGAAGCCCTCGATCTGGATGCGGACCGGCCCACAGATATATCCCTCGGCGGCCTCCTGCGTGGCAGTCTGCAATTCCAGAGTCTCGATCTCCTCGAGATCGCCCAACCGATCCCGCCAGGCCGTCGGCAGGATCATGTACGACGCGCCGGTATCCACGAGGGCGTCGCACCGCAGGGTCTTCTCCGGGTCAGCCAGATTGTCAATTCTCACCGAGGATATGATTCTTCCCATACGATCACCTCCACAAAATACCCTATCAACAGGTGCGCCAGTTGTCATCGTTATTCGTCCAACCTGGGGTAAACCAAAAATCACACGACCAATCCGAACCGCTATTATTAATTAATCGACACTCGGCGCCGTTGAAAATTCCGGAGGCGGGTGCCGCGCACTACAGACGATGAGTACGGTCCTTGATGGGGCGCGTGTGCTCGTCCTGCCTGGTCGCAGCCGCATGGCGGGCGATGTTTACCAGTATGCCGACGGCGGCAAGCGAGCCGATCAGGCTCGAGCCTCCGTAGCTGATGAAAGGCAGCGGCAGCCCCTTGGTGGGCAGACATCCCGTGACGACCCCGATGTTGATGGCGGCCTGCAGAGCGATCATGACGGTCAGACCGAAAGCAAGCAACCGCCCGAAGGGGTCCGGCGCCCTGAAACTGACGATCAGGCCGCAAATCAGCATGCCAAGAAACAGCGCCAGCACGCCGCACGTCGCCACAAAGCCCAGTTCTTCGCCGATGATGGCTAGAATGAAGTCCGTGTGCGCTTCGGGCAGGTAGAACTGCTTCTGAATACTGTTGCCGAGACCGACCCCGAATAATCCGCCGCGAATGAAAGCGACCTTGGACTGCGCCAGATGATATGCCGTGGCCGGATACTTTTCGGGCATCAGAAACGCCATGACGCGCCCCATGCGGACAGGATCCTGCAGCACTGCCATGATGAACACCGCCAAACCCAGCACGCTTGTCACGGCCAGATAGCTAAGACGGGTTCCACCGGCGTAGAGAATCAGCATGCCGACCATTCCCACAAGCAGCGTTGTGCCGAAATCCGGCTCGGTAATCAGCAGACCCAGTGCTACTCCCATGCCGGCTGCCGGCACGAGCAGACCCGGAACGAGCTGCTTCGCCCGCCTTCCGATGCGCGCCATCCACGTCGACAAGACGATCACCAGCGCGACCTTGGCTATCTCGGAGGGCTGCAGGCTCAACGGTCCAAGGCGCAACCAGCGACGGCTTCCGCCGATGCGCACACCGACACGGGGAGCGAAGACCAAAACCAGCAGAACGATGGAAACGACGGCCAGCGGCGGCGCAAGCTTCTGCCACCAGTGATAATCGAAACGCGATGCGGCCAGCGCCGCGGCCGCGGCGGCGGCCAGCCAGAGCAGCTGCTTCTTGAGGAAGTAATACGGATCGCCGAAAGTTGCCTCGGCTTTGACGTTACTGGTGCTCGCGAGCATGACGACGCCGAGAGAAAGCAGCGCCATCACTATGACGATCAGCACGCTGGATAACCTGCTCACGGCATACGACGTTCTTCTCGCCCAGGCACTCAGTCCAGAGGAATCAGCAGAACCTGCCCCGGCCTGAGCACGGTATTCGTCAGGCTGTTGACCTCCTTAAGGCGCGCCACGCTGACGTCCCAGAAAAGGCTGACGGAATACAGGTCTTCATCGGGGCCTACCTTGTGCTTGCGCACGTTGCCGGGGGCATCCGTTCTCGGCTTCTGCTCCTGCGGGACCGGCTCAGGTTCCGCTGGCAAGCCAACGGACGGTTCGCCGACCACGTCGGCATCCGGAACCGTTTCCGGCTCGGGTTCCTTTGTGCCCGGCGCCGAAGGCGTTGCCGCGGCGGGCTGCCCGGCTCCCGGAATGACCAGGGCCTGTCCCACCAGGATCTTGTCGCCGCTAATGCCGTTGGCCTCGCGCAAGGCCTTTGTGGTCGTTCCGTAACGTGAGGCGATTACGGACAGGCTGTCGCCCGCCTTGACAATGTAGGTTGCGCCCGACCCGGCGACAGGCGCCTGCGCGGCGACCGGCTTGGGCCGGGGCTGAGGGATGGGCCGGGCCTTGCTGAGATCAAGCTTGCCGGGCAGGGTCAGGATCTGGCCGGCCCGGATGATATCGGCATCCTTCAACCCGCTCAACGCCATGATCTCGGCCATGCTCACGTCAAACTGTTTGGCAATCTGCGACAGCGTCTCGCCGCTGCGCACGGCGTAGCTCGTCGTCTCGGCCGGCCATGTCTTGGCCGGAGGCTTGAGCACGGCCGGCGCGGGCGGCGGCAGGGCTTCGATCTCGGCCGACGGCATGACGGGCAGCTCCGGAGGAGCAACCGGACCCTGCGTCGTGCCGCAGCCCTGCAACAACATGACCAGAACTACTGCCACGGCATGCATGCCCACGACAATTCCTACCACCCAAGGCGTCTTCATCTCACGTCTCCTCATTGATGGACCTCGCTATCCTTATGAATTGATTACCCCTGTCTTCGAAATCGCGGAACTGGTCAAAACTCGCGCACCCAGGCGAGAGCAGGATCATTTCTCCGTCACGGGCCTCCCTCCATGCCTCGCGCACCGCCCGTTCCAAAGTCCCGCACCGCCTGCATGGGACCGCCTCACCCCATGCTGCGTCCATTTCCGCGGCTGCTTTTCCTATAACATAGAGCGCGCAAACCTTCTTGACCAGTATTTCTTGAAACCTTTTGAGGTCTGCCTCCTTAAGCAGTCCGCCAGCGATCAGCCGTACGGGACGGTCGGCCATTCGCAGCGCCGCACCGAGGGCCGACAGGTTCGTGGCTTTGGAGTCATCGACGAAGCAGATGCCGCCCGCATCCAGCACTTTCGTCATGCGATGGGGAAGCGGCTTGAAATTGCGCACGGCTTCTTCAAGAACCCGGGGGTCCGCCCTGCAGGCCATGACGGCTCCGGCGCCCGCCGCGGCGGCCAGGCCCAATACGGAATTGTCGAAATAGGAACCCGCAAGATCTATTTCCGCGTCGCCGCCCCTGCAGCCCAGGTGAATCCTGCTGCCTTCGAGCCGGATATCGGAATCGGGCGATGTCCCGAATGTTAACCAATCCGGCCCCACGCCGCGGCGCCCTGCGGCGGACGCGGCATGCTTCACTATACCAGCCGGTTCTTCGGACAGCGCGGCGGGAATAATCGCGGTATCGCCGGCCGTCATGTTTTCGAAAAGCCTGGCTTTCGTCTTCATGTAGGTCAGCATATCGCCATGACGATCCAGGTGATCGGGCTGCAGGTTAAGCAGGACGCCGACCAAAGGATGGAAACCGAATGTTCTTTCCAGTTGAAAAGAGCTCACCTCCGCCACTATCCAGTCCAATTCGCCGCTTTGCCGCGCCAGGCGGCAGAGCGGCACGCCGTAGTTGCCACCGGCGGCCGTGCGCAGGCCGGCGCGGCTCAATGCCTCCGCGCACAGGCCAGTGAGCGTGCTCTTGCCGTTGGTTCCCGTTACCGCCAGGCAGCGGCAGCGGCAGCGGGACCCGCCGAGATCGAGCTCTGAAATCACTGGTACGCCCTTCCTTTCCAATTCCGGCACCCAACCGCGGTTCACGGGAATACCCGGGCTCACAATGCACACGTCGAACTGCCCGGCCGGAAGCTCGGCTATTCCGGTCAGGACCTGCGCCCCGGCCCGTTCCAGCGCCGCTCCTCTTTCCCGGACTTCTACCCCCGCGGACCTGTCGACGACCGTCACGCGGGCGCCTTCGCCCAGCAGCAGCTCGGCGGCCGCCGCCCCACTGACGCCGAGCCCCAGCACCAGCGCATGCTTGTAAGGGGCTGTTTCCATTGAACTCCGCTAACGCCTACCTGATCTTCAACGTCAACACACCGAGCAGAGCGAGAATGATGGACACAATCCAGAAACGCACCGTCACCTGCGTTTCGCTCCACTGTTTCATTTCAAAATGATGGTGCAAGGGCGCCATGGCGAAGATCCTCCGTCCCTTCAGCCTGAACGACGCAACCTGCAGAATCACGCTCAAGGCTTCGACAACGAATACTCCCCCGGCGATCGTGAGTACCAGTTCCTGCTTGATCAGAATCGCCACCACGGCGATGCCGCCGCCCAGCGCAAGACTGCCCGTATCGCCCATGAACACGTGAGCGGGATGGCAGTTGTACCAGAGAAAACCGAGGCCGGCCCCCAGCATGGCGCCGCAGAAGACGGCAAGTTCTCCGCCGTCCCTGACGTAGGGAATGCGCAGGTATTCGGCGAAGACGGCGTGTCCCGCGACGTAGGACATGATCAGGTATGAAAGCGCCACGGAACTGCTGCAACCGATGGCGAGCCCGTCCAGGCCGTCGGTCAGATTCACAGCGTTGGAAGCCCCGACCAGAACGGCGGCCGCGAACACAAATGTCAGAATCGCTCCCATATCGCTGATGACCGGATCTTTGAAAAACGGCACCATCAGCCGCCGTGCTCTTTCCGCTGTTTCAGGCACATTGAGCAGCACCGATGCAAGCGCCAGTGCCCACAGGACCTGCAAAGCCAGCTTCGTTCGCGCCCTGAGGCCTCGGGAGCCCTTTTCGACAAGCTTCTTATAGTCGTCCCAGAATCCCACCAGACCCATGTAAAACAGCGTCGCCAGCGCAAGCCATACGTAGAGACTGTCCCATCTTGCCCAGGCCGCGGTGGCAGCCCCGATAGCCGCTATGATCAAGACCCCGCCCATCGTGGGCGTTCCTTCCTTGCGCGCGTGCAGGGCGTAGAGAGGCGGGGCTTCTTCTTTGCGCACAAACTGACCCACGCGCAGGCGCCGCAGCATGCCGATTACGCGGGGACCAAGAACCAGGCTCAGGAGAAATGCGGTTCCGGCCGCCGCAACCGCCCTGACGGTAATGTAGCGAAAGACCCGCAGCGGCGACCACCAGTCGGTCAGCATGTACAGATAGTAAAACATCGGTTCCCCACATGCCCGCCTTGCGGCTCCGTCATGCCTCCTTTTCTTCGCCGTCGGCTTCGCCCCACAGTACCAGCGAATCCGGATCGCCGTTAGGCATCGGCCCCCAGCCGGCCGGCGGTTCGCGCAGCCGAAGCGTGCCGTTCAACGGCGGCTTCCGCTTCCGGTTCGTCCAATTTGCCGCCCGGAGCGGAATTGCCGCTCTCGGTTCCGCAACGGCTGTCTGAACGTGAACCTGCATTGTGTTGCCCTCGCGAGGCGTTACAGTGATTCCTTCAAGTGCTCGACGATCTCCTCAAACCGCATTGCGCGCGAAGCCTTCAGCAGAACCGCGTCTCCCGGCCTCAGCCGCGCGGCAAGAAAGGCTGCCGCTTCGCGGTTGTCCCGGCAGGACCGCAGGCGCTCGCGCGGAAAACCCTTTGCTTCGGCGCCCTCCGCAACCAAAGCGGCTTCGCGGCCGACGGTAACGAGCCCGCGCCACGGTCCGCCCGCCACACGCTCACCAAGGGCGCGGTGTTCGCGTTCCACGTGAGACCCAAGTTCGAGCATGTCGCCGAGAGCGACCCACTTGTCTCCGGAGATATCCTCTTCGGCAAACGCTTCCAGCGCGGCAGCAGCGCTGAGAGGATTGGAGTTATAGGCGTCGTTTATCACTGCGACGTCTCCGATCTCCGCGCGCTCCCAGCGCATGGACAGGGCTCCGGCGCCTGTCATCGTCTGCGCAATTGCATCCCAGCCTATTCCAAAGCCCCGTGCCGCGGCTATAGCCAGCAGAGCATTCGTTACGTTGTGAGCGCCGGGCTGCAGACCGCTCAGTTCGATTTCCTGTCCGGATGCGCTTTCGCGTATGCGCGCGCGCCGCAACGCGGCATTCCTTTCGATGCATGAGTAATCGGCCCCGCTTTCCCCGTCCAGTGCAACCGTCAGCACCCGGCAAGGCGCCGCCGCCCGCAGGATGTCGAAACAGGCGCTGTCAAGATTGAGCACGGCGGTGCCGTCTGCCGGCAGACTCTCCAGCAGCGCCGCCTTCTCCCCGGCTATGGCCTCAAGCGAGCCGAAAAAACCGATATGCCCGGCGCCTATGTTGGTCACAACGCCCCAGGTCGGCCGCAGAACCCGGCACAGCTCCTTCATTTCGCCCGGATGATTCGTGCCGGCCTCGAAGACGCCGACATCCGTATTCCGGTCCATCAGCAACAGGCTGAGGGGCAGCCCGATATTGTTGTTCCAGTTAGCGCGCGTGCGGACCACTTGCATGGCCGCCCCCAGCATGGAAGCCGCGATTTCCTTGACCGTTGTCTTCCCGGCGCTTCCCGTAATGCCGATGACCGGCACGCCCAGCTTGCGGCGGTGCGCGGTTGCGATTTCCCGCAGTGCCGCGGCCGGATCGTCGACTGCCAGAAACGGCCCGCGTGCGCCGGGCTTGGCGGCGCGCCATTCCCGGCTAACGACCGCGCCGGCCGCGCCGGCGCTCAGGGCATCTTCCACGAAGTCGTGCCCGTCAAATCGTTCGCCTTTCAACGCGAAATAGAGATGCCCCGGTTGAATTCTGCGACTGTCGTTGCCGACTCCGGTCACGGCTGCGGGAACAGCGGGAATCCACTCCCCCCCGCACCACTCCGCCAGTTCAATGGGTTCAAACCTTGCCATGCGCAGCTCTTTCTGCCAGGCACTCCCGGACGACCTGCCGATCGTCGAAGGCTATGGTCTTGTCGGCAAATTCCTGGAAATTCTCGTGCCCCTTCCCGGCAATCACAACGACGTCCCCTTTGCGCGCTACCGCGATAGCGCGACGAATTGCCGTGCGCCGGTCTTCGATAACCTCGTAGTCGGCGCCGGCGCCGAATCCTTCGCTAACCTGCGCCAGGATGGCTGCGGGTTCCTCCCCGCGTGGATTGTCCGAAGTCAGAATACTGTGATCGGCCAGGCGCGAGGCGACGGCGCCCATTAAGGGGCGCTTGCTGGCGTCCCGGTTGCCCCCGCAACCGAAGACCACCAGCAAGCGTTGGGGTGTGATCTCGCGAAGAGTAGTCAGGACATGCTCCAGCGCATCATCCGTATGGGCGTAGTCCACAAAAACCTGGAAGCCCTCGCGGGTATGCACCTCCTCGAGCCGGCCGGGAACACGGCTGACCGACGCCAGCGCCTGAACGCTCACAGCGGGGTCGATGCCGAGGGCGCCGGCGGCAGCGATCGCGGCCAGGGCATTGCTGACATTGTAGCGTCCCAGCAGTCCGATACTCAGGCCGGCTCTTCCCCAGGGCGTGAGCACGTCGAACGCGCTGCCGCCGGGTTCCAGTCTTACGTTCTCGGCCTTGACGTCCGCGGCCTGTTCGATGCCGTAGGTCACGACTCGGCAATCCAGCCCGTCCAGACTTTCCATCCGCCGCCCCCACGGGTCGTCGCGGTTTATCACGGCTGTTGCCCCGGCCTTACCGCGACCCAGCGAAAGGAAAAGACGGGATTTGGCCTCGAAGTAGTCTTCCATGTCTTGATGATAGTCCAGATGGTCGCGCGTCAGGTTCGTGAATACGGCAGCGTCGAAATCGATGCCTTCGGTTCGTTTCTGGTCGAGCGCGTGCGAAGACACCTCCATGACAGCGCTCCGGCAACCCGCGGCGACCATTTCCGCCATCAGCGCCTGAAGGGCCGGCGCCTCCGGAGTGGTGCGCGTTGCCGGGATGGATCGCACGCCGATTTCGTAAGCCACCGTGGAAATCAACCCCGGCTCGCTGCCGCTCTTGCGGAGAATATCTCTGAGAATATAGGCCGTGGTAGTCTTACCGTTGGTGCCCGTGATGCCCGCCATGGTCAACTTCGCGGCGGGCCGGCCGTGAAATGCCGCGGCCAGCCGCCCGGCCGCAACCCGCGCATCGGCCACCCTGACCTGGCATACGTCTACCCAGCGCCCGTGAGTATGTTCCGAAACCAGCGCGATGGCGCCGCGGGAGACGGAGTCTTCGCAATACGCCCACCCGTCACGGTGGGATCCGTGTATCGCCACGAAGACATAGCCGGGACGCACGCGGCGCGAATCGCATACGACTCCCTTTACTTCGCCGCGGCAGGAACCCCGGGATTCCAGGCTTTCCACATCTTTCAATAGGTCTTGAAGCTTCATCGGAATCAACGCCGCGCCAGAGTTCCCTTTGGAGCGGGAGGAATATCCAGGCATCTCACCGTCTCGCCCGCAATACGCTTAAATACCGGACCGGCCACCACCCCGCCGGTGTGCAGCGGTTGTGGTTCATCGACAACCACGATTACGCCGATCTCCGGGTTTCGCGCCGGAAGGAAACCGACGAATGAGGCAACGTGCGCTTCGCTGGAGTAAACACCGCCGATCGCTTTCTGCGCCGTGCCCGTCTTGCCGGCGACTTCGTAACCTTCAACACAAGCCCTGCGGCCCGTACCACCTTCTTCCGTCACCCGGCGAAGGAGATGCCGCATAATCTCGGCGGTTTCACCGTCGATCGGCCGCGACAGCACCTCCGGCGCGCGCTCCAGCAGTACCGTGCCGTTCCGGTCGACGACTCTGTGGACAACATAAGGACGCATCAGAAAGCCGTCGTTGGCGATCGCGCAGAATGCACCGAGCATCTGCAGCGCCGTTACGGCTACTCCCTGGCCGATCGCCAGCCGGCTGCAGCTTATGTTGGACCAGCTTCTCACCGGGTGCAGGATCCCGCTTTCTTCCCCCGGCAGATCGACGCCCAGTCTGCTTCCAAAGCCGAACGCGCAAAGGTAGCCGTAGAAGCGTCGATTGCCCAGGCCGAGCGCGATCTTGGCCGACATGATGTTGCTGGATTTCTTGATACCGTCGGCCACCGTGAGCTCGCCGTAGGAGTGGAAATCGTGCAGGATCTTTCCAGCGTGCGGCCAGGCTCCGTTCTCGCAGTCGATAACCGTCTCGGGCGTCACGGTGCACTCATTCAGAGCGGCGGCGAAAACCACCGCCTTCATGGTGGACCCCGGCTCATAAACACAGCCGATCGTACGGTTGAGCCTGGACTTTTCGGTCGAAAAACGGAATTCGTTCGGGTCGTAGCCCGGACGGGATGCCATGGCCAGGATCGCGCCGGTCTTGACGTGCTGCACAATGGCCCAGGCGGCCTTGGCGCTGTGTTCCTCCATCGCCGCATCAAGCGCCTTTTCCACCATGTATTGCACGTTCTGGTCGATTGTCAGGTGAACGTCGGCCCCCTCCAGGGCGGGAATATGAGTGTCACGCCGCGCATAAAGCTCCTGCCGCAGAGCGTTGACCCGCGTTTCCACGATGCCGGAGGAACCCGCGAGATAACGGTCCATGTACTGCTCGACGCCGGCGCTGCCGACACTTCCGTGATTCACAAAGCCCAGTACGTGGCAGAGAAACGAGTCGTGCGGATAGTGTCGCAGCACCGCCGGTCTGAATTCGATGCCGGCGAGATCGGCGGCGCGGATTGCTTCAACCGTTTCCGCATCGGCGTAGCGGCTTAGAAACTCGCACTTGCGTTCGGGCCGATTCAACCGGACCGCGATCCCGTCGACGGGCAGATCCAGCAGGGCGGCCAGCGCAGCCGCGGTCTCCCGGACGCTGCCGTTGCGGCAGATCGTTGACGGGTCCGCGCAGACGTGGTGCGCCGGCAGATTAAGGGCCAGTATGTTGTCTCCGCCCCGGCGGTCGAGGATCCTGCCTCTGCCCGCAAGCAGTTTCCTGCTTACGCTGCTGGTGCGCCGTACGCCGCGCAACGCTTCCTCATGGGGCGCGAGATGCAGAAAGGCCAGGCGAAAACCCAGACCCAGCATGGCCGCGGTTAGCACAATGGTGCAAACCACTGCCCGCCTCAGGAGACCCCGTTCACTCATGTCCGGTTACCCGATCAAGTCTGGCGTACTTGTGAACGTCGGCGGCAGCGTCGCCCGACAGCCCGCCATTCAGATCGTCCTCCAAAAGCCGCACGACCCTGGTGCGATGCGGCCAGACCATGGTAATGCGGCGGCGCTCCAGCGTCCGCTCGATATTGCGCGGGGATTTCTTGCGCGCCCACTTGAAAGCTTCGGTGTCGTAGTGCTTCTTCAGCTCGCTCTGACGCTGTTCGAGAACCTTCAGCTCGCGGCCGAGACTCTCGCAGCGGCAGCCGAGCCAAACATAGGCGAGCGCCAGGCTCGATACCACCACAACAACCCCCGCAATTGGAGCGGGAAAAATGAATCCGTCCTGACGACGTCTTCTCTTCTTATTCCTTCTTGCCATTCCCTGCCTTTCTTTCGGCCACCCGCAGCCTCGCCGAACGCGCGCGCGGATTCCGGCTCAACTCCGATTCGCCCGGCCGCACCGGTTTGCGCGTAATCCGTTCGATTTCCGGCTGTTTGCCGATCCACTTGCGCCCCCCTTCCGGCAAGGATTCCCAACGGCCGGCATGTTCCGCGAAACAACGTTTGACAATACGGTCCTCAAGACTGTGAAACGCTATCACGGCAATGCGCCCGCCCGGCCGCAGCAACTCGATCCCCGCTTCGAGACCCGCACTCAGACTTGCCAACTCGCGGTTTACGAGAATGCGCAGCGCCTGGAACACGCGCGTTGCCGGATGGGTCCGGCCCCGCCTCCCTCCGTAGACCGATTCCGCGATCCCGGCCAGTTGACAGGTCGTTTCAATCGGATTTTTCGCCAGCGCGGCGATAATCGCTCTCGCCATGCGGCGGGCCCGCGGTTCCTCTCCGAATTCGCGCAGCACACGCGCAATTTCACCCTCCGACAGCCGGCCCAGCATTTCGGCGGCGTTTTGGCCGCTCGAAGGATCCATACGCATGTCAAGCGGGCCGTCCGCCATGAAACTGAACCCGCGGCCGGGATTATCGAGTTGCTCGGATGACACTCCCAGATCGAGCACAATACCGTCCACCCTCTCTATGCCGTTGCGATGCGCGATGGAACGCATCCCGGCAAAATTGCCGTGAGCCACCATGCAACGGGACTCCGCCCTGGAAAACGAGGACCGCAGTCGCTCCACCGACGCGGGATCACGGTCAATCGCGAGCACGCGCCCGTTCGGACCGGCGCGTTCAAGCAGCGCCGCGGTGTGCCCGCCGCAACCCGCCGTTCCATCCACATAGGCGCCGCCCTCCCTCACTTGCAGAAGGTCGATGACCTCGTTCAACAGGACCGGCTGATGCATCCCTACGCTCCCGCCGGAAAGAGAATCTACTTATCTAAAACCCTACGTACCTCGCGGCTTCTTCCAGACGCTCCTGGTCGAGGGCGCCGGCTTCTTCGCGGTGATCCGGATTCCACAATTCAAATCGGTCCAGCGCACCGACCATGACCACCCGTTCTTCCAGACCGGCGAACTTGAGCAGACGGTCCTTGATCCTGATCCGGCCCTGCGAGTCCCACGCCAGCAGGTCGGAGGCCTCACCCAACACCCTGGCGAACTGCCGGGCCTGGCGGTCCGCCATCGAATGGCGGCGCAGTTTTTCCAGCCGGTGAGCCATCTCGCCGGCCGGGAACACGTTCAGACAGTGATGATGAAAGTCCGGAAGCACATACACGCTCTTTGGCGTACCTATCTGAGCTCGCCAGACCGACGGAATCGTCAACCGCTTCTTGGGATCGAGATTGTGCACGTACTCGCCCACAAACATGCGCAGTCCGACAATCTCGTCTTCCAGACTGGTGTAATCTTTCTCCATCATCTGACCTTTTGTGACACAATGCACCACATCGCCCCACAGCTGTCAACAGATTTCTTGTCTTTTTTTTGACTCTTTTTTTGCCGGTCGCTTGCGCCTTGATCGGGCCTTGTCTCGGGGCGCCCCGCGAGCACATTATTGAGTCACGGAGAGACACGCCGGCGCGGCCGCGAGGCGGGGAATTGCAGGTGCAGGTTGCCGGCCTGTTGTCGAGGTCCCGGCAGAAGGCAGGATTTCGCCGGCTGCGCGCATGTTGTTGCGGCGACGGCCGCCGTGCCGTGCGCTTCTTGCGCGCTGAAGGGGGCGATTGGAATCACCTCTTTTCAGCCTTGCCATCTTTGCCCGCGATTCCTAAACTTGTAAGCAGTGGGGCACGTTGGCAGTCTTGACGGCGGAACTGAAGCATGGCAGGCAAGCGCAAACAATCAAGCAAGCAATTGAAGGACAGGTCTGACGCCCGCCGCGGCAAGGCCGGCAATGATCCGTCCCCGGGCATCGCCATCAACGAAGCCCAGCTCCTGGCCGCGCTGATGGACAGTGTTACCGATCACATCTATTTCAAGGACAAGCGCAGCCGTTTTATTCTGATCAATCGAAGCCAGGCACGGCTGTTCGGCCTCAAGGATCCCGCCGACGCCGTCGGCAAGACTGATTTCGATTTCTTTACCGACGATCACGCGAGCAAGGCCATGGAGGACGAACGGCGGGTCATACTGAGGCGGGAACCGATTATTGGCAAAGAGGAAATGGAAACGTGGCCTGACGGCCACGTGAGCTGGGTCAGCAGCACAAAGATGCCGTTATACGACGAGAACGGCGAGGTCGTCGGATCCTTCGGCATTTCGCGGGATATCACGAGGCGCAAGGAAATGGAGGCCCGGCTCGAGGAGAGTGAAGCGCGCATGCGGACGCTGATCGAGTTGGCCCCGGACATCATATATCGCGTGGACTCCGAGGGCACGATCCTCTTCGTAAGCCGCGCGGTTGAGGAGGTGCTGGGATATCCCCCCGAAGACCTCGTCGGCAAGTGCCTGCTGGACCTGGTGCATCCGAACGATATTGAGAAGTGCCGCAAAAGAATTGCAGAGCACAACCGCGGCAGACGCTCGGCGCGAGCCCTGGAAATCCGCATGAAGCGCAAGGGTGTGTCGCGCGGCAGGAAGAAGCCTGAATGGGTTCACGTTTCGGTATCCTCCCGCGGGATCTGGGACGTGGAAGCCCGTAATTCCGGACACGGCGGCAGTAACCGGCGGGTAACCGAGGGTATCATTCGCGACATTACCGAGCGGAAGCGGGCCGAAGACGAGCTTCTGCGGTACCGCGAAGGACTTGAGGCACTCGTGGCGACGCGCACCGCCGAGCTGCAGAAATCGAACGAGCGTCTGCAGACCGAGGTGGCGGAACGCAAGCGCGTGGCAGGCGACTTGCGCAAGGAACGCGATAAGGCGCAGCTTTATCTGGACATCGCCGGAGCTATTATCGTGGTGCTGGACGCAAGAGGACGCATCGCTCTCTTGAACCGGTCGGGCTCCGAAATGCTGGGCTACGACGAAGAAGAAATACTGGGCAAAGACTGGTTTTCGCTGTGCCTGCCGCCCGATCAACAGGACAACGTCAGATCGGTTTTCCGCAAGCTGATGGCGGGCGAGTCGGAACTCTTCGAATATCACGAAAACGAGATTGTGACAAAAAACGGCGAGACACGCATCGTGGCATGGCACAACAGGCTGCTGCAGGACGAGAAGGGCACGCCCACGGGCACGCTGAGCGCGGGGGAGGACATCACGCAGCGGAAGAGAGCCGAGGAAGCGCTCCTGCAGACCGAACGACTGGAAGCTGTCGGCTCTGTGGCCCGCGGTGTGGCCGAGAACTTCAACAACATCCTGAACATGATCAGCGGCAACGCTTCTTCAATTGCGGCGCACTTCGTGCCGGAAAGCCCCGTCCATGCCTCGGCCCGCGGAATACTGGACGCCACCCGTCAGGCGGGAGAAATGACAAGGGGACTACTGCGGCTGGCGCACGCCAGCGCCAGCCGTAAGGAAACCAGAACCGAGCCCGTGGGCTTGAGCCGCCTGGTATCCGAGGTAGTGGATTTCCTGGAGCCGTCATTCAGGGAAAAAGAAGTGCGTGTGAGAATCGTAAAGCTTGAAGAAATGCCCTTCGTCTATGGCGACAGCGGACTCCTTTTCGACGTGCTCGTCGCTCTGGGTCTGAACGCGGCGGAAGCAATGCCGGAAGGCGGCGCCATTACGTTCGACTGCTCCGAGAAGCTGGTGACAACCCCGAACCCGAAACTGAATCCGGAAGCCGAAGGCGGCCGCTACGTAATCCTTAGAATCAGAGACACGGGAGCAGGCATTCCCAGGGAAGACCTGCCGCATGTTTTCGAGCCTTTTTACACGACCAAGACATCCAAGAGCGGCTTCGGGATGGGTTTGACCTATGTTCAGAGCGTCATACGCTCGATGGGCGGGTGGACGGCCGTCCGCAGCACCGAGGGCAAGGGCACTTCAATCCGGCTGTTTCTTCCCAAGGCCAGGATTGCGCGCGTTCGGCGCGGCCGCGCCGAAACTCGTGGGCAGACCGTCCTGGTCGTGGACGATAAAGCGGAGATTCTCTCGGCCGTCAAGAAGTCGCTGGAGCAAGCCGGCTACAAAGTCCTTACCGCCGACAATGCCGAAGACGGTCTGCTGCTCTACAGGAAACACAGCGAAGACATATCTCTTTCCATCGTTGACGCCGTCATGAAGGGCCAGTGGGGAGATGTGGTGGTGAGGGAGATCGTCACGCATCGGCCCGAGGCGAACGTGATCATGACTTCCGGTTTCTCGCAGGATTATGTGCGCGGACTGCTGCCGCTGGGAGCGTGGTCGTTCCTTCAGAAACCTTTCACGGGCGAACAACTGATCTCCGCCATACGCGAGATCGCGGGTTCGGGCTAGTGTAGTGGGTCAGAAATCCCTTTACATAGGTTACGGGTTGTCATTCCGAACGAAGCGAAGTCGAGGAATCTCAGCGTGCGGCCCAGCGGAGATCCCTCGACAAGCCCGCCTGCAGCGCTTTGCGCAGCAATGCGGGCAGGCTCGGGATGACAGAGCATATGTCAACATCTGTTGGCCGCACGCTGGGTTGAGGCTTTCCGTTCCCAGCCGTTGCAGTAGACCTTCTTCGAGTCGTATCGCGTGCGCGGTTCGGGCTTATGGTCGGGCCGGCCGACGGCAATCGCCGATACGGGAATGATATTTTCGGGCAGGCGTATGATCTTCCGCACATGCTCGATTCGCTCGGCGCGCGGGTGGATGCCTAGCCAGCAGGCGCCGAGCCCAAGAGCGTCCGCGGCCAGCAGAAGGTTCTCGATTGCGGCGCTGCAATCCTGCAGCAGATAGGAGAGTTGACGGTCGTGCGCCGCTTCGATATCGCCGCACACGATGATGCCGACAGGAGCATCCCTGAGGAAGCCGCCATTGGGCAGGCCCGCGGCAATTTCCGTCAGCAGCGCGCGGTCCTTTATAACGACAAATCTCCATGGATCCTTGCACACAGCCGACGGGGCGGCCATGGCGGCCTCAAGCATGTCCCGAACAAGTTCGTCCGACACCGGCCCCTCCGCGTACTTGCGAACGCTGCGCCGGGAGAATAGAATCTGCAGCCTGGAATTCATGACGGCCTCCGGGTTTGAAAACGATTCCCCGGCAATCTTGCCGGTCGGGTCGGACGATAACCGATATCCGAGGGCGGATCAAGGAACAGTGTGTCTTCCATCGAACAGCCGGCATAAGCCGGGGACTTAAGGCAAGCAACAGCGGCGCTAAACGGGGATGATGAAAACATGAACTTACGCAGAACCAAGATAGTTGCAACAATCGGACCTGCATCCGAATCGCGGGAAGTCATCGACGAGCTCCTGCGCCTGGATGTCAACGTCTTTCGCCTCAATTTCTCTCACGGTACGCAGGATGAACACCGCCGACGGATCAGGTTGATTCGGCGTTGCTGCCGGGCCGCGGGAAAAGAAGCAGCCATCATGCAGGATTTGTGCGGCCCGAAGATTCGCGTCAGGAGCATGGAGGGCGGCGGCGCCATGCTTCAAAGCGGCAGCCGCGTAAGGATCGACACACGGCCCACTGTCGGCAACTCGCGGTGTTTCAGCACAACCTACCGCCGTCTGCCCGGCGACGTGCGCAAGGGAACGGTGATTCTTCTCGATGACGGACGTTTGGAGCTGCTGGTGACTTCAAGATCGGAGCATACGGTTTCCTGCCGGGTGATTCGCGGCGGTTTTCTCGCCGGCGGCAAGGGCATGAACCTGCCGGGAGCGACGATCTCGGCGCCGGCCGTCACGCCCAAGGATCTGCGCGATCTGAAACTGGGCATCGAGGAGAACGTCGATTTCGTAGCATTGTCTTTCGTGAGGCGGGCCGAGGATGTCCGACGCGTGCGGCGGTTGCTGGACAGGCAAGGAAGCGACGCGCAGATCATTTCCAAGATAGAGAAACCGCAAGCCGTGGGAAATATCGATGCCTTGCTCGACGTTTCGGACGGCATTCTGGTGGCGCGCGGGGATCTGGGCGTCGAGATGGACCTTGCGCGCGTGCCGGTTCTGCAGAAGGACATGGTCAGGCGGGCGAACGAGAAGGATAAGTACGTTATCGTAGCTACACAGATGCTGGATTCGATGATCCGCAATCCGGTGCCGACGCGCGCGGAGGTATCGGACGTTACGAATGCGATCCTGGACGGAGCGGACGCCCTGATGCTGTCAGGAGAGACCGCAATCGGATCTTACCCTGCCGGCGCGGTGCGAATGCTGGAGCGTATCGCCGTGCAGGCCGAAAACTACGCGGCCATGAACCGGCCGCCGTGGGATTGGACCCGCATTAACCCGGTTCATCCGGTTCAGGACGCCGTGGCGTTGGCTGCATTCGATCTCTGCCGCGATCTTAAGGCCGCCGCTATCGCGGCTTACTCGGCTACCGGAGGGACCGCGCTTTTCCTCTCACGCAACCGGCCTTCCGCTCCCATTGTGGCTTTCACGTCCGACCGGCGCGCCCTCAGGCGTATGCACCTGTTCTGGGGAGTCATGCCTGTTCTCGACCCGTCGATCCGCGGTAAGGACGGCCTGATTGCCGGCGCCAAGGCCTGGCTGTCATCGGCGGCGCCGGCGAAGAGAGAACAGGCGCTCGTTGTGGTCGCGGGCTCCCACTTCGGCGAAGTAGGGTCGACCAACGGTGTCGAGGTGGCGGTGCTGCCGTGAGACACAGGATCCTGCTACGCGATCTCGAAATCGAACACCAGCGGCAGATGATCTGAGTGGGTTACGTTCGGCATCCGGAACTCCGTCATCCTTATGCCCGGACTGTAGAGCACAAAATCGAGCTGGCGTCTGGGCCGCCAACTCGGAAATGACGGCAGCCCGCCGGGATTCGCGTTACGCAGCCCCGTGGCCGCAAGGAAGAGCTCTACTTCCCGATCTCCCCACATTGCATTGAAATCACCGGCCACGATATGAGGCTTCGGCGTATCCTTTACCAGAGAGTAGAGGTCGTTCAACTGATGGTGGCGAGTTCTGAAGTTGACGGCCAGATGGACCAGAAAAATCACCAGGTCGTCGAGCTCCAGCTCAATAACCAGTCTCTTGACGCCCTTCGTGAAATAGTGAAAACGTTCGTTGCTGATCGAATCGCGCGTCAAGAAAGCGTTGCCCTGCTTATTCATGACGGGAAGACGCCGCGCAAGGCTGGCAATCCCGTACTTCGATTCGTACACATGGTAATGTCCGAGCTCGCCGGCTATCAGGTCGGCCTGGTTACGCTTGCGCGAACGATAGGAACCCTCATCCACTTCGACCAGGCCGGCGATATCAGGGTCCACCGAGGCGATAAAACGCGTTATGTCGTGCAGAGTACCACCCGTTCGGCGCAGATAGCCGCTCCAGGGAAACCACAGGGGGCGTCCTCCCGTAGCGTAACGGATATTGTAGACCAGCAGACGCATGCGGAGAACACCGGTCGTCAGCCTCAGTTCCCCGCCGACCGCTGCCGCCAGACAACGTCGCCGGCGGAGTTGATATAGCTGACTGTGTCGTCAATCTTGACGGCGGCCAGTCCGTCCCTGAAGGTATCGGCTTCGTCGAACCCGGCCGGTATGGCCAGGTTTCCTTTCGGGTCGATATAGCCGAGGCGCGGTCCAACCCGCACGCACGCGCGACCCTCCGAGAAAGACCAGGCCCAATGAAACTTTGCGGGGATGACCATCCTGCCGGAATGATCGACGAATCCGCAGTCATCGCCCTGTTTCACGCACGCCAACCCCTCCGAAAAAGACCAGGCCCAATCGAAGCGCGGTTCGATCGCAATTTCGCCGGCCGTGTCGATAAAACCGAATTTCTCCCCGATCTGGGCTACCGCCAGCCCCTCCGAAAACGGCCACACCCTCTTGTATTTCGGCTCTATAACGACCGCTCCTGCCCCGTCGATAAAGCCATACTTGCCGTCTTCCAGAATGGGAAAGCGAGCGCCCGCAGCCGGTGACACCCCGCACGGACATGTTACGCAACCGCTTTGAACGGCCAGCAATAAGATCGGCAGCAGCACAAATAAGCTCCTGCGCATGATGATTCTCTCCTTCCCTTTGAAACGGCGATTATTATTAAGTCTCCGGGCTTGAAACCGTTTGCCGCCCTGTCTCCCGCGGCGCTGGACATGGACAGCGGACGCGTTCGAGTTCCTGAATCAATTCGGCGCCGGACAGAATACGCCCTCTCCCGGACGGACACAAGGAAAACCGTATGCCTCGGGCATGCGTCATTTATGTTGCGCGCAACATAAAGCGCGAATCGCCCCTGCCTCCACTTCGCGGACGGTATGCCGGGCGCCACGGGAGCGCCTTCGGACACGTGTTTTTTTCGCCAAATTTCGCTTGTAGCTCGGGACGCTTCGAGTTAATTTCCGTCTCGTTCGGACCGTATTGGGCCGCGCCGGCGTTTCAACTCGTGTCATGGTTGACGAATCGGTGAGACTGTATGCATGACACGAGAAGGGAATCGGCATGGATATCTACGTGGGCAATCTTTCTTATACGGCGAGTGACAGCGAGCTCCGCGAGCTCTTCGAGCAGTACGGGGCGGTCACGTCGGCCCGGGTCATCATCGACAAGTTCACGGGACGTTCCCGTGGATTCGGTTTCGTCGAGATGCCGGACCAGGCCGAAGCAGAGAAAGCAATTGAGAACACGAATGGATCGGACTTCATGGGACGCCCACTTCGCGTCAATGAATCTCAGCCGAAGCCGCGTACGCGCGACCGTGACGACAGGCGCGACCGCCGCTGGTAGATTACAACCGTAACCGGGCGCGCCGCGCCCGGACAAACGGTCAGACCGGACTGTTCACAAGAAGGGTATTGGTTCAAGCCCGATTTCCCGTCCGCTCTCCTGCCGACAGGCAGCGCGCCTTGACCTGCTCTCAACGGTTGAGATATGCTGCGTGCAGGCTTGTTTGGGGGAAAGGGACGCCGACATTGCACAAATCAGTATCCGCCGGACGTCCGCAAAGATTTCTGCTCTTTGCTGTTTGTCTGTGGCAGCTCTGTCGAGGCGTACTTGCCGCGGGCGTGCTTGCGCCCGGAGACGTGGCTGTGGTCGGGTTCAATGCCGACGGGAGCGACGACTTTTCGTTCGTCGTCCTGAGAGACCTGCAAGCCGGTCTGCCTCTGCTTTTCAGCGACGGCGAGGGTACGATCACCTACACGTCGCCGGCCGACGGCCTGCCTTTCGGCAGCCTGGTTGTCATTTTCGATGCCGACAGCCCCGACATCAACGCCTCTACCGGCGCCGTGGCACGGACCGCCGGCGATTATGACTTCGCAGCCGGCGGAGACGCACTGGAGGTGAAGTACGGCACGAGCTACATTTACGTGTCCGAGACCGCCGCGGCCTATGCGCCCCCGCCGCAATCGGATCTTTCCATGGCGGACGCCACCTGGGTCTCGCACACCGACGCGATCGACAACGGAAGGTACACGGGGCCTCGCACGGGTACGCGGCGGGGCATTCTGCGCGGCATCGCGGAAGTCGACAATTGGGAGTACGGCGACGGTAGCGGCGATCAATCGCTCGACCTGGATACGGCTCCGTTCAACAGTCCTTTTTCGGCGGTGCCCGCCATCTTACTGAAATTGCCGAACGTGCGCGTGGCTGAAGATGCCGGCACCGTCGGCGTGGGCGTCACGCTCGACCGCGCCCCTCTTACCAATGCGGCGGTCCGCTTCAACACGCTTTTCGATACGGCCGTTCCCGGCAGGGATTTTGCTCACACAAACGGAGTCATCGCCTGGGCGGCCGGCGATCGTTCCACGCAGAACGTCGAGATCGCGATTCTTGACAACGGCACGAGGGACGGGCCGCGGGTTCTTCACCTCTTCCTGTACCAGCCCGAGTCGTGTGAGATCGAAGGCCGGGCTATTGCTAACATTACAATTATAGACAACGATGTTGAGCTGCCGGCCGTTTCGAACCGCGGCGCGACAAACCTTGCCGCCCGGTCGGCCGTGCTGAGGGGCAGCGTGGCATCCGCGGGCGCTTGCGCCGATGCCGCCGTGTACTGGGGGCCGGACGACGGCGGCACGAACGCGGCGGCCTGGAGCAACGTCGTGTCAGCGGGCACGGTCGATGGAGTTTTCGAGATCGGTCTCGCGGAATTGACGCCGGGGACGGCCTATCGCTATCGCTGCGCAGCGTCCAACCTGGCAGGAACGGCCTGGGCTCCGTCAACCGCGGACTTTACCACGCTTGCCGCGTCGAATTACTTCGTGAACGACGGCAGTCTGACCGGCGATATCTACTGCACGGCCGCCGGCAGCGACAGCATGAACGACGGCAGGTCGGCCGGCGCGCCCAAGGCAACCGTGCAGGCGGTTCTGTCGGCCTACGATCTCGGGCCCGGCGACGCCATCTTCATCGATACGGGCGTGTACAACCTGACCTCGACGATCGACATCACGGCCGACGACAGGGGCGCGCCGGGCAATCCCGTCGTCCTGCGGGGCAGCACGGCCGCCGCCGGTTCCCTCTTCGACCGCAACAATTCGTCTGAAGACGTGATCTATGTTTACTCCCCCGGCGATTGCCACATCCGCATCGAGAACCTGCTTCTGACCGGCGGCAAGCGCGGCATATATGCGAGAGGCACGGACCCGAATTACTGCAGGGGACTCGCGATAACCGGCTGCGAGGTCTACGGCAACGACAGCTTTTCTTCCCAGGGAGGCATTTTCTTACAGTACTGCGCGGATGCCGTGGTGCTTGATTGCGATATTCACGATAACGGAGCAAACGCCGGACTGGCGCTCCACTATATCGAAAGGGCGTCCGTTGTTTCCAACTCGTGTTACGCCAACGGCGTATTCGGCATTGATCTGAAATACTGCGAAGAAGGCGCCGTATTCGCGAACACGGTCAGCAATCACTCTTCAGGCCACGGCATCAGTTCGTCGTGGGGGGAAGGCGGCGTGTACAACGGGAATGTGTGCCGATACAACGGCTGGTACGGGCTGGATCTGTATAACTGCGCGGGAGGCGAGCTGATCAACAACACTTCCTACGGTAATTCATCTTACGGCATTCGCGTAATCTGGGACGGTATCCCGGACGGCGGGACAACCCCCGGTCCGGCGATCATGGCCAACCGCGTCTTCGCCAACGGCGGCAACGGCATTGAAGATGCCGCTCGCGGCGCGGGGCACCGGGTCGTGAACAACCTGGTGTACGGCAACGGCGGCTACAACGTCCGCTTCGTAAGAGAAAACGTGGAAGCCGTCTTCGAGAACAACACGCTCTACGGCGGCGCGGGTGTCTACTACCGGAAGCCCGGCGCAGGTTCAAACCGCCACAATATTCTGTGGGCGACCGGCGCGGGCAACACCGGCATATGGGTACAGAATCTGCCGGCCGATCCGGCGCAATTCGTCAGCGACTACAACAACTTCTTTGCCTCTGACGGCGCCGATGCGGGGCGCTGGCCGCTGCCGGACGGCGATCCGGCGGCCACGCTCGGGGAATGGCGCTCGGATTCATTTAAAGACTGGAACAGTATTTCTTTCGATCCGTTGTTTGCCGATGCCGGCAACGGAGATTTCCACATTGCTTCGCGCGGCGGTTCTTTTCATGACGGTCTGTGGCATGGCGACGCCGCGACCTCGCCCTGTCTGGACGCCGGCGACCCGCGCTCCGATTTCGAAGCAGAACCGCCGTTCAACGGTTTGCGCCTCAACATGGGAGCGTACGGAAATACCCGCGAGGCGAGCCGCACGCTCGAGACGGGGCCATTCTATTCGCTGACGCTCGAAGCGGTTCCCGAGGGAGCCGGCACAACCGCCGCCTGGCCGCCCGCGCCCGCCTATCCGCACGGCGCCGAGATTACGGCCTGGGCCGTCGTGACCGACTCGGATTTCCGCTGGGACCGCTGGGAAGGCGGCCTGGCGGGGTCCGAACCGACCAACGTTTTCGTGATCGCAGCCGACATCATCGCCCAGGCGGTTTTTGTAGCGACCAACGCCAACACCTACGGCATTCCCGAATCCTGGTTGATCGCACACGGTATTCCTCCTACCCAGCAGGGAGCCGAGATGGACAGCGATGCAGACGGGCTGCAGAACTGGGAGGAATACTACGCCGGCACGGTCCCCACCAACGAACTCAGCGTTCTCGCCTTAAGCGACGTTCAGGAAGCGGGCAACCGTCTCGCGCTGGTGTTCGCGAGCGTGACGGGCATAACCTACCGGGCTCAGTCTACGCCTGCTCTCACCGCTGCGGGCGCCTGGACCAACGAAGCCTGGTCGGCAACGCGCGACGGCGCCTTTGTCGATGCGCCGATCGAAGGGCACGGCGGCGAGGCAGTGGTCTTTGTGTCAACCGGCGGCGTTATCAGGTGTTACAGGGTGCGGCTTGAGCCGCCGAACGGAGGGGCTCGCGATGTTTCGCATCGGAATTGACCTTGGAGGGACAAAAATCGAGGGCATAGTCCTGGATGAGAACGGTACCGAGTGTTTTCGCAAACGCGTGCCGACCGGAAAAGAGAAGGGCTACGAAGCGATTCTGCGGAACATTAAGGGTGTTTACGACGAGATGGTCCTGAACATCTCCGGAAGACCGCACACCTTCGGTATCGGCACTCCCGGCGCCCTGTCCGTCAGGACCGGGCTGCTGAAGAACTCCAACACGGTCTGCATGAACGGCAGGCCGGTTAAAGAAGATCTCGAGGAGATTCTCGGCAGGCGTATCGCCATTCAGAACGATGCCAACTGTTTTGCGATGGCCGAAGCCATCTACGGTGCGGCACGCGGCAGGGATATGGTCTTCGGCGTTATCATGGGGACCGGCTGCGGAGGCGGCATTGTGTATAAAGGCAAAGTGTGGACGGGTCTGCAGGCCATCGGCGGCGAATGGGGACACATGTCCATCAACCCCGACGGCCCGATCTGCTACTGCGGAACTCCCGGCTGCGTTGAAACGTATATCAGCGGCGGGGGGCTGGAGAACCGCTACGAGGAAGCATACGGCGTCCGCCGCGCCCTCCGCGACGTCGAAGGCGATTACAGGGCCGGCGAAAAGAAAGCGGCGGCCTTCATGCGCACCTTCTTCAGAAACTTCGGCAGGGCCCTGGCCAATCTGATCAACATTCTTGATCCCGATATCGTCGTCCTCGGCGGCGGAGTCTCCAAGATGGACGAATTGTACACCGAGGGGGTCAGGGAAGTGGCGCGGCAGGTCTTCAGCGACAGCCTCGAGACGCCGATCGTCAAGCACCAGATCGGAGATTCGGCCGGGGTAATAGGGGCGGCGCTGATCGGCTGTTGAAGCAATGGGTTACTTAACCGGCGATCCGCTGGGGATTTCACCGTCAATTGTGACCAGACGGAGAGAATCGCCGTCGGACGCGGCCAGCAGCATGCCGTTGGATTCAACTCCCCGGATTCTGGCGGGCTTCAGATTCGCCACGATTACGATAGTCTTTCCCGTGAGAGTTTCGGGTTCATACGCCCTGGCTATTCCCGCCACTATCTGGCGCTGTTCGGAGCCCACTTCAATCCGCAGCTTCAGAAGTTTGTCCGCCCCCTCCACTTTTTCGGCCGAAACAACCCTGGCCGTACGCAGATTCAACTTGCTGAAGTCGTCATAATCGATTTGCATAATACCCTCCCGCCCCGCATCGGCGGGCACAGTCTCTTTTGCTTCAGGTTGTTCTTCCGTAACAATACGAGGGAAAAGCGCCCGCATCTCTCCGATCTCCGTGCCGGGTTTCAAGACGCCCCATCGGTCAAGCGCCGCCGCGTCGGGTTCGCCCGCAGGAAGACCCAGGGCTTGCCGCAGTTCCGCCATCTTGCCCGGCATCACCGGGTAAAGCATTCCGCTTACGATGCGCAGCGCTTCGGCGGCAGTATAGAGAACGGTTCCAAGTTCCTCCGTGCTGCCCTGCTTGCCGAGGACCCAGGGCTGTCTCTTCTCTATATAGCGGTTGACCTCGCGCATCACACCGGCCAGTTCCGCCAGACCCGTATCTACCTTCATGCTCTCGACGCAATCAACCATGCACGCGGCCGCCGCCAGAGTCGCGGTCTTGAGCCTCTCTTCTTCCTCCCCGCTGGCCCCCGCATCCGGCACGGCCGAGCCGCAGTAACGCGCGATCAGCTTCATCACGCGGTTCAGAATATTGCCCAAATCGTTGGCCAGATCCGCGTTATAGCGGCGCACGAAGGCCTCCTCGGTGAAACCGGCATCCTGCCCGAGAGTCATTTCGGACATCAGGAAATAACGGAACGCATCCACCCCATGCTTCTCCGCGAACTCCATGGGGTTGACGACGTTGCCGCTGGACTTGCTCATCTTGTCCTGCCCGACAAGCCACCAGCCGTGCGCGAAGATCGTCTCCGGCAGCGGAAGATTCATTGCCTTAAGCATGATCGGCCAATACACCGTGTGGGTTGTCAGAATGTCCTTGCCGATCAGATGGTATGAGGCCGGCCACCATTTGCGGAAACGATCCTCGTCCGACAGGTAGCCGACGGCGCTGATGTAGTTGACCAGCGCGTCGAACCAGACATACGTGACGAATTCCGGATCGAACGGCAGCTCGATACCCCAGTTCAGACGGCTCTTCGGACGCGAGATGCACAAATCGTTCAGCTTCTTCCTGAGAAACCCGAGAGTCTCGTTGCGGCGAAAGTCGGGCTGGATGAAACCGGGATGCGCCGTTATGTATTCGACGAGCCAATCCTGGCGCTTGCTCATTCGGAAAAAGTAGTTCGATTCCTTTATCTTCTCGACGGCCCGGCCGCAGCCCGGCTCGGGACAGTGTTCGCCGGACAAATCCTTCTCGGTGAAGAACCGCTCGCAGGCAACGCAATACCAACCGTCGTATTCCGCCCTGTAAATCTCGTCACGGTTGTAAAGGTCCTGCAGGATCTCGCGCACAACCGTCTTGTGGCGGTCCTCGGTCGTCCGAATGAAATCGTCGTGTGTGATTTCAAGCCGCCGCCACAGGTCCTTGAAGCGGACAACCGTACTGTCGGCCTGCTCCTGCGGAGATATGGCGGCTTTGCGGGCGGCGCGTTCCACTTTCTGGCCGTGTTCGTCCGTGCCGGTCAGGAAGTGGGTGGGAACTCCGACAAGGCGGTGATATCTGGCCAGCACATCCGCCAGAATGGTGGTGTAGGCATGCCCGATGTGGGGCTTGTCGTTCACGTAATAGATCGGCGTCGTGACGTAGAACTTCTTCGCGCTCATTTTTCCGGCCTTCCATCGAGTCACTGGATCCCTTACCCAATACAGCAACGCCCTGCGATCCGCAACCCTGAAACAGATTTCACATCAAGTTGACGGCGTCGACATCGACGCTCGCCCTGATTCCCGCCGGCAGTTTGACTTCCTTCATTGCGCTCCTGACGGCGCCGGTCATGGAGCTGACCGAACGCGAGCGCAGCATGATCTGGTAGCGGTAGAAGCCCTTGGCCCTGGCCAGGGGAGCGGGCGACGGTTCCGAAACCAGAGCCTTGCCCGTCAAGGCCCGTTTGATGTTCTTGCCAAGCGAAGCGGCGCTGAATCGCACTTTGTCTTCCGACCGCCCGCGCAGCGTTATGCAGATCAGATGCGCAAAGGGCGGGTATTTCAGCTCGCGCCTGAATTCGATTTCCTGGTCGGCGAACCCTTCGAAGTCGACCCGCCTGGCGGCTTGCACGGCAACGTGGTAGGGCGTGTATGTCTGAATAATGACTTCTCCGGATACGTCGCCGCGGCCCGCGCGGCCGGCGACCTGCGCCAGGAGCTGAAATGTCCGCTCTCCTGCGCGAAAATCCGGTATGTGCAGACTGAGGTCGGCAAAAACCACTCCCACCAGCGTTACGTTCGGAAAATGCAGCCCCTTGGCGATCATTTGCGTCCCTATCAGAATGTGAGTCTTACCGGAACGAAAATTGCCGAGGATCCGGTCATGCGTTCCCCTGCGCGCCGTGGCATCCGCATCCATCCGCTCGACAACCGCTTGCGGGAAGCATTTTTTGACAATCTTTTCGACGCGCTGGGTGCCGAAGCCGGAAAAGCGGAAAGCCGGGTCCCCGCAGCCCGGGCAGCGCGCCGGCACCTTGCGGCATGCGCCGCAGACGTGGCAGCGCAGATTTTCGGATTCGCGGTGATAGGTGTAGGAAACGCTGCATCTGCCGCAGTCGGCGACGTAGCCGCACTTGGGGCAGATCAACGAGGTCGCAAATCCGCGCCGGTTCAGAAAAAGTATACTTTGCTCGCCGCGTTCGATCCTGAGACTGAGCGCGTCCAGCAGTTCCCGCGAGAAAACGCTGACATGTCCTGTTCGCTCCGTCTCGACGCGCATGTCGACAACACGCATAAGGGGCATCGTGCGGTTGTCGGCGCGGTGCGGCAGAACCGAGATCCCGTACTTGCCGCTTGCCGCCGCGTTGAACCACGATTCCAGAGAAGGCGTGGCCGATCCCAGCACAACACCGCACTTCTCCATGCGCCCGCGCATGACCGCCACATCCCGCGCGCTGTAGCGCGGCGCATCTTCCTGCTTGTAGGAAGGTTCATGTTCTTCGTCCACCACAATCAGGCCGGGATTACGAACGGGGGCGAAGACCGCCGAGCGGGCGCCTATCACGATGTCGGCTTCGCCCCGGCTGATGCGGTGCCATTCGTCGTGCCTCTCGCCCTCGGAAAGATGGCTGTGAAGGACGGCCACCCGGTCGCCGAATCGCGCAATAAAACGATCGAGAGTCTGCGGCGTAAGCGAAATCTCCGGCACCAGCACGATTGCCCCCATCCCCTTTTCGAGAGCCCGGGCAATGGCTTGAAGGTAGACCTCGGTCTTGCCGCTTCCGGTTACCCCGTATAGCAGTATGACGGGCGGCGAAAGCGTCTCCATTGAATTCATGATGTCGGCGAGCGCTGCGCGCTGCTCGGGCATCAGTTCGAGGGGTTTCGTGGGGAGTATGTTGCGCGTGCCCCGCGGCTGCCTTCGAATCGGAAGGGGTTCTATCGACACGAGGCCCTTTTTCCGAAGGGCCCGCACGGGCGCCGGGCTGATTCCAAGCCCGGAACTCAGCTCCGGAAGAGGCACCGGGCCTTTATCTTTCAGGTAGTCCAGGACCTGTCGTTGTTTAGGGGTGACGCGCGTTTCACCGGGGTCGCCGGCGCCCGACAGAGAAACGCAAAGCTGCTCCTTGAAGCGAGCGCCCTCCCGGCGTACGGCGCCCGGCAGGGCCGTACGAATGGCCGACTCGAGAGGGGCGCAGTAATATGCGGCAATCCACCGTACGAGATCGAGCATGCGATCGTTCAGAAATGGGTCTTCCCCATCAAGCGAAACAATCTGTTTCAAGCGGGGGTGTTCGGAACGGTCCGCCAGTCCTATCACGAAACCGCGCGTGCGATTCTTGCCGAAAGGCACCACGACCCGCGATCCCGGTTTGACCCGGCCGCGCAATTCGGGGCCGATCTCATAATCGAACTCGCGGTCGAGCGCCTTGTCAACGGCCACCCTGGCGATCTTGTTCATACCGGCCACAGGCTAGGACAAATGCGCGCGCGGTTGAAGCTCAAAGAATAACGGGAAGATCCGCTTCCGCTGAATGTCAGGATAAGGCAGCGCACCCAAAAAGCAAACCGGGAACGCCGGAGCGTTCCCGGTTAACGTGCGCTCTTCCTCCGGCGGACCGGATTACTGGGGCCGCAGAACCAAGTTGGATTGCGAAGTCGGATTAAACTTCTGTCCGATGTTGTCGGGCGTCAGTCTCAAGGCGCTGCCCCCGACGTACACCACGACCGCGCCGAGTGAGCCGAACGGCGGGTTGCCGGTCAACTGGTTCTGTCCCGAATCCCGCGGAAACAGTTGGTTTCCGCTGATGTTCGCGGTGAACAGAATCGGCGTCTGCGCGGGGTTGCCCTCGTCAATGTCTGCCGTCACGCACCATGCATTGTTGGCGGCCTGGAATGTCGTCCCGGTGGCCGGCACGATACCCGGAGCCGAGAAGAACGAGTAATCCACGTTCAGAACGCCCGACTGCACCATGTCCCTGAAGTAGGTAGTCGAATCCCCGTAAGTGGGCGCCACCCCCGAAGAACGCGGAAACGGCGACATGCCCCCCACGGCGAATGCGTCCATGTCTTCGGCAAACAACGTGGTATAGATTCCTTTTCCGTTGCTCAGGGTTTGCATCATTTTGGCGCTTCGTTTCGCCTTGGCGATGGCCGGCAGCAGCAGGGCGGCCAGAATTGCGATAATGGCGATAACAACGAGCAACTCGATCAGCGTAAACGATCTTAAACCATTCCTTTTCCACACACCTCTCATTGGTTCCTCCTCATTTCTGCAATAAACGTACTTGAGTTAAGAAAATACCGCACAATTCTCTATGTCTAGTAGCTATACTAGCCTTCCTCACAATAATGGTCAACAGGTTTTTTGCCAAAGCTCGTCAGATTATGAGCATGCAGTCCCCGTAGCTGTAAAAGCGGTAGCGTTCCCGCACCGCCTCCCGGTAGGCCGACATCACGATCCGGATGCCCCGTCGGCTGTCACTCCCGTCGTGGGCTCCGGCAAAGGCGCAGATCATCATCAGGAGAGTTGATCTCGGCAGGTGAAAGTTTGTCAGCATGGCATCCACGACGCCAAAACTGTAGGGCGGCCGTATGAACAGCCCGGTGCGCCCGGTGGCGGCCGCGATGCTCCCGTGCTCGGCGGCAACAGCTTCCAGCGCGCGGACCGTCGTACTGCCGACGGCCACTACCCGGCCGCCGGAGGATGCGGCATGCCTGATGGCGGCGGCAGCCGGCTCGCCAATCGAGTAGCGCTCGGATTCCATGACGTGCTCTTCGACTTCTTCGACCTTGACGGGACGAAAAGTCCCGGGGCCTACGTGCAGGGTCAGGAATGTGTGCGCAACGCCTGCGCGGGCGAGTTCGTCAAGAAGCTCGTCGGTAAAGTGCAGGCCGGCTGTCGGCGCGGCCACCGCCCCTGGCACCCGCGCGTAGACGGTCTGGTAGCGTTCACGATCCATCCGTACCTTGTCTGTCGCGTTCTCCGGCCGTTTAATATACGGAGGAACCGGCGGAACACCGTATTCCGCGATAATGCCCTGCACGGAACCGGGCGAGTCGAATCGAATCAGCACCCGTCCGCCCCCGCCGTCGTGCTCGACCGCGGCGCGGGCCCGGCCGTCGGCCAGCAGAAGATGCCGCCCGGCACGCCGTGCGCGCGCCGAGCGCAGCATGGCTTCCCACAGCGCCGGTTCCTTCTCCTCCAGCAGCAGGACTTCCAGCCGGCCGCCCGTGTCGACCCAGGTTCCGAAGAGACGCGCCGGCAGTACGCGGGTATCGTTCAAGACCAGCAGGTCTCCGCATGCAAGTTCGCCGGGCAGGTCGGTGACGACACAGTGTTCAATAGCGCCGCTGCTTCTGTGAAGCACCAGCATGCGCGACGCAGACCGTTCGGGCAGCGGCTGCTGTGCAATCAGTTCCGGCGGCAGATCGTAATCGAAATCGGCGGCCTTCATTCGCCGATGATCTTCACGAGAACACGTTTGCGGCGTTTGCCGTCGAACTCGCCGTAGAAGATGCGCTCCCACGGACCGAAGTCGAGCCTGCCGTCCGTCACGGCGACAACGACCTCCCTCCCCATGACGGTGCGCTTGAGGTGAGCGTCGGCGTTGTCTTCGTAGCCATTGTGCGCATACTGGGAATACGGCTTCTCCGGCGCGAGTTTCTCGAGCCACTTCTCGAAGTCGGCGTGCAGTCCGCTTTCGTCATCGTTGATGAAGACGGAAGCAGTTATGTGCATGGCGTTGCAGAGCAGCAGCCCGTCCCGGATTCCGCTGTCACGCAGGCATTCCTCGACTTCGGGCGTGATATTGACGAAGTCCCGGCGCGTTTGCGTATCGAACCATAGTTCCTTTCGGTACGATTTCATCTCTTCAGGAAATATCACCCCGGCGTGATACAAACAAGCCTCAATGCTGCGAGACAAAAGCCGGAGGCCCTGTTGTCGGTTTCTGCATCCAGCTTCACATGCAGTGCTGCATCCCGGGGCATGATCGCGTCCCTGCCGCAATAGTTCGCCGTAATGCGAGGCAAATCGGCTTCGAAAATCGCGGGAAAAGTCGGAACCTCCGGCAAATGCGGATGAAGCCGAAAAATCCCTACATATTGGGGTTGCATTGTCTTCTACCCCATGATATAGAGCCGGAAGATTCTGTTAGCTATCTTTTACGGAGCGGCAAGGGTGAAGAAGAATGCCAAGAACAGGCTGGAAGACAGTTCGATCCGCATGACCGGTGCGCACAGCGTGATTCCGGAAGATCCGGCAGCCGGTTCCTCAATGGGATCGTCACCGGCGGCTCCCCGGTTATCCGGGGCCGGCGAAGTGCGCGACAAGGTGGTGGAGAAGGTCTACGAGGCAGTGCTGGACTAGGCCCCCCGAAGTTTCTATTCGGATCGGGTCGCTTTTTTCGGCCGTGTCGAGATTGCTGTTCGGGCTGCGTTTGAAAGTGGATCCAAGGGAGACGAAGTGTATCTCAAATTACTCGAGATGTCCGGGTTCAAGAGTTTCGCCAACAAGACGAAACTGCAGTTCGAGCCCGGTATGACGGCAATAGTGGGTCCAAACGGCTGCGGCAAGAGCAACGTCTCGGACGCTGTTCGCTGGGTGCTGGGCGAGCAGAGCGCCAAGGCGCTGCGCGGTTCAAGCATGGAAGACTGCATCTTCAACGGCACCGACAGCCGCAAGCCGGTCGGCCTGGCCGAAGTCAACATCACCTTCGCCGACTGCGAGGGTATGCTGGAAACCGAATTCCACGAAGTCACCGTGACGCGCCGCGTGGACCGTTCGGGCGCGGGGCAGTACTACATCAACAAAACGGCTTGCCGCCTGAAAGACATTCAGCGCCTCTTCATGGGAACGGGCATCGGCACGACTTCCTATTCCCTGATGGAGCAGGGCCGCATCGACCGCATCCTCAGCGCCCGCCCGGAAGACCGTCGCGCCGTTTTCGAGGAAGCCAGCGGCATCACGAAGTTCAAGGCCGACAAGAAGGAAGCCATCCGCAAGCTGGAGCACACCGAGGCCAACCTGTTGCGCCTCAGCGACGTCATCCGGGAGGTCAAACGCCAGATCGGCTCGCTGCAGCGCCAGGCGGGTAAGGCGCGGCGCTACAAAGCCTACCGCGAGGAGATGCGCAGCCTGGACGTCTTCGCCACCAGGGAGCGCCTCAAGGAAGCCGATCGTGAGATTCGCGCCATCGCGCAAAACATCGCCCGCCACGACGGCGGCATCCGCGCCGCCCGCAATGAAGTCGACGAGATGGAGGAAGGCAACCGGTCGATGCGCGAAAGCCTGATGCGCACCGAGCGCGAGATCGGCGGCTTCATGGAAGCGGGCGTTCAGGCTCAGAGCCGGCTGGATCACACGCATGAGCTGATCCGTATGAACCGGCAGCGTATCGGGGAGTACCGCGCGCTGTCCGAGCGCGACGGCAGGGAAATCGAAACGTTGCGCGGTCAGATCGAGGAACACAGGAACCTGCTTGGGGAGCAGGCCGAACGAGTGCAGGCAGCTGAGGCTCAACGCACGGAGGCCGAATCCGAGCTGCGCCGGGCGGCCGAGGCCCTGGAGAGCCGGCGCCGAGAAACCGATGCGGTTCGAGAACAGGTTGAGAAACTGCGCGCGGACGCCGTTGAGCTCGAAAGCGCGGCATCGCATCTGCAGAACGAAATGGTGCGGCACGAATCCCAGGAGCGCTCGACGGTGCTGCAACGCGAGCGCCTGACATCCGAGAAGTCGCAGCTCGCCCGAACCGTGGAGACATTTGCCGGGCGGCGCGAAGAGATGGCGGCTGAGCTTGCGTCTCTGCGGGAGAAGGCGACAGAAGCGGAAAGCCGGCTCGGCGAACTGCTGCGCCGCAAAGAGGAAAAGGAACAGGAAATTGCCCGGCTCCGCGAGAAAGGCGCCGAGGCGCAGTCGCGGGCGGCGGCGCGGCGGGCGCGCATCGAGATGCTGCGCGAGGACGAGGCGGCTCGGGACGACTTTCCCGGCGGCACTCGCATGCTGCTGGACGAGAGCAAGAGCATGGAAGCCGGTGCAAGCGCCGTACTGGGGGCGCTGGCCGCGCACGTTCAAGCCGAGCCGGAATTTACGGCGGCACTGGAGACCGCGCTGCGCGCATGGCTCGATGCCGTGCTGGTTGCCGACGCCGAAGCAGCGCATGCCGTTCTCCGCCGCCTCGAAGACGCCCGCAAAGGCCCGGCGCGAATACTCGCGATCGATGCCGCATCGGACAAATCTCCGCCTACCGCTCCGGACGGCGCGGTAAGGCTTATCGACCACGTGCGCTTCAGCAATGACGGCGCGAAGGCGGTGGTTCAATCCCTTATCGGGCATGTGCTGGTCGTGGAACGCGCAGCGGACCTCCCCGTCCGGCCGCATGACGACCGGACTTACGTCTCGCGCGCAGGCTCCAGCGTGCGCCCGGATGGACGCGCGGAATTCTGGATGGCTGAGACCGGCAACGCCAACCCCCTCTCGCGCCGCCACATGCTGGCCGAAGCCGAAAGCTCCCTGGCGCGGGACGAAAGCGAGCTGCAGGCGCTCAGTGCGTCCGTCTGCCGACTTGACGACGCGATACGCGAACTGGGCCAGCAAATTCGCGAAGCTCAGGACCGGACCGACCGCGCGCGGTTGTCCGCGGCGCAGAAGGAGGGCGAAAGCCAGGTCGTCGGACGCGAAGCCGAGGAGGCGGGGAAGCGCCTGGAAACCGTTACGTGGGAACTTGACGACATTACCGCCCGCCAAGCGTCGGGGGAAGATGAAAAGCATTCGATCCTGAACCGTCTGGACGAAGTGCGCAGCCAGCGCGAAGAAGTCGTCAAGGACATCGGCGCGCGTACGAAGGCCCTCGAACAGCTCGAGTCCGAACAATCCGCGCTGCAGTCGGAGACCACCGAGGCCCGTATTCGTTTTGCGGCGCTCGACCAGAATCTCGAGCACCTCGGCAGCCAGCATGCCAACGTGCGCCTCAGGGTCGAGGAAATGGAAGGCGCCATGGGAGGGCGCTCCGAGGGTATCCGCGCCTATGCCGCCAACATAGAATCGCTCGAGGGCGAAGTTGCAGAACTGGAGCGCAAGCTCACCGATCTTGAAGAAGCCGTGAAAGCGCACGGCGAACGGGCCGAAAGCCTCCGCAGAAACCGCGAGAAACAATCCGAAGAACTGAAGCAGATGGAAACCGCTCTCGGGCGGAAACGCACGGAACTCGACGGACTGCGCGAGAAGAAGTCGGCGATGGATATCCGCCTGTCGGAATGCCGGCTGCGGCGGCAAAACCAGATCGACCGTCTCGCCTCCGACTACGGAATGACGCCGGAGCAGATCACGGAAGCGCCGACTCCGGAGTGGAAGGACAAACCGCCGACCCTGGAGCAGCTTGAAACAAGCGTCGCCGAGCTGCGAACGAAGCTTGAAGGCATGGGCCCGGTAAACCTGGTCGCCATAGAGGAATACGAGGAACTTCAGCAGCGGTACGAATTCCTCTCGACCCAGGAGCAGGACCTGACGAAGTCCAAGCAGCAACTCATGGACATGATCCGCAAGATCAACAAGACCACTTCCGAAATGTTTCAAACGACATTCAACCAGGTAAACGCGAATTTCCAGGAAACGTTCAAGAAGCTTTTCAACGGCGGCTCCGCCAGGCTGGTGATGGTGGATGAAGAAGACGTGCTCGAATCGGGAATCGAGATCATCGCCCGTCCGCCGGGCAAGCGGCTTCAGAATGTGTCGCTCTTGTCGGGAGGCGAACGCACACTCACGGCCGTAGCACTGCTGTTCGCGATTTACATGATCAAGCCCAGCCCCTTCTGCATGCTGGACGAGCTTGACGCGGCGCTGGACGATTCCAACATCGGCCGCTTCGTAAACATTCTGCAGGGGTTTCTCGATCAATCGCAGTTCGTGGTGATAACCCACAACCGCCAGACCATAGCCGCTGCCGACGTACTTTACGGTGTGACGATGCCCGAACGCGGAGTGTCCGACGTGGTTTCCATGAAGTTCAAGGAAGCCGAAGCGCTGGCTGAAGCATAGATTTACTGTCTGTTGTTTGTCGGGGAGGGCCGGGTAGGACCCGGCCCTGTTTATTGCAGGGAAATGCCGCGGGCACATCCGCGGCGGTTCTTGACTTCATTATTGGACATTGCGCTGCGGATATCGGATATTCCCTCCCATGCGAAATTCAATCCACCCCGATATTCTGCTGGAATGCGCGGTCGGCGCCGCCAGGGAGGCGGGGACGCACGCGCTTCGCAACCTGCACCGGCGGGGGGAAACCCTGCGCCGTTCGGATCACGACGTCAAACTGAAGCTGGACGTCGAGTGCCAGGAAAAAGCGCTCGCGGCCATCAGCGCGCGGTTCCCCGATCACGCGATCCTGGGCGAGGAAGATCTGGACGAGACGCCGCCGGACGCTTCCGGCGAGACGCTGCAGTGGGTGGTGGACCCGATCGACGGGACCGTCAATTTCTCGCACGGCTATCCCCTGTGGTGCTGTTCGGTGGCCGTGCGGCGCGGGGAGGATGCGCTGGCGGGCGCGGTTTACGCGCCGGCTCTCGACAAATTGTTTACGGCTTCGATCGAAGATCAGTCGCGCTGCAACGGCGAGCCGATCCACGTGTCGCATGTCGGCAGCCTAGGCTCAGCCCTGATATTCACCGGAACAAACCGGGTGGTTCCGGCGGGGTGGAAAAGCGGGGAGTTGTTCCAGCGCATTGCCGCAACGGCTCAACGCCCCCGCATCGACGGGGCCGCTGCGCTGGACGTGTGCCGTGTAGCCTGCGGGCAGGCCGACGGCTACATCGAGTCCGGTATTTACCTCTGGGACGTGGCGGCGGCCGGCCTGATCGTCCGCCGGGCGGGAGGCCGGGCCGAGAAGCTTTACGATCTGCAGGGCGGCGCTTTGATCTTTGCCGCAAGCAACGGGTTGATTCACGCACAGCTCAAGGCGCTTGCCGGCTGACGTCCGCCCGCGATCCGCTCATTGACGCCGCGAAAACCGCGGACGCCGTTCCCGCAAAGTTCGAGACGGTCAACTACAGATCCGACGACGCGATATCCGCCGCTTCGTCTTCCCCGCCGGGTTCTCCGTCGGCGCCGTAAGTGATAATTTCGTACGGCGCGCTTTTCGCCCCGGGAACCAGGTAGACGTAGGGATTGCCCCACGGATCCGCCGGCAGATTGCGCGACTCGAGATATCCTTCGGACCGGTACGCCGGCGGAACCGGCGCCAGGGCGGGTTTCTCCACCAGGGCCTTCAGCCCCTGGGCCTGCGTGGGTAACGCGCCGTTGTCCATGCGGTAGAGCTGCAGGGCTGTGCCGAACACCTTGATCTGGGCCCTGGCGGCGGCAACGCGCGCACGGCCCGGTTCCTTCACGACGCTCACGCCGACGATTGTCGCCAGAATCGTGATGATCAGCACTACTACGAGAATCTCAATCAGCGTGAAGCCTGAACGAGGCGTCTCAGCACCCCGTCCGCGCGGACGAAGCGAAGCGGCAAGCGGCAAACGGTAAGCGGCGGATGTTTTCATTTTACGTTTCCAGTTTGAGTTCGGCCTGATTATCGTCCCCGCCGAATTTCTTGTAAAGCGCTTCCAGCTTGGCAACGTAGTAAGGCACGTTCTCGTCGCGGTTGGCGGGGTCCCATTCCGAAACGAGTTTCGCGTTTTCGTGCACTGCCACGCTTTTCTTGCCGCCGGTAACGTAGAACGAAAGCTGGTCCCCGGCCCGATAGTCGCGCTCCGCGGCCAGGGCCAGCTCGTAGGCCGCGCCGCGCGCGCGCTTGCCGGCTTTGCGCTTGGCGGCGTAAGTGGCCGGCGAATCCTGCAGCCGCTCGGTCTTTGCCAGCTTGCGGATGTGCCATTTGCGATTCTCTATTGCCCGCCGGAACCGCGCCTTGATGTCGGGAATCGTTGTTTCGGCGCCTTCCAGCCTGGCCCGGATGATTTCCTCCAGAAATTCGCGCTGGAACGGCTCCAGCCCGCGCGACTTGAGCGCCGCGCCCTTGATGACGATTTCGCCGTCCTCTTCCAGCAGGGCGTAGTTCTTCATCTTGTAGCTGTACATAGCCGGATAGGTCCCGTCGAATTCCACCTCGATGCCCTCCGGAAGCGACGCCGCGAAGTCGCGCCGGAAAGCTTTGTTGTCCCCTTCTCGGGGAGGTACAAAGTAGATGCCGTCGGTATCGATTTCGACCGGCCGCGCGCCGTGCTTCCGCAGCCAGTCGATCATCCCGCGCAGCAACTCACGGCCGGCGCACGTGACTCTTTCCGCCGCATCAAAGTCGTTGAAATGCCCCTGCGTGAAGCCCAGGTAACCATAGAAAGAGTTGATCAACACCTTGAAGGTCGACTGCAGAGCGTCGAAGTGGTTGCGCTCGGCTTCCGTGCGCGCGGCGGCGAGCACGCGCTTGGCGGCCAGTCGAAAATCCCGCAACTCCGCCAGCGAGAGCAGGAAGATCCCCAACTCGTCGCGGGCCGGCCCGATCTTGCGCGTCAGCATCAGGGACGGATAGAGCGAACGAACGTCGCAATGGTGCACATTGCGCACAACGCCGGTCATGAACATGTCGGTGTAGCCGCCGGCGAAGGGACGCGCCTGGTCGGGCATGGGCAGTGCGTGCCCCCGGCGCAGGTACTCGCGCATAAGGAGCGCGTCGATGCGCGTGGCGTTGCCCCTCACGCAGACGTTCTGATACGAGTACGGCAACATCGCGGCCTGCGCGAAAACGCTGCGCGAGAGCAGTCCGGCCAGGCCGCGCGTCTCGCGAGCGTCGTCGGCAACGTAGCGCATGACCGCGGCCGGATCTTCACCGAACGTCTCGCTGATCGCGTCGCCCTCGATGTAGGTCCGATCGTCCGCGGCCAGACCGAAGTGGATCGCGACCTCCTTGAGGCCGAAACCGCTCAGGGAGCGGTGACTGATGTCGTAGGCGTGCACGAGAAAGAGCGTATCGACGATATGGCGCCCGTGGATCTCGAAACGGTCGTAAGAAATGGTTCGTTCGCCGACGCTGAAACGGCTGGCGCGCCGGCGCGGTTTGCTCCCGTCCCGTCCGAGCGCCAGTTTGACCTTGTGCCGCCTGGCGCGTTCGGTGATGTAGGGAAGGTCGAAATTGAAGATGTTGTGTCCCTCGATAACGTCCGGATCGCGCTCGCGCACAATCTCGACAAACCTCTTCAGCAGCGTCTTCTCGTCCATCTCCGCCCCGGACAGCACCTCCACCCACCCCGTCTGATCGCTCAGTGCAACGGCCGCGATGCGGTCGCCTTCGCGACCGGCGTTGCAGAATTCGTAGCCCTCGGTGGTCAGGCACTCGATGTCCACCTGCATGCGTTTGAGGTCCTCGAAAGCCATGCCCTTGAAGAGCGTGCGCCCGGTCAGCATCAGGTGCTGGTGGACGGGGTCGTTCAGAAAAAGGTACGGCGCGCCGGGCGCGCTCGGTGTGAAACCCGTCCGCCTGGCCAGCCAGTCCCTGGCCTTGAGGCAGTCGGCCCAGTTTTCAAAGACCGCGCACAGGTTGAGGCTGCCGGGTCCTTTCAACTGACGCGCCTCGTATGCCAAGGGGCATTCGCCGACGGCGCCGATATCGGCTACCAGGAAACCCCGGAAAGTTTCACGCGCCACGGCCGTTTCCGCGCCGCGGCGGAAGAAGAGCATCACCTCGTCGGGACCTTCGCGGCGCTCGACGTGTTCGGCCGCAACCAGTCCTTCGTCGGCGTTGGCGCCGAAAAGCAGCGGGTTATGTCTGTCCAAGATCTCGAGCGTCATTTTGCCGCCGATTCAGTCCGCGACCGCCTGCTCCATATCCCCCCCGGCCCGGTCTTCAATTCCTGTGACGGCTGGACACGGAAATCTCCGGAAAGGCGGTAAGCCAGAACTCGATGATGGCGCGATATTCATCGTCCTTCTCGGAACCGTCGTCACGCGTGTAGCCGGGCATAAAATTGAAACCCGTCCTGAAAACCATGCAGTCGAAGCGCCGCTGGACATAACCGCCGCCTTCTTCAAAACGGCTATCCTCAAACTGGTGCCGCGCGTAGAGATTATAGCTCCACGTCTCCTTGGGATAGAGAGTCACGTCGGCCGTGACGAGGCTGCTCTGCTCCCTCAGGTAACGGTACTCCAGGCGGCCGCGGAACGATTCCCCCGGCCTCAGTCTTGCCCAGGCATTGAACCGGTCCAGCTCGGAATCGGCCACGCTGTATATACCGTCCAGGTCAAGATCGAACCAACCCGAAGGCCGCAGCTCAACATCGAAGTAGAGGTTCTCAACCGCGTCTTCGCCCGGGTCGGTTTCGAACTTCAACAGGGTATAGACGTCGGCATCCACCAGGTCGAACGGCTTGTCGTCGATCTTTGTCTGCCACTTGTTGCGCACTCCGAGCTTGACGAAATGCTCCTCGCCGAGGCTGTCGACGTTATCGAACTGGAGCAGGTCCTGCGGCTCCAGGTCCGGCTCGGGCACCAGCGTGTAGTTGGCGTAGGGTTCGACGATATGCCGGCGGGGGTTGAGAGGATCGTCCCAGACCTTGAATGCCTTGAGTGATGCCTCGCAACCAAGCTCGAAAAGCGATCGCAGATCGGCAGCCCCTTCCGTCTCGCGGGTAACGGGGCTACCGGGCCCCGGGGAAGTGACCAGAAGCGCGTTGGTGACGCCGTTGACATCCACCACCCAGTTGGTAGTCGTGATCAAACCGGTCTCAACGACCGTTTCCGTATCGCGCGTGGCGGAGTAGTAAGTTCCGCGGTAGCCGATGCGCGGGACCAGGTTGAGGAAGCCGAATTGCCGGGACTGGTGGTAGAGCGTGTGGGACGTATCGAATCGAAAGCTGTCGTATTCGTCTTGAGCGGACGGCTCCGCGAAGACGCGTTCGAGAGCCGACGCCGCGGTCTTGCTCTGGTAGTAGAAGGGACTCTCCCCCACGGGGGCGCGCAGCACTTCCAGTGACGCCTCGGGCAGGCGGTTGACGCTTTCGTAGAAATCGTTCAGACGGGAACGCATGATAACGTTGGCCGTGTAGCGGTCGCCGCGGTGCGTATAGGAAGCGAAATTGTCGGGCTCAACGCTTTCGCGGTAGTCGTCTTCAAAAAAGTCCTCGAGAACATCCGTATCGCTGAGGTAGTCGCCCTGCCCGACGAAGTAATCGCGCAGGGTGAAGCTTTCCCGGTGCCGCAGGCGGATGCGGTAGCGTTCGCTGTCTATATCTTTGGTCAGCGTGTCCTCGTCGTCGTCGATTGGTTTCCTGTCGTTGGCGTAGTACGAAAGCAGGTCGCCCGACCAGAGTCCTTCGGGGTCGCGCCACTTGAAGTCCTGGCCTCCTGCCACGCCCCGTTCGGTACGGTAATCGAGGTGCGTCTCGCCGCGCACGTATGGGTTAATGCGGTAGCGGTAGGACCCGAGGGCGAAGGCGCCCATGCGGCTGTTGTAGCCAGGGTAGAGACGGAACCCGAAATCGTCGTCCAGGTCCCGGTACCAGTACGGGACGTACATCACGGGCAGGCGGCCGAAATACCAGCGGGCGCCCCACGACTTGATATGCTCGTCGGGCGCGACTTCCACCTTGCGGGCCTTCACATGCCAGTGCCAGTGTTCCTTTTCGAGTTCGCAGGTACTGACCTCGGCGTCGTGCACCAGGAAGCGGTCGCCAACCTTCTCGGTCTTCTCGCCGACGACATAGAACGGCTCGGCGCGGCCGGTGAACTTGGCGGTAACGCCTTTGCCCAGCTTGAAATTGTAGCTGAGAGACTGGGTGTGCATCACTTCATCGCCCTCTCTCAACTCGACGTTGCCCGACGCGAAAGCCTCCTCCGTGTTGAGATTGACGCGGATATAGTCGGCACGCAGGACCTGGTCTCCCTTGGTAACCACGGCGTTGCCTCGCACTTCAACGATGCCTTTCGCGCGGTCGTACTTGATCTCGTCGCCCCTGGTCTCGATGGGCGACGAATCCCGGCCGGCGGCGGTCCCAAACTGCGCCGCCGCCCACGTCGCCCACAGGGCGGCAAGGCACAATCCCAGCGCGACGCGTCTCAATCTTTTCATGCTGTAAACGAATCCTGTCACGTTACACACCCTCATTTGTCGTTTGCGTAAATGACGCCGCCCGTCGCGGCATCCAGAATAGAGAAGTATTCCATGTGCTGCGCCGGGTTTGACTTGAAACTGAGCTTGCCGTCGAACTTGTCCTGCAGATCGAGCAGGAACTTCTCGTCCTCGCGCCGCAGGCGTTCGAGCACGGTGGGATGAACCTGGATCTGCAGATCATGAGTTCTTTTCGACTTCTTATGCTTGCGCATGACGGCCGCGATCTGTCGCTGTATTTCGACGCTCATGCCGAGCGGCGACATTACGTTCCCCCGCCCGCGGCAATACGGGCAATCCACGTACATCGAAGAAAGGATGCTTTCTTCCGCCCGCTGCCGCGTCATCTCGAGCAACCCCAGCTCGGAAATAGGTAGCACATTGGTGCGCGCCCTGTCACGCTTAAGCGCGGCCTTCAATTCGCGGTAGACCGTAGTCTGGTCGCGGCGCTTCCGCATGTCGATAAGATCCAGCACCACGAGGCCTCCGATGTTGCGCAGCCTGAGCTGACGGGCCACCTCCTCGACCGCCTCGAGATTCACTTCCAGAATTGCTTCTTCCTGGGACTTGGCCTTGCCCTTGTGGCGGGCGGTGTTGACGTCGATCGCGATCAGGGCTTCGGCCTCGTCGAAAACGATGTACCCGCCTGAAGGCAGGCCCACCTTGCGGCGAAAGGCCTCCTCGATCTGCCGTTCGACATCGTAATGATCGAAGACCGGAAGGTCCCCGCGATAGACTTGAACGATAGATCGCGCGCGGCGCGAAATACGGCCGGCCATCGAGCGGATCCGTTCGTACTTCTCAGGGGAATCGATCACGATGCGGTCCACTTCTTCGGTCAGCCAGTCGCGCACGACCCGCTCGACCAGGTCGGGTTCCTGGTAGACGCAGCACGGCGCCTTGTTCTCGCGAATGCCCTGCTGCAGATCCTCCCAGGACGAGACCAGCGCCTTGAGGTCCTTCACGAAGCCGCGTTTCGGCGCGCCGGAAGCGGCCGTGCGCACGATCAGGCCGGTATCCGGCGGCAGCGGCAGCCGGCTCAGGATCTTCTTGACGCGCTGGCGCTCCGCGCTGTCGGCAATCTTGCGCGAAACGCCCTTGAGACTGGCGCCCGGTATCAGGACGAGGTAGCGTCCCGGCAGGCTGAGGGCCGCGCTCACGCGCGGGCCCTTGGTGCCGATCGCCGCTTTCGTGACCTGCACCACTATTTCGGAACCCGGCGGGAAGCGTTTCTCCACCTCCTCGTTGCTGAAGCGCTTGCGCCGGGAGGGCTTCTGACGCCTGCCGATGCCTTCCTCGGCCTCCAGCCGCGCCTGATCGTCGGGCGCCATATCCCAGTAGTGCAGGAAAGCGTTCTTCTTAAGCCCGATATCGACAAAGGCGGCCTGCAGTTCGTGTTCCAGGTTCTGAATACGGCCCTTGAAAATACTGCCTGCGATCCTTTCTTCGGTGGGATGCTCGATCTGAAACTCCTCGAGCTTTCCGTTCTCGAGGACGGCCACACGGGTTTCGAGACTCTCCGCGTTGATGATAATCTCGCGTTTCATCGACTTCTTCTTGATAAAGTTGAACATATCCGTTTCCCTTTTTTCCTTTCCTTTCAAGCGGTCTGCCAGAGACGGCCCTGTTCAAGCACAATTTCCTGCCGGCGGGAATGAATGTAAACGCTCTGCACGATGCCCAGCGCCGACATCATCACCACCATGAAAGACCCTCCATAACTCAGAAGCGGCAAAGGCAGGCCGGTTATCGGCATCAGCCCCACCGTCATGGCGATATTGACGAACACGTGGCAGAAGATCAGCGTGGTTATCCCCACACAGAGCATCCGTCCGAACTTGTCGGGCGACGACAGGGCAGCGTGAAATCCGAAAATCAGCACCAGGCCGAAAAGGCCCAGCACCACGGCCGAACCGAAAAAACCCTTTTCTTCGGCAATCACAGAGTAGATGAAATCCGTCGGCGCAACCGACCGCGGCAGAAAACCCAGGATATTCTGCGTGCCTTTCAGGAACCCTTTGCCCCAGGTTCCGCCGGACCCTACGGCGATTTCCGACTGCCTCTTGTTCCACCCCGAGCCCAGGGGATCGCTGTCGGCGCTGAAGAACCCGACCAGGCGGTCGCGATGGTAGGAACTGACGCCCACCGCGCGCATGATCCGGTTTTCCGTTTCCGGATTCAGGTTCAGGGCGCGTGGCAGGAACAGCGCGCCGGCAAGGGTCGAGATGCCCGCGGCGCCCACCGCCAGCAGCAAGAGCAGTTTGCGGCCCGGTACGCCGGAGGCCACGATCATTATGAACGCCGTGGGCAGTAGAACGAGAGCCGTGCCGAGATCCGGTTCCTTGACGATCAGTGCAAACGGCACCAACACGACCAGTCCGATTTCCGCCAGTGACCAGGCTTCGCCCAGGCTCAGACCGGGACGGCTGAGCTTGCGCGCCAGCACGGCAATTGTAGCCAGCTTGGCCAGCTCCGACGGCTGAAGCCCGAATCCGAAAAAACTCAGCCAGCGCCGAGCTCCATAGATGCGTGTGCCGACCGCGAGAACCGCCGCAAGCAGCACCAGGCAGACGGCGTAAGACCACCAGGAAAACCGCCGCAGGCGTCTGTAGTCGATGCAGGCAAACGTTCCGTAGCAGAGCAATCCGGCAACCGCCCACAAAGCCTGGCGCTTGTACAGAATCCGCACGGGCCGCTCATCGCTGATGTAGCAGGAGCTGTAGACGAAAAGCACGCCGATAACCAGGAGACTCAGCACGGCCAGAGTCATAATCCAGTTCATACGTTTAAGCGGTTTCAGGTTGTCGAATAATGTGGCCATGGTTTCCCGCCGTTCTTCCGGCAAAATACTTCGAATCATAACGAGCCGGTTTCCTGCTGCTCGGGCTCCGTATCTCTTACTCCAAAAATGCTCTTCATGATTTCCCGCATGCGCGGGGCGGTGGTGATGCCCCCGGAAACTCCGTCTTCGATGACCAGCGCTGCGGCGTAACGCGGCTCCCGGTAAGGCGCGAACAGGATCATCCATGCATGTTTCTTGCGGTCCGACGGCGGGCCGTACTCGGCGCTGCCGGTCTTGCCGGCCATTTCGATGCCGGGAATCCGTGCACGCTTACCCGTGCCGTTCTCGGCCTGCACGACGTCGTGCATTCCGCCCCGCACGACGGCCATCGTTGCGGGGGACCAACCCATTTCGTTGGCGAGCTCGCCGGCGGTGGAACCGTCCCTTCGCATGACCAAACGCGGTCGCCAGACTCTTCCGCCGTTGGCCAGGGCTGCGGCGAAAACCGCCATCTGGACAGGGGTTACGAGCAGCGCTCCCTGTCCGATCGAAACGTTGCAGGTATCGCCGTCGCGCCAGCCGTCGCCGTTGTAGGCTTTGCGCTTCCATGCATCGCCGGGCAACAGTCCCCGCGCTTCGCCGGGCAATTCCACTTCGGTCCTGTAACCGAAACCGATGGCCTCGGCCATGTGATAAACGCGTACGTAACCGCATTGCAGCCCGAGCTGGCAGAAGTATGAGTTGCAGGACTGCTCGATTGCCTTGCGCATGCCGATCCGCCCGTGCCCACGGCGGCTCCAGCAGTCGATTCTTCTCTTACCCACCATGTAGTAGCCCGGGCAAGCGAACTCGGTGTCGCCGGTGGCGCGGCGATTCTCGAGCGCGGCGATCGCCACAACCGGTTTAAAGGTGCTGCCGGGCGGGTAGACACCGGCTATAGCGCGGTTGTAAAGCGGTTTGGAGGGATCGCTGCCGAGAGCGCCGAACGCCTCGACCGAACGAATGCTCTCGGGGGAGAAAGCCGGCGAGGATGCAAGCGCCAGGATGTCGCCGTTGCGCGGGTCGATCACAACGCCGGCGCCGCGCTCTCCTTCCAGCACCTTTTCAAGAACTTCCTGAATGTCCGCATCGATCGTGAGACGCACATCTTCGCCGGGCACGGCTGCCCTGATGCCTTCCTCGGCATAGCGGAACCCCGAGGCGTCGACGCGAATCAGCCGTCCGCCGGCCTGCCCGGAAAGCCTTTCGTTAAGGGTTCTTTCTACGCCGGTCTTGCCTTCCATTTCGGGCAGGTAGTAGTGAAAAGTTCCGTCGAGCACCGGGTCGAGCCTGCCTACGTACCCGAGAACGTGGGCCGCCAGGGCGCCCCGAGGATACTCCCTGACGGGCTCTATCGCCACGTCAACGCCGGGGAAAGAGACGCGGCTCTCGGCCCAGCGCGCCAGGACGCGATTATCGATGTTGCGCCAGGCCAGCAGCGGCAGAGGGCGGCGTATCTGAATGTGCTTTTCGATATCTTCGCGAGTGACTTCACGAGGACGGCCGATGACTCCGGCCAGTCCGTCCAGGACGCGTTCGATTTCATCGACCGTGCGCGAAGCGCGGCCGGGGAGACGCAGTTCCTCGGCATACACCGCGATGCAATAACTCGGGCGGTTGACGGCAAGCGGCACGCCGTTGCGGTCCTGGATCGTGCCGCGAATGGCGGGCAGGCGCACGCGGCGCATACTCTGGCGATCGAGGCTCGTGGTGTACTTCAGGGTGTTCACCACCTGCGCGCGCCACAGCGCGACGCCCAGGAACGACAGCGCCGCCAGCATGCCGAGCAGCACCAACCTGGCGCGCATGAATTCGTCATCGAGTTGTTCGGCCAAGCCCACCGATGTCAACCTCCACTTCCGTTGTGCGAACGTTGCCGACCAGCCGGTCGAGCGCTCCGCTCAGGCGGCAGACGGCCGGCGCGCACATTCCTCCGAGCAAACCGCTGCCGAGAAAATGCGCCAGCGCGGGACGCAGCCCGATTTTTGCGACTCCCGCAAGCGTCAGCAGCATGCCCAGCAGCAGCGATACGGACGCCGCGGAAGCGGCGCCGAAGAAGACCTGGGTCACAAGCGACTCGCTCAGCACGGTGGCGCGCAGACGGCCGACCGCCAGTGCCGCGATACAAAAACAAAAGGACGAGTAGCCCAGCGGCACCGCGCCGAGCGCGTCCTGCAGGAATCCGGCCAGAAACGCCGCCGTCAGCGCGAATCCGGCCGGACGGTTCAGGCTGCAGTAAACCGTCACACCCAGCAGCAACGGAAACTTGGCGCCGCCCAGCGCCGCAAACGGCGGCAGGATCGTTTGAAGAACCGCCGACGCGATCATGACCAGAAACATGACAATGAATGTCACGGGGTGATTCTCCTGCCGTTCATTTCTCCTCCATAACCACAAATACGTATCGCAGCGCGTTCATATCGGCCGCGGGGGCGATATCGGCCCGCCGGTAGAGTTTATCGGGATCCCTGTATACCCGCGCCACTCGCCCCAGCAGCAGTCCCTCGGGATAAACCCCGCCCAACCCCGAGGTTACGACCTCCATATTCTCGAGCACCTCGCCGTCTATCGGCATGTATTTCATGGTGCAAGGACGCACGGCGTAGAGCATTTCCAGCCGCGCTTCCCCCGCCACGGACGTACCCTCTCCCGTGACTATGCCGAAGGCCCCCGTATCGGCAAGCTTGCACGCCACGCGGCAATTCGGATCGGTGATCAGCAATACGTCGCAGGTGAACCGCGATACTTCGATCGTCCGGCCGACCAGACCCTCCGCGGTAATCACCGCGCAGTCGATGCCGACCCCGTGTTCCGAGCCGCGGTTCAACCGGATTTTCTGCCACCATCCGGTCGTGTCGCCCCTCGCCACGACTTCGCACAGCAGCAGACGGTGCGCCTGGCGCTCCCGGAATCCCAGCAGTTTGCGGAGTTCGCGGTTGTCCCTTTCGTGGGTCTTCAACCTCCAGACCTGCGACCGGAGCCGGGCGAGCTCTTCGAGCATCGAGCGTCGTTCGTCCGTGCCGGTCACCGCCGCGCCAAGCGCAGCCGCGGCGCCGCGCAGGCGGCTAACCAGCAGCGATAAACCGTTCTGAAACGGCGCAATGTTGTCCCTCGCACCTCCCTTGATGCGTTGACCCGCCGGCACCGGAAGATTGAGCAGCACGACCAGGGCCGCCACCAGGATCAGTCCTATAACATGCGCTCTTCGCGGCACCATGCTCTCCGTCCGCACTTTTCAAGCGTGCGGTGAGAAGCGGACGGGGAATCTGATGATAGGGGCCGTCAGGAACGCTCGGATGCCGTGCGCCGAAGGAAATTCAGCTCGTTGAGCACGACGCCGGTGCCTTCCGCCACGGCGCTGAGAGGATCGTCGGCCAGGTGCACCGGCAAACCGGTCTGCTCGGCAATCAGCTTGTCCAACCCGGTCAGCAGGGCCCCGCCGCCCGCCAGAATCATGCCGCGATCGACAAGATCGGACGACAATTCGGGGGGACAACGCTCAAGAGTAATCCGAATGGCATCGATAATCGAGGAAACCGGTTCCTGCAAAGCCTCGCGAATCTCCTCCGAAGTGATGGTCAGGGTCTTCGGCAATCCCGCTACCAGGTCGCGCCCCTTAACCTCCATGCTGACTTCGCCGCCCTCGACGGGGTAGGCCGAACCCATACTCATCTTGATCTCTTCGGCCGTACGTTCTCCTATCATCAAATTGTAAACCCGCTTCATGTACTGCACTATACACTCGTCCATTTCATCGCCGCCCACACGCACCGTGCGGCTGAACACGATACCGGCAAGCGATATCAGGGCCACTTCCGTAGTGCCGCCTCCGATATCGACGATCATGTTGCCGGCGGGCTCCTGGACGGGGAGCCCCACCCCTATGGCCGCGGCCATGGGCTCTTCAATCAGAAATACCTCACGAGCTCCCGCATGGGTAGCCGAGTCTTTTACGGCCCGCTTCTCCACTTCGGTAATATCGCTGGGAACCGCAATGATGATGCGCGGCCGGACCATCTTGCGCCGGTTGTGGATCTTCTTGATGAAGTACCGGAGCATGGCTTCGGTGATCTCAAAATCCGCGATGACACCGGCCTTCATGGGACGAATCGCCACGATATTGCCCGGCGTGCGGCCCAGCATCCGTTTCGCCTCGTCCCCCACGGCCAGAATGCGCTTGGTACCGGCCTGAATCGCCACTACCGAGGGCTCCCTCAGAACAATGCCGCGGTCCTTGACGTAGACCAGCGTGTTCGCGGTGCCCAAGTCAATCCCGATATCGTTCGAAAAAAGCCCTAAAAAATTGCTCCACATGCGACCCTCTCCTTTAGCCGGGGCCGGAAACGAACATAATTGCGGGCTACTTTGCGGCCCGGTCTCAAAATCGTCAAGTACTATATTACCGGTTTTCCCTCTTGACCCTTCGCGGCGCCGGTGCTACAAACCCTTGGGCAAAGGTGAGCGAAAGGTACTGCCGATGTCGAGTAACGAATATCTGGACGGTTTCATGGAGCGTTTTTCG